>Ga0075420_100003785_pt1 | contig 13288 bp, 11 predicted proteins | sample SoiMetdeltSBSDD4_FD_75296 | JGI IMG/M metagenome (GOLD analysis project Ga0075420, IMG submission 75296) | Bulk soil microbial communities from a Populus tree surrounding site in Tennessee, USA - Soil MetaG P. deltoides SBSDD4 | ecosystem: Environmental > Terrestrial > Soil > Tree plantation... | reverse complement strand
GACGACGGCGGCGAGATCTGGATGTTCGAGAACCCCGACGTTCGCGTCCAGTCGAACTTCACCCTCGGCCGGCGGCCGGACCGCGCCTTCGGGATGCGCGCCGGGCCAGCGGCGGCCGGTGCCAACGGATCGACCGGCAACGGCCTCACCGCTCTCGGGTCGGTCCTCAACGGCAGCGCCCCGCACCTCCCCACCTCCTAGCACCCACCCCGGCGACGCTCTCGGGGATCGCCGAGACGGTCTGCCTGCTGGGTTTTCCCCGCCGCGCGTCCAGGCCACGCGCTCCGAGATCGGCGAGGTGGTCTCGCCCGCCGGGCGCGCGGCTGTCCCGGCCGCCCGCTCAGGATGACCGTCTGGGCCGGGCGCAATCCTTTCGCCGGCCCAGCCCGTCCCCCTATCCTCCGAGCGGCGGTTCACGTGACCACGCGGTTCGGGGGATGGAATGACGCTGTCGGGCTCCTGGGACGCCTCGCCACTCTTGCGGCCGCCGATCGCCGCCGCCACCCTGCGCGCCGCCGACCTGGCGCGACGGGCCGCCCTGGAGCGCTACCCGCTCTTCCTGCGCTCGGCCTCCACGCCGCCGAAGCTGCTCGAAGCGCTCAGCCCCGTCGCCGGCTGGCGCGCCGCCGAGCACGCGGGCCGCCGCGTCCCGGCCTACCGTGCGTTCCTGGCCCGGCACGGCTACGTCGACGACCCGTCCGTCTCACCGGCCGAGCGCCTCGCCCGCCTCCCCGTCACCGACAAGCAGACCTACATCCGGGCCTATAGCACCGAGGAGCGCTGCCTGGACGGTCGGATCCCTCTCAAAGGCACCCAGATCGACGAATCGTCCGGCTCGTCCGGCGTCCCCTACAACTGGGTCCGTGGCGCCGCCGAGCTGCGCGACAAGCAGGGCGAGATGAGCCAGTTCGCCCGCTACACCTGCGGCAAGATCGAGATCACCATCAACGCTTTCTCGATGGGCGCCTGGGCCACCGGCGTCAACGTCGGCGAGGCGCTGCGGATGAACGGCCTCGTCAAGTCGACCGGCCCGGACGTCGACAAGATCTTCCACACCCTCGACTTCTTCGGGCCGCGCTACCGCTACGTCATCACCGCCTACCCGCCGTTCCTCAAACTCCTGCTGGACGAGGCCGAGACTCGGAGGTTCGACTGGCCGAAGTACCGCATCCACGGCATCGTCGCCGGCGAGGGGATGAGCGAAGGGCTGAGAGCGTACCTGGAGCGCCGGTTCCGCTCCGTCTGGTCCGGCTACGGCGCCTCGGACCTGGACATCGGCGTGGCCGGCGAATTGCCCCTCTCGGTCTGGATCCGCAAGCGCGCCGCCGCCGACCCGGCCCTCCAGCACGCCCTCTTCGGCGACGACCCCCGCCTGCCGATGCTGTTCCAGTACAACCCGCTCGACTACGCCATCGAGACGAACCAGCAGGGCGAACTCATCATCACGATCAACCGCCTGGCGCTGCTCTCGCCGCGCATCCGCTACAACATCCACGACGCCGGCGGCGTGATCCCCTTCGAGCGGATGCTGGCCCTGCTGCGCCAGCACGGCCTGGACCCGTTGCGCGAGGTCGATCGGCCCGAGCAGCCGGTCTTCACCCTGCCGTTCCTCTACCTGTTCGGCCGCAGCGACAGCACGATCTCGTACATGGGCGCCAACATCTACCCCGAGGACGTCGAGCAGGCGCTGTTCTCGGACGCCGACGACGCCCGGCGGCTGGGCGCCTTCTGCCTGGAGCTGGTCGACGTCGGCGAGGCTGAGGAGCGGCCGTGCGTCCACGTCGAAGTGCTCGAAGTCGCCGCCGAAGACCCCGGGCTCGCCGAGCGGCTGCGCGAGCGGGTCGTCAAGCGCCTGCTCGCCGCCAACCGCGACTTCCGGGCCTCCCTCGCCGAGGACAGCCGCGCCGGCGAGATCCGGGTCCGCCTGCACCCGGCCGGCGGCGGCCCGTTCGCCGCCAATCACGGCCGGATCAAGCGCCGCTACATCGTCGGAACGCCCCCCACCCCTAGCCCCTCCCCCGCAAGCGGGAGAGGGGAGCAGGTGCTTCCGTCTCCCCCTCTCCCGCGCCAGGGAGAGGGGGTTGGGGGCCATGGGGATCTGGGGCCCCATGGTAGGAAGGATTGAGGGCCGGTGTCCGTCGACGTCCGCCCCGTCGCCACTCCCGAGGAGCTTGCCGAGTGGGTCCGCCTGCCGCGCCAGCACGTCTACCCGGCCGCCAGCCCCTGGGTGCCCCCGCTCGACCGCGACGTCGCGCGGCTGCTGGATCGGGGCGCCAACCCGTTCTTCCACTACGGCGAAGCCACGGCGTTCCTGGCGCGCGGCGCGGCCGGCCGTCCGCTCGGGCGGATTCTGGCCCAGGTCTACCACCGCCACAACGAGCGCCACGGCGAGCGCACCGCTTTCTTCGGCCTCTTCGAGTGCCAGGACAACCCCGAGGCGGCCAGCGCCCTGATCCGGGCCGCCGATCGGGCCGGCGCCGCCTGGGGCTGTGACACCCTGCGCGGCCCGTACAACATGACCGCGATGCAGGAGATGGGCATCCTGGTCGACGGCTTCCAGCACCGGCCGGCCGTGGACCAGACCTACACGCCACCCTACTACCCGCGTCTGCTGGAGGGGGCCGGCCTCGCGGCCGTCTTTCCGCACACCACCTACCGCCTCGACGACGTCGACACCGTGGACCTTGGCGGCCTGCTCGGCGAGCCGCACCGCATCCTGACCGCCGAGCGCCGCCTCAGGATCAGGGGCGCCCGGATGCGCCACTTCGACCGTGAGCTGGAGATCTTGCGGACGCTGCTCAACGAGAGCTTCGCCGAGCTGTCCCACTTCGTGCCGCTGACCTCCGAGGAGCTGGCGTTCCAGGTCGGCGCCTACCGAGCCTTCCTGGATCCTGGCCTGCTGCTCGTCGCCGAGATGGATGGCGTGCCGCGCGGCTTCGTGCTGGCCGTCCCCGACTTCAACCCGCTGCTGAAGCGTCTGAACGGCGGCATCGCCGCGTCCCAGAGCCTCCAGATGGTCCCAGCCGTCGCGCGCTGGCTCTGGCGCCGCGACGCCTGCCTGATCATCCAGGGCGTCGAGCGGCGGCTCCAGGGGCAGGGCATCATGCGGGTACTCCACGCCCGGCTGATCCGCAACCTCCGCCGAGCACGCTACCGGAGCCTCTCCGTGACCTGGATCGAAGAAGCGAACCGGCGCTCGGCCGCCAGCATCGAGGCGCTTGGAGCCCGTCCCTGCCACCGGCTCGTCCTCTACGAAGCCCCGATCGCGAGCCTGACGTGACCGCCGACCGCGAAGCCCACCACCCCTCCCTCACCTGGAAAAGCCAACCCGGGGGCAGGTTAGGAGGGGCAGGTTTCCGACTGACCACAGGGTCGAGTCCCAACCGTAACCTACCCCGTCCTCCGTCGCCCGCTCCGAGCCGGCAAGGCCATGAGGACTGACGTGCCCCAAGGTGGACTGGTGGGTCGGAGGGGCGAGGCCAGCCCGGCCTGGCTCGCCGGCGCCCGCCTCGCGCCGTCCGCGCACAACACCCAGCCCTGGCTCTTCGCCCCGCTTCCGGATGGCACGGTCGCCGTCGGCTGGGCGCCCGAGCGTACCCTGCCGATCGGCGATCCGACCGGCCGCGACCTCTACCTCGCGCTCGGCGCGGCCGTCGAGAGCGCCCGCCTGCACGCCCTCGCCTCCGGCGCCCCGCTTCGCTTCGAGCCAGCCCCGGCCGACGCCGGGGAGACGGTCGGCTGGCTCATACCGGACGCCAGCGCGTCTCCGGCCGATCCTGCAGACCTGGCCCTGGCCGCCGCCCTCGACCGCCGCCAGACGTCGCGCAAGCCCCATCTCCCTCGCGCCATCCCACCCACCGTTCGAGACGCCCTGGTCGTCGAGGCCGCGCGCCACGACCGCACCCTCATCATCGCCACCGACCGCCGGACCGTCCGTCGCCTCGCCGTCCTCGCCGGCCGGGCGACCGCCGCCCTCTTCGCCGACGACGCCGTCCACGCCGAGCTGTGGCGCTGGCTCCGCCTCGACCCCGCCGACCCGGCCTACCGGCGCGACGGCCTGACCGCCGACTGCCTGGAGCTGTTCGGTCCGGCGCGCTGGCTCGCCCAACAGACGATGCCGCCGTCGCGGATGCGCTGGTTCTGCCGGCTCGGGCTCCACCACCTGCTCGCCTCGGACACCGTCAGGGTCGCTCGGAAGTCGGCCGCGATCTGCCTGCTCGCCGCCCCGGCCCCGGACCGGCAATCGCTGGTACAGACCGGCCGCCTGCTCCAACGCCTCTGGCTACTCGCCGCGCAGCACGGCCTGACCACCCACCCGCTCAGCGCCCTCCTCGACTGCCCCTCCACGCTCGCCCCGACCACCGCCGCCTTCCATCTCCACGAATTCCCCTCCCCCGCGCACGGGGGAGGGGTTAGGGGAGGGGGATTCCCCGCTGCCGTCTTCCGCCTCGGCTTCGCCCCGCCGGCCGCCCGCGCCCATCGACTCCCCCTGGACGAGCTGATCTCCGCCCCGTCAGAATCCCCATGACAGGTCCGAGGGCTGCATGAGGACGACAGACTTCAGTCGCGCGCCGCTCATGGGCCAGGCCGGCGCACAGTTCGTCGGCGGCACGAAGTTCACCGGCCTGCGCGCCTTCGTCGGCCTCGCGCGCCGCTGGTTCCCGCTGGTCCGGAGGATGAAGCGCTCGCCCGGCTACCGCGGCCACAAGATCTGGTACACGTTCCCGTTCACCATCGGCACCATCGCCTTCTTCGCGACGCGCGACGATCTCCTGGCGTTCGCACGGACGCCGGAGCACGCCGAGATCATGCGCTGGGTCATGCGACCCGGCAACGCGCACGGCGGCTTCATCCGCCTCTACGAAGCGCTCCCGAGCGGCTACAGCAGCGGCGTCTGGCGCGCCGAAACCGGCCACGAGCTGCGGGCCATCGAGCGGTTCACGCCGCTCTCGCACGAGCCGGCGGGACCGCCCGTCCCACCGGACGCACCGCGCGTCACGAGGTTTGATCCAGGTAGGTCACCGGGGCCGCCTCCCCCGGGACTATCTGGCGCCGATTCAACCCGGTGACACGGACCTGTGACGCACCGACCTCACGGACGCCTGACTCTCGTCCTCGCCCCGGCCTGAACCGTCGTGCTACCACTCGACGGTCAGGCCGATACACTTGCGATTGGAGGACGCACGGCGTGGTCGCTCGCTCTCCCGAGGAAGACCGAGCGTTCATCGACAACCTGCTCCGCCGGCTCACGACGCATCAACGCGCGCTGACTCGCCAGGAGATCAGGCGTCTCCGTCAGTACTTCGCCAGCCGCGCCTTGCCGGAGCAGCCGACCACCCGAGTCCTTGAAAAGCACGGCAAGCACGTCGAAGACGATCTCCAGTGGCCCGACGACACCACCCCTGACGAGTATCTCGTCAGTCTTCGTGACACGATTCTCAATCCACGAGGCGGGATCTATCTGGTCGAGCCTGAGATTGAGCTCACCTGGACCATCTACTTCGTTGGACCGGTCCCGTATCGCTGGCGCGGGAGGCACCACGGTCACAGTATCGTGGTACTCTTCAACGCGGAACGTCTTTTGTGGATCACCGGCTTCCAGGCAGAGGCTGGCGAGGCGTACGTCGATCGTCAACAGGGATTCTGGGGCCATCGAACCCATTAGCAGCCAATGCAACGAGATCGCGCACTCAACCACCTCAAAGCCATTCGTCGTGAGGTCAGCCAGTTGACCGTCCGCGAGTCATCCTGGGGCGCGCTGGAGCCTGACGACCGTATCGGCTACCGCGCTGAGTGGGACAACACGCTTGATCGCTTCTCGGCGGTCGTCCAGGCGTATGGCGACCAGCGCCTGGATCAGGACATCGCCACGCAATTGATTGACGTCGCGAGAATCCTGGCCGACTTCACTCCATCCCTAGTTCGAATGCAGCTTCGCCAGCCATCGGCAGACGACCTGCGTCGCCTCGGCATCCTGTCCGCCGCCTGACCCGACCCTCCTTGACACCCCACACCGGTCGTGCGATCGTTGCGGCGCACGGTGCGCGCGTGCGGACCGCCACGACGTGACGTGGCTGACTGTAAGGAGGCCTCGATGGCTGGTGGCGCTCGGAGCGTCCTGGTCACCGGCGCGGCGGACGGCATCGGCCTCGGGATCGCGACCCGCTTCGCACAGGCCGGCGACCGGGTAGCGCTGCTCGACTACGACGAAGCGCGACTCGGCACCGTCGTCGAAGGCCTGCTCGCCGGCGGCCATGACGTGTTCGGCCAGGTCACCGACATCCGCGACTCCGAGTCCGTCCAGGCCGCCGTCGACTGGACCGTCAGCCGGTTCGGCCGCCTCGACGTCTGCGTCAGCAACGCCGGCGTCTATCCCAACCGCCCCGTCGTCGAGATGGACGAGGACGAGTGGGACCGCGTCCTCGACACCAACCTCAAGGGCACGTTCCTGATCTGCCGCGCCGCCGCCCGCCAGATGCTCGCGCAGGAGGGGCCATACCCCTGGACCACCAGTCGGGGCAAGATCGTCACCCTCGCCAGCGGCGCCCACCGATCGGCGCGGATCGGCGCCGCCCACTACTGCGCCTCGAAGGCCGGGCTGGTCCTCTTCAGCCAGGCGCTCGCCCTGGAGCTGGCCGAGCACGGCATCAACGTCAACATCCTCTCGCCCGGCTTCACCGACGTAGGCGACCGCCCCGGCGTCTCCGCCGAGTACCGCGCCACCATCACCAGGGGGATCCCGTGGGGCCGCGTCGGCGGGCCGGACGACCTCGCCCGCGCCGCCTACTTCCTCTGCTCCGAGGAGGCCGAGTACATGACCGGTGCCCTGATACCCGTCGACGGCGGATCGTCGGCCGGACGGTTCTTCCTGCCCCGCAGCCAGCAATAACCCGCCAGGCTACACCAACACGGTCAGCCAGACCGAGGGAGCGACCCGATGGAGCACCACGAAACCGTCACGATTCGACGCATCGGCCGGCGGGATCTCCTCCGTCGCGCCGGGTTGATGCTCGGCGCGGCCGGGCTGCTGGCGGCGTGCGGCCAGCCGTCGGCCCCCGCCAAGCCGGCCGAGCCCGCCAAGCCAGCAGAAGCGGCCAAGCCGGCCGCCCCGGCCGCGACCACCGCCCCGGCCGCCGCTGCTCCCGCCAAGCCCGTCGAGGCCGCCAAGCCCGCCGAGGCCGCCAAGCCCACGGCGGCAGCCCAGCCGGCCGCCGCCGCGCCCGCCAAGCCCGGCGCCGGCGGCACCTTCAAGCTCCCCGTCAACGCCAACGTCACGCCCTGGCCGCCGATCGGCGCGGTCCAGAACCTGATGGTCAACAAGGCGATCTTCAGCCAGCTCATCAAGTACGACAAGGGCAACTTCGCGCCCGCGCCGGACCTGGCCGAGAAGTGGGAGGTCTCGCCGGACGGCCTGAACTGGACCTTCACCCTGCGCAAGGGCGTGACCTGGCACGACGGCAAGCCGTTCACCTCGGCCGATGCGAAGTTCTCGATCGAGACCTACAAAGACGAGAAGATCAACAGCATCCTCCGCAGCAACCTGACCCCGGTCAATCGGATCGAGACCCCGAACGAGAACACCCTGGTCCTCGGGACGCAGGACAAGTTCTCCTCGCTGCCGGAGATCCTCTGTTACCTCGCCTTCATGCTCCCGAAGCACCTCCTCGAAGGCAAGGACATGACGAAGCCGCCGGAGGAGTTCATCAACAATCCGGTCGGGACCGGGCCGTTCAAGTTCGTGGAGCACGCCCGGGGCGACCACCTGACCGTCGCCGCCTACGACGGCTTCTACCTGGGCCGGCCGAAGCTCGATCAGGTCATCTACAAGATCATCCCGGATGTCAACACCACCGTCGCCCAGGTCCGGACCGGCGAGCTGGACATCGCCTTCATCGGCACGTCGCACCTGGACGCGCTCAAGGGCGCCAGCAACGTCCGGATCGCCGAGGCGAACCAGATGGATATGCGCCACATCGGGTTCAACCACAAGCACCCGAGGGTCGGGAAGTGGTTCTCGGACAAGAAAGTCCGCCAGGCGCTCGCCTACGCCATCGACAAGCAGGCGATCCTCGAAGCGGTCACCGACAATCGCGGCGAGCCGCTGTCCAGCCCGATCCCGTCATTCCTCGGCAACTGGCAGAACAAGAACCTGAAGCAGTGGCCGTACGATCCCGACAAGGCGAAGGCGCTCCTGAAGGAGGCCGGCTTCACGCCGGGCGCCGGCGGCATCCTCCAGAAGGACGGCGAGCCATTTAGCTTCGCGATGTCCAGCGACAAGGGCCAGCCGGACCGCGAGCAGGTCGGCTTGATGGTCCAGCAATATTTCAAGGACGTCGGGGTGGACGCCCAACTGGACCTGTCGGATTTCAACACCTACATGGGCAAGTGGCGCCAGCGACGCGAGTTCGAGGCCGTCAACTGGTACTACGTCGTCCCGTCCTCGCCGGACCTGACGGCGTACTGGAGCACCGGCTCCTCGCTGAATGAGTGGGGCTACTCCAACCCCGAGGTCGACAGGCTGTTCGCCGAGGCCCGGACCGTCTTCGAGCCGGAGAAGCGCAAGGCGGTCTACGACAAGGTCCAGGAGATCCTCAACGACGACCAGCCGGTCGTCTTCCTGCACAACCCGAAGGAGCTCCAGGCGATCAACGCGAAGGTCAAGAACTTCCCGGCGGTCGGCTACCGCGACGCCCTCCAGTACCTCTACGAGGTCTCGATTGAGTAGGTCCGATCTCACCCTCCGTCCTACTCTCGGCGTCCTGAAGGAAGAGGGAGGCAGCCCGGCGCTGGCACCCGACCGGATCGGCCGAGAGGGACGGGGCAGGTCAGGGTTGGATCTCGACGGCTTTGTCAGTTGGAAACCTGCCCCTACATCGGGTTCCGTAGGGGCAGGTTTCCGACGACCCATCACCGCTACTGACCACCCTAACCTGCCCGCGCCTCCTCAACGGCCCATCCCCGCAACAATTCACCCTAACCCGCCCCATCGTCCTCCCATCGCCCGCACATGGGTGTTGCCAGGGCGTTGGCGGGGAGCCTTCCGGTGCAGCGCTACCTGATCGGGCGGGTCGGCCAGGCGCTCGGCGTGCTGCTCGTCGTCAGCATCGTCACCTTCGTGCTGATCCACAGCGCGCCCGGCGGCCCGGCCATCCTGCTCCAGGGCGACCTGACCCAGGAGCAGATCCGCGAGCGGATGACCGACCTCGGCCTCGACGATCCGCTCCCCGTCCAGTACGCCCGCTGGCTCGGCAACCTGCTCCAGGGGCAGATGGGACGCTCGCTCAGCCAGGGCGTGCCGGTCGGGACGTTGATCGTGGAGCGGCTGCCGGCCACCCTGCTGCTGAGCGGCGCCGCGCTGCTGCTGACGCTCGCGATCGGGCTGCCGCTCGGCGTGCTCTCGGCGGTGAAGCGGAATGGGGTGGTGGACGTGCTGGTGACCGGCTTCGCCTTCTTCGGGATGTCGGTGCCGGTCTTCTGGCTCGGGATCCTGCTGATCCTCCTCTTCTCGGTCCAGCTCGGGCTCCTCCCGTCGGCCGGGATGTACTCGCTCGATCAACCGTTCTCCGTGGGCGACCGACTGCGCTACCTGGCGATGCCGACCATCGTGCTGGCGACGGCGAACATGGCCCAGATCACGCGCTACACCAGCAGCAGCGTCCTGGCCGTCCTCGCCGAGGACTACGTCCGCACCGCGCACGCCAAGGGGCTCTCCAGTCGGGTCGTGCTGACTCGCCACGCCCTCCGCGCCGCTCTCATTCCCGTCATCACCATCGTCGGCGTGATGCTGCCGCGCCTGGTGACGGGAGCCGCCATCACCGAGGCGATCTTCGCCTGGCCGGGCATGGGGCGGCTGGCCGTCGACGCGGCCGTCCAACGCGACTACCCCCTGGTCATGGGGATCACGTTGATGGTCTCGGCCGTCGTGATCGCCTCGAACCTGGTCGTGGACCTGATCTACGGCTGGGCTGACCCGCGCATCCGGGTGGCCGACTGATGCGTAGTGCGATGCGACCTCCCTGGGAGGCAGGCTGATGGCGGCTGAGACGGCGGTCGAGCGGGCGGCCCCCGGCAGCGCCCCGTCGCGCCGCGCCCGCCCGAGATTCCTCCAGCGCTTCTTCGCCCAGAAGGTCGCGGTTCTGGCCGCCGCCTTCCTGGTCGTAGCGATCGTCGGAGCGGCCCTCGCGCCGCTGATCGCGCCGTACGCGCCGGAGCGCATCCTCGGGGCGCGGCTGGCCCCGCCCGGCGGCCGATTCGTCCTCGGATCGGACCAGGCCGGCCGCGACGTCCTCTCCCGCCTGATCTACGGCGGCCAGATCTCGCTGGCGGTCGGGCTGCTGGCGGCCGGCCTCTCGATGCTCCTCGGCACCACCCTCGGGGCGCTGGCCGGCTTCGCGCGGGGTTGGGCCGACGCCGTCATCATGCGCATCGCCGACGGCATGCTCAGCATCCCGGTCTTCTTCCTGGTGCTGGTGGTGTTGACCAGCCTCGGCTCCACGCTGCCCAACCTGATCATCACGATCGGCCTCTCGAGCTGGATGACGACGGCTCGTGTGGTGCGCGGCGAGATCCTCAGGGTCAGCGCGCTGGAGTTCGTGGCGGCGGCCCGGGCGCTCGGCGCGTCGAGCCCCCGCATCCTCCTGCGCCACGCGTTGCCCCAGGCGATGCCCGTCACGATCGTCTCGGCCAGCCTCGGGGTGGCCCAGGCGGTCCTGACCGAGTCCGCGCTCTCGTACCTCGGGCTCGGGGTCCAGCCGCCGACGCCATCGTGGGGCAACATGCTCTCGGATGCCCAGAGCTACGTCTTCACCGCGCCGCTGCTGGCCCTCTGGCCGGGCCTCGCGATCTTGCTCACGGTCCTCGCGTTCAACTTCCTCGGCGAGTCCCTGCGCGACCTGCTCGACCCGTTCAGCCGCCACGGAACATAGCCCCGCTCCTCCCCCGATCCCGCGCACAGGGAGAGGGGATCGGGGGGTGAGGGCCGGGGGTCTTCTCCATGCACCTGACCATCGTCGGTGCCGGCGCCATCGGCGGCGTCACCGGCGCCTACCTGATCCAGGCCGGCCATGACGTCACCTTCGTCGACCTCGAAGAGGAGCACGTCCGCGTCATCAACGGGCGCGGCCTGACCATCGAGGGCATCCGCGGCACCTTCACCGTCCCCGCGAAAGCTATCCACCCCCGCGACCTCCGGGGGCCGCTCCAGCGGGTCATCATCGCCGTCAAGGCGCTCCACACCGAGTCGGCCGCCCGTCAGATGCTCCCCTACCTCGCTGAGGACGGCTACATCGTCTCGCTCCAGAACGGCCTCAACGAGGAGACGATCGCGGCCGTCGTCGGCAAAGAACGCACGATCGGCGCGCACATCAACTGGGCCGCCGACTACCTGGAGCCCGGCCGGATCCTCCACGGCGGGACCGGCTCGTTCTACGTCGGCGAGTTGGACGGGCAGATCTCGCCGCGCGTCCAGGATCTGGCCCGGGTCTTCTCCGACTTCACCGACACCCGCGTGACCGACAACATCTGGGGCTACCTCTGGTCGAAGCACAGCCTGGCCTCGATCACCTACGCCACCGCGATCGTCGACGCCGACGTGGTCGACGTCCTGGCCGGCGAGGCGCACCGCCGAACCGTCATCGCGACGGTGGCCGAGAGCATCGAGACGGCCGCGCGCAACGGCATCAGGTTGCAGCCGTTCGACGGCTTCGAGCCGGACCTGATGCGCCCGAAGACCGCCGCCGAATGGGAGCGCGCCGTGGCGTCGATCGACGCGATCCTGGACGCCGAGTGGCGCCAGCTCAAGCGGCGCTCCGGGATCTGGCGCGACCTCGCCGTCCGCAAGCGCAAGACCGAGGTCGACCTGCGGGTGACGGACCTGGCCCGGCGCGGCCGGGCGGCCGGCGTCGACATGAGCCTGAACGAGAAGCTGGCCGACCTGGTCCACGAGATCGAGGAGGGGAAGCGGCCCCTGGCCTGGGAGAACATCGAGGAGCTTGGGACGCTAGCGCGGTCGCTCGGGCGGACCGGCCCCGAGCCGATCGCGATCCCGGCCTCGCCAGGCCCCTCGTCGGAGTAACTTAAGGCAACTGACCTGGATACATCGGCGCTTCTTTGCGCGACGCTGGGCCACGCACGCCCGGCTTCGCGCGCGGCATCCTCAATCGATCCTCGTTCCACGTTCTTGAACAATGAGCGGCATGAGAAGGTGGGACGCCGGTCCCTGATCCATCACGGCCTGTGATAGTGCGAGCACGACGCTCAGGTGGAGACAGCATGAGTACGCAACCCGTCGACATCGCCCCAAAGACCGGCGGGATCGTACTACAGATGCCACATCGCCCCGTGATGGCGACACCGGGCGAACGCCAGGCGCCGTGGTGGCAGGTCAGCCCATTCGACGTGGTGCTCGTCCTCGGGATGTTCGTAGCAGCGCTCCTGCTCCGGCTGCCGATGCTGCTGGAAGCCCCGGCCTTCACCGACGAGATGATCGAAGTCCTGTTCGGCCTCAAAATCTATCGCGCCGAGACGTTCCCGCTGACCGGTGCCGACACCTATTACGGGCCGCTCTGGGCGTACATCCTGGCCGCCGCGTTCTGGGTCTTCGGGCCCTCGCCGGAGCTGCCCCGTGCCATCGTCCTGGTCACCGGCTCGCTGGCGGTGGTCATCACCTACCTGTTCGGGCGCGAGATCGGGGGGCGGGTGGCCGGCGTGGTCGCGGCGAGCATGCTGCTCACCGCCCCCTGGCACGTCCTCACCCACAGCCGTGTCGCCTGGAGCCACACCCTGACCCCGCTCCTGATGACGCTCGCCCTGCTGCTCCTGGCCCGCGCCCTGAAGCGCGAAGGCGGCTGGCTGCTGGTCGGCGCAGGGCTGGTGCTCGGGCTCGCCGTCCAGTCCCACCCGACCGCCGTCGTCGTGCTGCCGGGCATGGCGCTCGCCACGCTGCTGCACCCGCGCGGCAGGCGCTGGCTGCGCACGCCATGGCCGTACCTTGCAGGGCTCGCCGCCGTCCTTGCCTACTCGCCGATCATCGCCTACAACCTGCTCTACCCCGGCGGCTCGTTGGCGGAGGGTCGCCAGCGCACGTACGCCGTGGCGGACCTCGAAAGTGCCCGCTACCTCGCGACGCTGGCCTACCTGCCAGTCCGGATGCTGCACGACCTGGTGGGGATCGCTGTCGGACCGGTCCAGGAGATCCACCACCTGCCGTGGCCGTCCGATCCGGCCACTGTGCCGCTCGGCCTGCTGGTCCTCGCGGCGATCGGCTACGCCATCTGGGCACGCCTCTGGG
>Ga0075420_100003781_pt1 | contig 13292 bp, 12 predicted proteins | sample SoiMetdeltSBSDD4_FD_75296 | JGI IMG/M metagenome (GOLD analysis project Ga0075420, IMG submission 75296) | Bulk soil microbial communities from a Populus tree surrounding site in Tennessee, USA - Soil MetaG P. deltoides SBSDD4 | ecosystem: Environmental > Terrestrial > Soil > Tree plantation... | reverse complement strand
GGTCACCAACGCCGGCGGGCCGCCACACGGCGTCTGGGAGGATTTCCAGTCCGACGAGGCGTGGCTCGAGGCGTTCAACCTGAACTTCATGAGCACGGTCCGGATGATCCGGGCGGTGGTCCCCTCGATGCGCGAGCGCGGCGGCGGCCGGATCCTGAACATCCAGTCGACCTCGGTGAAGGCGCCGATCGCGAACCTGATCCTCTCGAACACGATCCGGCCGGGCGTGGCCGGGCTGGCGAAGAGCCTGTCGCGCGAGCTTGCGGACGACAACATCCTGGTCAACACGGTCTGTCCGGGCGCCATCTACACCGATCGGCTGCGGTCGGGGACGCTGGACCGGGCGCGACGGGCCGGCCTGACGGAGGAGGAGGCGATCAAGGAGCGTTCGAGCGCGATCCCGCTCAAGCGGTTCGGCACACCGGAGGAGTTCGCCAACATGGTGGTCTTCCTGGCGTCCGGCCGTGCGAGCTACGTGACGGGCAGCACGATCATGGTCGACGGCGGCTCGTTCTCCGCGATCTGACGAAGCCCCCACCCCTGACCCCTCCCCCGTGCACGGGGGAGGGGAACACGCGGACCAGCCGACGACACCGGGTCGGGCGACCGGGGCGTCAGCGCGCCGGCGGCTGGAAGGTGAAATCCTGGAGCGCGTCCCACTGATCGGGGAGCGCCGCGATCTCGCTCCGCGCAGTCACGCTCCAGGTGCCCTCCCGGTTCCTGACGATCACGACGGCGAAGGCGCCCTGCTGGAAGATCGGATCGCTCGGCACGGGCTGGCCGGGGCGCAGCGTCCAGGCGATCGTCACGTCATGCGAGCCGGGGCGGACGTTGGCGAACACGTACCGGCCGGCCTCGTCCGAGACCGCCTCGCCGACCGGACGCGCACAGTTCCGGAGCACCTGCCGATCCTCCTGGGATGGCGTGGCGCTCCGAGCGAGCGTGACACAACGGTCGTCCTCGTAGGTCGTCAACTGGACGCGCGCCCCGACGATCGGGCCGCCGGCGTCGCGGACCGTGCCGGCGAGGGTGGACGGCATCGGGGCAGTCCAGCGCGGCCCGAGGCCCCCGCAGCCACCGACCAGCAGCGTCAGCCCCGCTGCCACCCAGTAGGCCACGGCCGCTCGCCGGGCACCTCCCGGACGCTGCGCCCGGAATCGTCCGTCATGCCGCTCGGCCCGGACCGAGAACCGTGTCACGGGGCCGAGCGGACCGCCCGTCACGCAGCCTGCGGGCGGATCGGGCGGAGGTACTGGCGCACCCGGAGGCTGAGGCGGCGGAAGAGCACCCAGTTGGCGCCGCCGTCGGCGACCTTCCCGAGCACCTGGCCGGCCACGCCGGCCGCCATCGCCGAACTCACGCCGGTCGCATGGTCCAGCGCGCCGCTGGCGTGCTGGCCGAGGGCATCCGAGACGGCGTCAAGCTGGCTGGCCGCCACCAGGTTCATCAGGACGGAAACCAGGATCATCCAGGTCTCCCACTTCCCGGCCCGCACGTTGTAGACGGTGCAGAGATCGCCGACGAGGCGATACGTCGCGGCCAGGACGACCAGCGTGTCGAGCGAGCCGCGCGGCAAGCTGGCGGTGAGCAGGAAGACCTGCCGGGCCTGCCGCGCCGCGAGCCGATCGGCGAGGGCGTCCAGCGGGCCGAGGAACTCGCGGTCGAAGCGCAGCAGCCACTCGAGGTCGTCGACGGCGGCCTCCTGATCGGCGAGGACGTGCTGCAACGAGAAGAGCGCCTCGACGTCGCCGGCGGCCAGGCCGAGCCGGCGCAGCTTCTGGGCAGCGGACGGCCCGAGCGGGTACTCCCGCAGGAAGCGCGTCAGGATCTGGCGCGCCTCGGCGTACTTGCGGGCCTCGACGTCCGCGCGGGCGACCTCGCGGCGCTTCAGGTCGTCGTAGAGGTCGAGGTGGAGGCGCGGGCTGGCCGGGAGGCGCGCGTACGACCAGACGAGCTTGCCGGCGAAGTAGGCGGTCACGAGCGCCAGGGCGGCGAGCAGGCCGTAGGCCGGCAGCCGCAGCCACTCGGGCATGAGCGCGATCTGGTTGAACAGGAACACGCCCTGGGCCACCCCGAAGGCGAGCCCCAGCAGCCCGACGAGCACCGCGGTGATGCGCACGACGTCGAAGATCGGAGCCAGGAACGAGGGCCCCGCGATCAGGTCATCGGCGCTCGATCGCTCGTCGGGCTCGGGGGGCGGGGTGGCCGCGATCGAGCGCGCGGCCAGGCCGTCGTAGCTGGGGCGGAGGGACTGGCGAACGCCCCGGCTCGACGGGGCGGACACCGCATCGTGTGGAGCGTTGGGTGCCACCGGCGTTGCCTCCCGGCGATGGTGAACGGTCGCGGTCTGGTTGGGCCAACGACGATCGGGCGGTCAGGTGCGGCGGGGCCGGCTCGCCAGTCGCCCCCAGCCGACCAGCTCGGCCACCCTCTCCATGGTGATACCAGGAAACGGCCGATCCCCGAGCAGATTCAGCTTCGGCGGCCAGACCTGCGCGAAGCGGTACGCCGCCGGCTTCCAGGCGTCTTCGGCCGGCCAGGCCGGCGGGAGCTTCGAGACGGGGAACCGCCGGTACTCCAGCAGGTCCGGCAGGGCCGGGTCGCGGGCGATCCAGCCTTTCAGGTACGGATACTCCTCATCCGACTCGGTCGCCTCGACGGCGGCGCATGAGAGATACGTCGGCGTCAGGCAGCCTTTGTGGACGGCCTCTTCGAACAGGTCGCGCGTTAGCTGTTCGAGCAGCGCGGTCAGGTTCGCGCGGTCCAGGCGGTGGACGCAGTCGGCCTTGGTCGCGATCAGCGCGACCTCCTCGACCTTCGCGCTGCCCAGGCGCCCGCCGGTCAGCAGCCGGCGGACCAGGCCAGCGAGGCGCTGGCTACCGGGCAGGCCCGGGTCGAGGTAGTCGATCGCCATCCGCAGCGACCGTCGCGTGCTGTGATAGAGGGCCGGGCCGCCTTCGAGGATGGCGGCGACGTCGACCAGGATCAGCAGGCGGTCGCAGGCGTAGAAGGCGGTCGCGAACGGGTCGACGATCCGGCGACGATAGGCGTCGTACCGCTGCTCGAAGCGACGGGCCAGCGCGTCGTGCGCCGCGCGCGCCGACGCCGGCAGCGGGGCGAACTCGCTCGACGCGTCGAGGCCGCAGATGCCACGCCGCAGGTGCTCCTCGACGCTCATCTCGTACGGCGCGGGGTCGCCGGCCTTCGGATAACGACCGTGCTCTTCGACCAGGAACGTCGACGGCGTGATGAGCGGCAGGAAGCGGCGGGCGAAGCGCGCGAGGACCGTCTTGTAGGCCAGGACGACCTCGGCCTCGGTCAGCGTGCCCACGGCCCGATCGACCGTCTCCAGGTAGTCGCGGGCGAACGCCTGGTACGGCCGCCTGCTCCTGATCTCCTCCAGGATCGCATCGGACCACTCGGCGTACCCGCGGTTCGCCATCGAGAAGTCGGCGACGCGCTCGCCGGGCAGGTCGACGAACGCGTGCTCCTCCGCGACGTACGGATCGAGGAGGCCGCGCAGCCCTTCGCTCTGCCGCCAGAACCGAAGCCGAAACTCGCTGGCGGCGACCGTCTTGTCGGGCCAGATCCGGTTGCCCAGGCAGTCCTCGCGGTACGCCTGGAGCGGGAAGCCGCCCTCCTGCTCGAAGGGCGGCAGGCGCTCGACGTGCCAGACCGAGCGCCCGGTCAGCGACTCCTCGACCGTGCCGTCGGACCGCATGATCGCGTCGAGCAGGCTGGTGAGGAAGGTGCTCTTGCCGGACATGCTGGTGCCGAGCACGGCGGTCCGCCGGGCCTGACGCCAGAGCGGGATGCGATCGGCGCGGAGCAGCTCCATCCGTTCTCTCCGGAGCGGCGGCTCGATCCCGAAGCACCGCGACGCACCGCCCCGAAGGAGCCATCATGCACGTTGGGGGCCGCTCGTGGGGCGGTTTCGGCGTTTTGGCGGTTTTGTCACAGGGGGTATACCCACACACGCCCCTCGCCCCCGGCCTACTCCCAGACCAGGCGCCTGACGTCCTCGAGCGTCCCGATCTTGCCCATGAAGCGGTACTTGATGAGGGCCGGCCGCCGGGGTTGGAATGCCCTGGGGTCCGAGAGCGTCCGATCGACGTGGGCCACCAGCACGTGCGGACCGGGAGCGCCCATGATCTTGTCGAGCGCCGTCTCGAACTCGCCGAGGGTCTCGACGCGGCTCGAGCTCTCGATGCCGCACCCCTTCGCCACCGCCGCCAAGTCGATGCCGGCGGCGGTGTGGGTCGGCTGGCCGCCGGTGATCTGGTAGGCGCCGTTGTCCAGGACCACGATGGTCAGGTTGTCCGGCTGGTAGCTGCCGACCGTCGCCAGCGCGCCCATGTTCATCAGCACCGAGCCGTCGCCCTCGACGCAGACGACGCGGTCGTTCGGGCGGGCGCGAGCCAGCCCGAAGGCGATCGGCACGCCGGCCCCCATCGAGCCGCGCATATAGAAGTTGAGGGCGCGGTCGCCGGCCGCGTAGACGTCGTTGCAGGCGTTGCCGATGCCGGTCACCACAAGCTGGTCGGTGAGGGAGTCGACGAACGCGCGGGCAAGCTCCTGGCGATTGATCACAGCGACTTCCCTCCCGAGAGCAGCGGCGAGACAATCACGGCGACCGGGCGATCGGTCGAGAACGCCAGCTTGATCGCCCCGGTCATGATCTTCTCGACCTCCTCCTCGCGCTCCATCGTGAAGTGGGGCACGTCGAGGCCGTCGAGGGTGGGACGGAGCGCCTGGCCCATCCCGACCTGGACGGTGTTGAACTCTCCAAGCTCGCCGCGCTGACTGATCAGGAGCAGCATCGGGATCTGATACGGGACGGTCAACGAGCCGAGGATGTTGGCGGCGTTGCCCAGGCCGCTGTTCTGCATCAAGAGGGCGCCGTTCCGGCCGCCGAGATACGCGCCGCAGACGATGCCGACGCCCTCTTCCTCGCGGGTCGGGCTGATGACGTCGAAGTCGTCGTCCTCGCCGGCCCGGCGGATCAGGTCGGTGAGGATCGTGTCGGGGACGTGGACGAGGGTCTGGATCTTGTTCGCCTTCAGGCATTCGAGCACGACGTCAGACCACGCCATCTGAAGCCTCCGATCGGCGTCAGCGCCGAGGCGTCCGGTGCCGTACGCTGCTGGAGGCATCGTACACAGTCCGGCGAGGAGACGTCTGGGGCGCGGCCGTCCCGACCGCCCCGGGTCTGGTGACCGGAGCGACCTGGATGGCCGCGCCCCCAGGGCCGTCAGCGGGTGCTACGCTACTTGACCTTGAACTCCCGCGTCAGCGTCCGGTAGCTGCCGCTGTCCTTGTACACCGTGATGGTCAGCGAGGCCGTGCTCTTGGTGGGGACGTCCGCCGGCACCTTGACCTTCCAGGTGCACTTGCCGCTGGCGTCCGGCATCTGCGATCCGGCGTTGGCCGGGCCGACCTTCGGCCAGGTCATCGTCAGGGCGCACGAGCCCTTCCGCTTCAGGTTTGTGTCCACGCCGATCTTCAGCTCCTCGCCGATGGCCACGTCGTCGTCCGGCATGTCGATCGGGTCGACCTCGACGTCGATGCTGCCGGAGTAGACCGAGTCGCCCTTCTTCACCGAGAACGTTTCCTCGGCCGTCGCCTTCTGGCCGTCGGCGGCGACCACCGTGACGACGGCCTTCGCCTTGCCGGTCTTCGTGTTCGCGGCGAGCGTGAACTTCCATTCGCACTTGCCGTCGTCGATCTCCTTGGCGCCCATGCTCGCGTCGGGCGTGTTCCGATAGGTGACGACGAGGAAGCAGGTGCCGCCCTTGGCGTTCGTCTCGACCTCGATCTGGGCGTCGTTGCCGGTCTCCACGTCCTCGGGTCGCTCGCTGAACTTCGCGGTGACGCCCGGCTTCGGCGTCGCCGTCTTCGTCGGCGTCGCGGTGGGGGCAGCGGCGGCGGATGCGACCGTGTTGGCGGCCGGCGGCGGGGGCGGCACGGTGGAGGCGGCCCTGGAGACGCCGGTCGAGCCGGCCGCCGCCGTAATCGTGGTCGGCGTGCCGCCGGGGACCGGCGTCGCGGAGGCGGCGCTCGGGGCGTTGCTCGCGGTGGGCGGCGGCGGCAACGTATTGGCGGCAGGTGGCGGCGGCAGCGTGTTGGCGGCGGGCGCGGCCGGCGCACTCCCGGTGCGCGCCTGGACGCCGACGTTCGGAGCCCCGATCGTGGCGCCGTCGCTCTGGACGCGCGGCGCCGTCACCGGCTCCGACGCGAGCGGGACGGTCACCGGCAGCGTCGGGAGCGGGCGCGGCGTCGGGCTGGCGGGCGCATTCACCGGGACGACCGGATCGAGCTCCCAGGCGAGGCGTTCGTTGTTCGGGCGACTCTGGAGGCCGTTCGGGCCGTTGACCCAGGTGGTGCCGCCGTCCGTGAACGCCGTGAAGTTGTCGCCCTTCCGCCAGACCAGCAGGCCGCCGGTGGTGCGCTGCTCGGAGTTGCCGTTGTCGATATTGAAGTGCTCGTTTTCGAGGCACGCCCCGATCTTCTGCTCGCCGACCAGCGCGCGCAGCTCCGCGAACCCGCCGACGAAGCCGCAGGCCTCCTGCGCGTGGACGGCTGCCGGGCCACCGGTCAGATACAGCATGACGACGACCACCATCGTTGGGACGATACGTCGCATCGTCACCCCCAGACGCCTACGATTGATGCGAGCGAACGCGCAACGGCGCCGTGCATCTCCAAACGGCGTTGTTCTGTCGCCGCGAGCCTAGCACGGTCTTACGTCCTGTGCGGCGTTGCGGCGGAGCGTGTGACGGTGTCGATGCGGATGCGATTCGGCGCTGTGACCTTCTGTCACCGGGGCGGATGAGGCGACCGAGCGCCACGCCCTGCCCGCCGGTCGACCAGCCTTAGACTATCAGCGACCGGGCCGCCCCGGCGATCATCTCGAACTGGCGGGCGATGTTCGCCAGCACCGGCTTGACGTCGTGGCGGATCATCGCGCCGAAGAAGCCGATCTGCCCGAAGCCGTGCCCGAGCATCGCCAGGGTGCAGGCGCGGCGCCAGGTGACGCGGTCTGTCAGGACGCCGCCGTATGACCGGTAGCGGTCGAAGTAATGGTCTGGCAGGTCGAAGGTGAAGGTCTCTTCCGGGGGCGGGAGCGTGTGATCGCAGACGGCCGGGAGCGTCGCCCAGAGGCGGGCGACGTCCAGGGCCGGCGGGCCGTGGCCGATCCACTCCCAGTCGATCAGGACGAGGTCGGGTCCCAAAGCCTCGTCGTGCGCGGACGCAGCCCCAGGACCGAGCGCGCCGAGGCCGACGTTGCGGTCGTCGGTGTCGCCGTGCAGCAGGGTCCGCGGCAGTGCACGCAACGCGTCGACCAGCGGCTCGCGGCGCGTGAGCAGCGACTCGAAGCGCGCGCGGTCGCCGGCCGGGAGCCAGGCCAGAAAGGCCGCCAGGTCGGCCCGAGACTCTTCGCTCGGCGCGCTGCCGGGCGCCAGCCCGGCGGGCACGGCCCGGCCCAGCAGGCCGGCGAAGCTGGCCGCCTCGCACCAGAGGACGCGCTCCATCGGCACGAGCCAGGGGCAGGCCCCCAACCGTGCCTGCCGCTCGGGATGTTCCCACCAGACGTGCAGTCGGGCGAGCCCGTCCAACACCTGCGCCGCCCGCGCCACCGCCTCGGTCGGGTGGAGCGGCGCATCACGGCTGTACCGCTGAAGCGCCTCCGAGGCGTCCTCCATGACGATCCAGGCAGCCCGCCCATCGGGGTCCCGGCGCGCCCCGAGCATCGGCACGGACAGGCCGGGCGGGACGGCGTCCGGACGGAGCAGCCCGGCCTCGCAGGCCAGCGCCTCCAGCGGGCGATCGACGCCGAGCAGGCGCTCGGCATGCCCGCCGGGCAGCCAGCGCTTGACCACCCAGGTGGCGGTACCGTGGCGGCCGGCCGCGCCGGCCCAATCGAACCGTACGCGGTAGAGCCGGTTGCCGCTGTAGCCATCGACGGGGACCGGGGCGAGCTCCAGGCCGATGAGGACGGCGGTCGGATCGTCCAGGTGCTCGCGGAGGACGGCCTGGAGCAGATCGGTCGGGATGCGTTCATCCTCAGATCCGGCGGTCCTGGGGGGCGGTGCGAGCCGCCACTCGGCGCCGGCGGGACCCAATCGTGACACGTGAGGCTCCGAGTCTGGCCGAGAGGCTGGCTAGAATGGGCGCATCGAGCCGAGCGCAGGCCGGCGCTCGATCCGCGTCTGGGTCTGAGACGTGCAGGAGCACCGGACAGTTCCCATGAGGAGACGAGACAGACGACGATGCCGCCGCGAACGCTGGCAGCCTGGGGTGTCCACCTCTATACCGCGCTCGGGGCACCGCTCGGGGTCTGGGCGGTCTTCGCCGCGTTCGCGGGCGACTTCCGCCTGGCCTGGTACCTGATGGCCGCGACGGTGTTCATCGACTCGACGGACGGCGCCCTGGCTCGCGCGGTGCGGGTCTGGGATGTTCTGCCGTGGGTCGACGGCCGCCGCCTGGACGACATCGTCGACTACTTCGGCTGGGTGATCGTCCCGGCGATCGTGCTGGTGCTGGACGGCCTGCTGCCGGCCTGGGCGATCCTGCTGCCGTTGCTCTCCAGCGGCTACGGATTCGCGCAGACCCAGGCCAAGACGGAGGACGACTACTTCCTGGGGTTTCCGTCGTACTGGCCCTTGATCGGCTTCTACCTGTACGTGTTCCGAACCTCGCAGGCGTTCAACGTCGGACTGATCCTACTCTTGAGCGTGCTGGTCTTCATCCCGATCCGGTTCCCGTACCCGACGAAGACGAAGCCGTTCCGGCCGCTGACCCTGCTCTGCAGCGGGGCCTGGGGCGTGATGATGCTGGCGCTGCTGTTCGGGCTGCCGACGCCATCGATCTGGGTGGCCTGGTCGAGCCTGGTCTTCGTGGCCTACTACCTGGGGCTCACCGTCTGGCTCTGGTGGCGCCGCCGGACCGTCGCCCCGATGCCCGCGTAGTCGTCCCGAGGATGGCACGGCGCGTGCGCCGGCCATGGCGTGCCCCCTTCGATCGGCCGACTCATCAGCACCTGGGCGCCGGTCCACGGCCTGCGGCTGCACGCGCTGGCCTCGGCCGAGACCCTGTCGCCGAACACGCCGACCGTGGTACTGGTGCACGGGGTGGCGGTCTCCAGCCGGTACCTGGTGCCGCTGGCCGAGGAGCTGGCGCCGCGCGCCCGAGTCTTCGTGCCGGACTTGCCGGGCTACGGTCGGAGCGCCCGGCCGGCCGGGCGCGACCTGACGGTGCCGGAGCTGGCGGACGCGCTGCTCGGCTGGCTGGACCGGGTCGGGCTGGACCGGCCGCACCTGCTGGGCAACTCGTTCGGCTGCCAGGTGATCGCCGCCCTGGCCGCCCGGCATCCCGACCGGGTCGGCCGGCTGGTGCTCCAGGGGCCGACGTTCGATCCGGACGCCCGGACAGCCTGGCGCCAGGCGCTCCGCTGGCTGGCAGTGGTGCCGTTCGAGCGGTCCTCGGAGGGGCTGGTCCTCGCACGCGACGTCTGGGACCTGGGGCCCGCCCGCGCGTTCGACATGATCCGGAAGGGACTCGAGGATCGGATCGAGCTGAACCTCCCACGGGTGACGGCGCCGACGCTGGTCGTGCGCGGCAGCCGCGACGCGATCGTGCCGCAACGGTGGGCCGAGGAGGCGACGCGGCTGCTCCCGCACGGCCGGCTGGTGGTGCTGGTGGGGGCGGCCCACACCATCAACTACAGCCAGCCGGCCCGGCTGGTCGCGGCGATCTGGCCGTTCCTGACCGAAGGGACGCTCGCGGTTACCTACCAATCGTCTGGCCGGCCAGGAAGGCGAGCACGGCAGCGTTGAACTCGCCCGGGCGGTCGTAGTTCGGGACGTGGCCGGCGCCCGGCAGGACCAGCAGCGTGGCGTCCCGCAGGGCGGCGCAGACCTGTGGCCCCAACGACGGCGGCACGAGGGCGTCACGGCTGCCCCACACCAGCAGCGTCGGCGCCGCGACAGTGCCGAGCCGTTCGCGGACGTCGTCGGCGAGCAGCCGGCGCGCGGCGCGCAGGATCGTCAGCGGCCCGGCCCGGAGCGAGTCGAGCGCCAGCAGCGGCAGGAAGCTGGGGCGGGCGGCGAGTCCAGCAGCGACCAGGGCCAGCGGGTACGCTCGGAGCGGACGGTGGCCGGCGATGATGGCCGGCGCGACCAGGACGAGTCGGCGCACGAGATCCGGCCGAGCGGCCGCCAGCGAGATCGTCAGGTAGCCACCCAGCGAGTGCGCGACGACGTGGCACGGACCGATGCCGACCGCCTCGATCCACGCCGCGAGCCAGTCGGCCCCGTCCGCGACGGAAATATGGCGGTCGGGCCGGCCGAACGAGCCGAAGCCCGGCAGGTTGACGAGGTAAACCGTGTGCGCCTCGGCGAGCGCCGCGACGTTGCGCCGCCACCAGCGGGCCGAGCCGGCGAGCCCGTGGACCAGCACGACCGGCTCGCCCGACCCGGCCACCCGGTAGGTGACGGGCCGACCGCGCACCACGACCTCCGCACGCCGGAAGTCGATGGTGCGCCGCGTGAACCATCGCATCGCCGAGACGGCGTCGCAAGGAGCGAGCCGCGCCGGCCCCGCGCTACGCGCCGACGAACGCGACGCTGACCGGGCTGCCGGTCTGGATCACCTGGCCGGTCGGCGTGAGCGTGCCTTGCTCCCGGTCGACGCGGAACGTGACGATGGTGTCCGTCGCCTGATTGCAGGCATACAGCAGGCCGCCGTCCGGCGAGATCCCGAAGTAGCGCGGCTGCCGGCCCTGGGTCGATTCCCAGCCGACTGAGGTCAGCTTGCCGCTCGCCTCGTCGACGCGGAAGATGGCGATGCTGTTGTGGCCGCGGTTGGAGACGTAGACGAAGCGTCCCGAGGGCGCGACGTGGATCTCGGCCGTCGAGTTGCGCTCCGAAAACCCGTCCGGCAGCGTCGTCTGGACTTCGAGCTGGTCGAGGCGTCCCGTCTCGGTGTCGTAGCCGAACGAGGTGATCGTCGAGTCGATCTCGTTGCACTGGTAGGCAAACTTCTGGTTCGGGTGGAACGAGAAGTGTCGGGGGGCCGCGCCCGCTGCCGAGACGACCGACGCCTGCTCGGACGGCACGATCTTGCCGTTCGCCGGGTCCACCCGGAAGACGTAGGTCCGGTCGAACCCCTTGTCCGGCACCACGAAGAACTTGCCGTCCGGGGCGATCGGGATGTGGTGCGGGCGCGAGTGGTCCTGCTCGGTGGGGTGCGGACCGGGCTTCCCTTCGAGGGTGACGAGGTCGGCCATCGGGGCGAGCGAGCCGTCGGCGTTGACCGGCAGCGCCGCGACCTTGCCGGCGTTGTAGCCGGCGACCACGGCGTACGGCGCTATCGGCGAGATCGAGATGGCGACCGGGTTGGGGCTGCCACACTCCTGGGCGTTCAGGAAGGTGAGTTTCCCGCTGGCCCGGTCGATGCGGTAAGCACTGACCTGGGTGAACCCGTCGCCGCCGTGGACGCTGTAGAGATGCTGGCCATCGGGACCGACGGTCTGCCAGCTCGGGTTCCCGATCGTCTCCAGCGTCTGGACGTGGGTCCAGGCTCCGCTCTTTGGGTCCATCTCGTAGACTTCGATGCCCTTGCCGCGACCGTCGCGGTCCGGCGTGGTGTAGCAGCCAACGTAGGCATATGTCCCCACGATTCCCCTCCTCTGCCACCGCCCGCACCCGAGCCGGGGTCAGCAGACTCTGGCGGGGGCAATCGTAGCTGAACGTGCAGGCGACCCGACCGTCGAGCCCACTTGCGCTCGACGTCCCGAGGGTCGGTCTCGACCCAGGCATCCGCAATCAAATGGCGACAAATTTGCCGCTTTTGATCCATCGTGAGGTGGTCTATGCGGGACCTGGCTTCCTCGGCCATCTGCTCGAGCGTTGCGATCCGTTCCCGCTGGATCCGCGCGAGCTCGTCATCCGCTCCAAGCCGGTCGATTTGCTGCTGTAGGGCCGCCATCTCGGCCACGATGGCCTTGATCTTCGCCTCGGCCACGTCGATGGCCTCGATGCCCCTCCGGGCCAGTTCGAGGGTGTTCCGTCGCTCGCGATCCTTCTGGCCGAGTGCCGCCAAGAGCCCCCGTCGTTCCTCGTCTTGGGCGTCCCTGGCATGACCCAGATGCTGCTCCTGGTACGCTGCCCATGCCCGCTCCAGAATCGGGCCGGGATTGGGGAGGAACGCCTCGATTGTGGCCCACACTTCGGCGTCGGCCTGATCTTCAGGCGCCGCGCTTCGGCTACAAGGGAAGTCTCCGTATCGGCGAGGCGAACCAGGATGTCACGCATGACATCGGCCTCGGTCATCCCCGGTAGCACCTCCACGACACGGTGCACAAGGATGTCGTCCTTGACCGTCCAGCCGTACGGCACCCGCCCGCACCATTTCCCCTCGCGGGCGGCTCGCAGTTTGCCGGAGCGCGTGACTTCGAGGATGTTCTCGCGCCCGTACTCCGCGACGACGAGATGGATGTTCCGCTGGAACCTCCCGGCGGCAGTGTTGGCCCGTCCCTGCGTGGCAGAGATCAGCTCGACATTCAGCGATTCGAGGTATTTCGCCACGGCGATCCCCTCGGCAGCATCACGACCCAGACGATCCCAGGCGTAGACATATAGAACGTCGAGCCGCCCCGCTTCGGCCGCGTCGATGATTCGCCGTCCGCCGGGGCGTTCATGGAACGGGATCGTGCCCGACCAGCCGGCGTCCCACTGCTCGATCACCGGCGCATATCCCTCGCGTTCGGCCTGTCGCTGCAGGTAGTCGCGGTTTGCCTCGATCGTGCCGCGTTCGGCTTGAGAGTCGGTCGACACCCGTCCGTAGTGGCCGATCCGATCGATAAGCCGCCCATCCATCTTCTCTGGCTCGGTGCGTCTCGGCCCGACGTGCTGACCGACGCCGTTGCCCCGTTGCATGGCTGCCTCTCAGTCGTCCCGGTTAACCATGGAGGGCACCGCTGCTAGCTCGCAACGATGCCCTGACAGCCGGTATTCTAGCCCGGATTATTCACCAGCGCCAGGAGTGGATGCGCTTGGCGCGGGCGAGCAGGAGCCAGAGGGCGAGGCCCGGGTGATGTGAGCTGAGGTGGACGCAGACGTCCGGGATCGTGAAGCGCGTGGATTCGCGGATCCAGCCGCCGATCTTGATGAGGCGGAGGGGGAGCGTATCGAGTTGGAGGCGCGCGGCCTGGGCCGCGAGGAGCCAGCGGCGGAGTTGATCGAGCAGCCAGTAGGCGGCGGCGTGCAGCAGCAGGCGGAAGGCGTTGGCCC
>Ga0075420_100003778_pt1 | contig 13297 bp, 11 predicted proteins | sample SoiMetdeltSBSDD4_FD_75296 | JGI IMG/M metagenome (GOLD analysis project Ga0075420, IMG submission 75296) | Bulk soil microbial communities from a Populus tree surrounding site in Tennessee, USA - Soil MetaG P. deltoides SBSDD4 | ecosystem: Environmental > Terrestrial > Soil > Tree plantation... | reverse complement strand
GGCGATGGGGCACAACTCGCCTGCCTACCTGCATCATCTCATCGAGGCGAAGAAGCTGGCGTACGCCGACCTCGGGCGGTTCGTCGGCGACGCGGACCACCTCGACATGGCCGCCGAACAGCTGCTCACCGACGAGTTCATCGCCGAGCGTCGCCGTCACATGAACCCGACACGCGCGCAGGAACGTGTGGATCCGGGACCGGCGCGGACGAAGAGCGAAACCATCTACCTCACGGTCGCGGACGCCGACGGGAACATGGTGTCGTTCATCAACTCCATCTACGACTACTTCGGGTCGGGGGTCGTGGTTCCTGGCACCGGCTTCGCGCTGCATAACCGCGGCGCGGGATTCACCCTGACGCCGGGCCTGCCCAATACCGTCGCGCCGGGGAAGCGGCCGTTTCATACCCTGATCCCCGCATTCGTCACCCGATTGGTGAACGGGCGCGAGCAGGCGTACATGAGCTTTGGCCTCATGGGGGGCGGCGTGCAGGCACAGGGGCACGTGCAGTTCCTGCTCAACCATTTCGTTTTCGGGATGGACGTCCAGGCGGCGATCGATGCGCCGCGGTTTCGTCATTACGACGGGCTTCGCGTCGCGCTCGAGGCGCCTGTGAGCGACTCGGTCCGCGCGGCGCTGAAATCGATGGGGCATGTCATCATCGACCAGCCGCCGATCGCGTTCGGTGGGGCGCAGGCGATCATCCGACTGCCGAGGGGGTACGCGGCGGGAAGTGATCCGCGGAAGGATGGGCTGGCGGTCGGCTACTGACCGAGCCTAACGCGAATGCCCGGGCTCAGTAGATGTGCAGCCTTTCGAGCAGCGCGTGCGTGTCGCCCACGCACTCCAACAGATCCTTGTTGTGCTTGATCATCTTGCTGCGCATGTACACACGAAGCCACTGCTTGTAGGCGTACAGCTCGTAGCGATCGAGCATCTCCGTGATCGACAGGTCGGGCTGCGTGAGCAGTCCTGCCAGGAACATGGCGCACTCGAAGCCCAGCGAAATGGACTGAAAGTAGGGAGAGCCCATCGCCGAATCGCCGACCAGGCAGACCGACGAGCGGGTAAGCGGGTGGTCGCCAGGTCCGCTCCCACGCCACTCGCGATTGGTGGCGTGGCGTGCCCGGTACAGGTCGAGCGGTATTCGGACGATCTCCAGGTCGCCGACGATCTCGCCGTTCGTTTCCTGCTTGATCTGGCCGATGAACCGATCCATCGACTCGGCAACGTGGGGGAAGTTGTCACGTAGCCACTGGCCGTCGAATCGCGACGGCATCCGCTCGTAATCCTCGGCGGAGATGTTGACGATTCCGGTGACGTGGCTGATGCTGCCGTCGTAGTACGTTCGGTTGACCGCCGGAATGAACTTGTACTGCGCGTTGTCGATGTTCTTGTAGTACTTGCAGTACTCGTTGCAGTCGTACGGCTGTCCGTACAGGAAGGTGACGACGAGCGCGTACTCGAGCCGGATCCTGAAGGTGTTCGCCCCGGCGACGGCGTCGGCGTTAGGCACCAGGTGGTCGCGAAGCAGCGAGCTGGTGCCGGTGCAGTCGAACAGGATGTCGCCCGGTTCGAGCATCGCCATCGCGTCCTGCGCCGTGACGACGGCCGTGGTGCGCTGCACGGAACGCGACGGACGGGTGTCGATGAGATCGCTGAGGGACCGCTCGATGCCGTTGAGCGGGCCGAACCCTTGCGTCCATCCGCGCAACAGTGCCATCAGGTCTGGTGGAATCGACTGGCGAAACGCGAGCCCGGCGTTGATCTCCACGGAGTCGAAGAGCGCCTGGACGCTCTCTTCATCGATATAGTCCGTGCAGTAGCTGGCGACCGAATCCGCCACGAGGTACGGCGCGAGCTGGACCATTCGCGTCCGCGTGTAGTCGCGTCGCTTTTCGTAGAGGTGGACGGAGAACCGCTCCGAGGATTGGAGCAGGGCCGTCAGTACGAGACCGACGGGGCCAGCGCCGAGGATGTGAACCCGGGCCGGGGAAGGGAGGGTGTCCGAGCTCGTCGAGCCGCGCTCATTCCGGGACATGTGTTCTCGCAGGTGCCGTCGGGCCGCAATATACCCGGCTCACGCGCCGGCCCTCGAAGCAACACGTCGACTCGCTCGTCCAGTGTGAGCGACGTCTGTCGGCCGTTGATCTTCTGACTCGAGGTGACCGTGCTCCGGACCCCAGGTCTCGTTCTGTGTTTGCTGGTCGTGACTGCTGAGCTAACGAGTGGGCAAGCGGCTGTGCGCCAGGACACGGCGCGCAGAGCGCAGAGTGACCGGACGGGCAACTGGAGCGCGAAAACCAGCACCGGCCGGACGTTGATGGGAACGTGGACCGCGGTCCCGGACGCGACGAACGGAACCGTCATCGGAACGTGGGCACTCGTCGACGCTAAGGGGAGACCGGTGGCCAGTGGCGCATGGTCAGCATCGAGGGCGCCCGCACGATGGATGGGCAATTGGCGAGGTGTCGCTACTGGCAAAACCGGCGAGTACTCCGGCACGTGGACTTCCAGCGTCGACCTGAAAGGTGATGCATCGTTCGGCGACCTCTTTGAAGCGGCGGCGCAGGCGGTCGTCGGCGGCAGCTGGCGTGAAGGGCGTCGGTCGGGATCGTGGTCCATCCGTTCGGCGAAGAGAGAGGGAGCCACGTGACCGCAAGTGGTCGTCAGCCCGAAGCGCTCATCGCGCAAAGCCTGGAGGCCGCGCTGACCGTGAGCGATCTCCAGGCGAGCGTCGCCTGGTACCGCGACGTGCTCGGTTTCAGCGTCGACCGTGAGCATTCCCGCGAGGGGAAACTGCTCGCGGTCTCGCTCCGAGCCGGGGCGGTTCGAATCCTCCTCGGCCAGGATGACGGCGGGAAAGGCGCGGACCGCATCAAGGGCGCCGGGTTCTCGTTGCAGCTGACGACGTCGCAGAGCATCGACGAGATCGCCGCCCGGGTCCGCGCGCAGGGAGGCACGCTCGACTCGGAGCCGTTCGACGCGTACGGCGTGCGGGCGTTCCGCCTCCGGGACCCGGACGGGTTCCGGTTCACGATCTCATCCCCGCGCAGCGCCTAACGAATCACACAGGTCGCCGGCTTCGACCGTACACCTCAGTGCCTCACCACGGTCCCCCGGCCGGTGTCGCTCAACGCCCACACCACCTTCTGCCCGTGCCGCACCTGAAAGGTGTCCGACCGCACGGGCGGCGCGTCATCGCGAAGCGCGCTGAGGCGAAGCATCGATGGCGATTCGACCAACTCGCTTGGCAGCGAGAACGATCGCGATGCGTTCCTCTCCACGTCGCCGAGTACTTGCTCGCGCGTGTCCGATTCCAAGGACACCTTGATCGATCGTTGCGACGTATTGATGACCGTCAGGATGACGTCGGCCATGACCAGGCGCTGCCCCAGCTGTGCCGTACGGCCCCTCTCCTCGCAGGCAACGAGCAACAGCGCACCGAAGAGCAGACTGCGTGAGCGGCGTTGGTTGCGCTTCCCTATATTGAACGGCAGCTTAGCCTCCGCGTGCATATGGACCTCCAATCCATATCACGACGGTCCAGGTCTCTTCGCGACATCCTGGTCCCGAGCGAGTCCGTGTCCCATTCCGTGAACGAGAGTGTGACACAACCGGGTGGCTCGGCGCTCGACGCGCATTCGCGCGCGACGCTCGACCGGCTGATGCCGATCGTGTATGACGAGCTGCGCGACGTCGCGCGGCGGCAGCTCGACGGCCGTGGCGGTGGCACACTGTCCGCGACCGGCCTGGTTCATGAGGCATACCTCAAGATCTCGCGACAGACTCGCGTGTCCTGGCGCGATCGCGAGCACTTCATGGCGCTCGCCGGTCTCGCCATGCGCCACGTTCTCGTGGATCGCGCGAAGGCCCGGCTGGCGCGGAAGCGCGAAGGATCGGCGCGCGCCATCACGCTCGAGGAGCAGGTCATTGCCGACGAGAATCAGCCCGAGGTCCTTCTGCAGATCAGCGATGCCCTCGAGCGCCTGGCCGCCGAAGAGCCCCGCCTGGCGAGAATAGTCGACTGCCGGTTCTTCGGTGGCTTCAGCGATGGCGAGATCGCCGACGCACTCGATGTCACGGTGCGGACCGTGCAGCGCGACTGGGTGAAAGCGCGCGTGCTCCTCCGCAGGGCCCTGTCGCAGTGAGTGACCGGGTGCCGCTGCTCCCCGACGATTGGCCCAGTCTCGAGCCGCTCATTGACCGGCTCCTCGACGCGCCGTCATCCGAGCGGCCGGCGCTTCTTGCTCAACTGGCCGGCGACAACCCGGCTCGACGCGCCGAGCTCGAGCGGCTGATGGCCGAGTGCGAGCGGGATCTCTTGCTCCTGGAACGACCGGCGGCGGAGCGATTCGCCCAGCTTCGGGAAGAAGAGGAACCATCGCTCCCCGAAGTGCTTGGCGGCCGCTATCGCATCGAGCGCGAGCTGGGCCGCGGTGGGATGGCGCGCGTCTACCTGGCGCATGACGCGAGGCACGGGCGGCGTGTCGCCGTGAAGGTGATTCGCCACGAGATCGCCTCGTCGCTGATGCGCGACCGATTCCTTCGTGAAATCGGAATTGCCGCGCGGCTGCGGCATCCCAACATCATGCCGCTGTATGACTCGGGCGACATGGACGGCCTGCTCTACTTCGTCATGCCGTACGAAGAGGGCGACTCGCTCCGTGCCCGGCTCGACACGGCGCGAGGGCTCCGCGTCGCTGAGGGCGTGAGCATCCTGCGGGATGTTGCACGGGCACTGGCGTACGCTCACGAGCAGAACGTCGTTCACCGGGACATCAAGCCGGACAACGTGCTGCTTTCGGGCGGCGCGGCGGTGGTCACCGACTTCGGCATCGCCAAGGCCGTGACGGTCGCGGCGACCGAAACGGGCATCGGGACCGCCACGCAGACGGGCACCGTCATCGGAACGCCGGTCTACATGGCGCCCGAGCAGGCGTTAGGCGACGCCACAACGGATCACCGCGCCGATATCTACGCCTTTGGTTGCCTGGCGTACGAAGTGTTCGCGGGGGTACCCCCGTTCACGGGTACGACGACACAGGTCATTGCCGCAAAGTTGTCCGAGCAGCCCAAGCCACTCACCGACCATCGGCCCGACGTCCCGAGCGCGGTGGTGAGCCTGATCGAGCGGTGCCTCGAAAGGAATCCGGACGAACGGCCAGCGAGCGCCTCCGAGTTGCTCGATGTGCTGGGGACCTCGACGGCAACGACGGAACAGGAACAAGCCAACCGTCCACGCTCCCGATGGCCCGCGGCGGCAGTCGTCGGACTCGCACTGATAGTCCTCGCCGGATCGTATGCGGCGCTCGCAATCCGTGGACGTCCGGTACCCATTGCGTTGGTCACGCTTCAGGTCACGGGCGATTCGGCACAGGCGTTGGCCGCGGGCTTCAGCGACGATCTGACAACCGCGCTGGTTCGAAAACCGTGGCTCAAAGTGATGAGCCGGGGCGGCGCCCGGAATTACCTCGGCCGGGGTGAGATCGACCCCCGCGCAGCAGGCGATTCGCTGCAGGTTCGCTACCTGTTGATGGCATCGTATCACGACGCCGGCGGTGGCATTGCCGTAATGATGCAGCTGATCAACTGCGAAGATGCGGCAATCGTTTGGGCCGAAAAGTTCAGCAACCCGGTTCACCTGGAAGCGCTCCGGGATGACATCGCCGATGCTGTCGGAGACACCCTCAGACGAGTCGCCGGACGGTTCTCGATCGCCTTCACGGGCAGAACGCGAGACGCTGAACCACGGCCGAGGAGCAGCAACAGAGACGCCTACACGCTCTATTTGCTTGGCAGGAAGATGATCGACCAGCGGCCCCCGAACATGCGAGACAACCTCTCGCAGTTCCGTCAGGCCATCGCTCTCGATTCCAACTACGCGGCCGCCTGGGCCGGCCTGAGCCTCGCGCTGGCGTTATCCGCCGCAACGCATGGAGTTCATGTCGATTCCGTCGGTCCCGAAATCGAAGCAAGTGCCGCACGGGCCATACAGCTGGATCAGAGCCTCCACGAGGCTCATGTTGCCATGGGGGTCCTCGATGGCCTCCGCTGGCAGTGGGGCCAGGCGGAAGCCGAATTCAGAAAGGCCTTGAGAGTCAACCCGAACATCCCAGCTGAAGCGCGGATCCAGTACGCCCGCCTGCTTCTGCTCCAGAACCGGCAGGCGGAAGCGGACGAGCAAATCGCAGCGGCTCGCGAAGCCGACCCTGTCAACAGCACGGTGTTGAGCTTCAAGGGTCACAGCCATCTCCTGCGGCGACAGCTCGACAGCGCCCTCGTCTGGAGCGATCGCGCGATGCAGAGCAACCAGTCGAACACGCTCGCGCGCAACTTCAGGGCGGTGTTGATGGTTCAACTGGGCAAGTACGACGAAGCCAGGCAGCTGGCCCGAAGCTCGAGCGCGCACGAGCCGTATTCGATGTTCGTGCTCGCGGCCACCGGCGACAGCGCAACCGTACGCAACCGGCTCGACACGCTCTCCAAACAAAATCATGCGATGTTGGAGACCGCCCGCGCGTACGCGCTTCTTGGATTCGGCGATACCACCGCGGCACTGAACGCCCTCGAGCGCGCCACTGAGCGCCGCGAAGCCTGGCCGACCATTTCGTATCCCGCGTTGCCCGTGTTGGATGCGGTGCGTGACAGCCCCCGGTTCCGGGCGCTCCTGAGGAGGGTGCGCCTCGCGGCATAGCGAGCCTCCGGCCCCGTGTCATAGGAGCGCCGGAATTGTCGTGGATAGGGGAGAGAACGCGGCTGTTTCGCCCCCGGCGCGAGGACGACAATGGACAGGAACGTGCAGAGCCTGCGGTGTCTCGCCGCCTTCCTCGTAGTCGCGTGCGGTGCAGGCGCCGGTGATCTCGCGGCGCAGCAGAACCTCAGCGGCGTGTATCGGTCGGAGGCCGCCACGGTGCGCCTAACGGCGGACGGCCAGGCCACCTTCTCCGGCCCGGCCGGACTGAGTATCGGGTCGTATCGCATCGCTCGCGACACGATCGCCCTGCGCGACGATCGGGGAACAGCCACATGCCCCGGCGAGACCGGCTTCTATCTCTGGCGCCTCGATGCCGATACGCTCCGGCTCCACCTGGTGAGCGACGCGTGTGAAGGCCGGCGAACGCTCGTCGCGGCGGCGTGGACGCGAATGGCCGCGCGGTTCGGGACGGCTGCCCAGGCGCTCACCGGCGTCGTGATCACCGCCGAGCGGGAGATGCAAGACGTGCTGCGCGTGCCGGTGGCGCTCACCGTGCTGTCGGCGGAAGATACCCGCGATGCGGGGGTGACGCGGCCACAGGATCTCACCAACCTGGTGCCAGGGCTGCACGTGGGCTCGCTCAACGGCGGCTCGGCGATGACGTACCTGCGCGGCGTTGGCAATTTCGCCGGCACTTCGATGCAGGATCCGACCGTCACCTTCAATTTCGACGGCGTCTATATCGCACGGCCAACCTCCACGGGTGGGCTCTTCTACGACATCGAGCGTGTGGAGGTGCTCAAGGGGCCGCAGGGCACGCTCTACGGCCGGAACGCAACGGGTGGCGCGATAAACATCCTGCCTCGGCGTCCACAGCTTCGCGAGAAGAGCGGCGAGATCGCCGTCGCGTACGGGCAGTACGACAACCAGCGCGTCGAGGGGTGGTTCAATGCACCGCTGGGTGATCGGGCAGCGCTTCGGGCCGCGGGCCAGCGCGCGTACCACAGCGCATACATGAAGGACGGCACCGACGATCAGGACGACTGGGCCGGGCGTCTCGCCCTTCGGTTCGACGCCAGCGACGCCCTCTCGCTGCGCATCGGCGCGGATTATTACGATCAACGCGGTCATGGGGCGGGCGCGACGCCGCTCGCACTTGGTGCCGACACACGTGTCGGCGTGAGCTCGCCTGAAGGCGGCGCCTATTACCAGGGCCAGCGAGTCACGATCGCGGGGCGCAATTGGACGCCCGTGCCCGCCATGCAGCGCTCCAACAACGACCATTGGGGCGTGAATGCCACGCTCGAATGGCAGACGGGCGTCGGCGCGCTCACGTTCGTGCCTGCATCCCGCGGAGGCAACATCGAGTCGACAGGGTCAGTGGTGGGGAACCTGTACAGCTTCGAGGAGCACAGCCGGCAGACCACTCTCGAAGCGCGCCTGGCGTCCGCGCCACACCGCCGCCTGCATACCCTGGTTGGCGCGTTCTATTTCGACGAAGACACCGACCTCTCCACGTTCCCCTACAACCAGTTCAATTTTTCGTTCCACCGCTCCAGAATGACGACGACCAGCGTCGCACCGTTCGGTCGCCTAACGTGGAACGTGTCGGACGACTTCCGGACCACGCTGGGCGCGCGCTATACGCATGAGGATCGGGGCTTTGATGGAACGGCCGAGAGCTTCAGCCGGATTTGTCGGCCCGTACCCACGGCGTCGTGTCCGAACGCGCAGCCGTTTCCGGCGAACATCGCGACGGGACCGCTCACCTTTCCGACCGACTCGCTGACGGCAACGCCCGTGTTCAATCCGGCCGATGGTACGCTGACCACGGGCTACCGGATGTTTTCACGTGCGGCGGCGACATTCTCACGCGCGACCTGGCGCACTGCGGCGGAGTACGATCTGGCCAGACAGCTGTTCCTCTACGGGAGCTACGAGACCGGCTTCAAGTCCGGCGGTTTCTTTTTCTCGAACGATTCCCAGATCTACGAGCCCGAAGACGTCGCGGCACTCACCTTCGGGTTGAAGAGCCGCTTGTTCGACTACCGGATGCAGGCGAGCATCGAGCTGTTCAACTGGCGCTACAAGGATCAGCAAGTCAGCAAGGTTTCTGCCGACTCGCGCAACGTGACTACCCTGCGCACGGAGAACATCGGTCGAGCAACCATCCGTGGCGTCGAGACCGACATCGAGTACGCGCCCTTCGTCAATACGCAGCTGTCGGCGAACGTGCAGTACCTCGACGCCGCGTACGACTCGTACGAGTACGTGACGCCCCTCAGTGCCGGGCCTCCGGTTTCGGGCTGCGTGGTGACGCCGTCGTCGACCGGCTTTGGCGTGAACTGCTCGGGAAGGCAAGCGCCCTATGCGCCCGAATGGACGGTTGCTCTCGGTGGAGGCCATACGCTTCAGCTCCCCGGTGGCGCCACACTCGGCGCGCGCACGCGCGCGCGCTACCAGTCTGCGACGCTGATGGGACTCGACTTCCTGCCGCAGCAGGAGCAGGATGCCCATTGGCTCCTGGATGCGTCGCTTATGCTCGGCACGGCCCAGGATCGATACTCTTTCGGAGTATTCGGCCAGAACGTGACAGATCGGACCGTCATCTCGAATACGATCGTGGTGCCGTTCAGCACGTTCGTCGTCGGCGCGTTGCGTCCGCCGCGGACGCTTGGCGTGCGCATGAGCGCGCGTTTCTGAACCTCGGCTTCCTCTACGTCGCGCTCTGATCTCGATCCGCGCGTTCGGCGGCGGTGGCGCTCATGAGCGCGTGTATGTTCAGCTCAGTCTCCGCATTCATCGGGAAGAAACACTCGATGCGCAGCTCCTGGAGCGTCACGTCCTGCGGCGTGCCGAGGGTCGTGACGGCCGAGAAGAACGTGTACGCACGACCATCCTTGGCGAATGAGACCGGAATGATCGGCACGAGAGGCGCGTCCGGATCGGACAGCGACCAGCGGTCCGGCACTCCGGGATAGGCCAGCACGTCCGCCAAGAGGGCCGCCGTCGCTTCGTCCGCCACACCACCGACTGCCTCCCGATGGACGCGGCGAACGAGCGACTCCGCGACGGTCTCCCAATTCGAAACGAACGGCCGGAGGGCCGCCGGATCGAACATCATCCGCACGACGTTGGGTGGTGACGGCACGGCCGCGTCGCCGAGCAGATGTCCGAAGAATCGAGTCGCGGCGGCGTTGCTCGTGACGATGTCCCAGGTTCGGTTCATCACCACCGCCGGATAGGGCTCCTGCTTCGCCAGGATGGCGTCGAGCGCCATACGCACCGTGTGCAGCTCCGGCGCGTCGAGACGGGACTCGCGAAAGACGGGCGCGTATCCCGCCGCGAGCAGCAGACCATTCTGCTCGCGGAGGGGAACGTCGAGCGCCGTCGCCAGGTGCAGCACCATCTCACGACTCGGCTTTGCGCGGCCGGTTTCGACGAAGCTCAGGTGACGAGGTGACACATCCGCTTCGATAGCGAGTGCGAGCTGACTCATCCCGCGGACGTCGCGCCAGTATTGCAGGAGCGTCCCAACCTGGCTGGCGCGACGTTTCGCGCGGGTGGACGAAGTCACCGCGTCGTGAGCTCGGGTTCGGGGTGCGCGCGGTGCGGCGTTGCGCGGTGCCATTCGTGTGCCTGAAGAGGTTGATCCAGCGGTGGATTCACGAGGTGCCCGGCGTAGTTCGCGATCAGCGAAAAGCCCATCCCGAACACCACCTCGAGGGCCTGTGCGCGCGTGTAGCCGGCAGCGTGAAGACGCTTGCGCTCCGCCTCGCCGACGGCGCCTCGGCCGCGCACCATCGCGCGGGCGAAGTCGCTCAGCGGTCCGAGCCGGGCGTCCTCGGGCGAGCGGCCGGCGCGCAATGCATCGACAACCTCGACCGGTACGCCGTTCTTTCCAGCCATCATCGAGTGAAAGGCGACACACCAGGCGCAGTCGTTCTCGAACGCCGCCGTCAACGACAGTACCTCGATCTCGGCGCCCGACAGGGTGCCTTTTCCATAGTGCTCGCGCATAGCGAGAAAGCCCTCGAGCAATTGAGGCGACTCGGCCATGCCGGCGGCGAGGTTGGGCACCATGCCAACGGCCTGCTTCAGCGCCTCGAACAGAGGCTTCGAGCGCTCGGGGGCGCTATCGGTCGTGTGAATTGGAAACCGGGACATCCATGACCTCCGAGAAAGAATGGTGAACGACGCCGCAGGATAGAAGGTGCGGGCGGGCCAATCCATTCCCTCGGAGGTAAGCGTAGTGTATCCCGGGTGGCCCGGCACGTTCGTGTCTACCACGTTAGGCGAGCACGTGGGCCGCGCCCGCGACAGACCGCTGGCAGATCAGTCGAAGCCGAGGCATCTTGAGCCATGCACGCGCTGGACCTTGATCGCGATTCCGCCGAGTGGGTGCGAAGTCTGACGGTGAGCGGTGATGACCACCGCGCGGCCGTCGCGCGACTGCACGCCCTGCTTCTGGGCGTGGCGCGCGGTGAGGCGTCGCGACGCCGCGCCACCCTGCCGGACCGCGGCAGCGAGGAAGTGGACGAGCTGTGCGTGCAGGCGGCGAACGATGCGCTCGTCGCCGTGCTCGGCAAGGTCGAGACGTATCGCGGCAATGCACGATTCACTACCTGGGCATGCAAGTTCGTCATTCTCGAGATTTCATCGGCGCTGCGCCGCCACGCCTGGCGGCAGCGCAGGGTCGAGCTCGACGAGACAGTCTGGGACCGCCTCCCCGACCGCGCTCCGCCACCTCTGCAGCGCATGCAAAACGATGAGGTATTCGAAATTCTCGCGCGGGCCGTCCGCGACGATCTCACGGACCGCCAGCGACTCGTGTTTCAGAGTGTCACGATGGACGACGTGCCCATCGACGTGCTCGCCGAGCGACTCGGCAGCACACGCGGCGCGATCTACAAGACGCTCCACGATGCGCGCGGCAAGCTTCGCCGCGTGTTCGCTGACGCCGGCTACGAGGACGACGTCGCATGACTGACCTGCCTCCACTTCGCGAACTGCTCGGTCACGGCGAGCGAGATCCTGGCTGCGACGCCGGTCTCGACGTGATCGACGAGTACTGCGACGCGGTCGATCGCGGTGAACCGCTCGACGCCCGGTTCGCCGGGTTCCGGTCGCATCTCGCGAACTGCGCCGCGTGTCGCGAAGACACGGACGCGTTGCTGGCCGCCCTGCGCGATCTGCGGACCGACGAACACGCGAGGTAAGATCCGGGAAGTTCGCGCCGCTAACGAGGGACAGCATACCTCGGGGCGGTCGCATTGACGTCGAAGCCCCCTCACTGAGCCAGGGACGCGCGGCCACCTGGCGCATGCAGGAGTCGATCGATGTCAGACTTGAATGTGCCGGTGACGTACGGGAGCACCGAGGTCGCCGGTTTGAAGATCGCATACCGCGAAGCCGGTCATCCCGCGAATCCGAAGCTCGTGCTGCTTCACGGATTCCCGGCGTCGTCCCACCAGTATCGCGATCTGATCCGTGCGCTGGCCGATCGGTTTCACGTGATCGCGCCCGATTATCCGGGCTTCGGCCACAGCGACATTCCCGACCCGGCGAAGTACGCCTATACCTTCGACGGAATCTCCGAGGTCATGGAGAAGTTTCTCGCGCTGAAGGGCTTCGACCGATACGGGCTCTACGTGCAGGACTACGGCGGCCCGGTCGGATTCAGGATCGTCGGGCGAAATCCTGGCGCTCTGGAATGGCTCATCATCCAGAACTCGAACGCGTACGAGGTCGGCTTCACGTCGGCGTGGGATGGCCTTCGCGGTGCGCTCTGGGTGAACCGATCCGCCGAGACGGAGCAGCCACTGCGCGCGTTTCTCGAGCGGGATACGATACGAACGATCTACCTGCACGGGGCGCAGCGCCCCGAGCTCGTGAGCCCGGACAACTGGGAGTCGGATCTCGCGTTCATGCAGCGGCCGCACGCGACGCGTTTGAACCTCGATCTGTTTTACGATTATCGGACGAACGTGCCGCTTTATCCTGCCTGGCAGGCGTTCCTGCGCGAGCGCCAACCGAAGACGCTCATCTTCTGGGGGCAGCACGACATCTTCTTCACGCCCGAAGGCGGTGAGGCGTACCTGGCCGACCTGCCCGATGCGGAGATCCATCGACTCGCCGCCGGGCATTTCGCGGTCGAGGATCATCTCGACTACATCGCCCGCCACATCCGAAAGTTCTACGCTGAGAAGGTGGCCGGGGTCGCGCCTCAGCGCGCCGCACGGGTCCGGAGCGCCTAACGGCTCGCGAGCCTCGCGCCCGGCCTAACGATACAGAGCGCGGCGCAGACCTCTACCGCAGCACAAGCGCCTTGGCTCATTCGCTTGAATGGAAGAGAGGAACGGCCGCCGGACGCCACTGTCCCGAGAGCAGTTCCCCTCAGTGCCTTCCGGCCGCCGGCGAGGCCGAGCCGCCGGGCTCTCTACCACTACAGTTGCTGGACAGCGTTAGACGCAGAGGGCCGCAGAGGAACGGCTCGCAGAGGGTCGCAGAGGGCGGCTGCGCCGCGCCTGGGCGACAGACTCTGATGGATTCAGCCGTAGCGGACGCGGAGAAACGCAGACGACCCCGGGGCGGCCGCC
>Ga0075420_100003773_pt1 | contig 13304 bp, 11 predicted proteins | sample SoiMetdeltSBSDD4_FD_75296 | JGI IMG/M metagenome (GOLD analysis project Ga0075420, IMG submission 75296) | Bulk soil microbial communities from a Populus tree surrounding site in Tennessee, USA - Soil MetaG P. deltoides SBSDD4 | ecosystem: Environmental > Terrestrial > Soil > Tree plantation... | reverse complement strand
GCGCTTCACTACCCTCCAAGGCTTGATGGCGACCCATGTCAGCTCTCCGCGCGCTGAAGTGAGTCGCCACAACTAGTTGATTCTCTTCCTGCTTATTTGCGACCTTGTGACTCAGTAGGATTAGCGCGAAGCGCGTAACGCACCGTTGGCAGCCTCCGATAGGGTGGGTTACGGCCCTGCGGCCCTAACCCACCCTCCGGCCCTACGTCCTCAGCCGGTAGCCCGTCTTGAACATCCACCACACCGTTGCGAGGCACACCGCCAGGAAGCCCAGGGTGGCGGCGAGGCTCAGGCCCAGGTGCACGTCAGCGACGCCGTAGAAGCTCCAGCGGAAGCCGCTGATGAGATAGACCAGCGGATTGAACAGCGTAACCGTCTGCCAGAACGGCGGCAGCACGTTCACCGAGTAGAAGGTGCCGCCCAGGAAGGTGAGGGGCGTGATGATGAGAAGCGGGATGACCTGCAGCTTCTCGAAGCCGTCCGCCCAGATGCCGATGATGAAGCCGAACAGGCTGAACGAAACTGCCGTCAGCACCAGGAACGCCAGCATCCAGAAGGGATGCGCGATCTGGAGTGGCACGAACAGGCCGGCGGTGCCCAGCACGATGAGCCCCAGAATCACCGACTTGGTGGCGGCAGCGCCGACGTAGCCCAGCACGATCTCGACGTAGGAGATCGGGGCGGAGAGGATCTCGTAGATGGTGCCGACGAACTTGGGGAAGTAGATGCCGAACGAGGCGTTGGCGACGCTCTGTGTCAGCAGCAGGAGCATGATCAGCCCGGGCACGATGAAGGCGCCGTAGGTCACGCCCTCGATCTCCGGGATGCGTGAGCCGATGGCGGCTCCGAACACCACGAAGTAGAGCGAGGTGGAGATGACGGGCGACAGGATGCTCTGCATCAGCGTGCGCCCGGTGCGAGCCATCTCGTAGGTGTAGATGGCGCGGACGGCATAAAGGTTCATGGGCGCTGCCTCAGCAGGTCGACGAAGATGTCCTCAAGCGAGCTTTGCGTGGTGCTCAGATCGCGGAAGCGGATGCCGGCGCGGCGCAGATCGGCGAGCAGAGCGGTGATGCCGGTGCGCTCGCCCTGCGTGTCGTAGGTATAGACGAGCTCGCTGCCATCCGCCGCCAGCGTGAGGCGGTGCTCCGCCAGCTCGGCCGGCACCGTGTCGAGCCGGCTGTGCAGCTGCAAGGTCAGCTGTTTCTTGCCGAGCTTGCGCATCAGGATGGCCTTGTCCTCCACCAGGATCAGCTCGCCCTTGTTGATGACCCCGATCCGGTCCGCCATCTCCTCCGCCTCCTCAATGTAGTGGGTGGTGAGGATGATGGTGACGCCGGCCTCGCGCAGGCCGCGCACAAGGTTCCACATGTCGCGGCGCAGCTCCACATCGACGCCGGCGCTCGGCTCGTCGAGGAACAGGATCTGCGGCTCGTGGGCGAGTGCCTTGGCGATCATGACGCGGCGCTTCATGCCGCCGGACAGCGTCATGATCTTGTTGTCCTTCTTGTCCCAGAGGGACAAAGACCTCAGGACCTTCTCGATGTGGGCGGGATTGGGCGGCTTGCCCCACAGGCCACGGCTGAGGCTGGTCGTCGCCCAGACCGATTCGAAGGCGTCGGTGGTCAGCTCCTGCGGCACCAGGCCGATCAGCGAGCGGGCGGTGCGGTAGTCGGCGAGGATATCGTGACCGTCCACCGTCACGGTCCCCGAACTGGCGTTGACGATGCCGCAGACGATGCCGATCAGCGTGGTCTTACCGGCGCCGTTGGGGCCGAGGAGGGCGAAGATCTCGCCTTGGCGGATGTCGAGGTCGACGCCCTTGAGCGCGCAGAGGCCGGAGGCGTAGGTCTTGGATACACCACTGACGGAGATGACGGGATTGGCGTTCGGCGGTGGCTTCGGCATGTCCTGGGCTTCCCCCCTTTTTGGCCGCACGGCGCTGATGTAGGCACCCCCCATGGCAAAAGAAAGGGCCGCTCGCGCGGCCCTCTGGCAAAGGGGGTCAGACCCTTCGCCGCTGACGTATCGAGTCTTCTGCGGCGGTGTTCGCGAGGGGTCTGACCCCGTCCGCGTTGCAACTAGGCCGCTTTCGCCTTGTCGTCCGCGGGGCCCGACTTGTCCAGCGCGGCCTGCATCTCACCGGCCGCCGCGCGCAGCTTGCCTGCGGCCGCCGCGGTCTCGTCTACGACAGGTCTCGGCTGCTCCACGGCGGCATCCTGGGCCTGCTGGGACTTGCGCTTGCGAAAGGAGGCCTTCTTTTCCAGCTCGGCCACCAGGTCCGCCGCCAGTGTGATCCCGACGTAGCGCTGGCGGCCGGCGATCTGCACAGTCTTGTAGCCGAGCTTCTCGAAGTCCTCTGAGAACCTGGAGTGGTTCAGCGGGCGCTTGTCCCTGGTCTTCGCCCACAGCTTGTAGCCATCATAGAGGTCCTGCGAGACGATGGTGTCCTTCTCGGCGAGAACCACCCCCTGCTTGTAGAACAGCTCCACGTCGTTCTCCGGCATGATCCACTTCGGCCCGTGCTTGCTGTCCCCGTTCTTGTTGTCGTTGTCACCGAAGGGGCGCGCGGGCGGTGGTCCGGATGCCGCAGCATCGCCGTCCGCCGCACGTGCGGCAGGATCGCTCGACCAGATCGGATCCGTCCGGCCCGTGGGCGGCGTCTCATCCTTGTCCGCGGCCTGCGGCTCCGCCTCCCTGCGCGCGGGCTGCACCTCCGCCGGCTTGCTCGCCGGGCGAGAGCCGCCGTGCATGTTCTGGTGCGGACGCCAGTAGGCGAAGGCCACGTACATGCCGAAGCCGGAGCCGATCTCGATCAGCAGGGCGACGAACAGCATCAGCGTGGTCTGCACCGTGGCGATCTCGAGCCCCGTCAGGCGGGAGATCACGCCTGCCTGCGGGTCCGCCTCGCCCAGGACCGCGGCGCCGGTCACCTTGGAGGCCTGGGCGCCGAGCTGGGCCCACTTGGCCTTGAGCTTCTCGGTCTCCTGGCCCGAGGCATGCTCCGCAGCAAGCTTGAAGTATTGCTGGCAGAACTCCCGGCTCGCCTTGATGGTGGGATCGGTACACTCCTTCGATGTCATCCAGGCGCGCTGTGCCTTGAGCACGTTGAGCTCCGCCTCGACCGTGCTCGGCGGCCGGTGCGGCGGGATCCATTTCAGCTGGTCGTCGATGCGCTCCCGTTCCGCGCGCAGGTCCTTGTAGTTGGTGCCGGCAACGACGCGCTCGCCGCTGGTGGCGAACCGGTTGAGCGCCGCATGGCCCAGCGCCGACGTGAAGGCGTATCCCGTCACCACCACCCACACCAGGGCCGCCGCGAGCGCCTGCGACCACACCCGGTTGCGGATGGCGGCAAAGAAGAAGAACGGCGCCAGCGCCTTGAAGCAGTCCGCCGCAGCCGAGGCCATGCCGTAGATGTGCGAGTCCGTCGGCGTCCTGCCGAGACTGTAGCCGAACTGGTAGTTCATCATCGCCGAGACGATCAGCAGGACGCTCGCGGCGAGGACCCCCAGGATCCCGAGTACGTGTCGCATTTGCAGGCCCCCTTGTTCCGGGGAGCCGAGCGCTGATGCCAGGACGTCAATTCCCGTCTCGAAACCCGCCGGCAGAGGCTGCGAGCCTCCGAAAGCACTGTCCCTCTGGAGCGCGCCTGCCGGCATTGCTGCCCGCGGCTACGCTCAGTGCTCATCCGGTTGGCGGCGGAAACGGTCAGGTCTTGGTGGGTTATGCACAGATGGCGTACTGGAAACGAACCGCGTTCATGCACATGCCCTCGAGACCTGACCCAAGCGACGCGGCACCAAACGCAGCCCCCATCGACTCATTTACCTATCGTAAAGATTCTGGAAAATCAATTCGCGCGTCACGCGTTGCCGATTTGGACGCGAATTAGACGCCGGACGTTCCAAGTGTGCTCTCCGTGAAACTATCCACCACTTATCCACTGGCACCGAATCTTGATCGAAGATTTTCGATTCCCTATTGCGCGCGCGACTCAGCGCAGTGCTTTTACGTCGGCTTCGACGTCTGCTCCATGATCCAGCGCAGAAAGTCCGTCGAGCCGCCGTCGATCGGCAGCACCACGAAGGCCGGGTTGGAATAGGGATGCAGCTTGCGTGCCTCGGCGATGGCCGTATCGGCAAGCCGGGCGCGCGTCTTGATGATCATGGCGGTCTCGGTGTCGCGCTGGCGCTTGCCGTCCCAGACGTAGATGGATGTCATGCCGGGCAGAATGTTGACGCACGCGGCGAGGCCGCGGTCCACCAGTGCGCCGCCGATGCGCTCGGCCTCGGCCGCGGAGGGGTAGGTCGAGTAGATGAGAACGGGCTTGTCGTTTTGGTGCACTTGTCGTCTTGGTCCAACTGAGCGAGCCTGCTAGAGAGGGGGGCGGGACCCCTCCCGTCCGCGGTGTCGACTGAAAGCGACGTTGATGGCGAGGTACCCCTCATATGGCAGCGCTACCAAGAAAATTCGAGAGAATCGCCTTCGTCGCCAGCGATGCCCCGGAAGCGCGCGAAGCGCTGGGGCGGCTGGTCGAACGATACGGCAACGTCGCCGTCGAGTCGGCCGATGCCATCGTCGCGCTCGGTGGCGACGGCCTGATGCTTCAGACGCTGCATGCGTATATGCACAATCGCGTACCGGTTTACGGCATGAACCGGGGGTCGGTGGGCTTTCTCACCAACGACTACGACGACGACGACTTGCGGGGGCGCCTCGCCCGCGCCGAGGTCAGCACCATCCATCCGCTGGCCATGCGGGCCGTCGACCGGTCCGGCAAAGTGCACATGTGGCTTGCCATCAACGAGGTGCACCTGTTCCGCGAGACGCACCAGGCAGCGAAGCTGCGCATCTCCATCGACGGCAAGGTGCGGCTGGAGGAGCTGGTCTGCGACGGGGCGCTGGTGGCGACGCCCGCCGGCTCCACAGCTTACAACCTCTCGGTGTTCGGGCCGATCCTGCCTATCAACGCGCCGCTCCTGGCGCTTACGCCGATCAGCGCCTTCCGGCCGCGGCGGTGGCGCGGCGCGCTCTTGCCCAACGAGGCCAAGATCCAGTTCGACGTGCTGGAGGCTGATAAGCGCCCCATGAGCGCCGTTGCCGACCACACCGAGACGCGCGCGGTGGTGCGCGTGGAGGTGGAGCAGGCGAGCGGCATCGCCCTGTTCCTGCTGTTCGACCCCGGCCACAGCCTGGACGAGCGCGTCCTGTCGGAGCAGTTCCGGTACTAGCGGCCAGGCTCATCAGATCGGCGGAGCCGCGCCGCGTGACGGACCTGTCCTTTGCGCTGATGGAGACTGCCCCGGAAACGGGCAATGCGAGGGCCGCAGCGTGCTGGCATATCCTGACTTGCCAGCGCCGGACAATTGCCGTCTCATGCGTTGCTCAAGCACAAGGACGCTCAAGCGTCTGCCGGGAGCGGAGGGAGGCTCGTGTCTTCGGTTGTCTTGCGAGGTGTGACCAAGCGCTTCGGCGACGCGGTGGCGCTGGATGACGTCTCGCTGGAGATCGCCCAGGGCCGGCTTTGCTGTCTCTTGGGCCCCTCCGGCTGCGGCAAGACCACGGCGCTGCGCCTCGTCGCCGGCTTCACGGAGCCGACCGAGGGCGAGATCGTGCTCGGCGACCGGGTGGTGTCCTCACCCGGGCGCACGCTGGCCCCGGAGCGGCGCAACGTCTCCATGGTGTTCCAGAGCTACGCGCTGTGGCCCCACATGACGGTGGCGGAGAACGTTGCCTACGGGCTCACCTTGCGCAAGATGCCCCGCGATACCGTCCGCCGGAAGGTGGAGGACATGCTGGCGACGACCAAGCTCGCCAACCTGGCCGACCGGTATCCGGGCGAGCTGTCGGGCGGCCAGCAGCAGCGCGTGGCGCTGGCCCGCGCGCTGATCGTGGAGCCCGAGACGCTGCTGCTCGACGAGCCGCTCTCCAATCTCGACGCCAACCTGCGCGAGGAGATGCGCTTCGAGGTGCGGCGGCTGCACGACGAGTACCGCTATACGACGATCTACGTCACGCACGACCAGTCGGAGGCGATGACCACGGCCGACCTGATCGCCGTGATGAACCACGGAAAGGTCGAGCAGCTGGGATCGCCCGAGGAGGTCTACGACCGCCCGCGCTCGGCGTTCGTCGCCCGTTTCATCGGGGCGAGCAACGTGCTGACCGGCAAGGTGCTGGACGACCGCCGCATCTCCCTGGGTGGTGTCGTCCTGCGCGGCATTGGCGGCAGCTTCGGTCCGGGCGGATCGGGCGCCATGTCGATCCGGCAGCACGACATCGTGCTTGGGCCGGAAGAGCCGCGGGACAGCGAGGAGAACGTGCTGCCGGCGACCGTCACCCGCAACGTCTTCCTCGGCGGCAACCGGGACTACGTGATCGAGGCGGCGGAGGGTACGCAGCTGCGGGTGCTGGCCCCGGCCAGCCAGAACATCCCGCCGGGCAGCCGGGTGCACGCCCGCCTGCCGGCCGACAACTGCCGCATCCTGGTGGCTTGAGGACTAGGGATCAGGTGTCAGGGGTTAGGTTCTAGGGAATGGCTCGTTTCAGTTGGGCAGGCTCCCTGAAACCTGGTCCCCAGAACCTAATCGCTTGTATGAATAAGGCCGGCCGTCCAGGGAGGAACTGCCATGCGCTTTTCGCGACGTGACGTTCTCAAGGCCGCCGCCGCGGTCGCGGCCTCGAAGGTGTTTGCCACGCCGCTGCGAGCCGCTGCGCCCCCGGCCACCGCGGTCACGCCGGCCCTGGTCGAGGCCGCCAGTAAAGAGGGCAAGGTCGTCTGGTACACCTCGATCGACCTGCCGCTGGCCGAGCGCATCGCCAAGTCGTTTGAGATGAGGTTCCCCGGCGTCGCCTGCCGGGTGGAGCGCACCGGCGCCGAGCGCGTGTTCCAGCGCATCGGCCAGGAGTACGGCAGCAACATCCACGCGGTGGATGTGGTCAACTCGTCGGACGCCGCCCATCTCATCGTCTGGAAGGAGAAGGGCTGGCTCGAGCCGTTCGTGCCCGAGGACGTGGCTCGACACTTCCCCGCCGACCACAAGGACCCGGACGGCACCTTCGCCAGCTTCCGCGTGTTCCTCTGCCCCATCGCCTACAACACCAACCTGGTGAAGGCCGAGGAGGCCCCCAGGAGCTACGCCGATCTGCTCGACGCAAAGTGGGCCGGCAAGATCGTGAAGGCACATCCGGGCTACTCCGGCACCATCCTGACCGCCACCTACCAGATGGCGCGCAACATCGGCTGGGACTACTTCGAGAAGCTTGCCAGGCAGAGGATCATGCAGGTGCAGTCCGCCTCCGATCCGCCCAAGAAGCTGGCGCTGGGCGAGCGCGCCGTCATGGCCGACGGCGTGGAATACGGCGTGTTCCAGCTCAAGGAGCAGGGCCAGCCGGTCGAGCCGGTGTATCCGACCGAGGGCACGCCGCTGATCGTCGGCCCCAACGCCATCTTCAAGGCGGCGCCCAATCCGAACGCGGCGCGGCTGCTGCAATGCTACATGTTCACCGCCGAGTGCCAGCAGCTCGGCATCGACTTTGGCGGCCTGCGCTCGGTGCATGCCCTCACGCGCGAGAAGCCCGGGCGTAGGCCGCTGTCCGAGATCAAGCTCATGAAGGACGATCCGGCGGCTGTCGAGAAGCAAAGCACCGAGATCAAGGCGCGCTACAGCCGGATATTCAAGGTGTGATACGTCCACAACGCAACAAGCCAACCGCCGGGGCCACTGGCTGCAAAGGGAAGAAACGCGATGCGCAAGATGAGGCCCACCATGCGCCCAACCAGGCGCGATGTCATCAAGCTGTCGGCGGCGGCCGCCGCCACCGTCTACGCAGCCCCGCTGCGGGCGGCCCCGCCACCGGCGGAGGCGATCACCCCGGCGCTGATCGAGGCGGCGAAGAAGGAGGGCAAGCTGGCGTTCTACACTGCCATGGATCTCGCCTTCGCCCAGCAGCTGGCCAAGGCGTTCGAGGCCAAGTTCCCCGGCATCTCCGTGCGCGTCGAACGGTCCGGCGCCGAGCGCATCTTCACTCGCATCGCCCAGGAATACTCCAGCAGCATTCATGCCGTAGACGTTGTGAACACGGCCGACCAGGCGCACTGCCTGACCTGGAAGCGAAACGATTGGCTCGCCCCCTACCTGCCCGAGGACGTGGCGCAGCACTTCGACAAGGCCTACGCCGATCCCGACGGCCTGCACATCACGACGCGCATTCTGGTCTCGCCGATCGCCTACAACACGAACCTGGTGAGCAGGGAGGAGGCACCCAAGAGCTTCGCCGACCTTCTCGATCCCAAGTGGGCGGGCAAGATCGTCAAGGGGCACCCCGCCTACAGCGGCACGATCATGAACGCCACGTTCCAGATCGCCCGCGACCTTGGGTGGGACTATCTCGAGAAGCTGGCCCGGCAGAAGGTCATGCAGGTGCAATCTGCCACCGACACGCCCAAGAAGATCGCGCTGGGCGAGCGCGCCGTCATGGCCGACGGCGCCGGCTATCTCGTGATCCGCTACCGGGAGGAGGGCCAGCCCGTCGACATCGTCTATCCCTCGGAGGGCACGCCTTTGGCCGGAGGCCCGAGCGCGGTGTTCAAGGCAGCTCCCAATCCCAACGCCGCGCGCCTGTTCCAGAACTGGATGCACTCGCGCGAGGGCCAGCAACTCATCGTCGATGAGGCCTGCCAGTATTCGGCGCACCGGCAGACGGTGGAGAAGAAGGGCGTGCGGCCGCTCAAGGACATCAAGCTCATGAAGGAGGACCCCGAGGGCATCGAGAAGTCCGCCGAGGACATCAAGAAGCGCTACGCGGCGATCTTCAAGGTCTGACGGCAGTCGGCAGTCGCGAAAGCGGGGTCAGACCCCTCGCACCCAGCGCTCGTTTCTGGTCTGGACGTCGGGGGCGAGGGGTCTGACCCCGGTCCTACGACTGCCGAACTGCCCCACAGGAACGTTCCATCGTGACCATCGCCCTGCCCACCCGAGCCACTGCGCTGCGGACTTTCAGCGTGGACTTCTCCGTGCCGGTCCTGGTGGGGCTGGCGGTGCTGCTCTGCGTGCTCGTCGTCCTGCCGGTGTCGTGGCTGGTCTACTACAGCGTAACCCTCGCCCAGGCCCCCGCTGCGCCACGCAGCTTCACCCTGGTCCACTTCCAGACGCTGTTCACCGATCCGGACTTCGTCGATCCGCTGATCACCACGGTGATCCTGGCCGTCACCTCCGCGGCGGCCTGCTGTGCCATCGCGGCGCCGATGGCCTGGCTGGTGGCCCGCACCGATCTGCCCCTGTCCAACGGCATCCGCGCGCTGGTGACGGCCTCGTTCGTGACGCCGCCGTTCCTGGGTGCCGTAGCCTGGGAGATCCTGGCCGCGCCCAACAGCGGGCTCCTCAACCAGCTCTATCGGCTCGTCACGGGCGCGCCGCAGGACGAGTACCTCCTCAACATCTACTCGCTGCCGGGGCTGATCTTCGTCATCTCCTGCTACACCTTCCCCTATGTGTTCGTGCTGATCGCCAACGCGCTCGACCGCATCCCGGCCGATCTGGAGGACGCCTCGGCGATGCTCGGTGCCGGCACCTGGACGACGGCGCGGCGCGTCACCATTCCGCTGGCCGTGCCGGCGCTGCTGGCAGGCGTGCTGGTGGCTTTCCTGCAGGCGATGATCCTGTTCGGCTCGCCGGCCATCCTGGCGCTGCCGGCAGGCTTCCACACCATGACCACCAAGATCTGGAGCCTGTTCCAATACCCGCCCAAGCCGGAGCTGGCAGCCGCCGCCTCGCTGCCTCTGCTCGTCCTCACCGTCCTCCTGCTCAGGGCGCAGCAGGCCATTCTGGGGCGCAGGGGCTACTCGGTCGTGGGCGGCAAGAGTGCCAGCCCGCGGCTGGTGCGGCTCGGCTGGACGGTCTGGCCGGCGATGGGGTTCGTGCTCATCGTGCTGTCCATGCCGGTGTTCCTGCCCTACTTCGCGCTCTTCAACGCCGCCTTCTCGCCCATCGCCACCACGCTGGTGACGCCGGCCAATGCCACGCTGCACAACCTCCACTTCACGTTTTTCGAGCTGTCCTCCACTCAGCTGGCCTTGCGGAACACGTTCATCCTGGGCCTCGCCTCGGCCACCTTTGGCACGGTGCTGGCGCTGGCCATCGGCTACCTCACATCGCGGCGCGCCATTGCGGGGCATCGCGTGCTGGCCTTCCTCGCCACCGCGCCCATTGCCATCCCGGGGATCGTGCTGGGCGTTGGGCTGTTCCTCAGCTACACCCGGCCGCCGCTGGTGCTCTACGGCACCCTGTGGGTGCTGCTCATCGCCTACGTGACCATCGAGCTGCCGGCCGCCTACCAGCAGCTGCAGTCGGCCTTCCGCGCGGTCAATCCGGAGCTGGAGGAGGCGAGCCGCATCCTGGGAGCCACGCGCCTGCAGGCGCTGCGGCATGTCACGGCACCGTTGTTGCGCACCAACGTGCTGGCGACGTGGTGCTTTATTTTTGTGTCCACCATCCGCGAGCTTTCGGCTGCCATCATGCTGTTCACGTCCGAGACCAAGGTGGTGTCGGTGCTGATCTTCGACCTCAAGGAGAGCGGCGATCTCGGCGCCATCTCGGTGCTGGGGCTGTCGATGCTGCTGTTGACATTCGTGGTGGTGGTCGGCGTCAACCGCTTGCCGGGCTTCGGCGGCACCCGCCTGCGCAACACCTGAGGCGAGGCCCCGCATGAGCCACACGTTGCCTCCCGTCTCCGTCGCCGAGCGCCTGGCGGAGCGGATCGCCGCGCTGCACGGCGGCGGGGGTCAGACCCCTCGCGCACACGGCAACGGAGGAAACGATACGTTGGAGGCGAGGGGTCTGACCCCCTCAGCCCGCCGGACGTGCGAGAGCCTGGTGCTGGACATCATCGGCCTGGCGGTGGCGGCGCGCCACGAGCCCTACATGCAGGCTGCGCTCGCTGCCTGCGACGACGACGGACCGTGCACCGCCATCGGACATGGACGCACGCTGAGCGCGGCAGGAGCCGCCTTCGTCAATGGCACTGCCGCCCACGGCGAGGACTTCGATGACACCTTCGAGGGTGGGCCGGTGCATGCTGGCGCGGTGGTTGTGCCCGCGGTGCTGGCGGCCTGCGAGCGGTACGACCGGCCCGGAGAGGCGGCCCTCACGGGGATTGCCGTGGGGGCGGAGACCCTGTGCCGGCTGAGCCTCGTGGCGCCGCGGCTGATCCACAAGGCCGGCTTCCATCCCACCGCCGTGCTCGGCACCATGGCTGCGGCCGCGGGCGTGTCGTCCGCGCTGGGCCTCGACCGTCGCCAGACTGTCGATGCACTCGGCATTGCCGGCAGCATGGCGTCCGGGATCATCGAATACCTGGCCGAAGGCGCCTGGACCAAGCGCCTGCATCCCGGCTGGGCGGCGCAGGCCGGTCTGCGCGCGGCCTTGCTGGCCCGGCACGGCTTCGTCGGCCCGCGCACCGTCATCGAGGGCACGCATGGCCTGTTCCACGCCTTCGCCCACACGACGGACGTGGATTATGACGCCCTGACCGGGAATTTCGGCGAACGGTGGTTGATCGAGACGCTGGCGTTCAAGCCGTACCCGTGCGGGACCATGGCTCACCCCTACATCGACTGCGCGCGCCGTCTGGCGGCTTGTGGCGTGACGGTGGGCGAGGTCAAGGAGATGGTGTGCGAGGTGGGCGAGGGCACGGTCCACCGCCTGTGGGAGCCGCTGGCCGATAAGCAGCGCCCGCCCAACGGCTACGCCGGCAAGTTCTCCCAGCCCTATTGCATCGCCAGCGGCTTCGTACGCGGTAACGTGGGCCTCGACGCCTTCACCGACGCGGCCGTGCGCGACGCCGCCGTTCTGGAGGTCGCCGGTAAGGTCCGCTACGTCGTCGACCCAGCGAACCCCTATCCTCGCGCCTTCACAGGCCACATCCGACTGGTGCTCAACGACGGCCGTGTCCTGGAGGAGCGCCAACCCCACATCCGCGGTGGCGCGCAGGAGCCGCTCACGCGCGCGGAGCTGGAGGAGAAGTTCGCCCTGTGCTGCCGCCACGGTGGCTGGAGCGATGCCCGGATCAATACCGCGCTCAGCCTTGCCCGGCGCCTGTTCGACGCCGAGATCGATCTCGGTGCCCTGCGGGAGTGAAGGGGGGAGTAGGGAGTAGGTGCATGAACGGCAGATCCTACTCCCTATTCCCTACTCCCTCTACTCCCTTGCGGTCTGATCCTACCCATGAGGGGAAGCACATGACACACACCGATCTTGCCGGCCGCGTTGCGGTAGTCACCGGTGGTGGCCGCAACATCGGCCGGGCCATCGCTCTGACGCTGGCGGACGCCGGCGCCAGCGTCGTCGTCAACGGGTTGAGCAACGCGGAGGCCGTGGGCGGCGTGGTGCGCGAGATCGAGGCGCGCGGCGGACAGGCCCTGGCGGCGCTGGCGGACGTTGCCGACGAGGCCGCGGTGTCACGTCTGATCGGGGCGGCGGTCGACCGCTTTGGTCGCATCGATGTCGTCGTCAACAACGCCGCCGGCCGGCCCGAGCAGCCGCTCGACGCGATGACGCTGGCCGACTGGAAGGGTGTGCTCGCCACCATCCTGGACGGCGCCTTCCTGGTCGCAAGGGCAGCGCTGCCGCACCTGAAGCGGAGCGGCGCCGGCGCCGTTGTCAACATCGGCGGCGTCTCGGGCCACATCGGCACCAGGCACCGTGCGCATGTGGTGACCGCCAAGGCCGGGCTGATCGGCCTCACCAAGGCGCTGGCACACGATCTCGCAGCCGACGGTATCACCGTCAACTGCGTGGTACCGGGGTTGATCGAGACCGCACGCGACCCCAGCCGCCAGCTCCCGCACCACCACAGCGTCAGCCGCACCCTGACAGGTCGCCTCGGCACGCCCGATGATATCGCTGCCACGGTGCGGTTCCTGGCGGGACCACAGGCCCGCTACATCACCGGGCAGACCCTGCACGTGAACGGCGGCATGTATCTGGGGTAGGCGACCTGGGGGCCGATACCGCGGACCTCGCCCTTCCTCCTCGTCAGGTCCAGCGCTCGCTGGCGGCACCCGCCACGGATGAGACGGTGCGTCTCGCTCTCGTCACCGGCTCCGCTATCCTGATGATCAAGCGGCGGCTTGTGGTCCGATCACGCCAGATGCCCAACATCTAGGGGATGGCGTGTCATCATGCGGCACTCCACCGCGGGTGAGCCGCGACTGGAGAAGTGAGCGGATTGGCGCCAACGGACGAATTGGGGTTGTTTCCGCTGTCCCATGCATATTAGTGTGCTCCGCAGGAGGAGCATCAGGC
>Ga0075420_100003771_pt1 | contig 13305 bp, 9 predicted proteins | sample SoiMetdeltSBSDD4_FD_75296 | JGI IMG/M metagenome (GOLD analysis project Ga0075420, IMG submission 75296) | Bulk soil microbial communities from a Populus tree surrounding site in Tennessee, USA - Soil MetaG P. deltoides SBSDD4 | ecosystem: Environmental > Terrestrial > Soil > Tree plantation... | reverse complement strand
CATGTCGCTGCCCACCCGCGCGAGGTACACGAACCGTGAGACCTCGGTGAGCTCGCATCCGGCGATACCGAGCTCGCCACGCAGCCTGCGTCCAGCAGCATCGTGGACCGACTCCCCAGGCCGAGGATGGCCGCAGCACGTGTTCGACCAGAGTCCGCCAGAGTGGTACTTCGTGGCCGCCCGCCGCTGAAGCAACAGCCGTCCGGACTCGTCGAACAGCACCACCGAGACGGCCCGATGCAGCCGGCCATTCTGGTGCGCCTCGATCTTCGGCGACACGCCGACTGCAGTGCCAGCCTGATCGACCAGCACGACGACGTCGTCGCCATTGAGCGAATTGGACTCGGCCGGACTCACGGGGCGGCAACCTTCGGCATACGGACCATGCGCGGACGAGCGAGTGAGAGAAACGCGCCACCAGCCAGCACGAGCTTGCGACTCTGCGACGTGTATGCGCGGCGGCGAATGTTGTCGTAGCCGTTGCGTCGAATCTCGCGGTGGATGCCGCGGTACACCGCACTTGCCACCGCGCTCGCCCGCCGAAAGCCGGCGGGGAGATGCGGAATGGCTTCATCCGCGAGACGATAGTCGGCGTCAGCCGCCTCTATCAGCGCTTCAGTGAGATCACGGTAAGCCGAGTCGATCGGCCGATCACCCCGCAACATAGCCTCGATGTCGCCGGCAGAAAGCCCCCGCGCGCGCAGCTCGGACGCAGGCAGGTACAAACGCCCGCGCTCGAGATCCTCCCCGACGTCGCGAAGGATATTGGTCAGCTGCATCGCCCGACCGAGCGCTGTCGCGCGCGAAAGCATCCACTCGTCGGTCACACCGTGAAGCTCCGTGAGCCACCGCCCAACCACGCCGGCCGCGCGATAGGTGTACACGCGCAGTGCGTCGAGATTCTCGAAGGCGGAAAAGTGCAGATCACTCCGCATCGCGCGAACGAGATCGTGCGCGTAGGCGAACGGAATGTCGCGCTCCGCCATCTCGCCCATGACTCGATTCACGAGCTCGATCCCCGAGTCCCCTCCGCCGTATGCGACGCGCGAGGCGTGAAGCCACGTGTCCAGCCGCCGTTCGGCGACGTCGACGCTGACGCCCGCGTCGACGATGTTGTCCGAATACCGGCACCACGCGTACACCCGCGCAATCCGCGCGCGATCGGCGCTGCCCATCGTCGCGGCGGCGAATCGAAACGATCGGGAATGGGCCGCAAGATACGCCTTGGGATTCGAGAGCCCTTCGAGAGCCGGAAGCGCGGTCATGCGCGCACCTCCGCGCGCGTCTCGGCACGCGCGATCATCCAGGCGACGGCCAGCGCGACCGCGGTCGCGAGCACCGCACCCCACAGGCCGGCCGCAATGCACATCCCCACCGGAAGCACCAGGTTCGCGCCGTAGTACGCCACCATCCATGCCGGGCTCAATCCGCGAACCCACTCGTCGACTCTCAGCGCCACGAACACGACCATGAGCGCCGCGCCGGTGATGAACCACCCGGCGAGATTGAGCAGCGGCATGCCGTAGTAGGGACCGTCCGTGCCCCAGATCCAGTATTTCGTTGCGAGGCTCATCGCCGGGTCGAGCGCGAGATCCCAGCTCAGCAGGATGAACGAGCCCAGCGCGACACGTCGCAGCGTGTGGGCGGGTCCCGGATACCGCCATACGGCTATCGCGTAGGACGGCAGCGCCATCATGAACCAGGAGATCGGGATCAGCGCCGGCACGTGGCCGAGCCACTTCGAGCCGAGTCCGTCGGTGTAGTGATACGGGCCGAACGGCAACCCGACGGTCGTTCCGGCGAGCTCCGCTCCGAGCGACACGAGGTAAACGACCATGAAGGCCGGGAGCCATCGCAGTCCGACTCGGCGAACGAGGACGAAGGCGAGCGCCGCGAACGCAATGACGATCTGGCCGCGAGGCGCGAGCACCATCATCCGGCCGTACGTCTCGGCACTCACCTGGGCGCGCGCGAGCAGCTCGGGGTGCATCGCGAACGTCGCGAAGCCAGCCAACGACGCGATCGAGACCGCGTAGGCCAGTGCGAGCGCCGCGCCTTCCAGCACCGAACGGCCGGTCGCGCCCGCGATCGGTCTCGGTGGGGACTCGGGACGCGCCGAAGCGATCACTGTCGCGCGAGCTTCATTCGCGCCATTCACGAGCGTGGTGCTTTCCGGGATGGAACGGATCATTGGACAGCCTGGCGTCGGTTCCCATGTCCAGCTTTGCAATACGCATTCCTAGACATAATATGGACATATGCCCGACGTCCTGTCCACCCTCGCCAGTCATCCCGTCTCGCCGCACACGCCAGCTCTAGTCCGCCGCGACCGGCGGCGCCGACCGGCGTTCGCGAAGCACGGCGCGAAGCGACTCGAGGTCTCGCAGGACGAGAATCCGCGTATCCGCGAGCATTCGCTCCAGCCGGACTGCGGCCACACCACCTGCGATGAGTGTCGTCGACTCGGGAAGCAGTCGCGCGATCTCCTCGAGCTGGCGCAACGTGGCCTTACCGTCGCCATGCACCAGGCTCAACGCGACGGCTCGTGCCCCGATCTGTTCAGCCGCCGCGGCGATGTCGGCCGCCGGCAAATCCGGCCCGAGGTAGACCGGCCTCCATCCCTCGCCCGCAGCTGCGGCAACTGCGAGCATCGCGCCAAGTTCGTGGAGCTCTCTGGCTGGCGTGCCAACGATTATTCGAGGTGCGTCGGGCGGAGCGTCGTACGCCATTGTCACCCACGTGAGCACCCGTCGAGCAGTCTGCGACGCGAGATGCTCGTGCGCCGGGGTGACCTCGCCGCGATGCCACTGTTCGCCGATCGTGCGAAGAAACCGCGGCAGTGCCTCGTCGATGAACACGGCGGATCCGAGCGCGAGTGCGCCGCGCCTCAACAGGCGCTCGAGCCCAACGACGTCGAGCGCTTCCGCCGCGACCAACGCCTCACGTACCACCGCATCGACGGCCGTCGCGAGCGGTTTCGGGCCCGGCGAAGACGCCGACCGAGCGACCAGTCGCTCCAGCGTTTCGCGGTCGAGCCTCGCGATCTCGCCGATCGAGTGACCCGCGGTGGTTGCTCGCTTGAGCAGAATCAGCCGCTCGACATCGTGCACCGAATAGAGCCGCTGGCCGCCCGATGTGCGCGTGGGTTGTACCGCGCCGTAACGTCGCTCCCACGCGCGAAGGGCGTCGGCGCTGAGGCCCGTCTGCCTGATCACGGCTCGGAGCGGATACCGCGTTTGCTCGCCCGGTGGTTCTCGCATACCGCACGCTAACTGACTTGTCCACCTATGGTCAATGTTATTGGAGTGAATAATATGGACGCCGACCGTGCTCGTCCGCCTCTCGACGTCGCATTCACCCGCCTGGCCGGAACGACCTGGGTCCTCCGCACACAGCAGGCGGTCCCCGTCCCTGTCGCCGAGCTCTTCCCGTTCTTCGCGAAGGCCGAGAACCTCGCCCGTCTCACGCCGCCGGAGCTCGGGTTCGACATCCTCACGCCGACGCCAATCGCGCTACGCGTCGGCGCGGTGATCGACTATCGCATTCGCCTGTGGGGACTCCCGCTCGAGTGGCGGACGCTGATCTCGACGTGGCGTCCACCGGTCGAATTCATCGACGAGCAGGTGAAAGGACCGTACGCGCAGTGGATTCACCGCCACCGGTTCACGCCGACGCCCGACGGCGGCACCCTCGTCGAGGACGAGGTGCAGTTCCGACTCCCGTTCGGACGTCTCGGCGCGATCGCGGCGCCGCTCGTCCGGCACCAGCTCCGCCGAATCTTCGCGTTTCGACGCCGCGTGATCGCCGAGTGTCATCGTGAGCGTACCGTAGCGTAGCGCAGCGAAGGATCCTCATCGTCCCGGTAGAAGGCTTTCGGTCGGGACGCCGAAGATCCTTCGCCTGGCGGCTCAGGATGACAACTCGCCTAACGGCTCGGGATTACACATGCGCTACGGCGCCACCCCCGGGCGATAGCGCTTCACCGTCTGGGCGTCGATGTCCGCCTCGGTGAAGGCGACACGCTTCATCTCGCCTCGAGCGAACATCGCCGCCTGGTCGCTGAAGTAGGGCGAGTCCTCACGCGGGCTCTGGCCGTACGCGAGCACGGTGTACGCGCGCGGCGTGGTCTGCGCCGCGTTCCCCGACTTCGCTCCGAACTCCACCGCGAGCACCCAGCCGTCGCCGCCGATCACCGATCGCTTGCCGTCGGGATTCGTCGCGAAGTTGAGCACGCGGAAGCAGCCGAGGGCGCCGCCGCATCCACCGACCGGAACATCGACGCTTCCACGGCGGACCCGGTGCACGTCGCCCCACGCGATCGCGACATCGCCGTAGCGACGCGTCACGTCCTCGATTGCCTGCGCGAACGCGCGAGCGGCGCGCGGCTTGTCCTTGAGTCCGCGCGGCGTCGACGCCGCCTTCTCCACCGTCCACCGTTCGGCGAACATCGTGTCGGCGTTCACCCCCTGCGTGTAGAACCGCCACCACGACTCGAACAGCACACCGCCCCGACTCGCCGGCGCCGTCGTGTTGTCCCACTTCGCGATCACGTCGATCGCTTGCGACGTCGCGGCATCGGGGTTCGACGCGCGTACCGCGGCGATGAGGTCGTCCTTCACGCGGTCCGCCAGGAGCATGCGGTACGAGTGCTTGAGCGCGATGACGTCCGCGAGACTCAACTTTCGCTGCGGATCGATGAGATCGACGGCGAGCTGGCTGCGGAGCCGAAACGACGGCTCGGGAAAGTTCGCCGGGTACTTCGTCCGGTCCAGGATCTGGCGGAGATTCGTGTGATACGGCGCGTCGTTCTCGTTATGCACGTACCCGCCGCGCGGGTTCAGCACCTGCGGTAGCGAGTCCCAGGGTACGTACCGCGTCCAGACGTCCGACGTGCGACGCGCGGGTATCGAGGTGGAGTCACCGCCGCTCGCGTGCGGGAGCGATGGGATCGACGCGTTCCAGACGTAGAAAATGTTTCCGGCACGATCCGCGTACGTGAAGTTCGAGTTGACCCGCGCGCGCATGCGCATCGCCTCCTTCCATTCGTCGAGCGACTTCGCACGCATCATTCGAAGGAACTGCTCGCCGCCTCGATAGTCGCCTTCGGCCGCAGCGCGCAGCACGTGGATCTTGCCTCCGTCGCGCCAGATCACCGGGCCGAGCGGCGTGCGCCACATCTCGCGCGTCTCGCTCGAGAGTCCGTTGCCGTTCTTGAACGTGACGGTGACGAGCTCGCGCTGCAGCGGGAGCGACGTGCCGTCGAACAGGTAGTGGTCGGCGCGGGCCGGATCGACATCGAGCGCATAGATCTCGTCGAGGTCGGTCGCGTTGTTCGTCGTCGAGAAGCCGAGGTCCCTGTTGAATCCGCCGACGACGCCGAATGGCCCGCCGATACGGAAGTCGCCATAGAAGTCGAGGGCGCCCGGCACGATCATGTGCGCCTCGTAGTATCCGGCGCTCCAGGCGAGATGCGGATTGCGCAGGAGTATCGCGCGGCCGGACTTGGTTCGGCTCGGGGCGAACGCCCACGCGTTCGACCCTTCCTCGATCGGATCGACCGCGCCGTTCTCGCTGGCGGCCTCGTTCGTCGGATCAGCGCTGGTGTTCGCGGCCGGACCGGTGCGTCGCTCCTGCGGGTTCACACGCGCGAGAAATCGGCGCGCAGCCGCCATGCCGGCCGTGTTCACGTCGCGCGCGGCGACGTCGTAACCCGTGAAGCTGGGAGAGAATCCGGGTGCGAACTGCTGCGGGTACATCTCGATGTAGCGGTTCACGCCGGCCGCGAAGCCCTCGTAGATCTCGCGGGTCGCTTCGTCGAGGCGCGGGTAGTTCTCGACCGCCAGGGCGTACGACCGCTGCGCGCCGAAGTCTCCCTCCATGCTGTCGCGGCCGAAAAACCGCCCCATCTCGCCGCGAGCCCGGAGCAGTCCCATGGCGACGCGCGGGCCGTAGTCCTCGAGCTGGACCCAGGCGAGCGCGTACGCCGCCGCCGTCAGGTTCTCGGCCTTGATGTGTGGGACGCCATGAGTCGTACGTCGGATCTCGACCTGGTTGGCGAGGTCGGCTGCGCGGCCTGTCGGCTGGGCGGCGAGCGAGCCGGCGGATGCGATCAGAACAGCGCACGCTCCGACGTGGCGGACGGTCGAGCGAAACGAGGCGTGAGGCATTCGGGCGGCTACTCCCCGCGCGATGAGGATGACCCAATGAAGACGCGGACGACGGAATCGTCCGGACATTCTACGCGGCGGGGCGCCATCGCGCTGCCCGTTGAGGCCCGTGGCGCGGCAAACCGACCGTTAGGTCCGAAACGAAAGTGGTGTGACCACTCGAACGCGAGCCGGGATGACGCGCACGATTTCCGATATGGCGTCCGTTCGTCACGGATGTTCTATTGGCGTACTGTACGCCGGCCCAAGTCCCCTGCCGGCGCCGCTGCGTGCAACCGCAGCAACGACCAACAGGAGTGAGGTGTCGATGAGGACGTGCCCAGTCGTCCGCACACTCGTGCGAGCCGCGTTCTTCGGAACGCTCGCGATCGGATCGGCGGTCGCACAAACCCCACAACAAGGAACGATCACGGGCCGCGTTACGGACGCGGCGACCGGCCAGCCAGTTTCGGCCGCGCAGATCAGCATTGTCGGGACGAACCTCGGGACACAGGCGAACACCGAGGGCCAGTTCACACTTCGCGGCGTGAGTGCTGGTTCGGTCGAGCTGCGTGTGCTGCGCGTCGGCTACGGCGAGGTGAAGCAGGCCGTCAACGTGACCGCAGGGCAGACCGCCACCGCAAACATCCAGATGCGATCGGTGGTGACCACGCTCGCGCCGGTTGTCACGACCGCCACAGGTGAGCAGCGTCGCGTCGAGGTCGGTAACGCGATCGCGCAGGTCGATGCCGCAAAGATCGTCGAGACCCAGGCGGTGTCGAATGTCGCTGACCTGCTCACGGCGCGCGCACCCGGCGTCATGGTGATTCCCGGAACGCAAACGGGCGCCGGGGTGCGCGTCCGCGTCCGCGGGACGAGTTCGCTATCGCTGACCAACAACCCGATCTACGTCATCGATGGCGTCCGCGTCGAAGGCGCAACGGGCTCGTCGACGGTGAGCGTAGGCGGCACGACCCCGAGCCGTGTCGGCGACCTGAACGCCGAGGAGATCGAGAACATCGAGATCGTTCGCGGTCCGTCGGCATCGACGCTCTACGGCACCGACGCCGCGAACGGCGTCATCGTCATCACGACGAAGCGCGGTGTCGCCGGCCGGACGCAGTGGACGTATTACACCGAGCAGACGGCGCTCCAGGACCGCAACCACTATCCGACCGCTTTCCGCGCCTGGCGTACGGGCACGACGGCCACGACGAACTCGACGGTCTCCAACACGGTCCAGTGCTTCCTCAGCCAGGTAGCTGCGGGCACGTGTACGCAGGACAGCGTCACCAGCTTCAACCTCGTCGAGGACGACGACGCCACGCCGTTCGGTATCGGCTACCGCCAACAGCACGGCCTGCAGCTTCGCGGCGGTTCCGAGACGATCCGCTACTTCGCCCACGGCGAATACGAGGATGAAGACGGTGTCACGAAGGTGCCGAAGTTCGAGGAGCGATACATGGCGTCGCGCGGCCTGTCGCTGCTGCCTAACCAGAAGAGCCCGAACCATCTCACGAAGGCGACGGCCCGCACGAACCTGAACGTCACGCTTTCGCCCACGGCCGATCTCGCCCTCAACGCTGGTTACATCTCGCAGGATTTGCGGTTGCCGCAGAGCGATGACTCGGGCACGAACGGGATCGGCGCCAACATCTTTGGAGGCCCCGGTTTCAAGTTCAACAGGAATGCGGCAGGCGACACGCTCTACGGATGGCGGGAATACACACCGCGCGACACGTACCAGTCCGAGACCCGACAGGGCATCGAGCGCCTCATCACCTCCGCGAACATGAACTGGCGGCCGCGGGAGTGGCTCGCCGTGCGAAGCAACGGCGGCCTGGATTACATCAATCGGGTTGACACGCAGCTGTGCCGCTTCGACGATTGCGCGAATATCGGCGACAACCGGCAAGGCTACAAGGAAGACAACCGCAGCAACTTCTACACGTACAGCTTCTCGACCGCCGCCACCGCCACGTATCGGCTTCAGGAATCGATCGAGTCGAAGACGACCGCTGGGTTGCAGTACGGCCGCATCCTCTTCAACCGGAACGGTGCGTTCGGACGGTTCCTCGCGCCCGGGACGGTTACACTCAGCGACGCGGGACTGCAGGAAGTCGAAGAGGCCACCACCGAAAGCCGCACGCTTGGCGGGTACATCGAGCAGAACTTCGCGTTTCGCGACCGTCTGTTCGTGACGGGTGCCGTCCGCTCCGATCGCAACAGCGCGTTCGGCGCCGAGTTCGAAACGGTGTTCTACCCCAAGCTCGCCGTTTCGTGGGTGGTCTCCGACGAGGCGTTCTTCCCGCGCCCCGACTTCCTGAATCAGCTGCGGCTTCGCACCGCCTACGGCGCGTCGGGCGTGCAGCCCGGGACGACGGACGCCGTCCAGTTCTACTCCGCCACGAAAGGCCGCTACCAGGGCGAAAGCGCCGACTACACCGGCGTCGTATTCACCGCGCTCGGCAACCGCGATCTGAAGCCGGAGCGGTCCACCGAGCTCGAGCTCGGTGTCGACGGCACGTTCTGGAACAGCCGCCTAACGACCGAGGTCACGTTCTACAACAAGTCGTCGAAGGATGCACTGGTCGAACGCGTCCTTGCTCCGTCGGTCGGCACGGGCAACACGGTGCGCTTCGAGAACCTCGGCGAGGTTCGGAATCGCGGCTGGGAGGTGCTGGTCAACGCACGGCTCATCCAGCGTCGCGCGCTCGGATGGGACGTCACGCTCAACGGGTCGACCAACGACAACGAGCTCGTGAGCCTCGGCGGGCTACCGAACATCGTCCTCTCGTCGACGCTGCAGAACCGCGAGGGCTACCCGCTCAACGGGTGGTGGTCTCGCCGGCTCGTCGGCTTTTCGGACAAGAACAACGACGGGATCATCGCCAACACGGGGTGCACGCAGCTCACGAAGGACAACGGGCCGGCGTGCGAGATCGTCGTCACCGATACCAACGTGTTCAACGGCTACTCGTCGCCGAAGCGTGAGGCTGCGTTGTCCAGCGGCATCGAGCTGCTCAACGGCCGGCTCCGTCTCAGCGGCATGCTCGACTACAAGGGCGGGCACAAGGTTTACAACAATAGCGAGCGCATTCGCTGTGCGAGCCGCTTCAACTGTGCCGGCCTGCTTACCAGGGACGCGTCACTCCAGGAACAGGCGCGCACGGTCCTGGTGCGTGAGCACCCGAGTCGGTCGGTGGCTGGATTCCTCGAGGACGGCGACTTCGTGCGCTTCCGTGAGCTGTCGCTCGCGTACACGCTGCCCGAAGCATGGATTGCCCGGTATCTGCGTGGCCGCAGCGCGGTCGCCTCGGCGTCGGTCCGCAACGTCGGCGTGATCTGGACCAAGTTCACGGGTACCGATCCGGAAGCGTTCGGAACGACCGGCGACTCGCCGTCATCGTTCCAGGCATTCGCTCCGCCGACCTACTTCTCCTTCCGACTCAACCTTGGGTTCTGAGGAATTGCCCAGCATGAACGCATACCAGAAGAAGATTCCCGGGTGGGCGCGGTTGAGTACCGCCGTGATCGCAATCGCTGCGCTCCCCGCAGTCGGGTGTACGACGGACGAGCTCCTGTCAGTGACCGATCCCGACATCATCCCGCCCGTCAGCGTGCCGTCGCCGGCCGGAGCGAACGCGACGCGGCTCGGCGCGCTCGCGCGACTCAACACCGCGACCAGTGGCGGTGAGAGCCTGTTCCTCCTCGGCGGACTGTTCGCCGACGAGTGGAACAACGGCGACTCCTTCATTGCCCGACAGGAGATCGACCAGCGCGTCATCACCATAGAGAACAGCTTTCTGACGACCGCCAACCGCGCCCTGCATCGCGCGCGGTTGTCCGGCGAGCAGGCGGTCCAGCTGCTCAACGAGTTCGTTCCGACCGGGCCGGCCGCCAACGTGGCCGAGATGTATTTCGTGCAGGCTTTCGTCGAAACCCTGATGGCCGAGCACTACTGCAACGGCATCATCTTCAGCACGATCGTCAACGGCATCGAGGAATACGGCGAGCCGATCACGACGGCCGAAACGTTCGCCCGCGCTCTCGCTCACGCCGATTCGGGGCTCGCGCTCATCACTGGAACCACCGCGGCCGACGTTCGGGTCCGCAACGCGCTCCGTGTGCTCAAGGGTCGGATCCTGCTGAACCTGAATCGGCCGGCTGATGCGGGACTCGCGGTGTCGACGGCGCCGGCGGTGCCGACGAACTTCGTGTATCAGCAGGTGCACTCGACGACGACCGCCGACAATCAGATCTGGAACCTCAACAACTCGGCTCGTCGATACAGTGTCAGCACCGGCGAAGGCACGAACGGGTTGCCGTTCGCGTCGGCGAACGATCCCCGCGTTCCGGTATGCACTGGTGGCGACGTGAACTGTCGCGCAATTGGCGTCACCAATACACAGCGCGACGATTTGACGACGCCTCTCTTCGTTCAGCGGATCTGGCCCACGCGTGAAACTGCGGTCACGATCGCCAGCGGCGTCGAGGCGCGACTCATCGAAGCCGAAGCTGCGCTCAGGGCCGGTAGCGCCGCGACGTACCTGACAAAACTGAATGAGGCGCGGGCGACCGGCGGCGTGGCAGGCCTCACCGCCCTCACCGATCCGGGGACGGACGCCGCTCGAATCGACCTGCTCTTCCGCGAGCGCGGCTTCTGGATGTTCTCGACCGGCCACCGCGTCGGCGATCTGCGCCGGCTCATTCGCCAGTACAACCGGCCGGCGAGTGCGGTGTTCCCGACCGGCCAATGGCACAAGGGCGGGAACTACGGAGCCGACGTCACCGTACCTCTTCCGCAGGCTGAGCAGAACAACCCGAACGTCGGGACCGGCAACGACGCCTGTATCGACCGCGCGGCCTAACGAGTACGCGACTGCGATGGAAGCCGCCGGCACCGTGTTGGGTGTCGGCGGCTTCTTCGTGTCGAGGGCCGTTAGAACGATCCGTTCGATCCGGTTCATCCGCTCGATCCGCATTTCCTCTCGTGGAAACTCGGACGGACCGAGAGCCGGTTTTCGGGACCATGGTAGCGTCCCGTGCACGGGGGCTCCGTCGGTACGGGACAGAGGCCTCGGGGACGGTCCGGTCCGTGCAGCGGAGCGCGAATTCGTGGCTGCCCAAGGGACCAGGCAGCCGAGCTTGCGGCGCCAACTGTTTTCGCTAAGTTGGTCGTCCCGAAGAGACGCCGAAGATAGGCGCTCGTTCTCTCCATTCGTTCCACTGCACGTCGGAGGCAGCCATGTCCTTCAAGCTCCCCACTGGATACCACACCATCACCCCGGCGATCGTCGTCCGTGACGCCGCCTCGGCCATCGACTTCTACAAGCGCGCGTTCGGAGCCGAAGAGCTCAACCGCATGGCTGGCCCTGACGGCTCCATCATGCACGCCGAAATTCGCATCGGTGACTCGATCATCATGCTCGGTGAGGAGAACGAGCAGTGGGGTACGCGATCACCGCTGAGCACGAACGGCGTGCACGGGTCGCTCCACATCTACGTCGAAAACGCCGACGCGTCGTTCGACCGCGCGATCAAGGCCGGCGCGTCAGTGCGGTATCCGCTCGAGGACGCGTTCTGGGGCGACCGGTACGGAAAGGTCACCGACCCGTACGGCCACGAGTGGGGCATTGCGACCCGTGTGAAGGAAATGTCGCCGGAGGAGATGGACAAGGCCGGCAAGGAGTGGATGGCGAAGGCCGCGCAGATGGCGCAGGCCTAACGCGGTGTCACCGTGAGCTGACTGTGTCATCCTGAGCGCAGCGAAGAATCTTCGGTTTCCCGATAGAAGGCCCTCTTTCGGGATGATGAAGATCCTTTGCTTCGCTCAGGCTGACCCTCGGCCGGGACGACGGTTCGCGTCATCCAAAGGTTGGGGTCAGAGGCCTGTTCACCGTACGAGCTCCGCCACCACCGCGCCGACGCGGTCGCGAAGCGTCGCCGAGTATTCGCTCTGCTGGCGGCGCTTCACGCTGTCGGGCTGCAGGCGCGTCCCCGCGGCACTGAGCGCACCTCCGAGCGCGCGGAGCTGTGCCGAGTCGCGCAGCGTGAACACGCGCATGTGCGTCCACGCCACCGTCGTGTCTGACGCCATGTACGTCGCGACCGAGACGAACGCGCCGGCGCGCCGCGCCTCCTCGTCGATCGGCTCGGCGACGTCGCGGATGTACCGCGTGTATTCCTCCAGCTTCCCCGGCTTCGCGCGCCAGAGATAGATCTGTGCGAGCCGTGCGTCGCCGAGGCCGGCCGCGCTCGCGGTTTCGGGCGCTCTACCGCCGGTGGTTGCGCAGGCGAGGAGAGAGATCGCACCCACAACGGCAGTCATCCTCGAACGAGCTGTCGTTAGGCTCATGACGTCCCTTCGCGACAGGGGTGATTTGATCGCTGAACGCAACGGCAATCACGGAAACGCCACATCCATCCGCACGCAAAGGCGCCGGCTACTCCAACCGAAGTGCATCGATCCTGAACTCGAACTTCGTCGCGGGCGCAACGGCCACGATCGCGACCCCTATGACGTCTGACCCGTCCGTGTTGAAGTCCGACCACTTGAACGTGTGCTCCTGCCATTCCCGGCCGAGCACAACGGGGCGCGTCGCCGGGACCTGGCCACCGCGCGACGAGAACACCATGACGGTGTACGTCTGGCCGTCTCCGCGTGCTGCAAACCGGAACCCTGTCACTGCCGAGACGTTGACCGGCGTCATGGGTCGGTCGCCGGCCATCCACATCATCCCGCTCCACGCGAACCGCGCCCCGGGGACGACCTCGCCGCTCACGTGCAGCGCGTACCCCGCGCCGCCGGCGCCCGGCGCCGACACGGTGAGCGTGGCCGTCGACTTGCCGCCCATGATGTCATCCGTGGAGCGAACGATACTCCCGACCGCGGCCGTCATCGCGCCAGTCTCGAAATCCGCGAGTGTGAGCCCCGCGCGTGTGAGCGCGGCTGGCGGGGCAGCAGGCGGTGCGGCGGACGGCGCGGATCTCGATCGCCGCGACTCGCGATCGAACGGCTCGCCTGCCTTCCACACCCCCACGATGCGGCGCGTCGCGAGGATGTCGGTCGTCGGATCCCCGTCCACGACGATGAAGTCGGCACGCAGTCCCGTCGCGATGCGTCCTCGATCGGCGAGGCCGAACGCGGCGGCCGGCG
>Ga0075420_100003767_pt1 | contig 13310 bp, 12 predicted proteins | sample SoiMetdeltSBSDD4_FD_75296 | JGI IMG/M metagenome (GOLD analysis project Ga0075420, IMG submission 75296) | Bulk soil microbial communities from a Populus tree surrounding site in Tennessee, USA - Soil MetaG P. deltoides SBSDD4 | ecosystem: Environmental > Terrestrial > Soil > Tree plantation... | reverse complement strand
GAGCGGGCAACCTCGCGTCGGCGTCCGAGGAACAACCCGAGCAGCGCGCCGAGCCCGCAGATGGCGGCGGTCGCCACGAAGATCTCGCGGTACTCGACCCGCAGCGCCGCGTCCAGGGCGGCGTTGTACACCGCCAGTTGCGCGTTGTACTCCTCGGTCGTGATCCCGAACGGGAGCGGCGTCGGGAGGTTCGTGGTCAGCTCGGCGAACCGATGGAACCCCCACGCCGACAGTGCGGCCACCCCGACCAGCATGCCGACCATCCGCGCCACGACCAGGCCGGCCGAGGCCACGCCGTGCTGGGCCGGGGGTACGGCCCGCAGGACCGCGGACGCCAGCGGCGCGACGACCAGACCCAGCCCCACGCCGGCCAGCACCAGGTCGGTGTCGATCCGCGGCAGCAGGACCGGGCCGAGCTCGTGGTGCGCCGCGCGGGGGTCGGCCGGCCAGTAGGCGATCAGCAGGTACCCACCGGCGGCCATGGTGAGGCCCAGTACGGTCAACGCCCGCTCCCCCATCCATCCGGTGAGCAGGCCGCCCAGCAGTGCCCCCGCCGCGAGGGCCACGAGGAACCGCGCGAGGATCACCGCGCCACCCAGCGAGTTGAGGTCGAGCAGGCTCTGCGCGATCAGCTGGACGTCGACGAGCGTGACCATCAGCGCCCCACCTGCCAGCAGGCTCGCACCCAGCGCCGCGAAGAACGGCCGCTTCCGCATCCCGGCGGGGTCGACCAGCTTCGTGCGGGCGAACGCCTCCCATACGACGAACAGCACCAGCCCGACCAGGCCGGCGAGCACGAACCGCGGTCCCCACGGCGGCAGCACGGCGCGCTGCGGATCCGGGTTGTACAGGCCGACCACGAGCAGCCCGAGCCCGAGCGCGAGCAGCAGCCCGCCGACGACGTCGATGCGGGGACGGCGTCCCGATGCCTCGACCGGTGATCGGGCCGGGACGAACCGGGCCACCAGGATGATCGCGATCACGGCGAGTGGGATGTTGATCCAGAAGATCGCGCGCCAGCCGGCGAAGAGGCCGGGCCAGCCCACGGCCAGCGCGGCGACGCCAGCCCCGTACAGCGGCCCGAACACGCTGCCCAGCTCCTGTGCCGCGCCGACCGCGCCGAGCGCAACGGGTCGCCGGCGCTGGTCGAACAGGTCGGCGACCAGGGCCATCGTGACCGGCAGCAGCGCGCCCCCGGCCAGTCCCTGCAGGCTCCGGCCGACTACGAGCATGGTCAGGTTCGGGGCCGCCGCGGTCAGTACCGACCCGATGATGAAACCGGTTAGACAGGTGTAAATGAGCGGGCGGCGGCCGTATCTGTCGGACAGCTTCCCGAGCAGTGGCATGCCGGCGACGTAGCCGAGCAGGAAGCCGGTGACCATCGGGCTCGCCCGCTCCAGGTGGTTGATCGGCACCTTGAAGCTGGCGGCGATGTCGACGAGGACGGTGACGACGACGTACGCGTCGAGCGCCGCGAGCAGCACGGTCGCGCCGCCGACCCCGACCGCGACCCCGCGGCCACGGCCCGGTGCGGGTGCCACCGGCGCGGTGCCGGGCACGTGCGTCGTCCCCGCCACCGTCATGGTGCCGTGACCGTCACCGGTAGGTCGAAGTTGCTCAACGTGATCGTGACCGTCCCGCCCGGAGTGCCGCCCTGACCCGGTACGGCGAACTTCGTCTTCAGCAGCCGCGGTTGCGTTGCCGCGATCCACAATTCTCCGTCGATATCACCGGTTACCCCCGGCACCACCGTGCTAACCGCCCGCGGATCAAGCTTGGCCGTCACCCGGTACGCGTCGATGCCGTTCACCGACTCCCGCGACTGGGTCTTGCCCCCGGTCGCGGTCTCGAGGATCTGAGCCACCCCGCGGTCCGGGTCGAGGATCGCCGAGGGGTCGTACACGCTGGCCGCCAGGGCCAGCGGCACCTGCTGGAAGCCGCCGGTCGGGCCCTTGATGTACATCGAGTCGCCCTTGACGATGAACTCCAGCTCGACGACCTGCCCGGACTGCTCGAGCTGGGCCGTACCGTGCGCGTCGCCGATCCGGGTCAGGTCACCGTCGGCCCCGCGCAGCGCGAGGCCCGCGATGGTCCCTTCGGCGTCGATCGCGAAGTGCACGGTGTTGATCTTCTTCATATCAGCCGCAGCGCCTTTGAGCAGGCCATCCGCGGCCGGCAACTGCGCCGAGGGCTCGTTCTTTCGGGTGCAGCCAGCGATGCCGGCAACGGCGATCAACAGGCTCAGCGACACGACCAGGAAGCGAGGGCGCAACATAGACGGCATGCTAGCGCTGGCTGTCACCTTTGCCGACTCGACGGCGCGATCTTGGTACGACATTCCGGCCGTACGCCTCCTCGGTGTCGTACTAGGAATAATGCTTCTGTTCGCCGCAATACGGGCGATGTTCGGCAACCGGAAGGACCGCTGAGTGCTGGCGTGGGAGGTATCGGCAGGCAAGCTGCTGGCGGTCGACCGCCAGGTACCGGTACCGGCCCCCGACGAGCTGCTCGTCCGCGTCACCGCCAGCGGGGTCTGCCGGACCGACCTGCACGTCGTCGACGGCGACCTGCCCCCACACCGGGCGGGCGTGACCCCGGGGCACGAGGTGGTCGGCGAGGTGGTCGACGCCGGTACCGCGGTCGAGGGCTCCTGGCTCGGCGAGCGGGTGGGCATCGCGTGGCTGCGGCACACCTGCGGGCGATGCCGGTACTGCGTCCGTGGCGCGGAGAACCTCTGCCCCGAGTCGCGGTACACCGGCTGGGACGCCGACGGCGGGTACGCGGAGTTCGCCACCGTACCGGCCGATTACGCGTACCGTCTGCCGCCCGGCTACTCCGACGTCGAGCTGGCTCCTCTGCTGTGCGCCGGGATCATCGGCTACCGCGCCCTGCGCCGGGTCGACCTGCCGCCCGGCGGGCGCCTGGGCATCTACGGCTTCGGCGCGTCGGCACACCTGACCGCGCAGGTCGCGATCGGGTCGGGCGTGCGGGTGCACGTCCGGACCCGGTCCCCGGCCGCTCAGCGGCTGGCGGTCGAGCTGGGTGCGGCCTCGGCGGCAGGTTCGCACGACGCGCCACCCGAGCCGCTCGACGCCGCGATCCTGTTCGCGCCGGCCGGCGATCTGGTACCGGTGGCGCTCGAGGCTCTGGACCGGGGTGGCACGCTGGCCGTCGCCGGCATTCACCTGACCGGGATTCCGCCGCTGGACTACGACCGGCATTTGTTCCAGGAACGCACGCTGTGCAGCGTCACCGCCAACACGCGCGACGATGGCCGTGCCTTCCTGGCCCGGGCGGCCGAGCACCGGTTGCGGGTGACCGTCACTCGGTACCCGTTGAGCCGGGCCGATGCCGCACTGGCCGATCTGGCGGGCGGCCAGGTCCGCGGCGCGGCCGTCCTCGAGCCCTGATCGAACATCTCTCAGAGAATCAGGCCGGCGCCGAGCCGGACCGCCCGTTCCAGATCGAGCTCCCCCTGCCGGGTGACGACCGGCTCACCGTCGACGGACAGCGTGCCGGCCAGGTCGCAGCGGCCGGTCCTCACCTCGACCAGGCGGCCCCGGCGGACGACCGCGGCGAGCGCGGCGACGACGAAGACCAGGTGCAGCTCCAGCCGCACCCGGGCGACCAGGGTGCCGCCGACGCGCACGTCGACGTACGGCCGGTGGGTCGAGGTGATGCGGTGCGTGGCGAGGGCCACGGCTCGTTCGGTCGCCGCGTCGGTGGTCGTCGTGCGGGCGGCCGCGGCCAGCGCGGCGTGCTTGCGCCAGGCCGCCACGGCGATGTCGCCGAGGTCGACGTCGAGCAGGCCGGCCGCGATCACCTTCAGCTCAGCGTCGACCGCCGGACGTCCGGTCCGCACCAGCTCGTCGACCGAGGTGTCCGCATCGAGCAGGAACGATCCGACGGTACTCACGGATCGGCCAGCTCCTCGATCCGGATCTCCGGGGGCGGGGTGTGGACCTCGGTCCGGACCTCGAACCCCGGCTGGGTCCGGCCGCGCAAGGTCCGCGCCGTACGCAGCGCGACGAGTACCACCAGCAGCAGGAGCAGTCCGGTGAGTACTCCGAGACCGATTGCGGTCGCCGTCATGAGTCGCCATGGTTGCCGCGCCGACCCGCGAGGTCACGGTTACGTCGCCCTTCCGACCGTCTTTCCGGCCTATGCCTTCCGGCCGGAGTACCGGATTACCTGCCACCTCGCGGCACGACCAGACCGCACTCGTACGCGAGCACCACGGCCTGTGTACGGTCGCGCAGTCCCAGCTTGCCCAGTACCCGGCTGACGTGGGTCTTGACGGTCTCCTCGCCCACGACGAGCCGCTCGGCGATCTCGGTGTTGGACAGCCCGCCCGCGACCAGCTGGAGCACCTCGGTCTCCCGCGGGGTCAGCGCGTCCAGCGCGGCGAGCGTAGGTGCGGGCCTGGGCCGCAGCCGGGCGAACTCGCCGATCAACCGCCGGGTGACCGTCGGCGCCAGCAGCGCTTCGCCCGCGGCGACCACCCGGACCGCGTCGAAGAGCCGTTCCGCGGTCACGTCCTTGAGCAGGAAGCCGCTGGCGCCGGCGCTGAGGGCGTCGTAGACGTGCTCGTCGAGATCGAAGGTGGTCAACATGAGAATGCGCGGTCCCTCAACGTCGCGAAAGTCCGCGGTGATCAAGCGGGTCGCCTCGATGCCGTCCATCACCGGCATGCGCACGTCCATGAGTACGACGTCCGGCCGTTGCCGCCGGCAGATCGCGACCGCCTCGGCTCCGTCGGCCGCGCTCCCGACCACGGTGAAGTCCGGCTGCGTGTTCAGCAGCGCGCCGAACCCGGCCCGCACCACCTGCTGGTCGTCCGCGACCACGATCCGGATCATGGCCGCGCCCGCTTCGCTTGGCGCCGCCATGACGTGCCACTGGTTCGCTCGCAAGCTCGCTCACTCACTCGACCCTCCTGGCGATCGGCAGGACAGCTTCGACGAGGAACCCGCCGACCGGTGCCGGCCCGGTCCACAGTGTGCCGCCGGCCATCGACACCCGCTCCCGCATGCCCAGCACACCGTGCCCGGTACCGGTACCGTCCTGTGGTCCCGGGCCGTTGTCGCGGATCCGCAGCCGCAGGGCGTCCACGGTGTAGTCGAGCTCGACGTCCACCGCGGCACCGGGCGCGTGCCGCCGGGCATTGGTCAGCGCCTCCTGCACGATCCGGTACGCGGTCAGCTCCACCCCCGGATCGAGCGGCACCACGGCGCCGTGGACGATGAGCCGGGTGCTTGCCCCGGCGGAGTCCCGGGCCTCGTCGATCAGCTCGTTGAGCTGCTGGAGACTCGGTTGCGGCCGGCGGGTGGGCACCGTACCGGAGTCCTCCCGCAGCACGCCGAGCAGCCGCCGCATCTCGGTCAGCGCGGTCCTGGCGGTATCCCCGATCGCGGCCAACCGGTTGGCGCCCTCGACCGGCATGCCGGGGGTCGTCAGCCGAGCCGTCTCCGCCTGTACCGAAATCATCGAGATGTGGTGGGCGACCACGTCGTGCAGCTCCCGCGCGATGCGCGCCCGTTCGCCGCGCGCCGCGTGCTCGACGAGCGTGTCGGCGATGGCCCGTTCGGACGCGTCCCGTACGGCGATTTCGGCCCGGGTCCGCTGGATGCGGCCCAACGCCATCGCCCCGAAGACCAGAACCAGCAGGAGGACGGCGAACAGCCGCGGACCCCGCCCCCGGTCGAACGGGAACACGATCGCGTTCACCGCGAACGGCACGATGACGAGCGCGCTGAGCAACACCGAGCGGCGCGAGCCGAGCAGGTAGAGGATGGCGAGCAACGCCACGAGACCGGCCGCCGGTATCGGGCGGCGGGTGGCCAGCGTCGCGAACGCCGCGCCGGACGCCGTCAACGCGGCCAGCGCCGGATAGCCCATGGCGAACGCCAACGGCATCGTCACGGCGAGCGCGAGCAGCATCGAGACCGCCAGGTACGAGTCGTTGCGGTCGACGCCCCGCAGCAGCACCTCGACCATCGCGATGGCGCCGAGGAACGCCCCGGCGGCCAGCGGCCACTCGCGCGTACCCGCAAGTCGCCGGACCACCGTGGCCGCCCGCTTCTCGACCCCCACGCCGACATTCTCGCGGCGCCGGCGGCGGCTGTCGTCCCCCAGGTCAGGAGGCCCGCCCTCACCCGCGGGCGGGACGGCGACCGGCCGCGTCACCCTGCCCGGGGGTGCTCGAGACGGCGCCGCGGCGGGACGACCACCACCCGGTCGACTTCGTAGCCTGCCTGGCATGGAAGCCACGATCGAGGTCAATGGGCTGCGGAAGCGGTACGGGCGCACCGTCGCCGTGGACGGCCTGTCGTTCACTGTCCAGCCCGGACAGGTCACCGGGTTCGTCGGGCCCAACGGCGCCGGCAAGTCCACGACGATGCGGGTCATCCTCGGCCTGGACGCGCCGGACGAAGGCACCGCGCTCGTCGGCGGTCAGCCGTACCGGATGCTCCGGGTTCCCCTGTGCCACGTCGGCGCGCTGCTCGACGCCGGGGCGATCCACCCTGGCCGGCGCGCCCGCGACCACCTGCTCTGGATGGCGCACAGCAACGGCATCGCGACCGCCCGGATCAACGAGGTGATCGAGATGGTCGGGCTGACCTCGGCCGCCCGCCGCCGCGCCGGTGGCTACTCCCTGGGCATGCGCCAGCGCCTCGGCATCGCCGGTGCGCTGCTGGGCGACCCGCCGGTGCTGATGTTCGACGAGCCGGTGAACGGCCTCGACCCCGAGGGCATCCGATGGATCCGCGGCCTGCTCCGGTCGCTGGCCGCCGAGGGCCGGGCGGTCCTCGTGTCCAGCCACCTGATGAGCGAGCTGCAGGACACCGCCGATCACCTGGTCGTCATCGGCCGCGGTCGGCTGATCGCCGACACCACGGTGGCCGCGCTGGTCGCGGCCGCGTCGGGCGACCGGGTCGTGCTGCGTACCGCCCACCGCACCGAGGCGATGACCGCGCTGGCCAGCGCCGGCGCCACGGTCGCCGCGACCGATCGGGAGGCCGTCACGGTCACCGGGCTGCCCGCGGAGCGGATCGCCGCCGTGCTCGGCGAGCGCGGGCTCTCCTTCTCCGAGCTCGCCGCGCACCGGGCCACGCTCGAGGAGGCGTACATGGAACTGACCCGCGATGCGGTGGAGTTCAACTCGCCGACGGTAAGGGCGGAGGCCAGCGATGAGTGACCGTTTCGGCCATCTCGTGCGGGCGGAGTGGACCAAGTTCCGGTCGGTACGCCGGTGGGTCCTCGGCCTGCTGATCGCCATCGGGCTGACCGTCGTGCTCTCGACGCTGTTCGCCAGCGTGGGCGGTACCGACGCCAACAGCGCACCGGCCGTCGCGGACCGGTTCCACTTCGTGCACCAGCCGATGACCGGGGATGGCAGCGTGGTCGCCCGGGTCTCCGGCCAGGAGCCGAGCCACGACTGGGCCAAGGCCGGCGTAATGATCAAGCAGAGTACGGCGAGCGGGTCGCCGTACGCCGCGATCCTGGTGACACCGCGCAACGGGGTGCGGTTCCAGGCCGATTTCCGCACCGATATCGGGGGGAGCGGGCGTACCGCGCCGCTGTGGCTCAAGCTCACCCGCTCCGGTACGACGATCACCGGGTACGAATCGGCGGACGGCACCACGTGGACCGAAGTCGGCTCCGTCAGCCTCAGCTTGCCGCAGACGGTCGAGGCCGGGATGTTCGTCGCGTCTCCCGAAATCGTGGAGATCCAGCGCCAGTTCGGCGGCACGTCGATCGGGGGACGGCCCACACTCGGCCGGGCCACGTTCGACAACGCGAGCGTCAGCGGCGGCGAGCCGGCGAAGTGGCAGCACGAGGACATCGGCGCGAGCATGTTCACGAGCGACGAGACGGGCGCCACGGAGTCCGGGGGCACGTTCACGGTGTCCGGCTCGGGCGAGATCATCCGGCTCCAGCAGGGCGACGACGACCTCATCTTCAACAGCTTCACCGGGGTGGTCTTCGGCTTGATGGCGGTCATCGTCGTGGCGGTGCTGTTCATCACCTCGGAGTTCAAGCGAGGGATGATCCGTACGACGTTCGCCGCCAGCCCGCGCCGCGGCCGGGTGCTCGTCGCGAAGGCGCTGGTGATCGGTCTGGTCACGTTCGTCGCCGGGCTGGCCGCCACCGCGGGCGCGTTCCTGCTCAGCCAGCCACAGTTCCGGGCGAACGGGTACCGGCCACCGGCGTACCCGTACGTCCACCTCTTCGACGGCGTGGTCATGCGGGCGGTGGTCGGCGGCGCGCTGTTCCTCGCGCTGCTCGCGGTGCTCAGCCTCGGCATCGGCGCGATCCTGCGGCGCAGCGCCGGTGCGATCGCCCTGCTCATCGCGATCTTCATCGTGCCGCAGATCCTATTTGGCGGCCTGCCGTTGAACGTGGCGCTCTGGGTCGGCCGGGTCACGCCGGTCGCCGGACTGGCCATCATGCAGACCACCAAACGGTGGGATACCGCGATCGACCCGTGGCCGGGGCTCGGCGTGCTCGCAGGCTACGCCGCGCTGGCCATGGGCGTCGCGATCTGGCAGGTCCGCCGGCGGGACGCATGAGGTCCACTGTGTACACCGAGTGGACGAAGCTGCGTACGGTGCCCAGCTCGGCCTGGCTGTTGATCGGCACGGTGGTGTCCACTGTGGCCCTCGGGTCGCTGATCACCGCCTCGGTCAACACGGACTTCTGCCCGTCGCCGGTCGAATGCTTCGAGGACACCCCGAAGCTGAGCCTCACGGGTGTCTACCTTGGACAGTTGACGGTGGTCGTGCTCGCCGTGCTCGCCATGACGAACGAGTACGGCACGCGGATGATCCAAACGACGCTGTCGCTCGCGCCGAGACGGTACCGGGTGCTGTCCGCCAAGGCGATCGTCGTCACCGCGGTCGTCCTGGTCGCCGCCACGGTGGGCGTACTCGGCTCGCTGCTGGTCGGGCGGCTCATCCTGCCCCGCAACGGCTTCACGCCGCTGCACGGGTACCCGCCGCTGTCCCTGGGTGACGGACCCACCCTGCGCGCGGCCGCCGGTACCGTCCTCTACTTCGGCCTTATCGCTCTGCTCAGCCTCGGCGTCGGGGCGATCGTCCGGGACACCGCGGGCGCGATCACCACGGTCGTCTCGCTGCTCTACGTGTTACCGATCGTCGCGCAGTTCGTACCCGACCCGGACGTGCGCAAGTTCCTGCTCGAGTACGCGCCGATGAGCGCCGGGCTGACGATCCAGGTGACCGTCGGCGTGGACCTGCTACCGATGAGGCCCTGGGCGGGCATCGGCGTACTCGCCTGCTGGGCGTCGGCCGCGATGATCGCCGGCTTTGCCCTGTTCCGGTACCGCGACGCGTAACCGAGTCCCCCCTTTCCGGAGGCGGATCATGCGAGTCATTCGTGGTGTACTCATCGCTGCCCTGTGCGCGGTTCTCGTCGGCACGGCCGCGGTGTTCGTAGTGATGCTCGTTCGAGGCAACGCGGCCAGGTCGAGCGGTGGCGCACCGACGGTGACCGCCGCCCCCGAGGTCGAGCCCGCGTCGTTGACGACGGTGGCGACCGGGCTGCGAGTGCCGTGGGACGTGGCGTTCCTGCCCGACGGCACGGCGCTGGTGACCGAACGGGTACGCGGCTCTGCGCTGGTGAACGAGCCCAACGCCGCGCACGTGCTGTCGGTGGCCAAGGACGGCACGGTGACCGTGGTGCAACGGCTGACCGAGGTCGTACCGCGCGGCGAAGCCGGCCTGCTCGGCATCGCGGTCTCCCCCACCTACGCCACCGACCGCTGGGTGTACGCGTACTACACGACCGCGAACGACAACCGCATCGTGCGGTTCCACCTCGGTGGGCCGGTCGAGCCGATCCTGGTCGGCATCCCGGCCGGCGAGTTCCACGCCGGTGGCCGGATCGCCTTCGGCCCGGACGGGATGCTCTACGCCGGTACCGGCGAAACGTACTTCACCCCGGACATCGCGCAGGACCCGAATTCCCTCGGCGGGAAGATCCTGCGCATCACGCCCGAGGGCAAGCCGGCGCCGGGCAACCCGTACGGCGACTCTCCAGTGTGGAGCATCGGGCACCGCAACGTGCAGGGCCTCGCCTGGGACTCGCGGGGACGGCTGTTCGCCAGCGAGCTGGGCGCGGATCACTTCGACGAGCTGAACCTCATCGAGCCGGGTCGCAACTACGGCTGGCCGGTCGTCGAAGGGGTCGGCGACGATCCGCGGTTCGTCGACCCGGTCGCCACGTGGTCCACCGCGGACGCCTCACCGAGCGGAATCGCGATCGTCGGCGACCGGGTGTACGTGGCCTGCCTGCGCGGCCAACGGTTGTACCGCCTGCGGCTCGACGGCACCGCGGCCCAGACGCTGCTCGTCGGCGACTACGGCCGGCTGCGGCACGTCGCCCCGGCACCCGACGGTACACTGTGGATACTCACGTCCAACCGCGACGGTCGCGGTGCCCCCACCGCCGACGACGACCGGATCCTGCGGCTCACGCCGTAGGGATCTGCTTGGGGATGCGGCTGTTGCGGTACTCCGCGACCACCAGGTCGGTCAGCTCGTCGAGGGACGTCTCGGCCGTGGGCCGGTCGAACGTGATGGCGCCGTGCTGCAACAGGTTGACGCGGTCGCACACGTCGAGCACCTGCGCGTAGTTGTGCGCGATGATGACGATCGACACGTCGCCTCGCGCCTTGAGGTCGCGGATGAGGTCGAGGATCAGCGCGCCCTCTTTCGCGCCCATGGCGGCCAGCGGTTCGTCGAGCAGCAGGATCTTCGGCGCGGAGTAGATGGACCGCGCGACCGCGATCGCCTGCCGCTGGCCGCCGGAGAGCCGAGCCACCTTCACCCGCACGTCCGGGATGTTGACGCCCATGTCGTCGAGGTGCTGCTTGGCCATTCTGCGCATCGCCCGGTTGCGCAGCACGGGCCAGCGGATCAGCTCCCGGTTGAGGAACATGTTGTGGTACACCGACAGCTCGTCGACGAGCGCCAGGTCCTGGTACACGGTGTCGATGCCGAGTGACCTCGCGTGGCTGACCGACCGGAACGACGCCTCCTCGCCCTCCAACAGGATCCGCCCCGAGTCGGGTCGGTGGAAGCCACACAGGATCTTGATGAGCGTGGACTTTCCGGCGCCGTTGTCGCCGATGAGTCCCAACACCTCGCCGCGATCGAGGTGCATGGTGACGTCGCGCAGCGCCACGATCGCGTCGAAGCTCTTGGCGAGGTGCTCGACCCGCAACACCTCCGTCACGTTCGTCCTCCGGTCCGCAGCCGGGCCAGGTACACGTTGAGCACCATGGCGGCCAGGATAGCGATGCCGAGGATCAGATCGAACCGGTCGGCGTTGATCCCGATGAGGTTGAAGCCGTCCTTGAGCACGCCGAGCACGATCGCGCCGAACAGCGCGCCGACGATCGTGCCGGACCCGCCGGCCAGCGCGGTACCGCCGATGACCGCCGCCGCCACCGCGGCGAACATGATGTTCGCGCCGCCGGCGAGCGGTTCGATCGAGTTGACGTAGAAGGATTCCAGGATCCCGGTGAGCGCGCCCAGCGAGCTGACGATCATGAAGTTGCCGATCTTCACCCGGTTGACGCGTACCCCGGCTTCGCTCGCGCCGTGCTGGTTGCCGCCGACCGCGACCGTGTGTAGACCCCAGCGGGTACCGCTGAGCAAGATCTGGAACACCGCGACGATGATCAGCGCCCAGGTGATCTCGGCCCACGGCGCCGCCCCGAGCCAGCTCGCCACCGACCGCGCCTTCTCCGGGATCGGGGTCGGGTACGCGTGGGAGGTCATCAGCGTGATGCCGCTGATGAGGAACAGCATGCCGAGCGTGGTGACGAACGACGGCACCCGCAGCACGACCGTGATGAGGCCGTTGACCAGGCCGATGCAGGCGCCGACCGCGATCGCGATGGCGATGGCCGGCAGCACCGGTACGCCGTAGTAGTCGATCGCGAAGTGCATGAGGTAGGGGGCGAGCGCGTACACGTGCCCGACCGACAGGTCGATCTCGCCGCTGACGAGCAGCAGCACCTGGCCGGCCGCGATGATGGCCACCGGCGCGACGTAGTGCGAAATCGTGATCAGGTTGCCCTCGGTCAGGAACACCGGGGTGCTGGCCTGGAAGTAGATCACCAGACCGATCGTGACGAGGATGATGCTCGCTTCGCGGATGCGCAGGAACCAGTCGGCTCCCCGCCGTACGAAACGGCGGGGAAGCGCGACAGGCGGGGAGGTTGTGATCACTTGTGCGGGATCCCACCGGACCGCGGGACGATCTTCTGAGCCGTGTCCGAGCCCTCGAAGCGGGTCTTGACGTTCGCGAACTGGTCCACATTGGACTTCGTGACGAACGACAGCGAGGTGTTCGTGTCGCACGGCGACACCAGGCCGCCGGACAGCTTGTAGAGGTACAGCATGAAGACCGGCAGGAAGCCCTGCAGGTACGGCTGCTGGTCGATCGTGTAGTCCAGCGAGCCGCCCTTGACGCTCTCCAGGGTGCCCGGCTGCAGGTCGAAGCCGCCGGCCAGGACGCCCTTGTCCTTGAGCTTCAGCTTCGCCACGGTCTTGCCGAGCGCGTCGGTGGATCCGCCGTCGACCGCCAGTAGCGCCTTGGCGTTGGGGTGACCCTGCAGGTACGCCTCGATCGCGTTCAGCTCGGCCGGCAGGTCGGTACCGGTGGCGATCTGCTCGAAGTTGTGCGCGACCCCCGACTCCTTCAAGACGTCGCGCGCGCCGTCGCTGCGCGGCTGGATGTTCAGCGAGCCCGGCGTGGCGATGAAGCACACCACGTCGCCGCCGGTGAAACCGATCGACAGCAGCTGCTGGGCCAGTGAGCGGCCGGAGTTGTACAGCGGCTGTCCAATGTAGGCGAGCCGGTTGGTGCCCGGGTTGGTGGGCTCGCCGTCGGCGTTGTAGCTGACCACCGGGATGCCGGCGTCCAGGGCGGCGTTCACCGGCCCGGTGAATGCCCTCGCGTCGGTGACGGCCAGCGCGATGCCGTCCGCCTTGGCCGAGACGGCCGCGTTGGTGGCACCGACCATCTCGCCGACGACGGCGTCCTTGGAGCCGGTCCACTGGTAGTCGCAGTTGAGCAGCGCGCACGCGTCGGCGATGCCGTACTGAGTGGGAGTGAAGAACGGGTGCGCGGTCACGTGGCAGACGAAGACGAACCGCCATTTCGGGGTCACCGGGAAGTTGCCGGCCCCGGCAGTTCCCGCCTGTTGTTCGTTGCCACACGCGGTCAGTAGCGCGGTCGCGGCGAGCCCGGCGCTCGCCAGCCCGGCACCGGACAGC
>Ga0075420_100003766_pt1 | contig 13310 bp, 11 predicted proteins | sample SoiMetdeltSBSDD4_FD_75296 | JGI IMG/M metagenome (GOLD analysis project Ga0075420, IMG submission 75296) | Bulk soil microbial communities from a Populus tree surrounding site in Tennessee, USA - Soil MetaG P. deltoides SBSDD4 | ecosystem: Environmental > Terrestrial > Soil > Tree plantation... | reverse complement strand
ATCATCTTCTGCATCTGCTCGAACTGGCCGAGCAGGCGGTTCACTTCCTGCACCGGCACCCCGGCGCCGGCGGCGATGCGCCGCTTGCGCGAGGCCTTGATCAGCTCGGGATGCGCACGTTCCTGCGGCGTCATGGCATTGATCACGCCCGCGGTGCGCCGCAGCTGGCGCTCGTCCTGCAGCTGGCCCGGATTGATCTGGCCGGCGAGCTGCGCCGGCAGCTTGTCGAGCATGGCGGCCATGCCGCCCATCTTCTGCATCTGCAGCAGCTGTTGCTTGAAGTCCTCGAGGTCGAAGCCCTTGCCCTTCTTCAGCTTCTCCGCGACGCGCTGCGCCTCCTTCAGGTCGACCTGCTTGTGCGCCTCCTCGACCAGCGACAGGATGTCTCCCATGCCCAGCACGCGCGCGGCCATGCGCTCGGGATGGAACGGCTCCAGCGCGTCGAGCTTCTCGCCCACGCCGGCGAACTTGATCGGCCTGCCGGTGACCTGGCGCACCGACAGCGCGGCGCCGCCACGCGCGTCGCCGTCCAGCTTGGTGAGGATCACCCCGGTGAGCGGCAGCCGCTCGCCGAAGGCGCGCGCCACGTTGACCGCGTCCTGGCCCTGCATCGCGTCGACCACGAACAGCGTCTCCACCGGCCTGAGCGCCGCGTGCAGTGCCGCGATCTCCTGCATCATCGCCTCGTCCACCGCGAGGCGCCCGGCGGTGTCCACCAGCAAAATGTCGTAGTAGCGCGTCCTCGCGTGCTCCAGCGCGCGCCGCCCGATGTCGGCGGGCTGCTCGCCTGCGGCTGAAGGGAACACGTCGGCGCCGGCCTGCGCCGCCACCGCCGCCAGCTGCTCGATGGCCGCGGGCCGAACCACGTCGCAGGACACGAGCAGCACTTTCTTTTTCTGCGCGCGCAGCAGGCGCGCGAGCTTGCCCGCGGTGGTGGTCTTGCCCGAGCCCTGCAGCCCCGCCAGCAGGATCACCGCCGGCGGCTGCGCCGCGAGGTCCAGCCCGACGCTCGTCTCGCCCATCAGGCGCGCGAGCTCGCGATGCACCACGCCGACCAGCGCCTGGCCCGGCGTCAGGCTGCCGACGACTTCCGCGCCCAGCGCCTTTTGCTTCACCGCGGCGACGAAATCGCGCACCACCGGCAGCGCGACGTCGGCCTCGAGCAGCGCGACGCGCACCTCGCGCAGCGCCTCCTGCACGTTGCCTTCGGTGAGACGCGCCTCGCCGCGCATCGTCTTCACGATCTTCGCCAGGCGCGCGGTCAGGTTGTCGAGCACGGGTGATAGACTGGTTGGGTGCCCGACATTGTAATTCACGCGCTCGCCGCGGCCGGCTACGCGGGGCTGGCGTGGCACTTCTGGAATTCGCGCTGGCGGGCGCGGTCCGCGGGCGGCGCGGCGCCCGGCGGCGGCCTGCGCCCCTGGGAACGCGCTGCGATCCTCGCCGCGCTGGCGCTGCACGGCTGGCTGCTGCACGCGGTGCTGTTCGCGGGCGCGCTGCGCTTCGGCTTCGCCCATGCGCTCTCCGCCATGCTGTGGCTGGCGGTGCTGTTCTACTGGGCCGAAAGCCTGTTCTACAACCTCGAGGGCATGCAGGCGCCCGCGCTCGCCCTCGCGGCGCTGGCCGTGCCGCTGCCTGCGCTGTTCCCCGGCCTCGCCAGCGGCGCCTACGCCGATTCGCTGGAGTTCAGGCTGCACCTGGTGCTGGCGATGCTCGCCTACAGCCTGTTCACCATCGCCATCCTGCACGCCCTGCTGATGGCGGTCGTCGAGCGGCGTCTGCACCAGACGCGGCAGGCGCGCGGCGCCGGCGGCGCGCTGCTCGCCGACGGCGTGGCCATGCTGCAAGGACCGCTCGGCGCGCTGCCGCCGCTGCTGACGCTGGAGCGCCTGCTGTTCCGCTTGATCGCCGCCGCCTTCGTTCTGCTCACCTGCACGCTCGCCACCGGCTTCGCCTTTGCCGATGCGCTGTTCGGGCGGCCGCTGCGCTTCGATCACAAGACGCTGTTCGCGCTGCTGTCCTGGGCGACCTTCGCCCTGCTGCTCGCCGGCCGGCATTTCCGCGGCTGGCGCGGGCGCACCGCCCTGCGCTGGACGCTGAGCGGGTTCGCGATGCTGCTGCTCGCCTACGTCGGCAGCCGCTTCGTGATGGAAGTTCTGCTGGGCCGATCCTGAGGTGCACGCATGGAGATCCTGATCCTCGCCTGCCTGATCCTACTCAACGGGCTGTTCGCCATGTCCGAAGTCGCGGTGCTCACCTCGCGCCGGCCACGGCTCGCCGCGCTCGCCTCGGGCGGCGACCGCCTCGCGGCCGCAGCGCTGCGGCTGGTCGAGGCGCCGACGCGCTTCCTGTCCACCGTGCAGATCGGCATCACGTCGATCGGCATCCTCAACGGCATCATCGGCGAGGCGGTGCTCGCCGCCCCGGTGGCGGTCTGGCTGCAGTCGCTGGGGCTGGAGCACAAGACCAGCGCCATCGCCGCCACGGCGGTGGTGGTGATGGCGGTGACCTACTTCTCCATCGTCGTCGGCGAGCTGGTGCCCAAGCGCCTCGGCCAGCACAATTCCGAGGCCATCGCCAGGCTGGTGGCCTGGCCGATGCGCCTGCTGGCGGGCGCCTCGGCGCCCTTCGTCAACCTGCTGTCGCTGTCCACCGAGGCGATCCTCAAGCCGCTGCTCGTCCTGCTGCGCATCCGGCCGATGGAATCGGGCGCGCAGCCGCTGTCGCCCGAGGAGATCCGCGCGCTGGTGCTCGAGTCCTCCAGCTTCATGCCGAAGAAGCACGTGTCGATCCTGCTCAACCTGTTCGACCTCGGCGCAATCACCGTGCAGGACATCATGCTGCCGCGCGCGCGCATCGAGGCGATCCGGCTGGACGACGACATGGAGGCCATCGCGCGCCACCTCGCCACCAGCTACCACATGCGGCTGCCGGTGTTCCGCGATTCGCGCGGCGAGGTGCTCGGCATCCTGCACCTGCGCAAGGTGCTGTCGCCGCTGCAGGCCGGCACGCTCAACAAGGCGGAGATCGAGTCGCTGCTGGTGCCGCCCTACTTCGTGCCGGCGACCACGCCGGTGTTCGCGCAGATGCAGTACTTCCAGGAGAACGAGGAGCGCATCGCGATGGTGGTCGACGAGTACGGCGAGCTGATGGGGCTGGTGACCCTGGAGGACATCATCGAGGAGATCATCGGCAAGTTCACCACCTCGATGCCGTCGGCGTCGCAGGCGCTCGCCTGGTCCGAGGACGGCACGGCGACCGCCGACGGCGCCACGCCGGTGCGCGAAGTGAACCGGGCGCTCGGCCTGAACCTGCCCACCGAGGGGCCGAAAACGCTCAACGGCCTGATCCTCGAGCAGCTGCGCGACATTCCCGAGGCCGACGTGTCGATCAAGGTCGGCGAGGTGGCGATGGAGATCGTGCACGCGCAGGGCCGCACCATCCGCACGGTGCGCCTGTTCCGCCCGCAGCCGCAGCTCCACAGCCAGCAGGAGCTGCCGTGAGGCACCCCGCCGGAGGGGGGATTTGCAGGGGACTTTCGTGCCTCAAAACCAAGGCGCGTCAGCGGTTTAGGTGCGAAACCTGAGGCTTTACAAAAAACTGGCCGCAGGGCATCATCGCCGGTCAGTCCTGCGGTAACGGGGAAGGGATCGGAGAACGCGCGATGGCAACGGCAGCTGCGGCGAAGGCCGGCGGACCCAAGGAATTCAATTTCGTCTGGGAAGGCCGCGACAAGGGCGGCAAGGTGATCCGCGGCGAGCTGCGCTCGGTGAGCGAGACCGCGGTCAGCGCTTCCCTGCGGCGCCAGGGCATCATGGTGCAGAAGGTCAAGAAGCAGAAGTACGGCAGCGGGGGCAAGGTCAAGGAGAAGGACATCACCCTGTTCACCCGCCAGCTGGCGACCATGATGAAGGCCGGCGTGCCGCTGCTGCAATGCTTCGACATCGTCGGCAAGGGCGCCTCCAACCCGGCGGTGGCCCGCCTGCTGCAGGAGATCAAGACCGAGGTCGAGACCGGCTCCTCGCTGGCGCAGGCGTTCCGCAAGTACCCCCTTTATTTCGACGCGCTGTTCTGCAACCTGGTCGCCGCCGGCGAACAGGCCGGCATTCTCGAGACCCTGCTCGACCGCCTGGCGAGCTACAAGGAGAAGATCCTCGCCATCAAGTCGAAGATCAAGTCGGCGCTGTTCTACCCGATCGCCATCATCGTGGTGGCATTCATCATCACCGCGGTGATCATGATCTTCGTCATCCCGGCGTTCAAGGAGGTGTTCAGCAATTTCGGCGCCGACCTGCCGGCGCCGACGCTGATGGTGATGGCGATCTCGGACTGGTTCGTGGCCAACTGGTACATCATCTTCCCGGTGATCATCGGCGCGGTGATCGGCTTCCTCGAGGCCTGGAAGCGCATGCTGCCGGTGCAGATCTTCATGGACCGCCTGATGCTCAAGCTGCCGGTGTTCGGCGACCTGGTGCTGAAGTCGACCATCGCGCGCTGGACGCGCACGCTGTCCACCATGTTCGCCGCCGGCGTGCCGCTGGTCGAGGCGCTCGATTCGGTGGGCGGCGCCTCCGGCAACAACGTGTACCTCACCGGCACCAAGAAGATCCAGCAGGAGGTGTCCACCGGCACCTCGCTCACCATGGCGATGACCAATTCCGGCCTGTTCCCGAACATGGTGCTGCAGATGTGCTCGATCGGCGAGGAGACGGGCGCGCTCGATTCGATGCTCAGCAAGGTGGCGGACTTCTACGAGGCCGAGGTGGACGACGCGGTGGAGGCGCTGTCCTCGCTGATGGAACCGATGATCATGGTGGTCCTCGGCACCCTGATCGGCGGCATGGTGATCGCCATGTACCTGCCGATCTTCAAGATGGGCCAAGCCGTCTAGATGGCGGTCTCCGGCTGGCTGGTCCAGCCAGCGGTCCTGCCCTGGATGGCGCTGATCCTGGGCCTGTGCGTCGGCTCCTTCCTCAACGTCGTCGTCCATCGCCTGCCGAAGATGATGGAGCGCGAGTGGCGCGAGCAGTGCGCCGACCTCGCCGGCACGGCGCTCCCGCCCGCGGGCCGCTACAACCTCGTGGTGCCGCGCTCCGCCTGCCCCGCCTGCGGCGCGCGCATCAAGGCGCTGCACAATGTCCCCGTGTTCAGCTGGCTGGCGTTGCGCGGCCGGTGCGCCGGCTGCGGCAAGCGCATCTCGGCGCGCTACCCGGCAATCGAAATCCTCGCCGGCCTGATCGGCGCCTATGCCGCCTGGCGCTTCGGGCCGACGCTCGCCGCGGCGGGCGCCATGGGCTTCGGCTGGGCCTTGCTCGCGCTCACCGCGATCGACCTCGATACGCAGCTCCTGCCCGACGACATCACCTTGCCGCTGCTGTGGGCGGGCCTGCTCATCAACATGACAGGCGCGTTCGTGCCCTTGCGCACCGCGCTGATCGGCGCGGTGGCGGGCTATCTCGCCCTGTGGCTGGTGTACTGGGGATTCAAGCTCGCCACCGGCAAGGAAGGCATGGGCTACGGCGACTTCAAGCTGCTGGCGGCGATCGGCGCCTGGCTCGGCTGGCAGAAGCTGCCGCTGGTGATCCTCCTGTCCTCGGTGGTCGGGGCCGCGGTCGGCATCGGCTTGATGGTGCTCGCGCGCCACGGGCGCGACAAGCCGATTCCCTTCGGCCCCTACCTGGCCGCCGCCGGGCTGATCGCTCTGTTCTGGGGCGAAGACATCGTTCGCCGCTGGCTGCCGATCCTGGGTTGATGGCTTACGTGGTGGGCCTGACCGGAGGCATCGGCAGCGGCAAGAGCGCCGCGGCCGAGGAGTTCGGGCGGCTCGGCGCGACGCTGGTGGACACCGACGCGATCGCGCACGAGTTGACGCAGGCCGGTGGCGCCGCCATGCCGCTGATACGCCGGCAGTTCGGCGAGGCCTACGTCGATGCCGCGGGGGCCATGGATCGCGCCAGGATGCGGGAGCTGGCGTTCCGGGATGGCGCGGCACGCAAGGCACTCGAGGCGCTGCTGCACCCGATGATCCGCGCCGAATCCGAGCGGCGCATCGCGGCCGCGGCCGGGCCGTACGTGATCCACGTCGTGCCGCTGCTGGTCGAATCCGCGGGATACCGGCAGCGCGTGGCGCGCGTGCTGGTGGTCGATTGCCCGCCGGAAGTGCAGCTGGCGCGGGTGCGGGAGCGCAGCGGCCTGTCCGCCGACGAGGTCGGGCGCATCATCGGCGCCCAGATCAAGCGGGAAGTCCGGCTCGCCGCGGCCGACGACGTGATCGACAATTCGGGCACGCTTGACGCACTGCACAAGCAGGTGCGCGAACTGCACGCGCACTACCTGCAACGCGCCCGCGCCGCGCCGTGAATTTGTCATCCCCCGCCAAATCACTCAGAATCCGCCAGGTTTCTGCCAGCCGGGAACGGACGTGATTACGTACGAGTACCCGCTTAACGAGCGCATCCGGACCCTGCTGCGGCTGGAGGATCTGTTCGAGCGCTCGCGCCACTTCATCGCGCGCACCGATCCGCTCGATCACCACGTGGCGCTGCTCACGCTGTTCGAGATCCTCGAGGTGTCCAGCCGCGCCGACCTGAAATCGGACCTGCTGCAGGAACTGGAGCGGCAAAAGCAGGTGCTGCTGTCCTTCCGCAACAACCCGGAGATCTCCGAGGAGGCGCTCAGCAGCGTGCTGCGCGACATCGAGCAGGCGGCGGCGGCGCTGTTCTCGATGGCCGGCAGGATCGGCCAGTACATCCGCGAGAACGATTGGCTGATGGCGATCAAGCAGCGCACCGGCATTCCCGGGGGCGCCTGCGAGTTCGACCTGCCCTCCTACCATTACTGGCTGCATCGCCCGGCCGAGGAGCGCATCGGCCAGCTGGCGGCGTGGACCGGGCCGCTGTTCCCGCTGCGCGACGGCTCGGCCATCATCCTGCGCATCCTGCGCGAGTCGGGCAAGCCGCAGAAGCTCGCCGCCCCGCTGGGCACGTTCCAGCAGATGCTCGGCGGCAAGTCCGCGCAGATGATGCGCGTGCGCCTCGACCCGGCGGCCAACTGCGTTCCCGAGATCAGCGCCAACAAGTACGTGCTCAACATCCGCTTCCTCACGCAGGCCAGCGAGGATCCCAAGCCGCGCGCCGCGGACTGGGACGTGGCCTTCGAGCTCACCTTCTGCAACCTGTAAAGACAGTCCCCTGCCCGCGCTGCGGCGCCGCTGCGGCGTTCAGCCACGACAACAAGTGGCGGCCGTTTTGCAGCGAGCGCTGCCGGCTGATCGACCTGGGGAAGTGGGCGTCCGAGGACTACCGCGTGCCCACCAAGGAAGAAGCGGCCAGGCAGCCGCCCGAGGACCCTACAGAGGAGTCGCGATGATCTGCCCGGGCCAGGCGTAGATCCCCGGCAGGGCATCCGGCGCGAGCAGCACGCGGTAATGCAGGTCGAGGCTGCGCACGCCGCCAGGCAGCACGAGCGGGGTGTGCCCGCCGCGCAGCTCGATGCCGAGCAGCGGGTGGGTCGAGACCACCGCCACCGCGATGCCTTCTCGGCTATTGCTCCTGACGCCCAGGCGCGGGCCGGAAGGCAGATCGACATAGCCGCGCGCCACGTCCTCCGGGGTAACGATGACCCGGGACGGCTGGTCCAGGAGCGTGACTCGCGCGCTGCGCGCGACAACAGCAGTGATCCCCAGGTCCGCCGCCTGCGCCGCTGGGGCAGGGCAGATCAATGCGCAGAGGATCAACCGGGCGAGCACGCCCCGGAGTGTATCAGGGCGATATGGTCAGCTGCACGCTGTCGGCGTAGGCGCCGGCGGCTACGCTCTGCAGCGCAGGGATGCGGCCGTAAACCACGAAAGTCGCGTCCTTCGAGCCGTTGTTGGGTATGCCGTTGAGCGCGACGGCGCCGGTGTCGACGCCGGCCGTCTGCCCCCATACCGCAGACCGCGACGCGTCGCGGTACAGGTTGTAAACCAGCCGCTCGGCGCCGGCACTGAGCGCGCGGCTGGCGATCTGGCCGCTGCCCGCGCTCGGGCCGATCTGCAGCGTCAAGGTCACATTGGCCGGGCCGCCGTTGCGCAGGCAGCGCACCACGACCGAGGTTGCCGTGTCGGCGGCGCCTGGCGCGCCGTCGTCGTACACGCCGAAAGCGGCGCCAGGCGTGCTGAGAAAGCCGCAAGCGACTTGCGCGCAGGCCAGGCTGGGCGCCAGGATGAGAAGCGCCGCGCAGAGGAATCTACTCACAGGCGACGGCCTCGGGCAGCGTGGCGACGGGCTCCGCCGAGTCGGGCACGACGAGCTGGAATGCGCAGGCGCCAAGCCGCGCCTGGTGACGGCCGGGCGGCAGGTCCTCGACGTAGTAGCGCCCGTCGCGGCCAGTGGTGAATTCCCGATCGCCGACGCGCACGAGGGCATTCTCGGCGGGCCGCAGTCCCTCGCGCGAGCGCACCAGCAGTACGCCTTCGATCGCCCGCTGGCGCCGCACGTCGAAGCGCAGCAGCGAACCGCTGCGGTAGGCCGGGGCCACCACCAGGCGCATCGCGCCGATCGCGTGATCGAGCGGCACGTCGGATTCGTCGATGGCGATCTGCGTCTCGTGGAACGAGCCGACATTCGGCACGATCAGCCGGCCATGCCGGTCGGTGCGGCCGACTTCCTGGTTGTTGCTGTAGACGCGCACGCCTTCCAGCGGCGCGGCGAGCTGCACCGCGACGAAACTGTCCTCGACCTGGCGCGCCAGGCCGAGGCGCCCGCCTGCCCAGGTGGCGGCGCCGGCGACGGCGATTTCGTAGCGCCCGGCGCCCTCGCCGGCGGCGCGCGTGCTCGTGGCATCGAGCGTCAGGCTCGCGGCGCGCGCGTTGTATTGCGCAAATCCGCTCCACTGCTTCGAGCTGCCGCCGATGCCGTCGACGCCGACGCGGTATCCCAGGCCTTCGCCCGCCGGCACCGTGCTGGCCAGTTGCGCGCCGTAGAGGGCCGCGTCGCCGTCCGGCTCGCGCCGGGCGCTCAGGTGCGCGGTCTTCGCGCGGTCCAGGGCAATCAGCACGCCGACGAAGGCCCGGGTGTCGGTGCGCTCGGCGTGCAGACGGGCGAGCGTGGCGAACAGCGAACCCTGCCGGCCCAGGCTGTAGGTATAGCTCAGTTGCGTCGTCGCGCTGTCGTGCAGGGATACGCTCGCGTTCCGCTTGACGATCGAGCGGTCCAGGAACACCGAGCCGAACCGGCCCAGGAGCAGCGATCCGCCCAGGCCGTACTCCGCTTGCAGCCAGGCGGGCGCCACCAGGTCCTGCGCGACCGCGTAATCCGCGCTGTAGCGCCGGGCGCTCGAGCGCAGGCCGAAGCGCGGCGTCTGGTAGGCATGCGCGAGCGCGGTCGCGACGCCGCTGCGCCCCTCGCGCCGGCTGAGCGCCAGGGCGCCCGAGAACACGCCCAGGCGGTCGTCGCGGTAGAGCGCCGTGGGGCCGACGTTGCCCAGGCCCTCGGCCGCCTCGGCGCGCAGGCCGAGGGTGGCGCGGTCGCTCAGGCCGTAGCGGTGCACCGCAGTCAGCACCCCGGCGCCGTACTGATTGCTGCGCACGCCGAGCGCTTCGCGCAGCGCGCCGGCGCTGTAGCTGTATTCGTGCAGTCCCCGGCGCAGCGCCTGGTCGGCGAAGTAATGCGGAAAGCCGATCGTCTGCTCCCGCCCCATGGCGTCGCGCATGACGATCTCGACGTCCCGCGCGCCGGCGAACTGCTGCAGGTTGCGCAGCTCGAACGGCCCCGCCGGCACCTGTTCGCGGAACACCGGCACGCCGCCCATGCGCACCTCGACCTGCGAAGGGGTGCTGACGGCGCCGGCGTAGCCGGCGAGCGGCTGGCGGATGAAATGCGGCGCCAGCGGGTAGTGCTTGGCGAAGCTGATGCCGCCGACGGCGAGCGTCGAGCCGAGCTCGCCGCTCGCCGCCACGTGGTCGCCGAGCACCAGGCGCTGCTGCTCTGCCGGGCGGTCGTGCACGATCTGCGTGGCATAACGCAGGCCGCGCGTGCCGCCGGCGCCGTGCAGCAGCGCGGCTTCGTGGCGCAACAGAACGTCGCCCGCGCGCACCGCCAGTTCATGCGCCAGGCCGAACCGGCGCCGCTCCGCGCCGCTGCCGTCGCTCGCGCTCAGGCGGTAATTGAGGAACCCCGGTTCGCGCGGCCCCTGCGGCAGATCCGGCCGGCGCGGCATCAGGTCGTAGGTGCTCTTGCGCAGCGCAGGTGCGGGAAACTCGATCTCCAGGGCGAGGCGCGATTCGTCAAGGAAAAGCCTGCGCGGCGCGAAGGCGCGCAGCGATACGAACGCCTCGCCGTCGATCTGCACCGTGCGCGGCGCAGCGGCATGCTCGGCCAGGCCGAGGGCGCCGAGCTCGGAGGCCCGCAGGTAGTAGTCGCCGTCGGCGTCCCGGTAGACCGTGAACTCGCCGCGCCGGTGCTGGTTGACGCTCACCTCGACGATGAGCGGCTCGAGCGCCGGGCGCGCCTGCGACAGCGCGGGCGCCAGTTTCAGCCTCAGCGGCTCCTCTGCGGCTGCGGCGAGGCCGCAGGCTCCCAGGGCCGCGGCGGCGAGCTCAGCGAGGACACATGCCCGGATCGACATCCAGGCCCCCTTCGAGCGAGAGCCTGTCGGCCGTCACCGCGACCTCGATCCGGCGCAGTTCCCGGCAAGCCTCGGCCGGGATGTCGAAGCGGTGCACGCGCGCCGCGCCCGCCAGGAGGTACCAGCCGCCGGCCTCGGCGGCAAATGCGCCGCCGCGCGCCGCGACCGAGGCGATGCGGAAGCTCTGGTTGCCGGCGTTGCGCACCGTGACGGCCAGCTTGCCGTCCTGCAGCGACATCGCTTCGATCACGCCGCGCAGCGCCGGCTCGGCGGGCGGCACGAAGACGGGCAAGGCGAAGCGCAGCGTGAAATTGATCCCGGAGACGGCCGGCCGCAGGGGGTCGTCGGCCACCCCGGGCAGCTCGTCGATGTACAGGCGGTAGGTCCGCTCGGCCGCGGCGCTGGCCGCCTTCACGCCGATGCGCACCAGGCGCTTTTCGCGCGGCTGAATGGTCATCAGGCGCGGGTAGTAGATGAGCGCGTCGCTCTCCCGGTACAGGTCCTTGCCGTCGCTGTCCTGGGTCCACTCCATGAGGCGCAACTGCATGCGCAGCGGCTGCCGGTCCTCGTTCGCCACGGATACGGCGGCCGAGCGCGCGCCGCGCGGCAGCTCGATGCGGATCGGCGACACGCTGAACTCCGCGGCGCCGGCGCAGGTCGTGGCGAGCCAGAAAACTGCGGCGAGGAGGCGTCGGGACATGCGGCACTGTAGCCAGCGCACGCCCCGCGATTGGCAGGCTGTGCAAGGGCTTTGTCAGGCAGTGTGAAGCGGGCCTAGGGCCTGGTTTCCCGCCTCTGCACTACGACCGCATGGCGTGCCGCCTGGTAGACCAGGCTCGCGGCGGCGCCGTCGGGCCGCAGCGGCTCCGGCGGACTGCGCAGCGCGCGGTCCCGGTACCAGAGCGAAGCGACGATGTCCCGCGAGCCGTCGAACTTGATCGCGGTGCTCAGGCAATCGCGCAGGCTCCAGTCGGCCCGCGCGCGCGACGGCCGGTAGCCGACGAACACCACCTTGACGAGGTGGCTGCCCCGGGTGCTCAGCGTGAGTTCGGCATCCGGATAGTCAGTCACGCCCCGCGCGCAGTAGAGCGAGATCGACGGCTCCGCCGCATGCGCCGGCAACTGCGGCGCGGCGGCGAGGAACCCTGTCGCCAGGAGCAATCGGACTGCGGCATCGCGAAGCATGCGCCACTGTAGCCAGCGCAGGCGGCGCGATTGGCAGGCTATGCAAGGGCTTCGTCAGGCAGTGTGAAGCGGAAGGTCGCCCCTGCGCCAGGCGCGGATTCCGCCCGGATGCTGCCGCCGTGCCGGCGCAACACGCGCTGCACGATGGCCAGGCCGACTCCGTTGCCCTCGAACGAAACCGCCGACGGCAGCCGGTGGAAGGTCTCGCACAGCCGCTCGGCATGCAGCATGTCGAAGCCGACCCCGTTGTCGCTGATCTCGTACTCCACGAATCCGTCGCGCCGCGCGCCGCTGATGCGGATGCGCGGCGCCCGGCTCAGCCGCGAGTACTTCAGTGCATTGCCGATCAGGTTGGCCCAGACCTGGCGCAGCAGGACTTCGTCGCCCTGCGCCGCGGGCAGCTCGCCCACCTCGATCTGCGCGGCGAGCGGCGCACCGACGCCCAGGTCACGCAGCACGGCCTCCACCAGCGGGCCCATCTGCACCTCGGCCTTGTCCAGGGGTCCGCGCCCGGCGCGGGACAGCTGCAGCAGCGCCTCGATCATCCTCTCCATGCGCTCGGCATTGCTCTCGATCTCGCGCACGAATTCGCGCGTTCCGCTCTGCAGCGCGCTGCCGGCGGTGTCGCGCACCAGCTCGGCGAAGCCGGCGATGGCGTTGAGCGGTTGCCGCAGGTCGTGCGAGATCGAGTAGTTGTAGCTCTCCAGGTCGCGGTTGGCCTCTTCCAGCTGCGACGTGCGTTCGTGCACCACCTGCTCCAGCGACGCGTTGGTCCGGCGCACCAGCGCCTCCGCCCGCGAGCGCTCGATTTCAGCCGCCGCGCGAGCGCCGAAGATCTCGATCATCGACGCCCAGAACTGGCTGCGCTCGATCGGCTTGCGGTGCATCACCACCAGCACGCCGAGCGCGGTGCCGTCGGCGCCGTGCAGGGAGGTGCCGACATAGCCCTCGATGCCGTTCCTGCCGAGCCCGGCGTCCAGCGGGAACTGCTGCGCCACGCCTTGCGGGTACATCACCGTGCCGCGTTGCGTGATCGCGTTGAGGCAGGGCGAGCCCGCGAGGGGGTACTCGAAATTCGGCGCGATCGCGCCGTCGGCGACGTAGGCCAGGGTGCGGCAGCGCTCGTTGTCCGGCTGCACCACCTCGGCGATGAAGGCGAAATCGGCGTCGAGCTCGCGCGCCAGGTGCTCCACCAGCGAGCGGAAGAAGGCCTCGCCGAGCTCCGCCGAGACGCCGCGCGCCACGTTCATCAGCAGGGTCTCGCTGCGCTTGCGCTCGGAGATGTCCCGAGCGATGACGATGATGTTGCCGTCCGGCAGCCGCCCGGACATCACCTCGATGGCGCGCTTGCTGCCGTCCTTGCGCCGCAGGGTGCGTTCGATCAGCGTCCAGTCGCGGTCGTCGCGGATCGGCTTTTGCGCCAGATCCTCCTGGTCGAGCACCATGGTCACCGGCTGGCCGATCAGTTCCTCGCGGGCATACCCGCTCAGCCGGCGGTTGCCGGCATTCAGGTCGATGAA
>Ga0075420_100003765_pt1 | contig 13315 bp, 9 predicted proteins | sample SoiMetdeltSBSDD4_FD_75296 | JGI IMG/M metagenome (GOLD analysis project Ga0075420, IMG submission 75296) | Bulk soil microbial communities from a Populus tree surrounding site in Tennessee, USA - Soil MetaG P. deltoides SBSDD4 | ecosystem: Environmental > Terrestrial > Soil > Tree plantation... | reverse complement strand
AACCCTAGGGCCTTCATCACCCACGCGGCATGGCTGGATCAGGCTTGCGCCCATTGTCCAATATTCCCCACTGCTGCCTCCCGTAGGAGTCTGGGCCGTGTCTCAGTCCCAGTGAGGCTGGTCATCCTCTCAGACCAGCTACCGATCGTCGCCTTGGTGAGCCGTTACCTCACCAACAAGCTAATCGGACGCGGGCCGTTCCTTCGGCAATAAATCTTTCCCCGTAAGGGCGTATCCGGTATTAGCCCAAGTTTCCCTGAGTTATCCCGAACCGAAGGGCGCGTTCCCACGTGTTACTCTCCCGTCTGCCGCTGCCGTATTGCTACGGCCGCTCGACTTGCATGTGTTAGGCCTGCCGCCAGCGTTCGCTCTGAGCCAGGATCAAACTCTCAAGTTGGATGAGAACTTTTCCCGGCTGGTCGTAAACGTTTGACGAGGTCCACCCACTGATCGATTGCTCGATCAGCGATGTACCTTGAAACGTCAGACCGCCGATGTCTCTTCCAAAGCCGTCTCGATGAAGATCTCGTCTCCACGCGAGAGCGGCCCGCAAGGACTCCGCCGTCCACGTTTCTCTTTCTTCCTATTCACTTTTCAAACAGCCCGGGAACCATGGCGGTCCCCACTCCCCGGTCAGCCGGAGAGCCGGCGAAGCTCGTGCATCCGAGAACTGTCGGATGCCGATTCACTGTTCCAGTGAGGAGCTTCAGAGGCACGCAATCGCACCGTAGGCGGACGGCGCGCCGTTGAGGTGTATATAGGCGTTGCCCTCGCGCATTGTCAACCAAAAAGGCCCATTTTTCTGGCCCACATTGAAGGTCGGGGAAATTTTCGCTCGCCCAATAGATAAATAATGCCTTAATCCATGCCGCGCCGTACTCAGGCCATATTCCTGCGTCGTGCTTGATGTCCTTTCGAGGGACGGAATCGCAACGGGGGCTTCTCAGCCACCGTCAATCAGGCCAGTCAGCTATGGTTCGGGTGCCGCGTTGACGGCCCTGGACCAACCGGCATCGTGCCGGAACTTGATTCAAGCGGGCCTGCCGACGGCGTCTGGGGCTATTTTGTTGCGGCAAGCCGCCTTCGATCCGAGGCGCATGGGGACGGCGAGCTTGGACCAGACACGGTCGCGCGGCGCACCAAGATCACGGCAGGCCGAGGCCATCGAGCTCGGCAACGAACCGCCGCTGTCGGTCGATGGCGGCTTGAGCGGCTTTGTCGATCGCCGACGCGTTTCGGTGCAATGGTTTGCCGGCACGATTATGACCGCGCTTTGCGGCGCTGCTCTCATGGGCGGCGCCGTTTTCACATCCCTCGACGGTGAAACCAATTTTGCCGCTTTGCCTGAACGCGTCGAAGTCGCGCTCCGTGGCGCGCTTGGCGGCGGCGAAAAAAGCGCGCACAAGAGCGATCGCCTGCCGACCGCCGAAGAGCCAACTTTTGCCCGACAGGTCATTCGCGTCTCCACCATCAACAAGGTCGGCAACCACGAAGTCGTGCGCGTGCGTCCTTTCGTGCGCATCGCCGGAAATCTGTCGCTCACCGTTTCCGACCTCTCGGCCAATATCCCCGCATTCAACCCGCAAAGACTGCTCGCAGAATCTTCGCCTGGCAGCGCCGCTGCAAACGACGTCACCGCGGCAGAACCGGAAGCCGAAGTCGCGTTCGTGACGCGCGACATGGTACCGATGATGCCAAGACTAAAAATTTCGCTGCTGACGCCCAACGACGAAGTCATCGCGCGCGTGCGAGAGGCCGCCGAATGGAGCGACAAAGCCGCCAATCATCTCCCTGTCGCCGCCAACATTACCGGAATTAAGCTTGCCTATGCCGGCGATGGGACTGTCGATCCATATGCCGGCTTCGAAGCGCGCGTCGTCCCTGAAAACATTACCTTGCTACCCAAGACCGCGACCCAAACGACGGGCGGAAATGGCCTCAATGAAAAGCTGATTGTCGCAAAGAAAGGCGACAGCATTATCGGCATTCTCCGCGACCTCAATACTGCCCCGGCGGATCTGAGCGCGATCTCGCGAGTGCTCGGGGGTCGAAGTTTCGAAGGCGGCATCAAGGAAGGGCAGAAATTGCGTATATTGATGGCGCCAGTTTCCGGCGGTCAGCGTCTGCAGCCGGTCCGCGTAATAATTGCGAACGATTCAGGAATCGATGCGGTCATCGCGCTGGCGGATAGCGGAAAATACGTTTCCGTTGACGTAAAAAATGTCGAGACCGAGGTTGCTGAAGCCGCGGAAGAGAGCGACGAGAACGACACGTCGGGCGTGCGCCTGTATCAAAGCATATACGAAACCGCGCTGCGCAACCGGATACCCCGCCCGATCATCGAAGACCTGATCCGCATCTACTCCTACGATGTCGATTTTCAGCGCAAGGTGCAGCCCGGCGACTCGTTCGAGGTGCTCTACGCCGGAGAAGACGAAACGCCGGCCCCCGACAGCCGCAATGACGTGCTGTTTGCCACTCTGACTGTCGGTGGCGAAACGAAGAAATTTTATCGCTTCCAGTCGCCGGACGACGGGCTGGTCGACTACTATGACGAGACGGGCAAAAGCGCGAAAAAATTCCTGGTTCGCAAGCCGGTGCTCGCCGGCATCATGCGCTCCGGATTCGGCCTGCGCCGCCATCCAATCCTTGGCTACACCAAAATGCACACTGGCGTTGACTGGGCGGCGCCAAGCGGCACGCCGATCTACGCATCCGGCAATGGCATCGTCGAGAAAGTTGGCTGGGAATCGGGTTACGGAAAATACATCCGGGTCCGCCACAACAACGGTTATGAAACCGCGTATGGGCACATGACTGCCTACGCGCGCGGAATTGACGAGGGCACGCGGGTCCGACAGGGACAGGTGATCGGATTTGTCGGATCAACCGGGCTTTCCACCGGCTCGCACCTCCACTACGAAATCCTCGTCAACGGGCGGTTCGTCGATCCAATGCGGATCAAGCTGCCGCGCGGCCGCGTGCTGGAAGGCGGATTGCTCGCGAACTTCGACAAGGAGCGCGAACGGCTCGACGGCATCATGGCCCGCAAGCCGGCGCGCGTTGCCTCGAGCGGCGCGGCTGTTCGATAGCGGTATTCAGCAGAGCCTCTCAATTCGTCATGCCCGGCCATCGTGCCGGGCATGACACGTTTGTTCTCGATTACGCCGCCTGCGCCAGCTTGCCGTTGAAGGTGAGGCCCAGCTTGTCGGCGGACAGCTTGACGGTTTCCCCGTCCTTGACCTTTCCAGCCAGGATCATTTCGGCAAGCGGATCCTGCACCGATTTCTGAATAACACGCTTGAGCGGTCGTGCACCGTACGCGGGGTCCCAGCCCTTCTCGGCCAGCCAATCGCGCGCCTTGGCATCGAGCTTGAGCACGATCTTGCGATCGTCGAGCAGCTTCTGAAGTCTCGCGATCTGGATGTCGACGATCTTCCCCATGTCCGTCTTCTTGAGACGGTGGAATAGGATGATCTCGTCCACACGGTTGAGAAATTCCGGCCGGAACGCCGCGCGGACCACCGCCATAACCTGGTCCTTGACTGCGTCGCTATCCTGTCCTTCCGGCTGGTTGACCAGAAATTCAGAGCCGAGGTTCGACGTCATCACGATCAGGGTATTGCGGAAATCAACGGTGTGGCCCTGGCCATCCGTAAGTCGGCCATCATCGAGCACCTGCAGCAGGACGTTGAAAACATCCGGATGCGCTTTCTCGATCTCGTCGAACAGAACCACCTGATAAGGCCTGCGCCGCACGGCTTCGGTAAGGGCACCGCCCTCCTCATAGCCGACATACCCCGGCGGCGCGCCGATCAGCCTGGCGACCGCGTGTTTCTCCATGTATTCCGACATGTCGATGCGGATCAGCGCGTTCTCGTCGTCGAACAGATATTCCGCCAGCGCCTTGGTGAGCTCAGTCTTGCCGACGCCGGTCGGGCCGAGGAACATGAAGGAGCCGATTGGCCGCCGCGGATCCTGCAAACCGGCGCGCGCGCGCCGCACGGCCGTCGATACCGCGCGCACGGCGTCCTGCTGGCCGATGACGCGCTTGGCGAGCTCGTCTTCCATGCGCAGGAGTTTTTCCTTTTCGCCCTCGAGCATCCTGTCGACGGGCACGCCGGTCCAGCGCGACACAACTTGCGCAACGTGATCGGCAGTGACGGTCTCCTCCACCATCGCGCCTTTGCCGTCGGAGGCTTCGATCGCGCTCAGTTTCTTCTCGAGTTCCGGAATGCGGCCATAGGCCAATTCGCCGGCGCGCTGAAATTCACCACGACGTTGTGCGTTGGCGAGCTCGGCGCGCAGTTGGTCAAGTTCGGTCTTAAGCTTCTGCGCGTCTGAGAGTTTCTCTTTTTCCGATTTCCAGCGGCCGGTAAGATCGGCCGAGCGCTTTTCCAGTTCTTTCAGCTCATTTTCGAGGCGCTTGAGACGATCCTTTGAACCGGGATCGGACTCTTTCTTCAGCGCCTCCTGTTCGATCTTCAACCGCACGATTTCACGGTCGATCGAATCCAGCTCTTCGGGCTTGGAGTCGACCTGCATCTTCAGCCTTGCGGCAGCTTCATCGATCAGGTCGATAGCCTTGTCGGGCAGAAAACGATCGGTGATGTAGCGATGCGACAGCGTGGCGGCAGCGACGATTGCGGAATCCGCAATGCGCACCCCGTGATGCTGTTCGTACTTATCCTTCAGGCCGCGAAGGATCGAAATTGTGTCTTCGACGCTTGGCTCGGACACATAGACCGGCTGGAAGCGACGAGCCAGAGCAGCGTCTTTTTCGACGTGCTTCTTGTACTCGTCGAGCGTGGTCGCGCCGATACAGTGCAATTCGCCTCGCGCCAGCGCCGGCTTGAGCAGATTAGAAGCATCCATGGCGCCGTCGGCCTTGCCCGCGCCGACAAGCGTGTGCATTTCATCGATGAAGAGAATGATTCCGCCGTCGGAGGATGTAACCTCCTGCAACACGGCCTTTAACCTCTCCTCGAATTCACCGCGGTATTTCGCGCCGGCGATCATGGCTCCGAGATCGAGCGCGAGCAGGCGTTTGTCCTGAAGACTTTCGGGCACGTCACCATTGACGATGCGCAACGCCAACCCTTCGACGATGGCTGTCTTGCCGACGCCCGGTTCGCCGATCAGGACTGGATTATTCTTGGTCCGACGCGACAGCACCTGAATCGTGCGGCGAATTTCCTCGTCGCGGCCGATAACTGGATCCAGTTTGCCCTCGCGGGCCGCTTGCGTAAGATCGCGCGCGTATTTTTTCAACGCGTCATAGGCATTTTCCGCAGTGGGAGAATCGGCGGTACGGCCTTTGCGCAGGGCGTTGATGGCTGCGTTGAGGTTCTGCGGCGTCACGCCGGCTTGCGAAAGGATTTTTCCGGCCTCGCTGTCCTTTTCCAGCGCGAGCGCAAGCAATAGCCGCTCGGCAGTGACGAAACTGTCACCGGCCTTCTCGCCGGCCTTTTCCGCCGCGTCAAAGACCCGCGCCAGCGCCGGATCCAGATAAATCTGACCTGCGCCGCCGCCGCTGACCTTCGACCGCTTGGCAAGCGACGCTTCTACGGCCCGCAGCGCCTGGCGCGAATTGCCGCCTGAACGGTCGATGAGACCGGCGGCGAGTCCTTCCGGGTCATCGAGCAGGACCTTGAGCAGGTGTTCGGGCGCGAATTGCTGGTGGCCTTCGCGCAAGGCCAAAGACTGGGCGGATTGTACAAACCCGCGTGCGCGATCGGTAAATTTCTCGAAATTCATATTTAAATCCCCTCGGCCCATGACGGCGCCGGTAATCCGGGCCCCCGGAGGCGACCCGTTCCAGCGTTATGTGGGAGCATTTATCGTAGTTTGAAGAGCCGGTTTGCTTGATGTAGGTCAACGTCAATGCCCCGCAGAGCGGCCTTTAAAGCGATCGAAAATCAATGACATCGGCGCCCGCTTCAATCCGCGCCATATACCGTTATCCGGTGAAAGGGCTCTCGCCGCAGGCCCTCGAGCGCACGCGGTTGTCTGTGGGCCAGACGGTCCCCGCCGACCGTCTCTATGCCATCGAAAATGGCCCCTGCGGCTTCGATCCCCAAGCGCCGGCCTATTTCCCCAAGCAACGTTTTCTGATGCTGATGCGCAACGACCGTCTTGCCGCCCTGCGCACGGATTTTGAGGAGGACAGCCACACGCTGATTATCCGGTCAGAAAACCGCGAGGCGGCGCGCGGGGATTTACGCACCAAAGAAGGCCGGTTGGCCATCGAGGCGTTCTTCCGTCGCTTCATGCCGAAAGAATTGCACGGACCGCCAAAGGTGCTTTTCGGAAAGGGCGGCCACAGTTTCTCGGATGTTGCCAGGAAGGTAGTGTCCATCATTAATCTTGCCTCGGTAGCAGAGGTGGAAAGTGCGGCCGGCGCGCCGGTCAATCCGTTGCGTTTTCGCGGCAATCTTTACGTCGCGGGCTGGCCCGCGTGGCATGAGTTTAATCTTGTCGGGCGCCTGCTTACGATCGGAGAAACCACGCGGCTGCGGGTGGTCAAGCGCATTCAGCGCTGTGCCGCAACAGAAGTTGATCCAGATACTGGTATTCGCGACCTTCCCATCCCTCGCACGCTGATCGAGAATTTTGATCACGCGGATTGCGGGGTCTACGCCGAAGTCGTCACAGCAGGCGACGTAGCCATCGGAGACGGCATTACGAGCGCTGAATAAAAAGCCGCCCGCTAAGCGGGGCGCCTGATCCATTGCTTCCTCAGTACTGCCGCTCAGCCGCCCGGCAATACGTAGGCATGGATTCGACTGGCCCGATAGACCGACTCCGCAACCGTGCGATTATGATTGCCGGAGACAATGATCGGGTTGCCGTTTGCGTCGATGCCGCTGACCACGCCGACATGGCCGCCGCCACGGCGCCCCATTACAGCGATGGCGCCGACCTGGGGTCCCGACACGCGCGTGCCGTAGCGTGTATAGGCGCTGGCGAGATTTCCGCCGCCCCGGTGCCCCGTGCGCTTGAGGACCATGTCCATGAAAGCACCACACCACAAACTTGCTCGTCCGGTTGGATTGGTGCCGATGTACTTGCGCGCCTCCGTGACCAGCGCATTGCCGGTGGGGCCACCATGGGCTGAGTTCGCGTGCGATTGCGCCCGCGCGTAAGCGCTGGCCATCGAGCGGCGGACCCGGCTGCGAGTCCGGCCGACATACTCGCCGCCTGACTGAATCGCTGTCCGCTCGGCATTCGCGGGATAGCGGATGTCGCGATCGGCTCCAGCCATCATTTGGCTCGCAACGGGCGTCGCCTGAGCAACCCGATGGCGATGGTGGGCGGGTCTCGCGACGGCTGACGTTGCGAGAGCAGCAGCCGCGACCGAACACAGCAAAATCGACGCTCGTCTTGTATTATTTGCAGTCATCAAGTTAGTCCCCTTAGTTATTTAAGCAATGCGCCTTCACCAAATAGTCGAGCAGAAGACGCGGCGTTCAAACGCAGTTCGCATATGGCAATTTCGTGATCATTGGAAGGTCGTTTGACGGAAATGCATAGCTGCTATTCCATCGGAATACCTGCCTGTAATAAAGTATACGCTATGCCGAGAACAGCATACCTCAGAAGGCCGATAAAATACTGAAATTGGTCAAGATTAATACTTAGCGGCGAAGAAATTCAGGGCCGCGGCATAGATTTCGGACTTAGCGGCACTCAGCCTTTGCGGGTTAGCAAGAACACTGCCTGCTCGCCGAACAGGTTCCAGAACCACCACGGGGCATTGAGTCGTAGCGGCGAGCCCCACGCATTCAGAGCCACCGCTTTTTCCATCCGTACGCCGATTTCCGTGCAGAGGTGGCGGAAATCCTTGATGGTGCAATGGTGGATATTGGGCGTGTCGTACCAGCTAAAGGGCAGAATATCGGTGCGCGGCATATGACCTGCGAACAGAAGTTGCAGGCGTACTTGCCAATGACCGAAATTCGGAAAGGACACAATCGCCCTACTCCCGATGCGAAGCATGTGCTCGAGCACAGCGCGGGGATGTCGGGTCGCCTGAAGCGTTTGCGACAAGATCACGTAGTCAAACGCATCGTCCGGATAGTCGCCGAGATCGGTGTCGGCGTCGCCCTGAATGACAGCCAGACCCTTCGCCACGCATTCATTCACTCCTTCGCGCGATAACTCGATGCCACGCCCGTCCACGCCGCGGGTTTCGCTCAAAAGGCGCAGGAGTTCTCCATCGCCGCAGCCCACATCGAGCACCTTGGCCCCTTGCTCGACCATTTGAGCGACTAGCACCAGGTCGACGCGGGCGCCACTGGACGTGTGCGGGATATCGGCGCCCGTCGGGCTGTTATCGGCGCGGGAAAGCGTGCTCATGGATCCGCTCTTAAATTAGCTCCTGGAGCCCAGACCGCGCGCGCCGCCGGCCCCGTCGAGGAAGCCACGCACGATCGCAAAGAGTTCAGGCTCGTCGAGCAGAAAAGCATCGTGACCTTTGTCGGTCACGATTTCGGCGAACGAGACCCGAGCGCTCGCGGCATTCAGCGCATGCACGATGGCCCGTGAGTCCGATGTTGGGAACAGCCAATCGCTTGTGAATGAGATCAGGCAGAAGCGTGTCGGTGAACCGCTGAAAGCCTTGGCGAGCACGCCGCCGTAGTCCGCCGCAAGATCGAAATAATCCATGGCTCGCGTCAGGTAGAGATACGAGTTCGCATCGAACCGCTCGACGAACGAAATTCCCTGATGGCGCAGATAGGATTCGACTTCAAAATCCGCATCGAACGAGAACGTCGGATTTTCGCGATCCTGGAATTTGCGGCCAAATTTCCGATGCAGAGCGGCATCGGACAGATAAGTGATGTGCGCGCCCATGCGCGCGACGGCGAGCCCGCGCCGCGGATTCGTGTTTTCCAGAAGGTAACGGCCGCCACGCCACTCGGGGTCAGCCATGATCGCTTGCCGTCCAACCTCGTGGAAGGCGATGTTTTGCGCGGAATGACGCGTCGAGCAGGCGATCGGCAACACGCTGAACACGCGCTGCGGGTAGCTTGCAGCCCACTGCAGCACCTGCATGCCGCCCATCGAGCCGCCTGCAACGGTGAACAGCGATTCGATGCCCAGATGATCGAGCAGCATCGCCTGAGCGCGCACCATGTCGCGAATGGTGATAACCGGGAAGTCCAGGCCCCAGGGCTTGCCCGTTTTCGGGTCGGTCGACGACGGTCCCGTCGTCCCCATGCAGGCGCCGACGACATTCGGACAGATCACGAAATAGCGCTCGGTATCGATGGGCCGGCCCGGCCCAACCATTGTGTCCCACCAACCTGATTTCCCCGTCACCGGATGCACGCTGGCGACGTGCTGGTCGCCGGTCAGCGCATGGCAGATCAGCACCGCGTTCGTACGCTGCGCGTTGAGCGTCCCATATGTCTTATAGGCAATCTGGAATGGCGCGAGCTCCACGCCGGCATCGAGCTTGAGCGGCTTGTCGGCTCCGAACCGGGCGATCAGCGAGTCGCGCGGCTGGTCCGCTTCGCGCGGCGCATCAACCACATCGTGCATACTCGTCATGGCATCGCCCATGTCAAATCGCCCATGTCAATTCGCCCATCACAATCGGTCCGCTCCCGGCACTACCCGTATCGGGGATCGATTAGCAGAGGTTTACTGTCAACGTAAAAGGTTGCAGTCAATGTTTTCTTTGATTTCAGCCCCCGGCCCACCTATCAATGCCGGCATGGCAAAACCGACCGAAGCACCCGCGCTGGCCGATCTACGCAAGGAGATCGACCGTATCGACGAGGCGATGCACCAGCTTCTGATCGAACGCGGTGAGATTATCGACCGCCTGATCGCGGTAAAGCGCAGCCAGGACACCGGCATGTCCGCGTTCCGGCCCGTTCGCGAAGCACAGATGATGCGCCGGCTGGTCGACCGACACAAAGGGATATTGCCACTTGATACTGTCGAGAGCATCTGGCGGGTTATCATTTCAACTTTTACCTACGTGCAAGCACCATTTTCAGTTCATGCCGATTTAACGGCAGGCGATGCGCTTATGCGCGATTCCGCTCGTTTTCATTTTGGCTTCACCGTTCCGTTCGTTCCACATATGGGTGCCGCCGGCGTTGTTGCAGCCGTATCGACGTCTCAAGGTGATCTCGGCCTTGTGCCCGCCTTCGACATCGCCTCGGCGGGGGCGTGGTGGAGCGCCCTCGAGTTCGATGCCGCGCCCAAAATCATTGCGCGGCTGCCGTTCGTCGAGCGTCCCGATCACCCGGCCGCCTTGCCGGTGTTCGTGATCTGCCGCGTTGCGCCCGATGCCATGGCGACTGGAGCCGAGGTGTGGAGCGTGCGCGTCTCCGGCTGGGGCGTAGGCCCTGCGCAGGCGCTAAGTGCGCTTGCTGACTTCATCGCCGTTCCGGACCATGCCTTCGATGGAGCTGCCCTGCTGATAACGCTGCCGAAGGAAACCAGCCTCCAATCGATCAGCGCGGCGTTGGTTAATGCCGGCGCCACCGTCCGCTCGGCGGCCCTCGTCGGAAGCCACGCAACCCGCTATACGGTTGCCGCCGAGAAGGCCTGATTGTTCGGACACCATTAATGACTGCGAACCGCCCGCACCCGCGCCCAGGCGTGCTCGACATCGCCCCCTACGTCCCGGGCAAGAGCACGGCGCCAGGCGTCGCCCGAGTGTTCAAGCTCTCCTCCAACGAAACGCCGTTGGGGCCGAGCCCGAATGCAATCGCGGCCTATCGCGCGGTCGGCGAACACCTTGAAGACTATCCTGATGGCTCCGCTTCAGCGTTGCGCGAGGCGATCGGCGCCGCCTACGGGCTCGATCCCGATCGCATCGTCTGCGGTGCCGGCTCCGATGATTTGCTGAATCTGCTTGCGCGCGCCTACCTCAACGACGGCGCCGAAGCGATCTATACAACGCATGGCTTTTTGGTTTACCCGATCGCGACAATGGGCACCGGCGCGAATGCAATTGCCGCGCGAGAAAGGAATTTCACGGCGGATGTCGACGCCATTCTTGCAGCAGTGACGCCAAGGACGAAGATCGTATTTCTGGCGAACCCAAACAATCCTACCGGCACTTACATCCCGTTCGATGAAGTCAAGCGGCTGCACAAAGGATTGCCGCAAACCGTACTGCTTGTGCTCGATGCCGCGTACGCCGAATACGTGCAGCGCAATGACTATGAGTCCGGGATTGAATTGGTGGCAACCACTGACAACGTGGTGATGACGCGCACGTTTTCCAAAATCTACGGACTTGCAGCGCTGCGCCTTGGCTGGATGTATGGACCCGCGCACGTGGTGGACGCCGTCCATCGAATTCGCGGACCATTCAACGTGAATGGTCCCGCCATCGCCGCGGGCATTGCTGCAATCCGTGACACCGCCCATGTGGAACGCTCGCGCGCGCACAATACGCATTGGCTTGCCTGGCTGACTGAAGAGATCGGCAAGCTTGGACTGAGCGTGACCCCGAGCGCGGCGAACTTCGTGCTGATTCATTTCCCGGAAAAGAAGGGAAGGACGGCCCGCGATGCGGACGAATTTCTTACCGAACGCGGCCTGATCCTGCGCCAGGTTGCGGCGTACAAGCTGCCCAACGCCTTGCGCATGAGCGTCGGCACCGAAGAGGCCAATCGCCTCGTGGTGCAGGCACTCAAGGAATTTCTGGGGAAACCGGCATGAGCGAACCGGCTCCCTTGTTCAATCGCCTGGCGCTGATCGGTGTCGGCCTTATCGGCTCTTCGATCGCCCGCGCGGCCCGCGCCCAGGGTGCGGTGCGGACGATTGTCGCGACCGCGCGATCGCCACGCACCCGTCGACGCGTTGCCGAGCTTGGCCTTGCCGATCATGTTGTTGAAAGCAACGCCGCTGCGGTCGAAGGCGCCGATCTGGTCATTGTCTGCATTCCGGTCGGCGCCTGCGCTGCGGTCGCGCGGGAAATCGGTCCTCATCTCGCCGCTGGTGCAATCGTTTCAGATGTCGGCTCGGTAAAGGAGGCGGTTGCACGGGACATGGCCCCTCACCTGCCCAAGGGCGTCCATTTCGTGCCAGCTCATCCGGTCGCCGGAACCGAGTATTCGGGTCCGGATGCCGGCTTTGCCGAGCTCTTCGTCAATCGGTGGTGCATCCTGACGCCAGCGCAGGACGCTGACCCCAAGGCGGTCGAGAAACTGGCGGCGTTCTGGCGTCTGTTGGGCGCCAATGTGGAACGGATGTCGGCCGATCACCATGATCTGGTGCTGGCCATCACAAGTCATCTGCCCCATCTGATTGCCTACACCATCGTCGGCACGGCAGACGAGCTGCAAAGCGTGACGCGTTCGGAGGTATTGAAATTCTCTGCCGGCGGCTTCCGTGATTTCACCCGCATCGCCGCTTCCGATCCGACGATGTGGCGCGACGTGTTTCTCGCCAACAAGGATGCAGTCTTGGAAATGCTCGGTCGATTCAATGAAGACGTTTCAGCTTTGACCAAAGCGATCCGCAAGGGCGACGGAGATGCGCTTTTTGAGCACTTCACGCGCACGCGCGCCATCCGCAAAGGAATTGTCGATATCGGACAGGATTCGCCGGCGCCAGATTTTGGCCGTCCGCATCCCGACCTGCCGCACGAGCCACTGCCCAAGCCGTATGCGTCCGAGAAGAGCTAGAAAAGTGCGGGTGTGTTGCCGATCGGGATAGGCCCGAGGGAAACCGCACCGTCATTGAAGCGAAGCGGCAACGTAATGGCTCGCTTGCCTTCGAGCGTGGTCTGCTCGCCAAGCAAGTTGAGACCAAGCGAAATATTCGCCCCTGCCTGCTGGCGCGCCACACCTCCCAGCCCGGGCGCGAGGCGGTCAAGCGCGCCTACAAGCCTGTCCATGTTTGGTGACGTTTGCAGCTTCTGCTGCGCCCCGATTGCCGCCAGAAACTGATCGACTCCAGCCATTGTCACGCGCAGCTCACCCTCGAGCCGGCCGTTATTGTTGAGGGTCACGGCGCCCGTGCCGACCGCAAGTATGTCACCCTGGTGCACGCGCGCATTCGTGATGTCGATGCGTCCGCCCGCCGCCTGCACCTCACGAAAACGCGCCGGCCAGGGCTTGGGCGAAAAATCATTCAAGCCGCGAAGAAGAGCTGTGACGTTGGCATCGAATGGCCGTGCCGCGGCGGGGTTCAGTTCGGGTGCCGAGGCCTGATCGAGTTGAAGGGCGACCTCGATCACTGGCCTGTTGGCCGCAGAGCCTTCGGCCATGCGGCCATGAATTTCCATATGTTTGGCACGGAAAACGTTTTGCCGCGCATCGCCGTTGGTGCGGTCTACCAC
>Ga0075420_100003763_pt1 | contig 13323 bp, 9 predicted proteins | sample SoiMetdeltSBSDD4_FD_75296 | JGI IMG/M metagenome (GOLD analysis project Ga0075420, IMG submission 75296) | Bulk soil microbial communities from a Populus tree surrounding site in Tennessee, USA - Soil MetaG P. deltoides SBSDD4 | ecosystem: Environmental > Terrestrial > Soil > Tree plantation... | reverse complement strand
GGCTTCGGCTCGCCGATCCGATCGTGCAGCGACTTCGGGAGCAGCCGCGGCTCGTGGCCGTAGGTCAGCTGCATCATCTTGCCCTTGCTGCCCACGTAGATGATGCCGCCCTCGCCGTTCAGTTGTTCCTCGCCGAGCTCCTCGGGCCGCGGCGGCGTGAGTCCGCCGTCGTACCACGTCAGCCTCACCGCCGGCATGTCGCCACGCGCCGGAAACTGATAGTAGGTCGTGGTCGCGTGCGGATAGCAGACGCCGTTGAACGGCGTCGACAAGGTTTCGATCACGGTGGGCAGACCGAGGTTCAGCGCCTTGAATGGATGATCGATCAGGTGCGCGCCCATATCGCCGAGCGCACCCTGGCCCCAGTCCACCCATCCGCGCCAGTGATGCGGGTGATAGATCGGGTGGTAATCGACCTCGGGCGCAACGCCGAGGAAGAGATCCCACGACAGCGTCGAGGGGACGGACGCCGCCTCGCGATACAGCGCGTCGGCGATCAGCGGCGTGACGCGTCCTGAAGGGAAACGCAGCGGCCGCGGCCCGCTCGTGCCAGCCGCGAGCGGCGCCGGACGCGGAATCCCCTGCGGCCAGAAGCCGAGCGGCCGATTCGTCCACACGTGGACCTCGCGCACGTCGCCGATGGCGCCGCCGCGAATGTATTCGTAGCCGGTGCGCGAGCCATCGCTCGAATGTCCCTGGTTGCCCATCTGCGTGACGACGGTGGGTTTCTCCTTCGCCTTCTTGACCAGCGCACGCGCCTCCTCGACCGACCAGCAGAGTGGCTTCTGCACGTAGACGTGCTTGTTCAGATCCATGGCCGCGAGCGCGATGACGGCATGCATGTGATCCGGCGTCGCGACCACGATCGCATCGATGTCCTTCTGCTTGTCGAGCATCTCGCGATAGTCACGGTATCGCTTCAGCCGCGGGATCTGCTCGCTCGTGAAGCGCCGCAGCGCAGCCGCGTTGTCAATAGGAGCCCGGCGGGCGTTGGCGGTCGCTTGCGCCTTCGACATCACGGTCTGAGGCTGCGACTGCTGCGGCGAGGTCGGTGTTTTCGCCGCGTCGTCCGCCATGCGCTTCAGCTGTGCATCGACGAGCGCGTCGTCGACGTCGCAGATCGCCACGATGTTCTGATTCATGAGCCGACGCGTGTTGCTGCCGCCCATGCCCCCGAATCCGACGGTGGCGATGTTGACCGTGTCGCTGGGCGCCTGGAAACCGCGGCCGAGCACGTGCCGCGGCAGAATGGTCAAGCCTGCTCCCGCGGCGGTCGTTGTCAGGAACGTGCGTCTCGAGATGTCGCTCATTGGAATCTCCTCAGACCACGGATTCTACCGCCGTCTGCTGTCGGAGTGCCGGCCCCGGCGGACAGCCTTCGCGCTTGGCCTGCCAGCCGTAGCCTCGCGCAGCGACAGTGATGGCCCGCCGACGCGCCGCTTCGCGGCGACTCCGGCGGGCAGCCTTCGCGTGACAAGCGAGCGAAGGCTGGCTGACTTGAAGCTATCCGTTTCTCAGCGCGGTGGCAGGCTCGACTCTAGTTGCGCGACGCGCGGGAATGTAGCCCGCGGCAATCGCGACCAGAACGAGAATCAACGTGGCCGACGCGAATGTCATCGTGTCTCGCGGCTGGACGCCAAACAGCAGCTTCGCTGCGAGATTGACGAAGGATGCTGCCGCCGCAAGCCCGAACATCAAACCGATCCCCACCAGGAGGACCGCCTCTGTCATCATTATTCGCACGATGGCTAGCCGTCCCGCTCCCAGTGCCATGCGAATGCCGAACTCTTTAGTCTTGCGGACGACGTTATACGCGAGGATTCCGTAGAGACCCACCGACGTCAACAGGATCGCCACGATCCCGAATCCCAACGACAGCCAGCTCACCAGCCGCTCAGGCGCCAGGGTCCGATTCACCGCGGCCGAAAGGGGCTCGAGCGAGACGATCCGGATACCCGGATTGACCGCCCGAATCGCCGACCGCAAATCCTGGAGGAGCGTTGCAACCTGGCGCTCACCGTGCGTCTTCGCGCGAACCTGCACGAAGTTCGGGCCAGAGCCCTGCTGCAGGGCCGGAAGGTATACCAGCCGCGGGGAGTCCTGCCGGAGGTTGTCGTATTTGGCGTCCCTGACCACGCCAACAATCTCGATGTCCTTGGGAGCGGTATGCCACCAGGCGAAGCGCTTGCCCAGCGGGTCGGCGCCCCCGAAGTAATAACGCGCCATTGCCTCATTGATGATCGCAACCCGGGGTGCTCGATCCCTGTCTGCATCCGAAAACGGACGGCCGGCGGTCACCTGGATGCTCAATGAGCGGAAGTACTCGGCGCTGACCGGTTGGATGCGAACGCCTTTGTCTTCATTCGCGTGAGGGACGTATCCCTCCAGGGAGATGCAGCAAATACGGGAGGCGCCCCGCCCGAAGCCGAACTGGGAGAAACTCGCGCGGTCGACGCCGGGAACAGTCGAAAGCCGTTCGAGCAGCGCTGTCCCCAAAACGACGCCGTTTCCGGAGACCAGGGAGGTGTCGAGGTTCGCTTCCAGGACCTGTTCATCGAATCCAGGATCAATCGCCTTCAGATTCAGAAGAGTTCGGAGCAGCAGACCTGAGGCAATGACCAGTACGAGCGAGAGCGCCGTCTGCGCGACGACGAGAAGCCGCGACGGACTGAACCGCGCCCCAGGCCCAGTACCTGTATTTCCGTCTTTCAGCGTCGGCCACGGATCGATGCGGTTGCATTGCAGCGCAGGTGCCAGTCCAAACGTCACCGCCGCGGCAGAGGATGTTGCGACCGTGAACGCGAGCACTGACAGGTTCAGGTGTACTTCCAGGCCTTGCACCGCCGAGACGGCGAGTAGCATTCGCACGATACCGTCGGCCAGCGCCAGGCCTGCGATGGATGCCATCGCCACCAGCAGAAATGACTCCGTCACGAGTTGTCGCACCACTCGGGCCCGTCCGGCACCGATCGCGAGTCTGACCGCGAATTCCCGCCGCCGCGCGGCTGATTGGGCCACCAGGAGGTTTGCGACATTGGCGCAGGCAATCAGCAGCACGACCGCCACCAGCGCCATCAGCAGCCGTAACGGCTGTGCGTAATAGTCGCGCACACTGGAGAGGCCGCCGCCTCCCGGCTCGATCGTAATCGCCCCGAGGTAATCATTCTGCGAGTCCACACGCAGATCGGCGCGCAGTGATTCGAGGAGAGGCTGCATGGCCGCCTGTGCCTGTGCGGCTGTGACCCCTGGGCGGAGGCGGGCCATGACGTCAAGCCAGCTCACGTTCCGGGTGTGGAGGGTCGAACCCCCGCCGGCGGCGAGGGCCGGCTGGGCACCGAGCGGTATCCAGAAATCGGGAGGGTTGGCGGCGAACTCTCCTTCGAATCCCGGCGGCGCAACGCCGACGATGGTCAGCGAAGCTCCGTCCACACGCAGATTCCTGCCCAGGGCATCGTCGCGTCCGGCAAACGACCGTTGCCAGTATGCATGGCTGAGGACAGCGATCAAGCGGCCCTGGTCGTCGTCGTCGACTGTGATCGTACGGCCTGCCGCCGGTTCCACACCGAGGAGCGCAAAGTAGTTCCCCGAGACGAGTTCGGCGGTGACGCGCTCCTTGTGGTCGCCGCCGTCGAGGGTCATTTTCCACGAAGCGGAAGCGGACACCGCGGAGAACGCCCGATTGTGATCTCTCAGCCACTCATAGTCGGTGTGCGAGAACCAATCCCGACTGCCCTGACGGCTCAGCGCGCGTACGATGACCAGCGAATGCGGCTCGCGCACCGGCAACATTCGCAGCAGGACCGCTTCGACCAGGCTGAAGATGGCGGCATTGGCTCCGATGGCCAGGGCAAGCGTGAAGACAATCGTGGCAGTTACACCCGGGCTGCGCTCGAGCAAGCGCGCCCCGTACCGGAGATCCTGCTTCAATGTTTGCCAGAAATGAAGCGGGCGTGCCGCATCCATCTCTTCCCTGTAGTCGCGATCCCCTCGGCCGAACCACTTCATGCCAGTTCCTCCCCGGGCCGTGCCTCTAAGACGCCCTTTCTCTAAAAGAGGTTGATCAGAGTGGGGATGAATGTTGGACCGGCGCCCTGGCTCACGATTGAGGGGTCACAATCAGATCCTCGAGCTGCATCAATAGGACGGTGCGTCGCACCGAGAACCACGGCTTCGCACCCCGCGCAACGCCGCTGACTATCGCCGGCGCGCGTGCCACTCGCGCCACGCGGTTGCGTCCGGCGGGAGCGATTCGCCGGTGATGTCGCGGAGTGCCTGGAACACCCAGCTCCGCGTCTGCGCGTCGAGTGACGGGTCGCCGGCATACTCGAGCAGCCGCGGCACCGCCTGCCAGCGCTGCTTCTCGTTCAACATGCCGGACTGCGCGAGGCTGCAGGCGGCTCGCTCGCGGATGGTGGGCGACGGGTCGTCGTGGAAGGCCTGCAGCAGCGGCTCGATAACGGCGTCGGTCCCGAGAAACGCGAGACCTTCGACGGCCCAGTACCGGATGTTCACGTTCGAGTCGTGGAGGCTGCTGCTGACGATCTCGAATGCCCGGTCCGGCTGAACGCCGCGGTTCCCGAGCAGCCCGATGTCCCAGAGCGCATTCGCCCGCGGGCCCTGCTCGCCGGACCGGGCCTCGGGCTCCAGCCGATCGATCGTCTCCGGCGTTCGCGACAGGCCGCGAGCCGCAACGTTGATCTCGATGGCCGCGACCCGGACCCGCATGTCGTCAGAGTTGATGGCCATCCTGAAGAGCGATTCCAGCCGCCCCGTCGACTTGATGTGCCCGAGCCATCCGGGAGCTCTCGCGGCGACCTCTTCGTTGGCGCCGCGGTACCGGTTGATGGCCCGTTCGAGGAGCAGCTCCGCCTGCTGCTGCGGCGTCATCGACTGAAGCGCTTCGAGGTGATGCTCGGACAGGACCGAAGCGGACGCGCGAGGAGTCCGCTGGCCGTCGGCGCTCAATCCCGCCGTGCCCACCACGGATGCAACCGCCAAAGCTGCGCTGAAGACGTTTCGCATGCCCATGTGCCCGCAACTCCGGTGCCGCCGGATGCCGGCCTGTTCACCGCCGTGTCCGTCACGGCGGCGCCGCGAATGCCTCGAACTGACCGCTCCAAATCACAATTTCGTCGCGATAATTCGAGCGTCGGAACCAGACGGTGGCGACCTTCACCGTGTAACAGTGCTACTCACGCAGGGACTGCGCTGGCTCGATCCTCAGGACTCGACGGGCTGGCAGATAGCATGCGGTCATGGCGACGAGCGCGAGCCCGAGCGCGACGGTCAGCAGGGTTGCGGGATCCAAGGGCGACACGCCAACCAGAACCCCCTTGATGAAGCCGCCAGCCAGGTAGACGCCCGGCACGCCGATGAGAAGGCCGATCGTCACGAGCAAGGCACCTTCGCGGAGCACGAGACGAAGTACGCGCCCGTGATCGGCACCGAGGGCGAGTCGCACGCCAAACTCATGGTGTCGGCGCGTCACCGCGCTCGAGACCACGCTGAACAGTCCCATCGCGGCGAGCAGCAACGCGCCGAGGGCGAAGCCGGCAATCAGGACCGCGCTGATGCGCTGTTGCCGGAGCGCGTCGCCGACGATCTCGTCCATCGTCCGCAGGTCCGCCAACGCGAGCCGTGGATCGATTCTCCGCACCGCCGCGCGCACGTCCGGAACCAGCGCGTGCGGATCGCGCCCTGTGCGCAGCACGAACGCCAGCGAGCGAGCGGCGTTGTCCTCGGCACGGAAGTAGAGCTGCGGGCGGCCGTCCTGATGCACGTCGTACAGGCGAGCCTGATCGACGACGCCGACGATGGTAAACGGAGTGTTCTGTCCTCTTGGAATCGTCGCGCCGAGCGGATTGCCGGTCGGAAAGAACTGCTTCGCCAGAACCGAATCGATGAGCACTTCAGGCACGCCATCCCTGCGAGTCCGCTCGAACCCGCGTCCGGCCAGTATTCGCATCCCCATGACTTCGGGGTAGGACGCGCGGATCCCGATGGTGTCGACGAGCGGGTTGTCGCGCGCCGCGTCGCCGGTGATGCCGGGCGCGCCGGGAATCGTAAACGTGTTCTGACTGGCCGAGGCAGTCAGCGGCAGTGCGGTTGCAGCACTCACGCCCGTCACACCAGGTATCGCCGTGAACGCGTCTTCTATCCGCTGCTGGACTGCCAGAACATCGGGGGCGTTCGGGAAGAACTGAGGGATGATCGGTACGCGTACCGTGAGAAGGCCGTCAGGCTTGAAACCCGGATCGGCGACGAGGAGTCGCTCGAAGCTGCGCACCACCAGTCCGCCTGCGCTGAGCAGCACGAGCGACAAGGCGACCTGCGCGATGACCATTCCGCGACGCATCCGGCCGTGACCGCCGCCGCCGCGCACGGCGCTCATCGCCAGGAGTGACGACAGCGAGGTGCGCGCCGCCCACGTCGCTGGCGCGACTGCGGCCAGCAGGCCGAGCGCGGTCCCTATCCCCGCGACCACGGCGCCGATACCCCAATCGACCGCCACCGCGTCGCGGCGCGGCAGATCGAGCGGCGCCAGCGCGAGGAGAGCACGCGTCGCCCAGACCGCGGCCAGCGCGCCGAGCGAACCGCCAATGCATCCGAGCAGACCACCTTCGAACAGCGTTGCCCGGACAAGAGCAACGTTGTTGGCGCCGAGAGCGCGAGACACCGCGAACTCATGCTCGCGCTGCGCCGCGCGGGCGAGCAACACTGACGCCAGATTCACCATCAGCACGAGCACTAGAAACGCACTCGCGAAACCGAGGACCAGAAGAGCGGGACGGACGCGCGCGACGAGGTCGGGTTTCAGTCCGATCGGATAGAGCTTCAGTCCTTTGCGGTCGAAGGCACGTGCGTCGATGACTCTCCCGACGGCATCGACAGCGGCGGCCACCGCTTGCGGTGACGTCCCGCGATGGACACGAATGAGCCCCGCGTACGAACCGCCGCGGGGATTGACCTCCGCAAGATTGACGTCAAACGTCGTGTAGGCGTCTGCCCGCTGCGGCGCGCCGAGACTCGAGTGGCGCATGAAGGCGAAGCTCCGAGGCAGCACGCCGATGACGGTGTAGGGCTGCCCGTTGAGCCGCACGTCCGATCCCACGATCTCAGGATTCGCACCGAGCCGATTCCACAGCTCATGGGCCAGAACGACCACCGGTGCGCGCTTCGGACCCACTTCGCTCATCGCAAAGCCTCGACCGAGAGCAGGCTGCACACCGAGCAACTCAAACAGGTTCGGCGACGTGACCATCACGGCAATCTGCATCGGGTCGGTGCTGTCGCGTTCGGAAAACGTCGCCAGCTCACGTCGAAGCCCCACGCCACCTTCGATCACGCCGCCGGCCTTCTGCAGCTCCGCGACGTCCGGCCCGCCGAGCCAGCCGCGTTTCAAATCGAAGATCGGCCCATAGTCACGCCACACGAAGTACAGGTCGTCCGGACTTCGATACGGCATCGGCTCGATCAGGATCTTGTCGACAACCGTGTAGACGACCGCGAAGGTGCCGAGACCCACGGTCAGGGTTCCGACCACGGCGGCGGCCAGCGTAGGTGCGCGCATCAGACGGCGAGTCGCGAGCTCCAGGTCGCGGCCCCAGTTGCCCGTGCGCCGCCACGAGACCGCGGGATGGGCCCGTTCGCCGGGCCCGTTGCGCAGGAAGTCCACGAGCGCGAGCAACCACAGTCCGGCGAGTCGGATGACGCCGCCGCGATTCACGGCGTCCCGCGCGCGATCTCTGTAGGTCTCGACCACCGACTCTCCCATCTCGTCGCGAAAGTCAGCGGGGTAGAGCCGGAGGAGGAGTCTGAACCAGCGCTCCGACAGGTTGAGCAGAAAGGTGCCGTTCATTTCGCCGCCTTTCCCAGGAGTCCGCCGATCCGTGCCGCCCGCATCAGCGCTTCCAGGCGCCGCACTTCGGCTCTCGCAGCGCGGACGCCTGCATCGGTGATGCGGTAATAGTTGCGACGCTCGTCGCCCGCGTCAGCAGCCGGGCGCCGAGCCGCTGCGGCGATGAGCCCGTTCTCCGCCATGCGGGCCAGCGCGCGGTACATCGTGCCGACGTCGGGAACCGCCGTTTCGCCGCGCGCCTGGATATCGAGAATGATCCCGTAGCCGTGCCGCTCGCCGGCAGCAAGGCTGAGCAGAATGTGAAACTCCACCGCGCGCAGCGACAAGCGGAAATCCGACTCCCCACGGCTTTTGTCCATTCCCATGATGCTCGCCTCATCGACACCGTATGCGTAACGCATATATGTCTTACGCATGCACGCTTGTCAAGTTCATACGCGCGGTGACATATGCTTCCTCGTCTCGTCTTCACCTGTAATCTTCAAGCCCCCTTTCTGTATTTCGTTGTACGTTGCGATCGTCTCCGCAATTGACGGCCCTGGAGGTGGTCCATGAGAGCGTCGCTCCTGGGAAAACGAGGCAGTCAGACGGGTTCGCGTCGACCGGCACCGGCGATCGCGGCGCTGGTTCTCAGACTGGCAGCAGTTTCGAGTCTTGGATGCGGCGGCAGCCCGACGCCGCCGTCACCGCCACCACCATCGCCTTCGACACTCGTCGGAGAGTGGGTCCTCGTGACCTCAGACAGACCAGGCGCCCCGTCTGGAATCGGCGTGCGACGAAAGGTTTTCACGCAGACGACGTGGTCGATCACGCAGCGCGATCCGGCCACGGGCGACGTCGTTTTCCACCATGGCGGAACCTACACACTCAGTGGATCGAGTTACCGGGAAACCGTCGAGTTCGCGAATCCCAGTACGGCAAGCTTGATCGGCCAGACGTTCACGTATCAAGTCACCATTCAGGGCGATACGCACTCGCAATTGGACGGCCAGTGGAACGAAGTGTGGAAACGTGTTTGAAGAGCATCGATTGATGCGACCAGACGTAAGAATCTATGCGGCTGAAGTCGTGTTTATTGTGAGTGACGAACGCGAACCGCTGGCGTCTTGCGGCATTGGCGAGTAGCCCGTACTTTGCTATCGTCGCGGCATGAAACAGCCATCAGCACCAGGTGCGGGCATCGCAATCGGCGTGGCGATTGGCATTGCGATGGGAGCCGCTCTGCATAACATCGGCCTCGGGATCGCCTTGGGCGCGGCGTTCGGCGCCGCGTTTGAAGGCGCCTCTCGGCGGAGAGATCGTAACCGCCAAGAAACGGGTGACGCAATCAAACCGGACGAGTAGGAGTCACAGCTCATTCTTGCGGGCCTCGAACACGATGACGCCGTCCTTGACCCCGAACTCGGAGGGACGCTGACCCGCCCCAGGAGTGTCGAGACACATCCGCAGGGTGCCGTCCGTCACTTCGACGATGCCGATCTGGGCCTTGCCGGAGTCCTCGCCTTCCGTGATGGCCAGGTCGACGGTCATCGGCTGCTTCGACGCGTCCAGCTTCAGCGTGCCACGCTCGGTCACCTTCCCGTCGACCGCCTGCTGATACTTCTCTCCGACAATGCTCAGCGTGATCTGCGGGCCCTGGGGCGGAATTGACCGGCCGTTGAGGGACGTGAGCCGCCACGTACCCTGCAGCGCCGACGGCGTGGTCGTGAGTTGCGTGTCGGAACCGATGAGGCTCGCCGCCATCGCCATCCCTGCAATCGTCCCGATGAAGGACTTCATAGCATCCTTATACTCCATACTCCCAGGACGCCGGCAGGAACGGGTCGCCGCCTGCGCCGACACCACCCGTGATAATCCCGGCGGCTGCCATACCGGATCAACTGTTTTGCGTTCGGCTCCCGATTCTACAGAAGCGTTTGAAAAGGAGTGCTGTTTGGTGGTGAGCCGGATTTTCGCGAGTTGAAACCAGACCCGCCACTGGCTCAGCCGGCTGGAGCAGCCGCGCCGGGCCGCATGATTGTCTTGAGAGCACCTGCGCACGATGACCTCGAAGACGGCGTGAGAGAATTCCGCGACAGCTGGGTCGACGTCTTATCGTCATCGCGTGCTTGGATGCTCTCCGATGAAGAACCCCGCTTGGGCCTCCGTGATTCTTGCTTTAGGGATCGCAGCCTGGACATCGAGAGCGCACCCGACACAGGACGCTGACCTGACGTGGCGGCCTGCGATCGATCTGGTCCTGGGTGCCTTCGAACGGTACCCACTGGTGGCCGTGAGCGAGGGCGCGGGACACGGACAACTGGAAACGCGGGAATTCTTTGCCGCCCTGATTCGCGACCGCCGTTTTGCACCTACGGTCAGAAACCTCGTCATCGAATTCGGCAATGCTCGGTATCAAGCGGTGATGGATCGTTATGTCACGGGTGGGCCAGTCACGCGGGATGAACTGCGTCACGTCTGGGAAGACACGACGCAGATCAGCGGAGTCTGGTCGCTGCCGATGTACGAGCAGATGCTTGCGGATGTACGTTCCGTGAATGCGGGCCTGCCGCCGGCAAAGCGCATTCGCGTCATCGCCGGCGATCCGCCCATTGACTGGAGCGTCGTCACCAGCGCTGCGGACGAGGACATGAACGACTGGCGCGACGCCCACTTTGCGCATGTCATTGAGCGTGAGGTCATGCGCCAAGGGGGACGAGCGCTGATTCTGATCGGCGGCGCGCACATCAGCCGCAAAGTCATGTTCCCGAACAGTCTCATCCACCTGCTCGATGTGCGATTCCCCGGTCAGACATGGGTGACAGGAGTACTCGACCCGGAACGGATCGAGGCAGAGATCAAAAGCCGGCTTCGCGCAAACACTCCGCCGGCTGGCACGCCAGTGCGGAACACCTGGCTTGGGAGACTGGATGTTCACCGGATCGGTTTCACTCTCTCCGTCGGTGATGTCGAGGATAACGTCGATGCGCTGCTGCTCCTGACCTCGTCATCGCTTCACGGTCAGCCCCGAGCGCCACTCGATCCGACCTACGAACGCGAGCTGATGAGAAGACGTGCGATCGCCGGCGCGACGCTGCCGTTCCGTGGAGCCAAGATTCGATTCGAGGAACGCGTCGCCAAGTTCGAGGCAGATGCTGACGCCCCCCTGCAGATCGTGCTGAAGGACCTGCTGCGCGATCGCGGACTCCGCATCCTCGTCAAAGGATTTGCGGATGGAACGGAGGTCGACGCGGACACGCTTTCGCTGCAACGTGCAACTCTGGTTGTGAACTGGCTGACGGCCCGCGGCGTCGAACGTGAGCGATTGATGCCGAGAGGCTGCGGCGCGCGACGACCGCTCACACTCGGGAATACCGCCCTGGAGCGGGCGATGAACCGCCGTGCGGAACTCGTGCGGCTCACGCCAACGGCGGGGTGTGAGCCCCCGTGGTAAGGATGGTTACGGAGAACTGTTCGCCCGGACTGCGAGACGCGGCCTGAGCTCTGGCCAGCGCGATGGCGTCGTAGCACGCGCGATCACCAGATTCCGGGTACGAGCAGCTTTGTCCTTGCCATGTACGCCGCGTATTCGTCGCCGAATGCCTCGAGCATCATCCTTTCCTCTGCACCGATACGAAGTGCAAAGAGGATTCCAAACGCCACGAAGTATGACGGCCCTACAACCCAGTTCGGCAGTATGAGCGCTTGGCCGATGGAGTAAAGGAAGAGTGCTGCGTACATTGGATGACGGACATACCGATAGACCCCTTGCGTGATGAGTCGATGGTTCTCGCGCAGTTCAAGGGTGACCGACCAGTACGTGCTCAGGTCCGAGTGTGACCGGTGGAACCACCAGAGGCCCCCTACCAGGCACAGGACTCCGGCGACGAATGGCCAAGGACGAAGCGAGTACTCCGCGAACGAGAAGACGGGGGACACCACCCAGATCAACGGAACGAGGAACCCCATCCATGCGAGAGTCAAGAGAACGACCTCGCGCGGACTCTTGCAACTCCGCGCGACCTTGACTCCGCGACTCCGGCGCCCGTGAGGTGCTCGAATCATGACCATCATGACACTGGCGACGAGAATCACCGCCTTGGCGATCCAAGGGTTCATGATTAATCAACTGCGGTCGTCTAATGGCCGAGCCGTCCCTCGGCGGCTGCCGCCGCGTACACGACACTCCTGAGCGGAGGGACGTCAGGCTTCAATGCCGTGCTGGGTGGCAATGTGGCGGTCACCGTCTCGCTCTGGACCAGCACGCCATTCACAAGGATGGAAACGGTCCACACTCCCGGAGTCGACGACAGCTGCCTGTTCCACAACCAGTAGGACAGGAGACGACGATAGTCAGGCCGAGGATGGCGACCGCCAGACGCGCCGGACGAAACGATAGTCGACTGCTCACCGCGAGGAGTCTACTGCTCAGCCGGCAAGGCGCAAAATAGAAGCCAACAGAGGCCTCGCTCGCTGCGGTCAAGACCTGGGGCCGCCGTGGTCGTTGGCAACAGCACGTCCAACAACGGCACCAATGTCCAGTTGAACGGGGTTTGTGCGGTGGCGGATCACGCGCAGTGAGGCGTGATGCAGACGGCCGGAGAGCCGCCGAAGGGGTCGGCGGCGCTCCGGCCGGTCATTCAAGACTGATAACTCTGCTATTCGTTGCGAAGCGCGACAAGCGGGTCGACCCTGGTCGCCCGGTGCGCGGGGAGCAGCGCCGCCAGCGTCGCCACGATAGCGAACAGCGCAGCGACGCCAATGAAGGTCGCCGGATCGAGCGGTGTCAGACCGAACAGCAGGGCGCGGAGCGCGCGCGTCATCGCCGCGGCGCCTGCGAGACCAAGCCCGGTTCCCAGAGCGGTCAGGGTCAGGGTCTGGCCGAGCACGAGGCCGAGCACGTGCGCCCGCTGCGCGCCAAGGGCCCGGCGAATTCCGATCTCGGTGACACGCCGGTGCACCGTGTACGAAGTCACGCCGTACAATCCCAGAGCCGCGATGACGAGGGCCAGCGCACCGAAGAATCCTGAGAGGATCGCCACGAGCCGCTCCTGTCGTACTGATGCCTGTACGTGATCCTCGAGGAGGACGAAACTGAAGGACACGTCAGGATCAACGCCGCGTACGGCAGGACCCACAAGGGGCGCGAGCTGCATGGGTGATCCTTCTGCGGGACGCACGCCGAGGCTGATCGCTGTCGGCCCGCTCGGCCCTCCGCCAGACTGTGCGACGGGCAAGTACACCATTGGCTGGATCCCTTCCAGCTGTGATTCAAACACTGCGTCGTCGACAACGCCCACGACTGTGCGCAGCACCTCGGGTCGGGACCGGGGGTACGGGATCGTTTCGCCGACCGGCGACGTGCCCGGCATGAACGCGCGCACGAACGCGTCGTTCACGATCACGACTGGCGGAGCACCGGCGGTATCACGCACCGTGAAGTCCCGCCCGGCCCGGAGGGCGGTGCCGTACGCCGCGAACCATCC
>Ga0075420_100003762_pt1 | contig 13324 bp, 12 predicted proteins | sample SoiMetdeltSBSDD4_FD_75296 | JGI IMG/M metagenome (GOLD analysis project Ga0075420, IMG submission 75296) | Bulk soil microbial communities from a Populus tree surrounding site in Tennessee, USA - Soil MetaG P. deltoides SBSDD4 | ecosystem: Environmental > Terrestrial > Soil > Tree plantation... | reverse complement strand
CTGGAGCCGCAGTCCTTCGATCTCGTCCATGCCCGCTACGTGATCGCTCCGCTCGGACGCGGCCCTGAGCAGGTGGCCTCGTTCCGGCGGTTGGTCAGGCCCGGTGGCTCGCTGGTTCTCGAGGAGTGGGACCTGGGCTCGTGGCATTTCAATCCCCCCGCCCCCGCCGCCGAGCGACTGATCCGCCTGCTGTCCGAGATCTTCGCCCGCCTGGGCGGCGAGGCGGGCCGCGGGCTTCCCGAGCTGCTCGGCGAGATCGGCATTGAGGAGCCCGAGATCGTCGCACATGTGGTCGCGCTCAAACCCGGCCACCCCTATCTGCGTCTGCCGCTTCAGTTCAGCGTCGCGCTCGAGTCGCGGCTGCTGGAGACGGTCAGCGAGGACGAGCTTGCCGCACTACGCCGCGAAGCAGAGAGCGAGCTGGGCGAGCCGGGCAGATGGGGCACGACGTTCACCCTGATCCAGAGCTGGGGCAGCGTCTAGCGCTTGGCGGTGACCCTACGCGACGCCGCGGCGGTGTTGCCGGCGGCATCCGCGGCCTTCACGGAGAGGACGACCGTCGCCTTACCGCGCCTCATTGCCTTGCGCAGTCTGGCGAGGGCCTTCCTCGAAAGCTTCACCTTCATCCTCGCGGTCGTGCCGGAGGGCGCGCTGGCCCGCGCGCGGCCGAGGACGACCTTCCTTCTGCCGATCCGGACCTTCGCGACGACGGTGAGGTTGCACTGCTCGTCGCAGCGGCCTGACAGCGCGAGCCGCCGCGTCTTCAGCGCACGCTGGATTCGCCTCCCGCCGAGCGTCAGCTTCGGCGCGGCGGTGTCAGGGCCAGGGCCGGCCGGGGTTGGGGCGGGTCCGGCGGGCGCGGCGTCGTCGTTTGTGATCGTCACGGTGGCCCCGGCGGGGGAGCCGACGTTCGCGCCGCCGCCGGCGTTCGAGAGCGCCACCTGGAAGGTCTCGTCGCCCTCGTACGCGGACTCGCTCATCACGGGGACGGTGAAGGTCTTGGTGGCCTCGCCAGGGCCGAAGGCGAGCGTGCCGCTCACTGGCGTGTAGTCGGAGCCCGCGATCGCCGTGCCGTCGTTGGTCGCGTAATCGACCATCACGGGACCGCCGAGGCTGCCGCCCGAGCGCGTCACGGTGATCGTGACCATTGGGTTGCCCTCGCCGACGCTGTACGTGCCGGAGCTGAACGCGAGCGGGCCACTTGCACCGTCGTCGCCGACGCGGAGGATCGCCACCGCGGTCGGGCCCAGGTCGGAGCCGCCGCCGGCGTTCGCCAGCGCCAGGCTGATCGTCTCGGTGCCCTCGGCGCGACCGTCCCAGCTGACCGGCACCGTGAAGGTCTTGTCGGCGCCGTCACCGGCCGCCCAGTTGAGCGTGCCGCTCGTGGCGACGTAGTCGGAGCCGGCGGTGGCCGAGCCGTCGCTGCTTTGGTAGTCGACCGAGACCGCGCCACCCACGCCGTCGAGCCGCTCGACCGTGACGGTCGCCTGGCCGTCGGTCTCATCGACGTCGTAGTGCAGCGCCTTGAAGTCGATCAGGCCGGGCGGGTCGTCGTCGGCGATCGTGACCGTCCCGGTCGTCGGGGCACCCAGCGTCGAGGAGGCGCCCGGGAGCGCACTCGAGAGCGTGAACGTCAGCGTCTCCGGATCCTCGACGTCCGGATCCTGGGTGATCGGGATCTGGACCGTCTTGGAGGTCTGGCCGGTACCGGGACCGCCGTTGTTCACGTTCCCGATGAAGGTCAAGGTACCGTGCGTGTCCACGTAGTCGGAGCCCGCCTGGGCGGTCCCGTCGGCGGTCGCGTAGTCCACCGTCACGTCGGCGTCCACACGGTGGCTCAGCGTCACGGTCACCGTGGCCGTGCCGTCGGCCTCGTTGACCGCGTAGATCGGGCTCGAGACCTGAACGCTGGCCTTCGGGTTGTCGTTGTCGACGATGCTGAGGATCGAGGTGGCCACCGGCGTCACGCCGCTCGTGAGCGTCAGGTTCACGGTCTCGTTGACCTCGGATGTGCCGTCGTTGGCCACGTCGACGTCGAACGTCTTGGTGGTCTCGCCGGCCGCGAAGTTGAGAGTCCCGCTCGCGCTCGTATAGTCCAGGCCGGCGACGGTCGCGGTCCCGTCGCTTGTCGAGTAGTTGACGGAGGCGGGGATGTTCGTCGCACCGGCGCGGTTGACGGTGATCGTCGCGTGACCGCCCGGGACGTTCTCCTGGACGGAGTACGCGGGCGAGCTGAAGCTGAAGGTCGACACGTCGTCGTCGTTGATCGTTAGGTGCGCGGGCCCGTTCGGGCCGATCTGGGGGGCCGCGCCGCCGGACAGGTTCATCGGATTGGAGAGCGCCAGGTTCAGCTCCTCGGCGGGCTCTGCAAGCGAGTCGTCAGCTATCGCTACCTGGAAGCTCTTTGAAGTCTCGCCGGGGTTGAACGTGAGGGTCTGCGCCGGGGAGATCGCCGTGTAGTCGAAGATCGGGGTCGCGGGGTTGGTGAGCGCGGTCTGGGTCGCGTAGTTGACGCTGAGCGCCAGGTTCGACGCGCCGAGGCGGTTGACCGTGACGGTCGCGAAGCCGGCGCCTTCGAGGACGGTGTAGGCGCTCGAGCTGAAGTCGAGCGTGCCCGGTCCCTCGTTGTCGATGATCGTCAGCGTGGCCGTCGTCGTCTTGATCTGCGCGTTGGCCGGAGTCGCACCGGCAAGTCTGAACACGACCGTCTTGTTGGGGGCGTTCGCGGTGCCGTTGTCGACGATCGTGACCGGGAAGCTCTTCTGGGTCTCGCCCGCGGCGAAGTTGAGGGTGCCACCCGTGAAGGAGTAGTTCACACCGCCACCCGTGGCGGTCCCGGTCCCGTTGTCGGAGTACTGGATCGATGCCGCAGCGCCTGTGTTGCCCGAGCGCAGGACGGTCACGTTGAAGGTGCTGGCGTTCTCGGCGACGGAGTAGTTCGTCGCGCTGAACTTGAACATGACCTTCTTCGGCGCCGCCGACGCAGAAGAGGGCAGGACTGCCAAAGCGCAGAGGGCGCAAAGAACTGTGAGGGCTCGAACCAGCATGGTGCTGCGGTATCGGCAGCGCGGTGACGTGGCTTGAAAACCCCTACCGAAACGGAGTAGTACGGCTCTGGACGCCGCTCTGGGCCCGCCTCTGGCCGCTGTGCAAGTTCCTGGAGGCGCACACAGCTACCCGGCAGCGGTCAAGACCGCGTGCGTGCTGGTCGGCGACACCACGGGTCCCGTACGCGCTCCGTTGCCACCGCTCGGTGAGGACGCGACCGCCGAGCTGCAACGACTGCTGAACGGCGCTCACGTAGCCCTCGATGGCGCCCGGTTACCTGAACCGTCTACGGCGTGAGCGCTCCTCGAGCTCGAGCGCGTCGCCCATCAGCCAGAACATCGGCGGCCAGAGGCCGACGAACAGCGCTCGCCGCTCCGCGTTTCCTCGCTCCTCCTGGTCAACTGTCTTCGCGCGGATCCAGAGCGCGATGCAGAGATAGATCGACGCGAGCGAGGTTGCGTGGAAGTGCCAGCCGCGTAGCCCCACACGAACGAAAGCCTTGGTCAACACTCGGCCTCGCTACCCGGCGTGCGGAGATGCATGCCTCATCTGCACACGGGTAGTGGACGCCCATGCCCCGATCCAGCAAGCTGCCTTTGACCCGGTCGGCGGGGATCGCGGCACGGTGGCCGCTCGGCCTGGCTCTGACTTCCTGGCGCTATTTGTGGCGAACCACCCCCCTTTACCGCGCCGAGGAACCTGGATGTTGGGCCGACGATGCACCGCCGCCGCTACCGGAGGGCAGCACGGACGATGAGGCGCAGCGGGTCGTTGATGGCGCGGGCCCGCTCTTCCATCGCCGGTACCGGGCGGAGATCCGCGGGGCCGGGCTGGCACCGGAAGCGCTAATGGCGCGCTTGCAGGCGGACCCGGACTCCGCCGCCCCCAGCGAATTCGCCACGTTCAGGAAGGTCTCAGGCGACGAGGGGGCCATGCGGCCCGGTGACGAGTACATCGTTCGCATGCCTGGGCCGTGGGACGGTCCGGTGCGAGTCGTCGAGGTCTCCGCGCGTTCCTTTCGCTTCATGACGCTTGCCGGGCACCTCGAGGCGGGCCAGATCACTTTCCGTGTCGACGGCGAGGACGGGCGCATTCGCTTCGAGATCGAATCCTGGGCCCGCAGCGGCGACCGCCTCTCCAACCTCCTTTACGACCGCATGCGCATGTCGAAAGAAATCCAGCTTCACATGTGGATCTCCTTTCTCGAACGGGTCATCCGCATGTCTGGGGGCCAGCGAGACGGTGGCCTGCGCATCAACACCCGCCGCGTCGAGGACGTCCCCACCCGTGCTTGACCGGCTGCTGCTGGGGCAGCCGCGCAACCCCCGCCAGGCGCTTGCGGAGCTCCGCCGCCGGAACCTCAACTTCGACGACTCCCGCCGCGCCGAATACACGCCACAAAACGGATGGCACGCGGACGACGTACGCCAAGCGTTGCCCTCCGAGCCACCCGGCGCCCCCACGCCGGGCGGAAGCTGGGAAACGGCTCGGGCAATCGCCCGCAACTACGACTTCGCCGACCCGTCGATCGTGAGCGGGGTGTTCGATCACGACGAGCCGCTCGAGCAGCGCACGATGCTGCTGATCCTGCATTTCCACCGCCTGCGGATCTATGTGGGTGTTCGCGTTGGAGAGGTCTACGACGAGGACCGCAGTCTCGACGGTCGCCGCGGCCGTGTCTTCGGCTGGAACTATCGGACGCTCGAGGGGCACGTCGAGCAGGGCGAGATGAAGTGGGAGGTTTGGAAGTTCCCTGAGACCGGAGACGTCCTCTTCCGCGTGGCCTCCTTCTCCCGGCCGGCGCGGCGGGGCAATCTCTTGATCCGCATCGGCTTTCGACTGTTCGGCCGCCGCGAGCAGCTGCGCTTCCTCACCCTGACCGCCAAGCGCATGGCACGCCTGACCGAGAAGCAGGTCAACGGCTGACAGTCAGCCGCCGGCGATTCCCCACCTCTCCTATCGGTGCTGCTCGATCAGGAGCCGTGCCATCGATTGGGCTCGCTGTGCCGCCTCGGCGTCGCCCTCGGCGGCGGAGACGATCGAGCCCTTCATGAGAATGTGCCACGAGCGCGCGAAGGACTCTGGGTCACGCAATGCGGCCTCCTCTGCGAGACGACCCACCACCGAGCGGATGCTCGCGAGATGCCGGACGCTCGCCTGGCCAACGGGATGCGCGGGGCCCATCTCGAGCAGCACGTTGACGAATGAGCAGGCTTCGAAGTCGTCGCGGTGGAACCATTCGTCGAACAGCTCGAAGATCGCGAGCAGCTGTTCCTCCGGTGTGGACCCACGTCGCCTCGCCTCGGCCTCGACCCACGCCAGCGTCCAGCGCTCCTCGCGGCGCTCGAGGAACGCGATCACGAGCTCGTCCTTGGAGGGGAAGTGGCGATACAGGGTTGCCTTCGCCACGCCGGCCTGCTCGATCACCTCGTCGATGCCGACGTCGCGGATCGCGCGCCGGGAGAAGAGTTCGTAGGCGGTGTCGAGGATGCGCTCACGCGCGTCCGGCTTCGCTTGCGGGATTACCTCCGCGGCAGACATGCCCGAAGAGCCTAGCACTAGACAGACCGGTCTGTCTCTGCTATAAACCGCAGTCCGTTCCGGTCTCGAAGGTGGGGTCGGAGAGCAGCATGGAGGCTGCTGGGAAAGCGCGACGATGGGCACACAGAGCCGCTCGAAGCGACGTCCTCGGGTTCTAAAGGGACGCCGCGCGGACCCCGGTCGAGTGGGGCGCGACTCGGACCTTGCGTCAATTGCAGGACCGACGGAGGTTCACCATGTGTGCAGTCGCCCTCGCACCGCCGAGGCTGTCCCAGACCACTCACCCGGCCGGCGGCGACCGCGGTGCCGCGCGCCAGCTCGAGCGAGAGCTCCTGATCCGCTACCACGTACACGGAGACCTCGCCGCGCGCGAGGAGCTCGTGGAGCGCTTCCTGCCGCTAGCCCGGGATCTAGCGCTCCGCTACGCCTACACCGACGAGCCGCTCGACGATCTGCTGCAGGTCGCGAGCCTCGGGCTGATTAAGGCGATCGACCGCTTCGAGCCCGGCCGCGGGACGAAGTTCACGAGCTACGCCGCACCAACGATTCTCGGCGAGCTGAAGCGCCATTTCCGCGACAAGGGCTGGTCGCTGCACGTGCCGCGCGACCTTCAGGAGCGCACGCTCGCGGTCAACCGCGCGACCGAAGCCCTCTCCAAGGAGCTCGGACGCTCGCCGAAGGTGGGCGAGGTGGCCGAGTATCTGAGCTGCTCGGCCGAGCAGGTGCTGGAGGCCCAGGAGGCCGCGGCCAGCTACGAGGCGGCCTCGCTCGACGCGCCGGTCGCACGCGATGACGGCGAGTCCGCCTCGCTGGTGGACCTCCTCGGCGGCGAGGACTCCGCCTACGGGCTCGTCGAGGACCGCGAGGCAATCGCGCGGACCTGGAAGGAGTTGCCGGACGTGGAGCGCTCGGTCCTCGAGCTGCGCTTCATGCACGACCTGACGCAGCGCGAGATCGGCGAGCGCATCGGCTACTCGCAAATGCACGTTTCGCGTCTCCTGCGGCGGGCGCTGACGCGTCTCGAGACGGCCGCGGCAGCGGCGTGACCTAGCGTGCCGACAGGTTGGCGCTGCCTGGGGCGGGGTACACGGATCAGAGGTGAGAACCGACGACAGCCTCAGGCAGCTCTTCACGACCGGCGGCTATGCCTGGAGCCTCACGTACGTCGAGCCTCACTTCGAGATCGTCGGCAAGCCGCCCGTGGGGCTGTTCGTCGTATACGGAGCGCATCGAACGATCGACGGCGCGATCAAGCGGGCCAGCGCCCACATGGACATGCTCTAGAAGGCCGTTGGGCGGTAGCCGAGCCCTGTTTGTACCGCCCTGCCTCGGGCACAAGAGGTGCGCGGGGCCGGTACCGGAGCCAGGGCGACGACCTCCCCCGAGGACTCGACAGAAGCACTGACGGAGCGGGCGCCAGACGCGCTCGCCCTCGGGGCTTCGGGACATCACTCAACCTCATAAGGAGCCACACACATGGCCACCACAGGTGCCACAAGAAGCACCCGCGTCGATGCGCCGCGGGGGGACGGAATCCGCGCTCGCATCGCGGAGCGCAACCACGAGACCAAGGCCGCCTTCAAGACGACCGAGTTCTGGGCAATGATCGTTCTCGTCGTGACGATTCTCGTCAGTGCCGCACTGATCAACGGCGGCGACAACGGCACGGACGAGTTCATCGCCAAGCAGGCGTGGCTCTACGTCTCGATCCTGGGCGGGGCTTACTTCATCTCCCGCGGACTCGCGAAGGCGGGCAGCTACGAGCCCGACGCCGACTACAACCCGCTTGACCTCACCGAGCGCAAGCGCGACGGCGGCACAGACCGCTAGACCAACCGTGTCGTAGAGCGCCGGGCGGCTTCGCGCCGCCCGGCGCTCTGCCTCTTCCACCCCCACCGAGAGTGAATTTTCGTGACTAAGCAGCAAGAGCAGAAGATCGTGCAGTACCTGAACGAGGCCCATGGTGCAGAGCTGGCGCTCGTACGGCAGCTCCAGGCGCAGATCGCCATGACCCCCAGGGGTCAGTACCGCGACGGGCTGGAGACCCATCTTCAGGAGACCCGGCGGCACGCCGAGCGTGTCGAGGGCCGGTTGGCCGAGCTGGGTCAGGGGAGCAACCCGCTTCAGATCGGACTGGGCGCCCTGGAGAGCCTCGTCGGACAGGCCCTGGCATTGACCAAGACGCCGTTCGACCTGGTTCGCGGATCTGGCGGCGAGGAGAAGGTACTCAAGAACGCCAAGGACTCGTCCGCGGCGGAGGCGCTCGAGATCGCCACCTACACCGCACTGGCCCGACTCGCACGGATCGCCGGAGACGCCAAGACGGAGCGTCTGGCCGAGTCCATCCTCGGGGACGAGCAGCGCATGCTCGACCGGCTTCTGAAGGAGATCCCGCGCCTGACCGACGCCGTGGCACGGGCGGAGTTCGACGGAAACGGCTCCTATGACGCGACCGAGACGGGCGCCGCCGACGCGCTGCGCGAGGTGGGCGGCACGGCAAAGCGGACCACCCGCCGGGCTCGCAAGGTGCCCGGAGTGGCACGCGCCGAGGGCACGGTCAAGGGCGCCGCGGCGTCCGAGTCCGATCTGGCGATCTCGAACTACGACTCGCTCAGCGCGAACCAGATCCAGGAGAAGCTCTCCGAGCTCTCCCAGGTCGATCTGGCCAAGGTCAACGCCTACGAGCGCAAGAACCAGAACCGCTCCACCATCACCAGCCGCATCGACTCCCTACAGGCGTCCGAGCCCTGGCCCGGCTACGACGAGCTGAGTGTGGACGAGGTCCGTGCCGTGCTCTCCGAGGGCGACGAGACCCGCATCAAGGACGCCCGCAGCTACGAGCGCAAGCACAAGAACCGCGCCGGCGTGCTCCAGGCCACCGAGCGCGAGCTCAGCAACGCCTAAGCACCATTTGAGTCAGGGAGGGGGCCGCGCGCGGTCCCCTCCCCACATGGGCCTTGGCACCTCGCTTGCGCTCTGAGGTCAGCCGTCGTGAGGCCGTTGCCGGAGTGGATCGAGCTCGCGCGGGCCGTACGCCACCTCGATGCGCAGGCCGTCGGGATCGAAGACGAACATCTCGTAAAACCCCGGAATGTCCTTGTCCTCCTCGGGCGGGAAGTGGATGCTCACGCCCATGTCGAGGGCGAGGCGGTGGGCGACGTCGACGTCCTCGCGCTTCTCGACATAGAAGGCAAGGTGCTCCACGCCGACGTCGTAGTAGCGGTACTCGCCTCCGTCGGCTTGGCGGAGACCAAGGTACTGGTCGCCGAAGGCGAGGTAGACGACCTCCTCGGTGCCGCGGTAGGTGGGAAAGCGCCCCGCCTCCCTCATCCCGAAGGGACCGAGCAACCCCAGATAGAAGGCGAGCGAGCGCTCGACGTCACTCACCGCGAGGTCGATGTGATGAATCGAGACGCCCATCTGCCTCCTCGTGAATTCTGCAACATCTCGGGGTGCCGGCTTAGGGATCTCCCAGAAGAGCCCAGCGAACTGGGGCGTGATGCTGCTCGGGCAACCCACGATTTCAAAGGAGCACGCATGCACGCAAGAAAGACCATCGCTCTCGCCCTCACGGCTCTCGCGGTGACGGGCGGGTCGACCGCGTTGGCCGAAGTCAGGGCCAGCGACGACAAGCGCGGAGATGCGAAGTGCGAGAGCCACCCGTGTCCCGACCTGAAGAGCGCGGTCGCCAACCCGGGCATTTTCGACAAGACGCAGCTCTTCTACATCATCACCCAGTACAACGCCGTCCAGAAGACCCGGCTACCCCGCATCGCCATCAACACCAGCGGGTCGAGCGCGTCCGCTCCGGACTACTACGTGGAGAAGCGGGGTCGGCGCACCGGTGTTTTCAACGCGAAGACCGGAAGCAGGGTCGGCGCGGCGGTACTCGGCTCCTCTAGCAGCAAGTCGCTTACGTGGACGTTCTCGAGCCGGGCAATCGGGAGCCCCCAGAGGTACCTGTGGCGGGTAGAGATCGTCGCGAAGGGCGGCTCGAGGGTCGACATGACGCCGAACAGCGGCTACCTGAGGCACAGCGTCGGTTGAGCATGGTCGCGAGAACTGATCAGCCGCCGTTCGAGGCGACGGCGTAGCGCCGGCTCGGCTCGCCGCGCAGCGCCGTCGCCGGCGGCAGCGGCGTCCCCTGGGCAGTCGCGCCGGGCACGACCGGGAGGACGAGCTTCGACGCCAGCCGGCCCCCGAGCGCGACCGTATTGCGCGTGCGACCACGGTCCACGCTGGCGAACCGCCAGCGCGGGCGGTCGCCACCCGTCGCCTCGACAGTCACGCGGATCCGAGAGCCGGCGCGGAAGGCGTGGGCCACCGGCCAGATCGGCACCCGCACGAGGCTGAAGCGCCCGCGTGGCAGTGGCGCGGCGTCGCGGCGCCGGTGGGTCGGAACCGGATCGATCGAGGTCGACCGGCGCGGATCGAGCTTGCGGTGCGACGCGCGCAGCCAGCCGTTCTGCACGTAGGTCTCGTTGCCGTCGGGACGCACCTCGCTGAGCGTGACCTGAAGATCGGTGTCGCGCGCCGAGGATCGCAGGTGGAGGTCGAGGCTCGACGGCCCGGCGATCACCAGGTCGCCCGACAGTGGCTTCGACACCCAGCCCAGCCCCTTACCGGCGGCTATCGGCGCCCAGTCGTAGGGCGGCTGCGCCTTCCAGGCGAAGGCATCGCCGTCGCCTGGCAGCGTCTGCGCTGGACGGGCACTCGGGTCGGCGACGTAGCTCGCCGAGCGCCGCTTCGCCGGCTTGCCGCCGAGCGCGCCCTTCGGGCGCAGGAAGTAGCGCGTGGCGCGCACCTCGCGCGGCGGCCAGGCACCGTAATTCAGTTCCCAGGTCGCGCCGATGGAGCCGAGCCCCTGCGGGCCGGCGCCGTTGTCCATCAGGAGGCGCACGTGCGGGTCCTCGCGGAACTCCGCCTTGGCCGCGGCGACGCTGGTGAAGCTCGCCAAGCGCGACTGCTGCACCGGCGCCGCGGGCGCGTCCGCGAGGAAGCGGTACAGCTCGCCGCTCAGCGCGATGACGCTGGGCGGAATGCTCGGAACCTCGTCGGCGACGTACAGCTTGAGGAACTCGACCCAGCGGGTGATCGTGGTCGGGCCGAGCGAGTCGGCGTGCACGCCGTTCTGGAGTGAGATGAAGACGTTCGGCTTCCCGTTCAGCGAGCTGAGCGCCTCGGGGAAGTGCCCGCCCGTCTGCTCGTCGTGGTACTGCCCGACGAGGAACACCGGCACGCGCGCCCGTGCAAGCCAGGCGCCAGGCGAGCGCCGCGCGAGCGAGGGCGCGCGGAATGGCTGCCTGCGCTGAATCCGCAGCGCGTTCTGGGTCTGCAGCCTAAGACGCTGGTTCGCCAGGCAGTGCTCGTCTCCCATCCGCACCAGCTCACGCGCGTAGGGCTGGCCGCCCCCGGGCGCGGGCCGTGCGTCGTCCATGCGCTCCTGCAGCCAGCTCTGGCCGAAGCCCGAGTTGAGGATGCCCCCGGGGTAGCCGGTGCCGCTGTAGAGGTCGTCGGTCACCGACATCGGCGCGATCGCCGCGAGGTGCGGCGGCCGGGCGCCGGCGACAAACAGCTGGCTGATCCCGGAGAACGAGATCCCCGCCATGCCGACCTTCCCGCCCTTCACCCACGGTTGCGCGGCGACCGTCTCGATCGCGTCGTAGCCGTCATAGGTCGTCGGCAGGTCGAAGAGGTCGAAGGCGCCGCCCGAACAGCCCGAGCCGCGCATCTGCACGCTCACCGCCGCGAAGTCGACCATCGGCGCGATCAGCGAGCCGACGGCGGTGCCGCTCGCCGGCGCAAGCGGGTCCGGCTCGGTGCTGCCGCCGGTCAGCTGATTCACGACCGAGTCGAAGAGGTCGTGCGGGGCCGCCACCTGGTAGCCGGAGTACTCGATCACCGTCGCGAACGGCCCATCGGCGAGCGTCTTGCCGCGCGGCAGCCGGACCGTCATCGCCAGCTCCACGCCGTCGCGCATCGTCACATAGTTGAGCCCCTGCGTCAGGGTCTTGCGGCGATAGAACGACGGCTTGGGGTTCTGCCCCGGGCGCAGCACACGGAAGGCCTCGCTCCGGCGTACTCGCCCACCCGCCATCCGCCGGACGGTGTACCCGCGGCCGGGCGCAACGTTGCGGAATATCTCGCTTCCGAGCCGGTCGGCCCGCCCCTTGCTCACGACGCGCCCCCGAGCGTTCAGGAGCTCGAGCCGCTGCCCCCTATTCGCGTCGAGGACGTAGGCGTGGCGGATCCCGCCGCGGGCCTCGAAGGCAGCCGTGGCGGTGGAGGGAGCGAGCCCGCCCACCGCGAGCAGCAGCACGAAAGCGACGCTCAGCCGATGCCGTCGCGCAGACCCGCCACGCGTGACATCTCGGTTCCGCTCGCGCAGCGGGGGAATCGGCGGGGTAACTATCGCTCGCTACTTCCGCAGCGAAGTCGGCTCACCACGCCGCCGTGATCCGACGGCCACCGGCCCGACTTCGTATGAATCCTGACGTGCTTCAGCGGAACATCTCCCTTTCCAACCGTTCCCTATGCAGCGGCCGAGGGCCGCGGCCACGACCGTACCCGAGATCACGGCCGCAAACGAACGCTAATGAGCAAGACACGAGCTGCGCGGCCGGCTACAGAGCTTGGAGCGTCAGGCCGGGTCGCCGGCCGACGGACGGCGCAGGACCTGGCGGACGCGCGCGGCCTCCCGGATGAGGTGGTCGCGCTCGGCCGCACTGGCCGCGGCCCGGGCGGCGTCGGCGTAGAGCTGCGCGGCGCGCTCGAGTTCGCCGGCGCGCTCGCGCAGGTGGGCCGCCACGGCGGCGAAGCGCGGCAGGTCGGGATCCAGGTCGGCCAGCAGCGCCAGGCCGGCCTGCGGCCCGTCGGCCTCCCCGACCGCCACCGCCCGGTTGAGGCGCACGATCGGGCTGTCGGTGAGGCGCACGAGCTCGTCGTACCACTCGACGATCTGGACCCAGTCGGTCTCCGCCGCGCTGCGGGCATCGGCGTGCAGGGCGGCGATCGCGGCCTGCGCCTGGTACTCGCCTAGCCGGTCGCGTGCCAGCGCGGCCTGCAGGATGGCCACGCCCTCGGCGATCAGCCGGGTGTCCCAGCGCGTTCGATCCTGCCGGTCGAGGGGGACGAGGCGACCGTCCGGCGCGGTCCGCGAGGCACGCCGGGCGTGGTGCAGCAACATGAGGGCGAGCAGCCCGGCGACCTCCGGCTCGTCGGTCAAGGCCGCAAGCTGCCGGGTGATCCGAATCGCCTCGACCGCCAGGTCCACATCGCCGCCGTAGCCCTCGTTGAAGACGAGGTAGAGCACCCGCAGCACCGTTGCGAGGTCACCCGGCTGATCGAGCGACTCCCCGGCCAGGCGGCGCTTGGCGCGGCTGATCCTCTGCGCCATCGTCGGCTCGGGGACCAGGTAGGCGCTCGCGATCTGCGCCGTCGTCAGGCCGCCGACCGCGCGCAGCGTCAGCGCGACCGCCGCCTGGGCCGACAGGGCTGGGTGCGCGCACAGGAAGTACAGCGCGAGCGTGTCGTCGGCGTCCGGCACCGGGCCGGGCGCCGGCTCGGCGTGCACGACTTCCTCGCGCACCCGGCGTGCCGACTGCGACCGCGCGTCGTCGACGAACCGGTGCCACGCGGCGGTGACGAGCCAACCCTTGGGATCGCGCGGCGGGTCGTCGGGCCAGGCGGCCAGCGCGCGCACGAGCGCCTCCTGCACGGCGTCCTCGGCCGACGC
>Ga0075420_100003759_pt1 | contig 13329 bp, 9 predicted proteins | sample SoiMetdeltSBSDD4_FD_75296 | JGI IMG/M metagenome (GOLD analysis project Ga0075420, IMG submission 75296) | Bulk soil microbial communities from a Populus tree surrounding site in Tennessee, USA - Soil MetaG P. deltoides SBSDD4 | ecosystem: Environmental > Terrestrial > Soil > Tree plantation... | reverse complement strand
ATGGCGACGTTCGCACTGCGAATGCCCGCTGCGGAGAGCAACGTGGCGCTATCCATCCCGGGTCAGGGCAAACCAATCGCCGCGGCGACGCTCGCCCACGCCGAGCCCATGCCGATGCGCACCGAGCTGGGATCGCCAGTCGTGAAGGAGCGTCAGACGACGACCGTAGCCGCTGTTTTTCCGAGCGCGTTTTCGCCGGCGGAGAGCAACGTCCACATGGACATTACGGATACCTCGGGGGCGATCGTCGGCTCCAAACTGCTCCCGGTGCGCAAAGAGGGGGGGCACTTCGTCGCGCGAGGCTCGTTCGAGGCGCCGTCGTGGGGATCGATGCTGCTCACCTTCTTCGCGCTGGGACGACAGGATGGGCAGCATTCGCTCGGACTCTTGGTGAGCGGGCAGAATCTGGTCGTGCAGACCGATCGCGAGCTCCAGGTGGAGCTCGAAGGTTTGTCCGAAGCCGTGAGGCCGGGCGCGCCGCTCGCGGTGCGCGCGCGCGTGCGCGATCGGCAAGGCCAAGACGTGGAGTTTTCGCTCGGGGCGGCGCTGGTCGATCGCAACATCCTCGCGCTCAAGGATCCGCTCGAAGTCACGCCGATGGATCGCTTCTACAACCCCGAGCTCCGGACCATGTCCACCACGGGCAGCAAGATCCTCACGTGGCCCGTGGTGACGCGAAACTGGGGCACCGAGCAGCACGACATTGCGTTGCCGCCCTTCCCCTGGCGCGAGGGCGGACCGATCGAGTCGTGCAAGCAACACTGGGACGAAGAGGACTACGAAGCGGTCGGCGAGTCGGCGGGGATGGGATTCGGTTCGGGGATGGGCTCCATCGGCACGATCGGGCATGGCGCCGGCGGCGGCGCGAGAGTCGAAATCACCATTCGCACGCGTTTCCCTGCCACCGCCTTGTGGGAGCCGCATCTCAAAGGCAAAGGCACGGTCGACATTCGCGGTCGCTTCCCGGACAGCATCGGCGAGCAAGAGCTCATCGTGGTGGCGAGCGACAAGCGCGGCGGCGTGGGCCTCGTGCGCAAGCCGGTGCGCGTGACGCAGCCGGTCTTCATCGAGGCCGATCTGCCCTCCCCCGCCATCGCCGGCGAAGAAGTGTGGTTGCCTGCGCGCGTGCACAACCTCACCGATCGCGACGGTACTTTCACTTTGGAGCTCGGCAACCAACGCCGGGGCCTCGCGATCGCCAAAGGTGCCGCGGGCGCCGCGCACATGCCGCTTCGCATGGTGGCGGTCGGACAGCAGGAAGTGCAGTTGCGCGCGGTCGGCGGCGGTCATGACGATCGCGTCGTCCGTCGCATCGAGGTCGCGCCGCGCGGCGTCCCGATCGCGCGCGTGCGCAGTGCAACGCTCACGTCGGAGCCGCTGAAGATGACATTCGACGTCCCGAAGGTCGCCGCGGATGCCGACGCGCACCTGCGCATCGAGTTTCCCGCCGTGACCTCGGCGTTCGCCGGCATCGAGAACATCGCGCGCACCATCGGCGACGATCCTTGGTCGCTGGCGACTGATCTGACGAGCGCCGCGCTGGTGCTCGATCTGGCGAAGCGTCACAGGGTCGCCTCGGAGCGCATCGAAGAGCTCCGCGGCGAAGCGCTGGCGGCGCTCACGATGGTCGCACGCATCCAACGCAAGGACGGCTCGTTTGGATATTGGCGCAACGGAAAGTCGAGCCCGTACATCACCGCCGTCTTGCTCGAAGGTTTGCTGGAAGCGCGGCGCATCGGCTTGCCCGCTCCCAAAGCCACCATCGACAAGGCCGCATCGCATCTCGCAAGCAAGCTCGAGGGCGGCGACCTCATCGACGTCCGCGAGATCGGCTGGTGGGAAGGAGACACCACGCGCGTCCGCTACGGCATCACCGCCGAAGTCTTCGACGCGCTCGCGCGCCTGCCCGCCGACCAACGACGCGGCAAGGTGGGCCTGGCAATCGATCGCTTGGTGCCGCGCTACCAGAAGTACCTCGAAACCAGCGCCATCGATCCGCTCGCCGCCGGCCGCGGGCTCGCCGCGCTCATCCGCCTCGGCAAGATCACACCCGCGAACGCACGCCGCATCGCCGCGCGCCTCTTGCGAGAACGCGACGAAGGCCACGTCGAGCCGAGTTGGTTCCACGCCTACGGCGGTCGCGTCGACGCCACCCTCGCGGTGCTCGAAGCCCTCGAGCTCGCCGACGCCACCGGCTTTGCCGCAGAAAAGCGCGACGCGCTCTCATGGATCCTGTCGACGCGCCCATCCTGGGGCGATTGGCACAACGAAGCCGGCACGACTGCAGCGTTGCGCGCGCTCGCCCTGGTCGGCGCAGCGCCAAGCGAAGTGAAGGGCAGCGTCGTCGTAAAGCTCGATGGCAAGATCGTGCACCGTGCGGACGTCGATCCGAAAGATCCGTGGCTCTCCACCGCATCGCTCGCGCACCTCGATCTCGGCCGTCATCTCCGCGCCGGCCGACACCAAGTCGAGATTTCGTACAGCGGCGCGCTTCGCCCCGCGGTCAGCCTCACGTCGCGCTTCTGGCACAAGGGCAAAGCCGGAGAAGCTTCGTCGAAAGGCGCGACGCTGAAAGTCGATGGCCCTCACACAGTCGCACGCGGCGCCAGCGCGACGCTGCACGTGAAGGCGAGCGGCGAGCGCGTTGCGGGAGGCACGATCGTCATCGGGCACTCTGGCCTCCTCGATCTCGACATGGGCGCGCTCAGCGCCATGACGGGCCGCGGCCGCACCATCAGCGCGCTGCGCACCACGGAACGAGGCCTCGAGCTCCGCATCGCCCCCAGCGCCAAAGACGTCCGCCTCGCCCTCCCCTACCACGCCATCCGCAGCGGTCGCGGCCACCTGCCCACCATCGCCTGGTTCGGGCGTTCACAACCACTCGTCGTCGATGTGGGAAAGCTGGTGGTCCACTGAGCGAGAGCTGAATCAAAACGGATCTTCGGTATGCGCGAGCTCCCAGAGTTCGAGGAATTTGTCGCGCACCCAGGGATGCAGATCCATCGCAACACCGCGGTGGTTGCTGGATCGGGGAACGCGATCGGTTTCGGCTTGTCGTCTCCGGGATAGCGTCCCGTGCTCAGCACGCCGATGTTCACATTCAGAGTGGTGTCGAGCAGCTTTCCCGTGCCGGGCGTGCGCTCCGCGTAGCCTTTGCCCAGGTGTCTGCGCTTGAATTCTTGCAGATCTTCGTCGCGCATCACCAAGTCCACGTCCACAGTCACGCGGCGGTGCCCGTACTCGTTCAACGCGAACGCGCCGATGATGGCGTAGGGCAGCCCGTCAGACTCTAGGATGGCCGTCAATCTGTAGAGTGCTTGCTGCGCTTCCGCCTCGCCCATGAAGAACCTTCCACAATACGCAACGCCCTCGACGAAGCGCCTCGTTCTCCGGTGGCAGGGAGCCGGCACCCCATGTTCGAGCGCTCGCCATACTCTTTGCGTAGCATGATCACAGCAAATGCTGGGTGCGCACCGCGTGCAGTCCGTTAAGCTAGCGCCATGTTGGTGACGCGGACGCCTCGCGCTTCGTTGCGTCCCTTCGTTCGCCGTGTGTGGGCGATCAAAGCGGAGGCGGCGCGGGTGAGTGATGCTCCGCGTGAGTTGGTGTTGCCGACGGGGGCGTCGCACGTCGTGTTTCGGCTCGGGGATGAGCCGCTGCGTATTTTCGATCGGCTGGACGATTCTGTCGGTCGCGTGATCCAGCATGCCGTGGTGGGAGGTGTGCGCGCGCGTTATTACGTGCGCGATGTGTCGCGGCCGGTGGGCTCCGTCGGCGCGGAGCTTCAGCCTGGTGCGGCGCAGCTTCTCTTTGGTGCGACGGCGGCGGAGCTCGCCGATCGTCACACGCCGCTTTTCGATCTGTGGGGGCGTGCGGCGGAACAGGTGCGCGAGCGGCTGCTGGAGGCGGGTCGTCCGGAGCGGCAGCTCGATGTGTTCGAGTCGCTTCTCGCGGAGCGGCTACCGAAACCGCGGGCGCTTCATCCCGCGATTGCGCATGCGCTCGAGCGCTTCAACGCGGAGAGTGAGATTGCGGAGGTGGTGAGGGAAACCGGGTACAGCCATCGGCGTTTCATTGCGCTGTTTCGTGAGGCGGTGGGGCTCACGCCCAAGGTGTACTGTCGCGTGTTGCGGTTTCGGAGTGCGCTCGATCGCATCTCGGATGGGGCGCTCGTCGAGCTGGCGCTCGATGCGGGGTATGCCGATCAGGCGCATCTCAGCCATGAGTTTCGGGAGCTCGCTGGGATTTCGCCGCGGCGGTATCGCGAGGCGGCGCCGCGGTTTGCGAGTCACGTGCCGCTTCGGCCCTGAAGGTCAATTCCATACAAGACCGTTCTGGGGCGCCGGCATTAAGTAGGGTGCGAAAGGAAGCGAACCATGATTCATGAGCTTTTCCCCTATCTCGGCGTGAAGAACGCCGCCAAAGCCATCGAGTTTTACAAACAGGTCTTCGGTGCGACGGAGAAGTTTCGGCTCGTCGAGCCGAGTGGGCGTATCGGTCATGCCGAGCTCGATTTCGGTGGGACCATCGTGATGATCGCCGACGAGTTTCCCGAGCTCGGGTTCAACGGGCCCGAGACCCTCGGGGGGACGCCGGTCACCATCCACCTCCATGTCGACGATGCCGACGCGCTGATCCACCGCGCGGTCGAGGCCGGCGCGGAGATCCTATTTCCGCCGAAGGATCAGTTCTACGGCGAGCGCTCCGGCACGGTGCGCGACCCGTTCGGGTATCGGTGGAACATCGGGCATCAGATCGAGGAGGTCACACCCGAGGAGATGCAGCGTCGGTACACCGAGATGCTGGCGTAGACGGCTGCGATCGGGCGGGCTAACAGACGGCCATGCAAGCCCGCTCGCTGTTGGTGATGGCGCTCGTCGCAGGATGCAGTTCGGGATGGCGTGAAGAGACGCTGCCTCCGGACAAGCCGCTGCCGATCCCGGCCGCGCCCCCCCCGGCGCCGGTGCAACCGCCGCCCGCGCCCGTGGCCTCGGCCGCACCGTCGGCACCCGCGCCTGCGCCGGTGGCGGCCAAGCCCAAGCCGCCCGAGCCGACCGACACGATCGACACGACCGCCGGACCCGTGCGCATCACGCCCATTCAGCACGCGACGGTGGTGTTCGAGTTCAATGGCAAGATCATCGTCGTCGATCCGTGGAGCAAGGCGCCGGAGGGATGGCTGCCGAAAGCCGATCTCGTGCTCATCACCGACATCCATCCCGACCATTACGATCCGCCGGGCATCGATGCGGTGAAGAAGGAAGGCACGATCTTCGTCGCGCCGAAGGTCGTCGGCGAGAAGCTCCCCGGCGCAAAGGTGATGAACAACGGTCAGGAGCGCACCGAGATCGGCGTCAGCATCCGCGCCGTCCCCATGTACAACCTGAAGCGCGGGCCCGAAGCAAAGAAGCTCTACCACGACAAGGGTCGGGGGAACGGTTACGTGCTCGGGTTCGGCGACAAGCGCGTCTACCTGTCGGGCGACACCGAGTGCATTCCCGAGATGAAGGCGCTCAAGAAGATCGACGTCGCCTTCGTGTGCATGAACCTGCCCTACACGATGCCGCCGGAAGAAGCCGCCGAGTGCGTCAAAGCCTTCAAGCCGAAGGTCGTCATCCCGTACCACTATCGCGACAGCGATCTCGGCGTCTTCAAGAAGACCCTCGGCGACACGCCGGGCATCGAGCTTCGCACTCGGGAGTTCTACGCCGCACCCAAGTAGAATCGGTACGTGGCCTTACCACTCGCACCCGGTACGATGATCGCCGGGCGCTATCGCCTCGAGCGGCGCCTCGGTGAAGGGGGCATGGGCGCGGTGTGGGCGGCCACGCATACCGTGACCGGGCGTTCGGTGGCGCTGAAGTTCGTGCGCGGGCCGGCGCATGCGCGCGCCGAGATGCGCCGGCGGCTGTTGCGCGAGGCGCGCGCGGCGAGCGCGGTGGCACACCCCAACGTGGTGGAGGTGCTCGATGCCTTCGAGCACGACGAGGAAACGCCGGTGATGGTGATGGAGCTTCTCACCGGCGAGACGCTGCGCGAGCGCATCGATCGCAAGGAGACGCTGTCGATGGCCGAAACGGCGGCGCTCCTCTTGCCGGTGATCTCCGCGGTCGGTGCCGCGCATGCGCGCGGTGTGGTGCATCGCGATCTCAAACCCGACAACATTTTTCTCACCGACACCGCCGTGCGCGTCCTCGATTTTGGGATCGCCAAGCTCGCCGAGCCGGAGCCTGGCATGGTGACGCAAACCGGATCGACGGTCGGCACGCCCTGTTACATGGCGCCCGAGCAAGCGCTCGGCGAACGCGACGTCGATCACCGCGCCGACATCTGGGCGCTCGGCGTCATCCTGTACGAGTGCCTCTCGGGCGTGCGCCCCATCGAGGGCGAGACCGTCGGCCAGGTGGTGATGCACCTCGTGAGCACCGGCATCACGCCGCTCGAGCACGTGGCGCTCGGCGTGCCGAGCGATGTCGCGGCACTCGTCGGCCGCATGCTTTCCCGCGAGCGCACGCGACGCCCCGGCGATCTTCGAGAAGTCGCCGACACGCTCGCGCGCTTTGGCGATGCTGCTGCTCCTTCCTTCGAAGCGCCGCGAGCGTCGAAGAAACCCATCTTCGTCCTGTTGGGCGCAGCGGCTGCGCTGGCGCTCCTCGCACTCACGCTTCGCGATGACCCGCAGCCCGCGCAGCTGTCGACGTTCGTCACTGCTTACGAGCTGCCTGCGAGCTCCGCATCTTCGATGGCGCCGTTGCACTCGGCATCCGCACCCGCGCCACCACCTCCGATCGCGAAGCGCACTGCGAAGCCGGCGCCATCGTCGAGCGCGCCGGCGGGCCTAGCGGAGAAGCCGCCCTTTTGAGGATCAGCGCCGGCAGTAGGCGCGCCCATCGGTGACCGAGCCTGGTCGCACGGCGGCGAAGAAGGTGTTGGCCTTTCCCTCGACGGGCCAGGCGAACTCCCAGTCGGTGTTGGGCATGTCGGTGAAGCACTCGAGATCCTCGGGACCCACGGTCATCTCCACCAGGGGGGGCGCGACGTTCCACATCAACGCCCAGCCGTCGTTGTCGCTCTCCGTCCCGCAAGGCATGCCGCCCATCGGCGGCGGGTAACACTGCTCGTTGGGGGCGAGCGTTTGATCCGGCGTGATGGTGACGTTTGGCAGGTAGATGCCGGCATCATCGAAGCTCGCCTCCGCGTCGGCATCGCGCAACCAGAACGTGACCACGCCCCTCGTCGGGTCGAGCGTCACGCCGCGTTCGGCCGCGATGCGCTCGAGCTCGGCGATCGGCTGCAGGTTCTCGCCGCGCGGCGTGAAGTCGAGATCGCCCGCGCCGCTTCGCACGGTGCGCAGCCGGCGCACGTAGCCGTCGAGCTCCCACGCGAGCACCAAGGCTTCGTTCGGCGGCAGCCCCGTGAGCGTGTAGCAGCCGTCGTGCGCGGATACGACGCTGGGGATCTCGGGCCGATCGAGCACGGATGCCACGACGCCAGGCAAATAGGCGCCGGTCGCGCGATCGCGGACACAGTCGGTCCACGACACCGTCGACGCTGGCGTCACCGGCGGCTCGCTCTCGACATCACCACAACCGGAGAGGGCAAGTACGAATAGGAACGTGTTGCGCATCATGCTCGGATCAGCAACACGCGTGCCGCACTTCAACGCAGCGAAAGCGCGCCGTACCGTCCGCGCCGGCGCACGCTCTCGCCGTCCGCATTCGTGGACTGTGCGGAGATGCGGACTCATGAGAGCCCATGCTCCGCGATCTTTTCGTAGAGGCTCGAGCGGCTGATGCCGAGCAGGCGCGCCGCGAGCGTGCGGTTGCCGCCGGCGTGCTCGAGCGCGCGCACCAGCGCACGACGCTCGGCTTCGCGCATCTCGGCGTCGAGCGGACCGACGACCGACACCGCTGCGGCGGACTCCTGGGCGCTCGAGCCCTGCGTCGTGCTGGGCTGCGTCGCGAAGCGCACGCGTTGCGAGAGCTCCTCGCGCACGGCCTGCTCGCTGATGGTCGGCGCCTCCGAGAGGACCACGAGGCGCTCCACCACGTTCTGCAGCTGACGAACGTTTCCCGGCCAGCGCTGGCCGCGAAGCACCTTGATCGCCGCTGCATCGATGGTGATGTTCGGCTTTTCGTTGGCGGCGCCGAAGGCACGCACGAAGTGCTGCACGAGCACCTCGATGTCCGAACGCCGCGCGCGCAACGGCGGCAGCCAGAGCGGCACCACGTTGAGCCGGTAGAACAGATCCTGACGGAACTGCCCGCGATCGATCATCGTCTCGAGATCGCGATGCGTCGCGGCCACCACGCGCACATCGACGCGCAGCGTGCGTGTTCCGCCGAGCCGCTCGATCTCGCGATCCTGGAGCAGCCGCAGGAGCTTCGCCTGGACGGCGGTGCCGAGCTCACCGATCTCGTCGAGGAACAGCGTGCCGCCTTCGGCGAGCTCGACGCGACCCGGCTTGCGCGCGGTGGCGCCGGTGAACGCGCCCTTCTCGTAGCCGAACAGCTCGCTCTCGAGCAGCGCATCGGGAAGCGAGGCGCAGTCGATCTTCACGAAGGGCTTGTCGGCGCGCGAGCTCGCGCCGTGGATGGCGCGCGCCACCACTTCTTTGCCGGTGCCGCTCTCGCCGCGGACGAGTACCGTGGCATTGCCGGGAGCGGCGCGGGCGACGACCGACCAGACTTGCTTCATCACGCGCGAGTCGCCGAGCACGACGCCCGCGCTCGGCGCTGCGTCCTCGCGCTCGTGCCGCGCGAGCGCTTTGCCGATCACGTACGCCACTTGCTCGGGCACGAACGGCTCCAGCAGAAAATCCGCGGCGCCGGCTCGGAGCGCCGCGATCGCATCGCCCAACTTCCCTTCGCCCGCGATCACGATCACCGGGATGCTCACGCGCGCCATCAACTCGCCGGCGAATCGCAGCTCACTGACCACGACGCCGATGGGTCGAGACTCCACCGCTTCGATCGCGTCCTCGAGGCTGTGCACCGCGACGACGTCGGCGTCGAGACAACGCCCGAGCTCGCGCGCATGGTTGGGCGTGTCCGCGAGCACCAGCAGCATGTCGAGCTTCATGGCGCGCCCGTGAGCCATGGTTCGAAACCTCGTGACACGGCCCTGCATCGTCCCCACGACGCTTCGCAGCCGCAGACGACCGATGCCTCGTCGACCATCGGCGCTTCGAAGGGCTCGACCGCGAGCGTGGTGTCGCTGCAACCGAGTGCCGTGGACGAAAACGAGAGCGACGAGCCGAAGCTGACAAAGGCCGCGCGCGCGCTCGTCTCGATGCGTGAACCGCTGACGGTGGTGCTCGCGCCGCCGTACACCGCCACGCCGTCGCCGAAGCCGCCGGAGCAGTCCTCGGCGAGCGTGCCCTTCACGAGCACGCCTTCGAGGTGCACGATCGCTCCACGCGCGTGAATGCCGGCGGTGCGGCTGCGCTCGACGAGCGCGCGCCGCATGGTGACCTCGGCCCCCCCCTGACTCGAGGTGATGCGCACGCCTTGCCCGGCGCAGTCGGCGCGCGAACCGGTGTGCGCCTGCGCGAAGCTCCCGGCGCTGTCACGAATCACGCTGTCCTCGAGAGTGCCCGTTGCGTCGATGAGCTCCACGCCGGCGTCGTGGCTCCGCTCGATGATGCTGCGCGTGACCATGAACGTCGACTGCTCGAGACGGATGCCGTTGCCCGGGGCTCCGCCGGGAAGCGCGCCGCGGATCAACGCATCTTTGATGGTGACCTGGCCACTCGCGAGGACGCCGCCGTTGTCGTGCTCGACGACGCTGCCTTCGATCCACAGGCTGGTGCCGCCGTCGAGTGAGATCCCCACGGGAGCGCGAATTCTCGTGTTGGCGACGAGGAGCTCCGATGCACCGCCGGCCACGCCGCTCCCGCCCTGCATCTCGATGACCGATTCGACGACCCCGACTCTGGCATCGTCGGTGGCGCGAACGGCCGCGCCGTCGGACTTGCGAAAGCGCATCGACTGGAGAAGAACGCCCGAGCCCGTCACGAGCACGCCGTCACCGTCACCGCCGATGCTGAAACCGGTCGCGCCCACGAACTCGAGCCCGGGCTCGAACGACAGCGCGGGCGCGCTCGCATCGAGCGGCTCGAGCAGCGTGCTCTCGGCGCATGCGCCCCACACGATGATCGGTCGGTCGACGACGACGTTTTCGCGATAGCTGCCCGCCGCGAGCAGGATGAGCGTGTCCGTCTGGGGGCCGAGATCGAGGCTCGCGACGGCAATCGCTTCGTTCACCTGCTGGAACGGATCGTCGATCGATCCGGCGGCGCCCGGCGTCCCATCGGGCGCCACGTAGAGCCGCGGCCAGTCCGCAGGATCGAACGGACCGGCCGGCGTCGGAAAGATGCCTCGCGGGTTGGCAAAACGCGGGTCGCGCCGGTCGGCCTCGACGCAGCGCAGAGGCACGCAATCTCCGGTGGGGAGCGCGAGACCATCGCACGCGTCATCGAGCGTCATCACGCACCCACCGTTCCCGTCGGAGACGACGCTGCAGGTGCCGACGCCGGCAGCTTGGCATCCTCCATCCGGCGACGGCGCATCGTTCGGCCCGCAATCGAAATGAACCGCGGTGAGTCCGATGTCGCAACCGGCGCAGAAAAGCGCCACGACGACGAAGATCGGCTGGCTCGTTTCGGGACGCGTCCGACCATCGTACCTCATCGCCGACGTCGGCAGAGCCATACGCAAGCCAAGATCCACCAGGCTCCCTGCGAGCCGCCCCGTGCCGCGCGGCATGCGCCGACGAGAGTCGCGTCCGGTTCCTCGAGGGACGGCACCTCGGGAAGCACGCACTCGCCGCCGTCGAAGCGATAACCGGAGAGGCGCAGGCTATGCGAGCGCAGCCGCTCTCCCAGCAGGATGGGTAGGCCCCGCGTTGCGAGCAAAGCCGGCGCGTGGAGCTCGATCGCGGGCAGCGGCACGACGCCGAGGTCCACGAAGTCGAGCGTCGTGCGCCTCACCGCCGGGACATTGGGCGCCAACCACCAGAGCTCCTCGCGCACGCGAAGCGGTGCGCCGCGGACATCCGACGCCATCGGTACCCTACCGCTCCACGCACCATCCATCCCGAGCCGTGCGGCGAAGGCATGCGGCACGTCCCCGTACTCTCGGCCGGCGAAGATGTAGCCGTCCGCGTCCAGGAAGACGTCGACCGTCAAGCTGCACGGGCCGAAGCCGGACTCTTCGACGATGGGAGGCCGCGTCGCCGCTCCTGTGGTCTGCGAAACGAAGTCGATGCGAAAGCCGCTGCCGGCGAGCGGCCCCGTCTCGGAGCACCAGGACAGATCCGGGTTCCAGACGACGAACGCTTCGTCGCCATCGAGAAGCCCCGCATGAATCGCGCCACCCAGGTTCGCGCCCGGCAACAACCGTGAGGTGCCGTCGGGATCGAGGATGACGAGCCCTTCGTCCGTCGCGCTCAGCATGAAGCCCCCGTGTGGGTTCGGCCAGCCGCGGATCGCGCCGGGGATCTCCAGCGGCTCGCGCAATTCTCGTCCGCGCGGATCGACGTGGCTCATGAGCCACCGCCAACCTTCTTCCGGATCGGGCTGCGTGCCCAACACGAAGAAGCCTTCGCTTGCAGGCGCGATGGCGTATGCGGTCTGCTCACCCTCGCCCGCGAAGATGGGCACGGAATTGCCGGACGGGCAGCCGTCGGGACCCAACGCGACGCCGACAACATCGCTTTCATCGTTGCGGTTGTCGTGCCAGGCGACGAACGCGCTGTCTCCGTCGAGCGCATGCGCGCCGACCGCGTCCCACTGGCTGTTGTCGGCACCCGAGACGAGAAATGGATCCGCGATTGGCTTTTTGACATCGTCGAGCCACGCGCCGAAGACATCCTCTCCATCGGCCCAAGCTTGGAACGAGCTGTTCACCAAGAGGTGCTGCGAACCGTCGAAGACCGCCACGTGCGGCACGAACCCCACCACGCCTCGATCGTCGATGCTCGCGTCCGGGCCGATGGTCAGCAGCGACACGGCTGTGTAATCGGACCAGAAGAGCACCGCGTCGGATCTCATCGACGTCATCACGAGCGGCGCACCCGCGTCGTAGGGCAGCTCGGCCGCGGCGCTGAGCTCGCCGCCCGCATCGAGCCTTCCGATGCGCGTCACCCAGCGATCGCCGTCCCGCGCTCCCCATGTGAGCGCATAGCCGTCATCCGTGGCGACGAACCGATCACGCGCGCCATCGTTCAGGCCAGCATCGGTATCCAGCTCGACGGCAAGCCCCAGCGGCAGACCCGCAACGTCAAACCGCTGTGCGCGCAACCACGGATCCAGATCCTCGAGAGGGTCGTCGTCGGTGGCGTAAACGGCGACGAAACCATCGGACCTCGCAGCAACGGCAGCACTCCCATTGTCAGCAAGCGCAAACGCCAAAAATGAGGGGGGGGAGGCGGCCGCTTCCCAACCGAAGGACGTGGTCTGCAGCATGTCGTCGCCTGGATAGTCGACGCGCGAGACGAGCAGACAGCGTCCTTGAAGATGGCAGCCCACGTCTACGAGGTGGGCGTCTCCCGCAACCAGGAGCCGCGGCTTGGCATCGAGCCACTCGCCATCGCGACTCAAGCGCGTGGCTTCGATTCCCGCCTCGGTCGCCTGCACGAAAAAGAAGCCCGACCCGGCGAACACGATGTCCCACGGCCAACCTTGGAACTCAGATGGAATCGCCAGCGGCACTGGCTCGGATGAACCGCGCTTCAAGAGCGCGCCGGCGAAACTGAAGGTGACGCTCGTCTCGAGGATCACGCGATTCACCCACATGACCAGCGATCCTTCGGGCCCGGCGGCAACGCGAGGGTCCCATTGATCGCCCCACGCTTCCGCTCGAACGGGCGCATCCAACTCGAAGGCGGGTCCCGGATCGATCTCGGCGCGCGCCGCCGGCGCGCCGAGCACGCCGAGCGCCACGATCACCGCGCTCGAAGCTCGTGCAATCGACATCGTCGCGATGCCAGAGCAGCGCCCGTGCCAATCGTCTTTTCAGCGCGTTGCGACACGACCGTCCGGAAATCCGGACATCGACGTGTTCGCCACTCAGGATCTGTCCGCCGCCGCGGACAGATCATCAAAAAGCGCCGCGCATGCCCATGCGGCCTGGCCCGATCCACGCTTCGATCGCGCCGCGCTCATCGGATCGGCCTTTCACCGCCAGAGCGATCCCGGTTCCGAGCGCGGCCGCCCCCACCGCGAGCGTCACGATCGATGCCGTGCCGACCGCGTTGGTGACTTCGATCTGCCGCTCGCGATCGGTCGGGCATTCGCGGTCGGTGCACGCGGCATCGAGATCCGATTCG
>Ga0075420_100003758_pt1 | contig 13329 bp, 11 predicted proteins | sample SoiMetdeltSBSDD4_FD_75296 | JGI IMG/M metagenome (GOLD analysis project Ga0075420, IMG submission 75296) | Bulk soil microbial communities from a Populus tree surrounding site in Tennessee, USA - Soil MetaG P. deltoides SBSDD4 | ecosystem: Environmental > Terrestrial > Soil > Tree plantation... | reverse complement strand
GGCGGGAGGTCGGCGAACGCGGCCTTGAAGTCGGTGTCGAAGTCCGACACCGGCCCGGCCTCGGGCGCCTTCGCGCCCGTGTCGAGGACGGTCCCTTCCGGGGCGGCTGCTTCCTGCTCGATCATGCCCGGAAGCCTGCCGCCGCCCAGCCCGGGAATCAAGGGGCCGCGAGCCCGGCCTTGCGCTGGCGCTTCGCCATCGCCTTGCGCACGCGCTCGGCGTCGTGTGGGTGCGTCAGGAAGTGCGCGACGCGCTGGTCGCGGGTCATGTAGTGCAGGAGGATCCCGCGCCGCGTGGCCGTGGAGCACCCCGCGAGGTGCTTCAGGAGCTCCGGCGAGGGCGACGGGGCCTCGATCAGTGTTCTTTCCACCGCACGTCCCTCCCCCGGCGCTTCTCGAGCGCCAGGTACTCGCGCAGGCTCTTCTCGTTCCGGAACGTGCTCACGCCGTCCTTCGGGTCGAAGTGCGCGCCCACAACCTCGGCGTCCTGCCGCGAGAGCTGCGGGGTCTCGAACTCCTTGAAGTTCAGGACCGCGCCGCCCTTCACCGGCACGTACTCGCCCGTCTCGGGGATCCAGCGCAGGCGGGTCACGCGCTCGCCGCCATTTCCGTCTTCGGCGCCTCGGCCTTCGCCATCGCCGGCTTCTGGAGCGCCGGCACCTTCGGCGCGAGCTGCTTCGGCTGGTTCATCGGCCGCCCGCTCGAGCCGCGCGGGCGCGCGAGCTGGCCGGCTTGCATGTGCACCGCGCCGATGTCGCGCAGGAGCCGCGGGATCGGGTCCTCGCCCGGCACCGGGCTCTTCGCGGCCTGGAGCAACTGGGCGATGTCCACCTGGTCCTCGAGGTTCGGAATCGCGAAGCCCTCGCCGACCGCGCGCAGCAGGGGCTTCGGTTTCCAGCCCTGCGCGATGAGCTGCGGCAGCACGGCCGCGAGCTGCGGCAGCACGTTCGTGTAGAAGCTCGCGCGCAGCGCCTTCGTCTGGTCGCTCGGCCGCTCCATCGAGAAGGCCTCGATCTCGAGCGCGAGGTCGTCGAAGGTGGCGCCCGAGCCCTGGACGAAGGAGCCGCCCTCGAAGATCGCCTCGGCCGTCTCGGGCACCTCCTCGCCCTTCTCCTGCAGGCGCTGGCGCATGGCCGCCGCGGCCTCGGGCCCGGCGAGGAAGCGCACCTCGTCGGTCGTGAACATGTCGTAGCAGACCGTCTTCAGGATGCGCGCGGCGAAGCGGTTCTGGAACGAGCCCTTGATCTGCGCCACGCGCGCGCCAGCGGCCTGCGTCGCCTCCAGCACCTCGGTCGCCGTGCCGTCGCCGGTCACGACGCCGCGCTGCACGTCGTCGAAGCCGAGCGCGCGGTCGCGCCGCCCGCGGATAAGCTGGTCGCCCACCAGCATCGGCTGCGTCGGGCCGCCCTTCTCGAGGCTCGCGATCTTGTTGGCGAGGTCGCCCAGCGACCCGGTCGTGTAGATGCCGCTGTGCCGGCCGTTGTTCAGGAGCTCGCCGAGCTGCGTGTCCGAGGTCACGATCAGGCGCGCGTAGCTCTCGATCGCCTCGCTGATGGCCTTGCCCGAGCGGCTCGCCTGTTCGATGTGGCCGGCGTTGGCGAGAATCGGCGAGAGCGGGTGCGGCGAGTCCGGCACCGGGTACACGCCGCCGATGATGTAGCGCCCCCAGCGCGGCCCGAACATGGGCTTCGGCGGACAGACGATCTCGCCCTGAGAGGGGCTCGTGCCGCTCATCGAGTTGCAGCCGAGCACCGTGGTGACCCCGTTGAATCCCTGGTCCGGCCCTGGCTCGCCGTCGAGCCTCATCCCCGGCAGGTAGATCGAGACGAAACGGAGCTGCTTGCGATCGACCGAGGTCTCGTCGCGGTCCTTTATCATCGAGCCGAGGAGCGAGATCCCGGCGTTCGACGTGGTCATGTCCTCGATCGCGTTGAGGTCCCAGCCCTCGCGCTTGTCTTCCGGCTTCAGCCGGTCGAGCTTCGCGCGCCGGATCATGTCGTCCTTGTCGGCCCACCACTCGTGCCAGATGATCCGCGCGCGCCGCGGCGTCGGACAGAGATGGTCCCAGCCGCAGCGGTCCGGGGAGACGCGCGTCACCTCGGGCCACAGCGGCGGGTCCTCGGCTTCGTAGGCCTCGGGCAGCGGCACGAGCGAGCAGAGCGCCACGCTCCAGCCGTAGAGATAGTCCACCACGAAGTCCTCGAGCGTCGTGTGGAAGTCGGAGTCGAGCACCCAGCGGTTCATCCCGAATTGCAGGGCCTCGGCGACCTGCTGCTGCGCCACGGGGCGGCGCGTCGTGATGTTGACCCGCGGGTTCGACCACACGAGTTGCGTCGCGAGATAGGACACCATCTCGAAGCCCGCGTTCTCCGGGTCGAACATGCCGTCGCCCGGCACGCCGTCCCACCAGGAGCCAGGGAACTTGTCGAGCATGGCCCGGATCCCCTCGCGGCGCGTGTCGCGGACCCTGGCCGAGGCCAGGACCTCGCGCATGAGATCCTTCGGGTCGAGGGACAGGGTCATCGGCGGGCGCTACTTCCCGAAGGCCCCGAACCAGGCCGCCGCCCGGCGCTGCGACCGCGTGGCGCCGATCGCGCCCGCGCGCCCGCCCAACGTGCCGCTGTTCATGGCGTCGGTGGGCTGCACCTTCTTCGGCGGCGCCTTCGGCGTGTTGCCGACGCGCTTCCGCAGGGCCTCCCGCTCGGTGCGCTCGGCCGACTCGAAGGCGAGCTGGTTCTGGGCGCCGAACTTCTTCGAACGCTTCAGGGCCTGGCTCTGGTTCGTCATGGCGTCACTCTCTGACCCTCACGGGCCCAAGTCAACCGGCCCGGGCCTCGGCCTCGGGCGGCACGTCCCCCGGGGCTCCAGGCATGGGCACCTCGACGCGCCCGGTGTAGACCTCGATGCGCGAGGGCTCCTTCTTCGCCTCGTCCTCGGCGGCGTGGGTCTTCGGCGCGATCAGGATGGTCCGGATGAGCACCTGGGCCTGGAGGAAGTACTTCGACTCCGGGTCGCAGGCGGCCTCGTGGAGCTTCTGCAGGCGCTCGAGCATCCCCTTCGGGAACTTCCGGAGCTCCTTGACGCCCGCGCCGCGCTCGATCGCCTCCATGCACTTGCGCTGGGCCGCGGTCGCCGGCGCGCCCTGGCCCTGCTTCGCCGGGTCGCGGCCCGGCTGGCCGTTCCCGTAGTGCCACGGCCGCAGGTCGTTCTTCGGCAGCGACGAGGGGTTGCCGCCGATGCACGTCGGAGGGTGGCCGAGCTGGCCCCCCACGGCTACACCGCCCCCGCGATGATCTTCCGGCGGAAGATGGCCCGGATGGTCCCGTGGTTCGTGGTCGGGATGCTGTAGACGTGGTCGTAGGTGCGCCCGCCCTTCCACGCTGCGGCGCCGAGCTGGGCGTGCGTCGGCTTGTACCGCCAGTTCCCGCCCACCGTGTCCAGGCCCCAGTAGTTGTCCGTGAAGGGGGTGTCGTAGAGCGGCCCGCTCGAGCCGGCCGCGAAGGTCGTGCTGTAGATGGGCGTCTGGCTGCGCCGCTCGATGATGTCGAGCGTGACCTGGCCCGAGACGTCGGTCGAGACGAGCAGGGTCCGCCCGTCGCCCACGACGATCGCCCCGACGTCCGAGCAGTCGGAGCCTTCCTGTACCTCGTCCTCGGCAACGACGATGTCGGTCATGGATCCTCGGGCTGCTTGATGGTCGGCCCGGAGAGGCGCCCGCGCAAGAGTCCGGCCTGCGCGACGTGCGCCGGCGTGTCCCCCGTGGCCACCACGCGCCCGCGCACGAGGCCCGGGGCCGCGATCCGACCCTTCGGGGGCTCCTCGAGCACGATCGCGACCGGCGGCACGAAGGGCTCGCCCTCGGGGAGGGGGCGCCAGCGCACGCGCGCGAGCGCCGCGCGCCGGAAGCGCGCCACCTCGGCCAGCACCCGGCCGATGACAGAGGAGTGCCGCGCGCCGCCCACGGTCGGCCGGTGGCGGTGTTGCGGCGAGGGCTGGGCAACCGCTCGCACCGCGTTCCCGCGCTTGCTCGGCGCCTCCTGGTGGAGCTGGATGCCGAGCATCGTCAGCATGGCCGCCTGGCTCGCCGTCGTGAAGTTGATGCGCAGGCCAGCGTTCCCGGACGGCCCCACGAGCACCCCGCGGATCACCACGTTCCCCTGGTGGTCGTAGCAGAGGACCGCCACGTCCTCCTGTCGCGACTTCGCGAAGCTGTTGGCGTCCGCGGGGATGTTGATGCCCTCGCGGTGGCAGAGCGTGTAGGCGCGGCTCCCGAACCGCCCGGTCACGAAGAAGCCGGCGGCCGAGGCCGTGGCGCCGTCGACCTCCGAATCCTCGGCCGTCAGCAGCGTCACCATCCCCACGACGATGTCGGGCGTGAACCCGAAGGCGAAGTCCTGCGGCGTCGCCGAGGCCGTCACCGGGAAGTTGTCGCACTGCATCCGGAACGCGCCGGAGAACTTGAGCCCGACGTAGTGCGCCGTCGGGGTGTTGGCCTCCGCGACCTGGTTCCAGCCGGTCGCGTCGAAGCTGGTGATCGAAGCGCGCTCGCGGTTGTCCGTGCCGTTCTGGTAGGCGCCGTAGCAGTGGGCGCTGCTCACGAAGCCGTCCCCGTCGGTCGGCTCGACGGCGTCGTTCAGGCGCACGTAGGCGTGGACCTGCGGGACGCCCGCCTTGTTGCACGCGAATCCCATGTTCGGGATCCCGTCCTGCTGGCCGGCCGTGAGCCCGCCCCCAGTCGCCGCGAAGACCGCGAGGTCGGGCTGGAAGTCGGTCGTGCCGCCCACGTCTTCGTGGGCCGTGGTGTTGGCGGCGGTGTCGTCGACGTAGGCGCGCGACAGGCCGGCGAAGAGGATCGCGGTGATCTTGACCTGCAGGAAGTTGCCGCCGCCGATCGAGGCGATCGTGGTCAGGTTCAAGCGCACGCCGCCGGCGATCGAGCTGTTGTAGGTCGCAACCAGGCCCGCCGCGGCCGTGGCCGAGGTTGGGTCAGGCACGTTCACGGCCGCGTTGTTCGCGTGCAGCGTGTTGCAGTTGGGCGCAATCGCGTTCCCGTCCTCGGCCGCCGCGCACATGGCCTCCTCGGTCCTCGTCGCGCCTGCGTCCGGCGCGACGAACCCGATCCCGAGGATGCCGTGCGAGTTGTCGTTGTTGTCGGCCGTGAACCCGCTGTAGATCAGGATGGCCGCGGAGAAGGTCTCCGTGATGAGCGGGCTCGTGACGTCGATGGTCGTCGGCGCCGCGACGTTGGGCGTCGTGACCGTGACAACTGCGATCTGGTCTACCACGGGGGGCTACCCCCGGGGTTACCCGAGCTCCTCGATCTCGAGCGTGATCTCGAAGTCCACGACGTCGGCGAGCGCCGCGGGGAGCTTCATCTTGAGCACCATCTTCGCGCTGGGTGCGATCTCCCACTCGTAGCCGGGCGGCGGGGTCCAGTGCCATCCGGCCTGGAGGTTCATGCCCCCCTCGATCACCACGGTCAGCGTGGCCGCGGCGGTCAGCGCGGCGGCCTCGGTGCCCCCCAGGACGGTGCCGGCGTAGGCCGCATCGCCCGGGCTCAGGGGCGTGGGCGTGATCGCCGCGCCACCGCCGCCGCCGGTCGTGAAGCGCGCGAGCTGCAGGCGGATGCCCTCGGCCTGGGCGTCCCCGTAGTCGGTGTGCTGCTCCACGTGGATCGCCGCAATGCGGGTCACCTTCGTGGATGCGTTCGTGATCTGGATGAGGTCCCCGGTCGTGTCGCCGCCGGTGGACTTCGCGGCCGAGTACCAGGGAATCGTGTACTTGCGTCCCATTGTCGGGTGGCTCCGGTGGGAGAGGAGGGGAGGAGCTGCGAAGGTAGGGAATCGTTCGGCCGGCTACAAGCCGCCCTCGACGATGCGCCCGCGCACCAGCCCAGGCGCGGAGATGCGGCCCTTCAGCACGTTCTCCTGGCCGATCGGGTCCGGTGCCGTGTCCTCGGGCGGCAGCGGCAGCGGGCGCCAGCGCAGGCGCACGAGACGCGCGAGCCGGAAGCGCGTCATCTCGCGGATGACCGCCGCGGCGACGTTCTGCACGAACCGCCCGGTCGGCGACGCGCGCGCTCGAGCGGGGTGCGGCTGCGCCGACGCGGCGGGGTGCGGCCCGGGCCCGTGCGGCGCCGACTGGCGCGCGGCGACCCCGCCGTGGGCAACCTTCGCCGCCGGCGGGCGCGGCGCGGGAGCAGGCTGCAGCGGAGCCGGCTGCGCGAGCGTCGTGGCGTGGCGCGCGCCCCCAGGCGTGCCGTGCCCTGGCGGGTGCGGGACCGGCTCGGCACCTCGAGAGCCCGTCACCGTGCGCCGCGCCGGCTGCTTCCCTGCCTCGATCACCAGGAAGCCCACCAGCGCATCGAGCCCGAGCACCGAGGCCTTCGACACGTTGAAGGTGAAGGTCGTATCCCCGCGCGCCGTGACGGTCGCGTTCCAGTCCGTCGCCCCAACCACGCCGAGGGCCGCGAAGGCGTTCGAGGTGACGCTGTAGGTGTCGCTCGGGTTGGCGCCGTCCTCGACCGAGGCCGCCGTGCACTTGGCCGTCCCGTCGAGGCAGTCGGCGCCGATCCCGATGGACGAGCTCTCGGTGGCGACGACCGTGTCGATGTTGGCCCCGTCGGTGATCGTGGGCACCACCACAATCTCGCCCGGCGGGAAACCAGGCGTCACGGTCTTGTTGCCCGTAGCGCTGGTGTCAACGATCTCGAGCGAGGCCCAGGCGCGCAGATTGCCGGCCTTGCGGGCAGCCCAGAAGACGGTGTGCGCGTGCCCGCCACCGCCGCGAGTGGTCAGCACGAACCCGTCGCTCGTTCGGCTGGTGAGCTCGTAGTAGGCGTCGCTCGAGGCCGCCCCAGTTGCGGCGTTCACCGTGAGGTGCTCCGACACTGCGCCAACGCGCGCGATCTTGCCGACGTGGGTCTGGGTCGTCGGGTTGTCAGCGTCGAAGTGGGTGACCGCCCACTGCCCGTTGAGCGACCCGTCGGCGTTGAACGCGCCCGAGCCAAGGCTCAGGACTCCGTGCGAGCCCACCCCGGAGCCGACCGCGTCCTTCACGCTCGCGAACTCGATGGCGGTGGGCTCGAAGTCGAGGCCCGACACGGGCGCCGTGTCGTCGAGGGTCGTCGAGCAGGCCAGGCTGCCGACCGCGAAGTCCTCGTCGTAGATCAGGCGGACGATTACCTGGACGGCCGTCGATGGGAAGTTGGTCCAGGTGAGCCGGATCCCGCCAGCGATCGCGGCCACTGTCGCCGCACCGTCGACCACGGTTGCCGTAACGGCGAAGAGCTGCACGATCTCCGTGGTCGATTCCACGTGAGACGAGTCTGGCACCGAGCCGATCGCGACGTTGTCTTCGGCCCCGGTGCCCACGCACCACGTGTTCGTGAAGTCGCTCGCGCCGTGCGACAGGATGCCACCGGCGACGTCGTTGCCGAGCGCGGTCCCTCGCGTGACCGTCACGAAGCAGCCGGTCGGCGTCTTGCCGTTCAGCGCGGCCGAGGTGAAGTCCTGGGTCGGGCCGCCGCTGGTGATCGCCGCCGCGTTGACGATCGAGGAGGGCAACGGCGCCCCTTACAGCCGCGCGGGGATGCTCGCGAGCTCGGCGTCGAGCCTCGAGCGCACCGCGGTCGGCAGCGACGAGAAGGGCACGCCCCCGAAGGCCTCGTTGGGGTCGACGAGCAGGTTGTAGACCGTGTCGGTAAAGCCCCCCGGGCCGTTACCGTCGGCGTCCTGGATGATGCGCTTCAGGCGCACGGGCACGCCCCCGATCGCGCTCGGCACCTCGACGATGGCCTGGCAGTCATAGCCGAGGGGGTGGGGCGTCGCGTTGGTCACCACCTCATACCGCTCCGTGAAGGCGAAGGACCGCGGCGCGGCGCCCGTGAACGGGCCGAGCTCGTCGGCGAAGGAGACTGAGTCAGGGAACGCTCCCGGCGGCGCCGGCGTGCCCGCGAGCTCGAGCAGCGTCGCCGGCAGGTCGACCATGGAGACGATCCGGTCGGTCACCCCAGGCAGGATCCCCGGCCCGGCCACGAAGAGCGGCGTGTTGACCCCGCCCTGGTAGGGCGAGCCCTTCCAGAAGCCCGAGGGTAGGCCCACGGGCCGCGCGGAGTCGTTCGTCCCGTTGTCCGAGGCGATGACCACGTAGGTCGTCTCGAGGTCGATCGCGGCCAGCACGAGGGCGAGCTGTTGGTCTAGGTCGGCGGCCATAGCCTCGGCGGTCGCGCGCGTGGTCGTCGTCGGCGGGTGCGTGCCCGGCGGGTCCTCGTAGGGCGAGTGAATCGCGCTCCACGAGAGCTCGACGAAGAGCGGGCGCAGCCTGGGCGCCTGCCACACCTCGAGGAAGGCCTCGCGCTGCGCGTCGGTCGCGTACTGGGTCGAGAGCTCGATGTCGCCCCCGTCCACGCGCTGCCACTGGTAGTAGCCCTGCGCGCCCGTCCCGTTGGGCAGGACGACGACCGAACCGGCTGTCCAGATCCCGACGCCCTGCCATTCGGGCCCGCTCGCGACCCGGTTCATGCCCGCCGGCAGCGGCGCGCGGCCGAGGTGCCACTTGCCGACGAGGCGCGTGTCGTGGGTCTGCAGGAAGGCCTCGAAGAGGGTCACGGCCTCGAGCGGGAGCTTCTCCCCGCCGCCTGGGTTGTAGGCGTTGAATGGCAGGTCCCCGATGCCGCCGGCCCCGCCAATCGTGGGTTGGGTGCGCGGGTAGCGCCCGACCCGGTAGGCGACGCGCGTCGGCGAGCATGTGGGCCAGCCGTAGCAGTGCGAGAAGCTGAGAGCGGTCGAGCTCGCCCAGGCCTGCAGGTTGGGCATGGCCGGCAGGTCGACCTTGCCGAGGTCGTCGACCACGATTAGCAACACCGAAGGTGGCGTCGCGCCCTGCACCGGCTTCTTCAGCGGCGCGGCGCGCGCGAGCACTCCACCACTCGATAGGCACCCGAGGACGGCCAGGAGCACGACGCCGAGGAGCGCGCTTCTCATGGCCGAGGAGCCTAGCTAGGCTGCCGCGGCATGAGCAAGCCCAAGGCGTTCCCCGATCGTTTTCACCCCCGAGGCGAGTGGGTTCTCTTCCAGCGCGTCTTCAAGAAGGGCGGGAAGATCCACACCCTCGACTCCACGAAGAAGGCCGGCGCCCACTACGACGCCGTCGTGATCGCGCACGGGCCGGGCGAGTACCAGAACGGCGTGTTCGTGAAGGTCGAGGGCCTCGAGCCCGGCACGCTCATCATCGTCCCCGCGAATCACTGCCTGCAGTCCGAGCGGTGGGAGGGGCACAACCTGCACGTGTGCCCGGCTTCCTCGATCGTGTGCACGATGGACCAGGGCGACGACCTCGAACTGCCCGAGATCATCGTGCCCAAGATGGCGCTGGTGACCTAGCGCGGCGGCGCGGTCGCCTTCTTTAGCACCTCGCGCGCGCGCTTCGACCACTGCTGCGCGGCCAGGTCGAGCCGCTGGAGCTCCTGCTGCTTCTGGCGCTCCGGCAGGGCGTCGAGCTTGCCATTCTCCTGGGCCTTCTCGCGGTCGCGCCGCACCGCGTCGCCGATCTCGATGACCCCGCGCGCCTCCTTCGACAGGAGCCGCTTCTCGTCCTTCGCGCGCTTCGCCTCGGCCTTGAGCGAGTACAGCAGGTCTTCCTGCTCGCGCCACGACGCGAAGGGCGAGGGCTCGCGCAGGATGCGCTTGAGGAGCGGGATCTCGCGCCCGGGGATCGGCGCGCCGCCCAGCTTCTTCATCAGCGTTTGCCCGACCGCCACGATGTCCTGCGGCACGCCCGAGCCGAAGAACTCGGCCACGTGCTCGAGCGTCTCGGGCCCGATGTCGATGGCGCCCGGCTCGTACTGGTCGCCGCCGGTCGCGCTGTTCACCCACGCGGCGACCGCCTTCGCCGTCGGGCTCGTGTCCGGCCAGCCGCTCGCCGAGTCCGGCTTCTGCCCACCGGAGGGCGGCCCGATCGGCGCGCCCTTCCAGTCGCGATTCGTGGCGATCTCGAGCGGCAGGCGCGCGATGTCGGGGGTGAGCGCGCGCAGCAGGCCTTGCCCGTCGTCGCCGCCCATCCCGCCCAGCGGGTTCAGCGCGTTCACCCAGGCCTCCGTGCTCGAGGCCAGGAACTTGCCCGCGCCGATGTTGCCGGTGAGAAGCGCCCCGAGCTGCTGTCCGGTGTAGTTCACCGCCCCGAAGACGAACGGCGCTGGGATGTTCACGCGCCGGCCCGAGCCGTCCGGGTACATGAAGATGAAGTTCCCCTGCTTCTCCCAGTCGGGGATCTTGTCCCACCAGTCCTCGCCGTCCGGCGCCTCGCCGCCGAGCGCGCGCTGGAGCGCGTCCCAGCCCATCGCGGCCACGAAGGACGCCGCGATGGTGCGCCGGACGGCCGGGTTCCGCATGGCCTGGGCGAAGCGCCGGCCGCTCTGCACGCCGGCGTTCGCGAACATGTACCAGGCGCTCACGTGCGAGCCAGCGAGGCCTCGGCGCTCGAAGTTCTGGAGCTCCTTCGCGTACGCCGCGGCGCGCTCGTCCGACCAGCCGAGGTCTTCGACCGCGTGCACGAAGGCCGAGAAGCGGGTGGCGTTCTCGCCGATGTCCGAGGCCGTGTTCATGGCCTCCTTCAGCCGCAGGAAACCCGACACGGCCTTGTCGCCGGGCCCGGTCTCCTGGGTGTCGAGGGCCTTCTGCATCGAGTTGAGCTGCGTCTCGAGGCTCGAGAGATCGAGGAAGCTGATGGGCCCGCCGGCCGCCCGGTAGCGCTCGAGCATGGGGGAGAGCGCGGTCTGCTTCCCGGCCAGCGTGGCCATGGCGCGCGGCACGTCGGCCACGACGCGGCCCGAGAAGCGCACGCCGAACTCGCTCCCGAGGTAGGCCGCGCTCCCCACGTCGCGCACCAGGTTGAAGGGCCAGAAGAAGGGCCGGTAGCGGGTGATGAGGCCCGAGCGGATGCGGTTGAAAGCCTGGGCGAGCTTGGTGATCCCCTCGGCCTGGGTCGGCCCGAGCTGCTGGAGCGCGCGCGCGAGGTCGGCGTGCTCGGGGGCGATCTGCATGCCGACCGGCTTCCCGTTCTCCCAGGCGACCACTACGTCGTTCCGGCCGCGCCAGAAGGGGTCGAAGCTCTCGCGCACCTCGCCGTTGGCGCCCAGCACGCGCTGCATGGGCACCTGGACCACCTTGATCGCGTCGCCGACCTCGTCGGCGTAGGCGCGGACCATCGACAGGAAGGCCTGGCGCGTGCGGTTGATCTCGCCCTGGACGATCGCCTGCTCGGCCTGGGCGAAGCTGAAGGCGAGCGGCGAATCCGCGCGCGACTCGCGCCCGAGGGCCTTCTGGAATGGCTTCCCGACGCGCTTCTTCCCGCTCGGGACCTGGATCGGCTCGCCGTCCGGGCCGCTCATGTCGGTGCGCGCGGGGGTGTAGTGCGGCTGGGCGGCCTTCAGGGCGTCGGCCGCCTCCTGGGTCATGCGGCCCGACTCGACGTGGCGCGCGAGCGTGGCCTCGTGCAGCGCGTCGTGGCGCTCGCCGAGCTCATGGAAGAGCGCCGCGCGCGGGTCGGCCTTGATCCGGGCCAGGATCGCGTCGGCCTCCTCGTCGGTCATCCCGTAGCGGGTGAGCTCGGGGTTCTCCGGGTTGCGGGCGCGGATGAGCGCGTTCCCGTCTCGGGCGTTCCGGGCCATCAGGAACTCGTCCGCCTCGTCGAGCGAGATCCGCGCGCGCCGCATCAGCTTCAGGAGCGGCTCCTGGAAGGTCTCCTCCAGCCACTTCAGCCCGCGCGGCCCGTTCAGCGTGCGCCCGCGGCGCAGGGTCTCCTGCAGGTAGGCGTCCTCGGCGTCCGGCAGGTTGGCCTCGCCGGGGCGGCGCTCGCCCGCGAGGGCGCGCTCGATGCGCTGCACCGGCTCGAAGTAGTCGGCGTGCCTCTGGACGGCCTTCTCGGTCCACTTGGCCGTCGGGAGCGGCGCGGCGCCCTGCTGGAGCGCCGGCGTCCGGCGCAGGCGGTCCACGAGCCGCTGCCCCGCGCGCACCAGCGGGTCGAGCATGCCGCCGGGGAAGGCGTGCACCTCGCGGATGTCGCCCTCGCCGCCGATCGCTTGGCGCCGGCGCGCGAGCTCGGCGGCGCGCTCGGCCGGCGGCAGCGGCAGCACGGCCAGCGCCTCCGTCGTCGCGTCGCCGGTGAGCGGCATCAGCGCGGCGACGGGCTTGCCCTTCCTGGTCAGGAGCCAAGGCTTCTTGCCGCTCTCGGCTGGGATCGAGACGCCGTCCGCGCCTGTGAGGTCCATCAGGAAGCGCAGGCGCAGCGCGTCCGCCATGCCCACGCGCCCGCTGGCCGTGTGCGCCACGACGCGCGGCGCCCAGCGCTCGCCGGCAGGCGCCTCGTGGGCCTCGAGAACGCCGTCCAGGGTCGCAGGCTCCACGCCGACCTGCGCGTCCTTGAAGACGCCGGCGAGCGCCTTCTCGGGGACGTGGCGGTGGCTCGGGTGCGGCTCGGTGAGCGGCTTCGCCTTCGCCGGCAGGCCGTCCATGCCGACCGGGCCCTGAATCTCCTTGCGCAGGATGATCGAGCGCCCGTCGGTGAAGAACGGGCTCTTCAGCGGGTCGTCGCCGGTGTCGCGCAGGAAGTTCCCGTCCCACCGGCCCTTGCGCGTGGTGCGCTTCTCCTGCATGTAGGCCGACCACGGGCGGGTCTGCTCGATCGCGTCGAGCGCCGCGAGGGCCTTCCTCCGAGCGGCTTCGGCGTGCCGGAGCTCCTGCATCTGCCGGTGCGTCGGGTTGGCCACGCCGCCGGGCGCGACAGTGGGCGGCGGAGCGACTGCGGCGGCTGGCGCGGGCGACGCTGCGAGCAGTGCGCGGAGCGTGCGGTCCACGATGTCGTCCCCGGCCGTCAGCGCGCGCTTCCAGTTGATGTCGGCCGGGCGCTGCGCGTTGTGCTTCTGGACGACCTCGCGCGCGTAGGCCTTCGCCTTGGCCTCCACGCTGGCCAGTGCCGGAGAGTCGCCGCTTGCGGTGAGCCGGAGGACCTCGTCGATGACCTCGGCCTCAAGGAACGGGTCGAAGCCCATGGCCCCGACCGAGACCTCGCCGTGCCTCGGCAGAAGTTGCCGGTGCTCGTCGCGGCGCCGCTCGGAGAGCTCGAACAGCCTGCGGCGCACCGGAGACCCACCCCCCGCCTCGGCAGCCCCGAGGGGCGGCTCCGCTGCTACTGTCGGCGCCACCGGAGTGGCGGGAGCTGCGCCCTCGCGGAGGGCGGGGGGCTGGATCGGTTGGCCTGGGCGCGCGAGCGCCTCGAACTCGGCCGGCGCCGCCGCCGCCTCGGGCTTGTCCACCACCACGAGCCGCGTCGC
>Ga0075420_100003754_pt1 | contig 13333 bp, 9 predicted proteins | sample SoiMetdeltSBSDD4_FD_75296 | JGI IMG/M metagenome (GOLD analysis project Ga0075420, IMG submission 75296) | Bulk soil microbial communities from a Populus tree surrounding site in Tennessee, USA - Soil MetaG P. deltoides SBSDD4 | ecosystem: Environmental > Terrestrial > Soil > Tree plantation... | reverse complement strand
CGACCAGGCCCAAGCCGAGCTGGACGGCATCGCCGCCAGCCTCGCAGAGGCGCACCCAAAGGATCTCACCGGCTGGGGCGTGCGCCTCCATCCGCTGACGGAGGAGATCGTCGGCCCGACGCGGGCGCCGCTCCTGGCGCTCTTGGGCGCCGTCGGTTTCGTGCTGCTGATCGCATGCGCCAACGTGGCCAGCCTGCAGCTGGCGCGATCGGCCGCACGAGCCCGCGAGATCGCCGTGCGCACGGCGCTCGGAGCCAGCCCGCGGCGCCTCGCGACGATGTTGCTCGCCGAAAGCCTGCTCGTTTCGTCGCTCGGCGCCGCGCTGGGCCTGCTGATCGCCTGGCGGGGTGTTCCGGCCTTGCTCCGCTTGCTGCCGCCCGGTCTTCCGCGCGTCACGGAGATCGGCATGGATATGCGCGTCTTCCTGTTCGCCACCGGGCTCGCGGTGCTGAGCGCCGTCGCGTTCGGCCTGCTGCCGGCGCTCCAAGCGACCCGCGTCGATCCGATTCCGTCACTGAGCGACGCCGGCGGCCGAGGCCCGGCGACGGCGGCCGGCCGGCAACGCCTGCGCAAGGCCCTGGTGACGACCGAGGTGGCCGCGGCGCTCGTCCTGCTCGTCGGCGCGGGTCTCTTCGCGCGCAGCTTCGCGCGGCTGCGCGCCGTCGATCCCGGGTTCGAGCCGCGCCAGGTGCTCGCGTTCCGCGTCGCTCTCGACAGGAATTCCTACCGCAACGCGGGTGGCTCCGCGGAGTTCTACCGTCAGCTGCTCCCGCGACTTCGCGCGCTGCCCGGGGTCGTCTCGGCCGCGGCTGTGACCTACCTGCCGCTCCGGGACCGTGGCTTCGATCGCCGGTTCTTCCGCGAAGGCGAGCCCGATCCGGGCACAGCCGCGCTCTCGGTCGACCTGCTGATGGCCACGCCCGGATACTTCGACACGATCGGGATGAAGCTGCTGCGCGGCCGCGACTTTTCGGCCGACGATCGCCGAGAGACCCCGCGCGTGATCGTGGTCAACCAGACGATGGCGCGCCACACCTGGCCGAACGACGACCCGCTCGGCAAGCGCTTGATGATCGACTATCAGACGGGCGTCTATCCCTACGAAGTCGTCGGCGTCGTCAACGACACGCGCCACCTGGGCCTGAAGAGCGCGCCCCGCCGCGAGGTCTTCATACCGCACGGGCAGAATCCCTATCTGGCGATGAACGTGATCGTGCGCTCGTCCGCCGATGCGGCGCTTCTGGCCAAAGCCGTGGCGCAGCAGGTGGCGACCCTCGACCCGGCTCAGCCCGTGGAGCGCGTGCGTTTGCTGGAAGACGTGGTGGCGGCCGCTTCCGGACCCGACCGCTTTGCCGCCGCGCTCCTCTTGGCGCTGGCGTTCGTCGCCGCGGTGCTGGCGGCGACCGGCATCCATGGGCTCCTCTCGTATCTGGTCGCGAGGAGGAGCCACGAGCTCGGCGTTCGCCTGGCGCTCGGAGCCGAGAAACGTGACCTGCTGCAACTGGTCCTCGGCGAGTCGGCGCGGCTGATCGGCGTCGGGACCGCCGCGGGCCTCTTGATCTCGCTCGCGCTCGCGCGTCTCGTGGCGGCGTTGCTGTTCGAAGTCTCGGCGCACGACATGGCGACCTTCACGCTCGTGGCGCTGGCGATGCTGCTGCTCGGGCTGTTGGCCAGCTATCTCCCCGCGCGGCGGGCGATGCAGGTCGATCCGATGGTCGCGCTCCGGGCGGAATGAAAGAAGAGGAATAGATGAAGATCAAGACGATCGCTCTGGTCGGTCTCTGGACGTTGGCTTCTCTCGTGAACACGCCGATCGGGGCGCAGGACCCGAAGCAGACGAGTCTCAAAGGCGAAGTCGTGGACATGCATTGCTATATGACGCGCGGCGACAAGGGCCCGGATCACGCCGGCTGCGGCAACGCGTGCCTGTCGCGCGCGGTCACCGCGGGCTTTCTCTCCGACGACGGCAAGCTCTACGTCCTGCTCGGCGAGAAGCCGTTCGCGGTGAAGGACGCCGTCGCGGGCTTGGCCGGCGAGACCGTGATCGTCAAAGGCGCGCTCGTCGAGCGCGACGGCGTGAAGGCGATTCAGTTGAAGAGCGTGGAAAAGGTCGCCCGCTAGCCGGGTTCACAGCGCGCCGAACTCGGGCGCGTATTCCACGACGCCGCGAACACCCGCGAGCGCGCCCGGAGCGAGCTCCAGGACCATGAAGGCTTCGACGCGGGTTTCGAACGGTGCCGCGATGCCGAGCGGCTGCGCGGGGATGAAACCGAACCGCGGGTAGTACTCGGGGTGGCCGAGGACGATCACGAGGCCGTGGCCGAGATCGCGCGCCGCGCGAAGACCGCGGCGCACCAGGGCCGAGCCGATGCCGCGCTTCTGGAGCTCCGGCGCCACCGCCAAAGGCGCCAGCGCCAGGGCGGCGTGGCGGTCGTCGCCGTCTTTCACCACGATTCGCGTGAACAGGATGTGGCCGACCGCGCGACCGTCCTGGAACGCCACGAGGCTCAGCTCGGGGACGAACGCCGGCGATCCGCGCAGCGCGTCGACGAGACGGGCCTCGTCTTCCTGGCCAAAGGCGTCGTGGTTGATCCGATGAATCGCCGCGTGGTCGGCGGGACGCTCGGGCCGGACATCCCAACGAGGCGTTGCCGGCGCGGCCTGTGCCATGTCGCGCGCGAAGAGCCGCACTTCGGGGGCCTCGGGCGAAAGCCGAGCCATCCGGTCGAAATGGAAGCCCAGCTTCTCGAGCAGCTGGATCGAGGCGACGTTGTCCGGCGAGGTGATCGCCAGGATCCGTTTCAACGCCAGCGCCTCACGGCCATGATCGAGCACCACCGTGGCCGCTTCGAACGCGTAGCCCTTCGACCAGAACCGGGGCAGGAGCGCGAAGCCCAGATCCGCATCGGGTAAAGCGTCGCGCTTCAAGAGGCCGCAGATGCCGATCGGCTCGCCGCCATCGCGAAGCTCGACCCGGAGCAGCCCGAAGCCGAAGCGCGCGTAGCTTTCCAGGGGTCCCTTCTCGACGTAGCGGCGCGCGTCTTCCGCGGTCCGCACGCCCCGGTCGCCGATGTAGCGCAGAAACGACGGCTCGTTCAGGAGCTCGACCAGGAACCCCGCATCACCCTCCGAGAGCCGCCGGAGCCTCAACCGCGCCGTCTCGTGGACCGCCGCGCCGTTCGTCATTTCGGGATGCCCGCGGCGCGGAGTCGGGGGAGGCGCGCGCCGCTGCGGGCCTCGAGCCTCGTCGCGCTTGATCGCGGCTTCGTCATGACTGCGCCGAGCCTATCGCGCTGCGGCGGGCTCCGAAGCGCTCGGGATCTCGGCGATGTCCGAGAACACTCGCGTCCCTTGCGCTCGCGCGGCTGCCACGATCTCGTCGGCTCCTTTCGACGGCCCGCCGACGCGCAGCACGGCATCGCAAATCTCCAGGAGCCGCACCGCCACCGGGTGGAAGATCTCCCGAAACGGCGCGTCGTCGAGCGCCTTCGATCCGGCGGCGTCCAAGAGGGGCAGGGCATACCACTCGCCGACAGCGGGCAGGTGGCCGCGGCGGTAGAGGTCGAGCGAGACGGCGTTCATGGCCGCGAAGTTCGCGGCGATCTTCTGCGGATCGTCGCCGGTGCCCGAGCGATACGGCCCCACCACCAGGATGTGCAGCGGCCGAGGCGGATCCAGCAGCCGCTCGCGCTCGGCATGGCGCAGCAGCAGGATCGTCTTCGCGTCCTTGATCTCGCCGGTTTCGATCATCGCCAGCGCGCGCGCGAACGGAAGCTCGAGCACTTCGATGTGCTCCTGCTCGTGATCGACGCCGCCGCCCTCGCCGACGCGCGAGTCCTTGTTGTACTCCGCTACGAAGAAGTACAGGACCTCGGTCACCGAGCCCGGCGACATGTACGCCTCGCCGATCTTCACCACCCGGTCGACGCGAAAACCGGTCTCTTCCTCGGTCTCGCGGCGAATGCAGTCCTCCGGGCCGTCCTGGTCGAGAAGGCCGGCGCAGGCTTCGATCATCATTCCGTCCGGGTTGCCGTTGATGTAGGTCGGCAGCCGGAACTGGCGGGTGAGCACCACCGTGCGCTCGCGGCGGTTGTAGAGCAGGATGGTCGCGCCGTTGCCGCGGTCGTAGGCCTCGCGGGTCTGGGTCTGCCAGGTGCCGTCCTTGCGCTGGTAGTCGTAGGTCAGCTTGCGAAGCGTGTACCAGTTCGCGGACAGGACCTCGTTCTTGGAGATCTTGATGCGAGCGTTCATGAGCGGAAGCTTAGACGGGCGGCGCGATTCGCGGTGAGCGGCGCGAGCGCCCTCTGACTAGTCGGCGAGCCAGCCGTCCTTCAGCTTGATGATGCGATTGCCGTAGGTGGCGTTCAGCTCGGAGTGCGTCACCTGGACGATCGTGGTGCCCTCGGCGTTGAGCTTCTTGAACAGCTCCATGATCTCGCGGCCCTGGTCGGAGTGCAGGTTGCCGGTGGGCTCGTCGGCCAGGATGATCTTCGGATCGGCGACGATGGCGCGAGCCACCGCGACGAGCTGCTGCTGGCCTCCGGAAAGCTGGTTCGGATACAGATCCTTCTTGCCGACGATGTGGAAGCGGTCGAGCGTGTCGGCGACGATCGCCTGGCGCTCCGATTTCTTCACGTCGCGGTAGGAGAGCGGGATCTCGAGGTTCTCGTAGACGGTCAGGTCGTCGAGCAGGTGGTAGCTCTGGAAAACGAAGCCGATGTTCTTCTTCTGGATCTCCAGCCGCTTCTTGCGATCGAGCTTGTGGATCGGCTGGTCGAGAAAGTCGAACTCGCCGGTCCAGGCGCTGTCGTGCATGCCGAGGATGTGCAGCAGCGTGGACTTGCCGGCGCCGGAGGGCCCCATGATCGACGCAAAGTCGCCTTCGCGGATCGTCAGCGTGATGCGGCGGAGCACGAAGATCTTCGAGCCGCCCTGGTCGTACGACTTCTCGATGTTTCGAAGCTCGATCATGATCCCATTGTCCCCGTGGCGCCCCCGGTCCGGCTCGGCCGTCTACTTGATCGAGCGTAGCTGCAAGAGCAGCGCTTCGCTCGTCTGCGGGCCCTTCAGAATCGAGGTGGCCTTCACGATCTGGGTGATCGCCTCGTCGATGGCGGCGGCGCCGACTCCCTTTTCCAGATCGGCCTTGGCCTTCAGGTAGTGCTTGCTGACGGCGCTCTCGGCGGCGGATCCCAGAAAGCGACCGCACGTCTCGCGCACCCGGTCGAGCCGCGTCGAAAGCTCGGCGGCCGTGGCAGGCGGACCGGCCGGCGCTCCCGACGCGGCTGCCGGCGGCCGGGCGGCACCCGCCGCCGGCGCCGCCGCTCCGGGAGCCGCGGCTTCCTTCAAGCGGATCAGGCCCGTCGCCACGAGGCCGTAGAGCATCTTGGCCGCGTCGAAGACCGACAGGTTCGAAGCGACCGCGATCTGCTTGACACTGCGGCGCCCGTCGATCTTGGAGAGGATCAACCATTCGCCCGTGTTCAGGTTGATCTGGCCCTCGCGCCCGTCGAGGATGACGAACTCCGGCACCAGGTCGACCGAAGGGATCTTCTTGGAGAGGACGCGCCACTCGTCCAGCCGGCGCGCCGCCTCCATCAGCAGGTTGGTGTTGCTCTTGGTGATGGTCCGTACTTCGGTGGCCACGCCCGGGTCGAACCTGAAGTCGCCCTTGTTCCAGATCGCCAGCGCGTAGACGGCGTCCTCGCCCTGGGCGTCTTCGAGCTTGGCGTGAACGATCTGCCCGTCCTTCAGGAAGATCTCGCCCTTCATCGTGCCGTCTTCGAGATGAAACACACCGGTCTTCCCGGACACGCTCATCAACTGCACGATGTCCGGAAGGTGCAGCTCAGAGAGAGAACCCTGGAAGGTCATTTTCTTGGAGCCGATCCCTTGATGACGCCGAAGCCGAGGCCGAGGACGAGGTCGAGTCCGAGACGAAACGGAACGTTGTGGCCGGGAATTCTACGGCTTGGCGGTGGCCTCGTCCATCTCCTTCGCACCCACCGAGGCGGCGGCACGCCGATCCCGCTCGCGCGGCAGCAGGATGTTGTGACGCTTGATCATCTCGTTCAGGGTGGTCGGCTTCAGGCCGAGCAGGCGCGCGGCTTCCTTTTGCACGCCCGCGGTGGAGTCGAGTGTCGTCTCGATCAGCCGGCGCTCGAAGTTGGCGATCACGTCGCGGAGCGAGATGCCCTCGGGCGGCACCGTCAGGCTCGGCATCGAGAAGGCCGGCGCGCTGCGTACGTGGTCGGGAATCAGCTCCCGGCTGATCCGCGTCTCGTTGGTCAGCACGACACCGCGCTCGATAACGTTCTCCAGCTCGCGGACGTTGCCGGGCCAGTCGTAGTCCAGAAGCACCTGGAGCGCCTCCGAGGTGACTCCGGCCACCGGCTTCTCGTTCTCCTTCGCGTATTTCGTCACGAAGTGCGCGACCAGCGCCGGGATGTCTTCCTTCCGCTGGCGCAGCGGCGGCAGCTGCACCGCGATCACGTTCAGCCGATAGAAGAGGTCTTCGCGGAAGCGGCCGTCCTCCACAGCGCGGCGCAGGTCGATGTTGGTGGCGGCCACGATCCGCACGTCGACCTTGACCAGGTCGGTGCCGCCCAGGCGCATGAACTCGCGCTCCTGCATCACGCGCAGGAGCTTCGCCTGTGTCTCGACCGGGATGTTGCCGATCTCGTCGAAGAACAGTGTGCCCTTGTCGGCCAGTTCGAACAGGCCTTTCTTCGAGTAGAGCGCGCCCGTGAACGCGCCCTTCACGTGGCCGAACAGGTTCGACTCCAGGAGGTCGGGCGGGAGGTTGCCCGAGTTGACGACGATGAACGCCTTGTCGGAGCGCGCGCTGTTGGCGTGAACCGCCTTGGCCACCAGCTCCTTGCCGGTGCCGCTCTCGCCGACCACCAGGATCGTGGAGCGCGACGGCGCCGCCTGCGAGATCAGCTGGAAGACGCCCAGCATCTTCGGGCTCTTGCCGACGATCTCGGTGAAGCGCCCCTGGTCCTTGAGCGCCGTCCGCAGCTGGCGGTTCTCGTCCACGAGCCGCCGCTGGTTCAAGCCGTTGCCGAGGATGTGCAGGACCTCCTCGTGCTTGAAGGGCTTGGTGACGTAGTCGAAGGCGCCCTTCTTCATCGCCGTGATCGCGGTCTCGACCGATGCGAACGCCGTGATCATCAGCACGACCAGCTCGGAATCGAGCTTCTTCAGCTCGTCGAGCAGCTCCAGCCCACCCATCTCGGGCAGCATCACGTCCACGACCGCGGCTCCGAAGCTGCGCTTGCGCACCAGGTCGAGCGCCTGCTCGGCCGTCTCGGTGACCACGACGTCGTAGCCCGCCTCGGAGAGCAGGCTATGGAGCACGTCGCGCATCACCTCTTCGTCGTCGACGACGAGGACGCTTTCTTTGAGAGCGCTCACCGCCGCACCGCCTCGGCCGCGGCCATCGCCGGCAGCGCCACCTGGAACGTCGTGCCCTTGCCGGGCGCGCTGTCCACGAAGATCGCGCCGCCGTGCTCCTGCAGGATGCCGTAGGACACCGAAAGGCCGAGGCCGGTGCCGCGGCCGATGCCCTTGGTGGTGAAGAACGGATCGTAGATCCGCTTCACGTGCTCTTTCTTGATCCCGTCTCCGGTGTCCTTGACCTCGACGATCACGGTGTCGTCGTCGGAGTGCGTCACGACCGTGAGCCAGCCGCCGCTGGGCATCGCGTCACGGGCATTCAGGATCAGGTTGAAGAAGACCTGCTGCAGGCGGTTCTCGCTGCCGCGCACGCGCGGCAGGCCCTCGGTCATCTCGCGGCGCACCTTGACCCGCGCCGTCTCGAGCTGGTGCTCGAGCAGCGACAGGACGTCGGCGACGATCTTGTTCAGATCCAAGGACTCCAGCTCGCCGCCGCCGGAGCGGGAGAAATTCAGGAGGCTGTTGATGATCTTGCTGGCCCGGAACGTCTGCTTCTCGATCTTCTCGAGCAGCTCCGCCTGCGGGTTCCCCGGCTCGACCTGGCGCCGCAGCATCTGGGCGTAGGAAGAGATTCCCGCGAGCGGCGTGTTGACCTCGTGCGCGACGCCGGCGGCGAGCAGGCCGATCGAGGCCATCTTCTCCGAATGCTGGAGCTGCTCTTCGAGCCGCACCCGCGCCGTCACGTCGTCGAGGATCAGGATCGAGCCGCAGCGCTCGCCCGAGTCGATCTGGAACGGAGCGACCGAGACGTTCACCATCAGGCTGCGCCCGTCGGCGGCCTCCAGGCGAAGCTTGTAGATGTTGGCGATCTCCTCGTGGTCGCCGAGCACCAGGCTGCCGCGCAGCGCCTCCAGGAACGCCTCGGGAAAGACCTCGTCGAGCGAGCGGCCCAGGGCATCGGCGCGGCGCTTGCCGTAGAGAGATTCCATCGCGCGGTTCCAGCGCATCACCTTGGCGTCGAGGTCGAGCACCAGGATCCCGGAGTCCATGCTCTCCAGGATGTTCTCGTTGTAGTCGGTGAGCCGCTGCAGCTCGGCGGCCTTCTCGTGGAGGCTGCGGTAGAGCTGGCCGTTCAGGAACGCCGTCGCCGCCTGCCCGGCGAGCGCCTGGACGAGGTCCATCTCTTCGCTGTTCAGGGGATCGTGGCCGTCCTTGCGCGAGATCGCGATCACGCCGATCACTTCCCCGCGCACCCGGCACGGGAAGTAATAGGAGAGGTTCCAGCCCGCGGCCTCGGGGAAGCTTTCGAGCGCCTCGACGTTCACCGGCCGTCCGTCCTGCAGCCTGCGCAGCAGCGTGCCTTCCTTGAGCAGCCGCCCGCCCGTGGGAGCATCGCCGTTGGCGTGGAACGCGACGAAGTCGCCGTCCTCGTCGCGCAGGAAAACGGCGGCGCCCGTCACCCCGAGCGCGGCGGTGACGCCGTCGATCAGGCGTTCGCTGAGGTGCGCCAGGTCCAGATGGGTGTTCAGGTCCTGCGAGAGCTGCAAGAGCGTCCGGCGCGATCCGGAGCTCTTGCGGAAGAAGAGCCGGTCGATCGCGTCCTGGACGCGGCTCTTGACCGGCGAGAACAGCGCCGCCACCAGCAGCGTGCACAAGACCGCGATGATCGTGATGTGCGGCTCGTCCTCGGACGACAGCGACTCGACCAACCCCACCGCGACCAGGCAGATGCCGACGACGGCCGCCATGGCGAGCGTCGTGATCAGCGAACGCCGGAAGATCAGGTCGACGTCCATCAGCCGGTGCTTCACGACGGCATAGGCGAGCGAGAGCGGAATCAGCGCCAGCGGTATGTAGCCGGCCAGCTCCATCGCCAGCCGCGGCTCGCGGCCGAGAGCGAACGGAACCGCGTAGAACATGAAGAACGGCAGGATGCCGGCGCCCGTGCCGAGCACCAGCCACTTCATCTGCTTGCGCGCCATCACGCTCTTGGTGTGGCGGTAGCTGTAGACGAGGATCGCGAACGAGAGGCCGAAGAACGCGGCGAAGTAGAGCGGCTTGCCGCGATCGATCGCCGAGGTGATCTCCCAGAAGGTCGCGCCGCCGGTGGTCAGGAACAGCACTTGGCTCGCGACCGCGGCGCCGGCGAGCGCCAGCGCCGGCATGTAGGCCATCGGGATCAGCCAGTTCCTCGTGTGCTGCAGGCGCCGCTCGGGAAACGACAGGCAGAAGTGCAGGAACACCACAGGCAGGAACAGGATCGCGAGGTGATCCGTCCACAGCAGCGTCCAGTCGGCGAGATTCAGCTTGCCCGTGTAGGACGTCGAATAGAGCAGGAAGAACAAGAGACAGATCGCATAGAAGTGCAGCGCCGCGCGATCCGGCGGGCGCCGCAGCATCACCACGGTGCCCACGATCAGGCTGAAGAAACCGACGAGCGACAGGTAGTAGAAGAGCGTGACGTTGCCCTGGGACAGAGGCTGGACCTGCACCTCGAGCGCGCGCCTTTCGTCGGCGCGCAGCAGCGAGTAGCTGAGTTGGTCCCGACCCTTGCGCGAGGCGAGCAGCCAAGTGACCTCTTCGGGCCGGCCGATCTCCTTGTCGCCGATCGCCAGCAGCACGTCGCCCACTCTGACGCCCGCCCGCTCGGCGGGTCCGCCCGTCGCGACGCGGCCCGCGACCACGCCCGCCGGGCCTTCCTTCCAGAACACGCCGTCGTCCATCAACGTCCACGTCGACTTCAGGACGAGGTTGTAGAGCCCCATCGACGCGAGGGCCAAAGCGATGCCCAGTACCGTTGCATTCTTTAAGATGGGGCGAGTCACGGTCAAGAAAGTGTACGCAAAGGCTATGCCCGGCGAGGGGTTGGCTGGCGGATGTTCAAGTTACTCATCCGTATACTGTTAGTGATCAATCCGAAATCGCGGATTCAACAGACGGGCGAGGTATCCGGTTTGTCGGATTGGATAGGCTGGACTGAGGAGGTCGCCCCGTAGGGCGATCAGAACCGGACCGAGATGCCGCCCACGAGCCGCTTCGGTGGATTCGCGATGGCGACCTCGTCCAGAAGGCCGGCTTCCGCCGCTTCGTAGAACATGTTGCGGAAGGCCACCAGCACCTCCCACTCGGTCCGCGTCATCGAGCGCAGGAAAGGCAGGCCCTGCGTCAACTGCACGTCGAAGCGCTGGCTGAGCACGGGAGACGTGCGCGCCTCGCTTTCCGACGCCCAGCTGTTGACGCGGTAGTAGGCCACGAGCCGCGTCCCGCTCCAGTCGACGAACGTTTCGAGGCGGGTCACGACGTCACGGAAGCTGCCGTCGTTGGCGCGCGCCGGATCGAGAGCCCGGCGCGGCTCGTCGAAGCCGGCGCCGCGGCTTCGGCCCTGCGTATAGGTCAGCGAAGCCTTCACGATGCCACCGAACTGGCCTGCCGCATTGAAGCCGCCGCCATACGCCACGAGCCCGGGAGCATTGGTGATGCGCAGCGTCTGAGCGGTCGACGGTCCGCCGAGATCGTTCCGCAGCCGGTCGCGGACGCCTTCGCGAAACACGAAAGCCCCGAACGAAGCCCGTCCCACGCTGCGATCGAGAGCCAGATCCTGGCGGGTGATCCGCTCCGGGCGGATTCGCTCCCCGACCAGCGCCACGGCCATCGCCGGCGTCGCCTGGACAGTCGACGCGGTCAGCAAGTCGCCGCCAGGCGCGAGGGTCCGCGCCTGGATGTTGCCCCTGACGCGGGAGTGCTCGCCGGTTCGGTATTCGACCGCGAGCATCGGCGAGAACGCCGTCTTGTCGGAGACGAAGCCGAGATAGGAGTAGCGGCCGCCGCCCGAAAGAGTCAGCTTGTCGGTCGCCGTCCAGCGATCGGAAACGAAGAGGGCGCCGACCGTTCGATTGTCCAGGCGACCCGATCCAGCAGCAGGGAAGCCGCCGTCGAGCGAGCGGCTGCCGTAACCGGCGCCCGCCTGCAGTTCGTGCCCCGAGCCGGGCGCGAGGATGAACTCCGCCGCCATGCGCCAGGCCGCGCGCTCCCGATCGGCGATCAGGCCGCCCACGCTCCAACGGCCGTCGTCCGCGAGGCGCCCATCCAGCTTCAGCGATCCGAGACTGGGAGAGCCGAGGTCGAGCCCGCTCTGCTCGGGACGGGCGCCGGCCGCCGACGGGGCAGCCATCAGCTCGACCGCGCCGCGCAGCTCGGGTACCCATGGCACCAGCGTTTCGAGGAGGTTGTGCGACGCGGGGATCGAATCGGCGACCTTGGCCGTCTCGGCTTCCGGAGAACGAGCCTCCAGCACCGATCGCCGCTTGTGGCGCAGCAGCCAGTTCAACTCGCGCTCGCTCGGAGAGGTCGGCTCCAGGGCATTCTTGCTGTCGACCTTCTGCGCGGCCGCGGCGAAGCTGAGCGTGAAGATCGAATCCCGATTGGGCAACACCGTGATCTGCCGCGTCGTGACGCGGTCGCTGCCGAGCGCTCGAAGCGTGTAGGAGCCCGCGGGCAGCGCCGGCAGGAAGAATCGGCCGGACCCATCCGAGAGGGTCACGAACCCCCCTCCGCGCAGCCCGGCGCCGAACAGCGAAACCAAGGCGCCCGCGACGGGGGCTCCTTTCGCGTCTTCCACCCAGCCCACGACGCCGCCGTCCGAGCCGGGGAACGCCCGCGCGGGAAGCGCGGCCGCGAGCGCGAGCACGCAAAGGAGCGGTCGAGAGACGACCCGTCCGCGGTTCTTTTGGAGCATCTCCAGCCTTGAACGTAGCGCCGCCCGGACGGGGTGTCAACAAGGGAATGTGCTATAAGAACCGGCCCCATGCACCGGCTGATCGACGTGAGCAGCGCGGTCATCTCCGAGGACGCCGTCCGCAAAGGCGCCGGCACCCGGCTGCTGTGCGCGGAGGGCGGTCCCAAGGTCGCGGCGCTGCCTCTCGAGATCCTGATCGGCAAGGCCCGCGTGGTGGACGTCGCGGCGGCAGAGCGGGTCGAGCGCGCCGATCTCGAAGGCGCCGACTTGCGCGACGACATCCGGCTCCTGATCAAGAACGTGGCGCCGCTGTCCGAGGATGCCGCGACTTATCTCGCGCAGGCGGGTCTGAAGCTGGTGGGCCTTCCCGGCGACGCGGCGTCCGGAACCGGCGCGCGGCGCTGGCTGCGCATCCTGCGCGAAGGCGGAGTGATCGTGGTGCTGAACCTCGAGCTCGCCGAGGTCCCGCCGGGCGACTACGACCTCACCTGTCTGCCGCTGCGCCTTTCCAGCGCGCTGGAGTCGCCGGCGCGCGTCGTGCTGAGGGCCCGCTGACGTGAACGTACTGCTCTTGCGCGACGTCGTCGCCGTGCTGCTCGCCGGCGGCGCCGGTGAGCGGCTCTACCCGCTGACCCGCGATCGCGCCAAGCCGGCGGTGAGCTTCGGCGGTCCGTATCGGATCATCGATTTCACGCTCTCCAACTGCATCAACTCCGGGCTGCGCAAGATCTTCGTCGCCACCCAGTACAAGTCGCAGAGCCTGAACCGCCACATCCGCATGGGCTGGGGCTTCGTGAACACCGAGCTCGGCGAGTTCGTCGAGATCCTGCCGCCGCAGAAGCGGGTCGGCGAGGGCTGGTACGCGGGAACCGCCGACGCGGTGTACCAGAACCTCTACTCGATCGAGCGCGAGCGGCCGCGCTGGGTGATCGTGCTGTCGGGCGACCACATCTACAAGATGGACTACGGCAAGATGCTGGACGTCCACATCGCCCGCGGCGCCAAGCTCACCGTGGGCGCGATCGAGATCCCGGTCGCCGAGTCGCGCCGTTTCGGCGTGCTCGAGGTCGACGAGGACAGCCGCGTCACGAGCTTCCAGGAAAAACCAGAGACCGCGGCCGAATCGCCGTGGAGCCCGGGCTCCTGCCTGGGCTCGATGGGGATCTACATCTTCGACGTCGACGCGCTGGTCGCCGAGCT
>Ga0075420_100003752_pt1 | contig 13340 bp, 13 predicted proteins | sample SoiMetdeltSBSDD4_FD_75296 | JGI IMG/M metagenome (GOLD analysis project Ga0075420, IMG submission 75296) | Bulk soil microbial communities from a Populus tree surrounding site in Tennessee, USA - Soil MetaG P. deltoides SBSDD4 | ecosystem: Environmental > Terrestrial > Soil > Tree plantation... | reverse complement strand
GGCGAAGATGAGGGCCAGCAGCACGAATCGCATCATGGGATCCTCCTGCGTTTCAGTATACCGAGCAGCGCCCACAGCAGGATCAGCGCCACGGCGACCGCCAGCCCGCCGGCGATCGGGCGCGAGACGAACTTGGCGAAGTCGCCGTCGGCCTTGATCATCGAGCTGATGAAGTTTTCCTCCAGCATGGCGCCGAGCACGATGCCGAGGATGGCGGGCGCGACCGGGAAACCGTTCTCCTCCATCAGGTAGGCGGCGACGCCGAAGGCGAGCATCAGGGTGACACCGAAGATCGAGTTGTTGATGGCGAACGAGCCCACCACGCAGAACAGCAGGATCACCGGCAGCAGCAGCTCGCGCGGCGCGCGCAGGATCTGCTTCGCGCCCTTGATCGCGGCGATGCCGAGCGGAATCATCAGCAGGTTGGCGAGGATGAACACCAGGAAGATGGCGTAGATGGCGGGCGCGTTGTTCATGAAGATGGTCGGGCCGGGGTTGAGGCCCTTGATGTAGAGCACGCCGATGACGATCGCCGTGATCGAGTCGCCGGGAATGCCGAACACCAGCGCCGGGATCCAGGCGCCGGCGAGCGCGCTGTTGTTGGAGGCGCCGGCCTCGATGATGCCCTCGACGTGCCCGCTGCCGAACTTGCCGCGTTCCCTGGAGAACTTCTTCGACACGGCGTAGGACATCCAGGCGGCGATGTCCGCGCCCGCGCCGGGCAGCGCGCCGATGGCGGTGCCGAGCACGCTGCCGCGCAGCGTCTGCAGGGGATAGCGCCGCAGCAGCCCCCACATGCCCTGGAACACGTTGCCGATCGTCGCCTGCGCCATCTCCCAGGGCCGCTCGATCGCCGCCACGTTGCGGATCACTTCCGACACCGCGAACATGCCGATCATGATCGGGATCAGCGTGAGGCCGCCGGCCAGCTCGGCGTTGCCGAAGGTGAAGCGCGGGAAGCCCGCCGGGTTGTCCAGGCCGACCGAGGCGACCAGCAGGCCGAGGAGCAGCGACACGATGCCCTTCAGCGGGTTGGCGAGGGCGAGGAACACCGCGCTCGCCAGGCCCAGCACCACCAGCCAGAAGTATTCGAAGGAGGAGAACCTGAGCGCCACCTCGGCGAGCGCCGGCGCCGCGAGGATCAGCACCGCGGTGCCGAACAGGCCGCCGATCACCGAGAACACCAGGCTCGCGCCCAGGGCGAGCTCGCCCTGGCCCTTCCTGGTCATGGCGTAGGCCTCGTCGGTGTAGGCGGCGGAGGCCGGCGTGCCGGGCATGCGCAGGAAGCAGCTCGGGATGTCGCCGGCGAAGATCGCCATCGCGGTGGCGGTGACGATTGAAGCGATCGCCGGCACCGGCGGCATGAAGAAGGTCACCGGGACCAGCAGCGCGGTGGCCATGGTGGCGGTGAGCCCCGGCACCGCGCCGACGAAGAGACCAAATACCGCCGAGCCGAGGATCACCCACAGCACGTAGGGATCGAACACCTGCGCGAGCGCCTGCGCGAGGATCTCGGCGCTCATCTCAGAAGGCGAAGCGCTCGAGCACGCCCCAGGGCAGCGGGATGCGCAGCAGCTTGTAGAACGAAAGGTGGATCGCCAGGGTCGCGATCGCCGACACCGCGACCGACGCCCGCCAGCCGGCGCCCAGGATCCGGCACCAGAGCGCGAGCAGCGCGAACCCGGTGAGGTGGAAGCCGAGCCTGTCGGCGGCGAGCACGTAGGCAAGCAGCCCGCCCACCACCGCGGCGACGCCGGCGAGCGGCCGCGCGCGCCGGGTCCAGGGCGGCAGCGCGATCCAGGGCCCGCGCTCGGCGCGCAGCATCAGCAGCAGGCCGCAGGCGAGCAGGCCGATCGCGATCGCCCCGGGGAACCAGGCCGGGCCGAATTTCTGGCCCGGCATGGCGGGGAACCCCTGGATGTGCCAGAGGACGACCCCGCCCAGAGCGGCGAGCCCCGCGCCGCTCAGCGCATCGTTGACCTTCAAGCTACTTGGCCAGGCCTACTGCCTTGAGCGCCGCGCCGAGGTTCGCGTCCGAGGCCGCCATGAATTTCGCGGTGGCCGCCGGATCGGCCCAGATCACGCCGAAGCCGCGGCTCGCCATGAAGTCCTTGTACTCCTTGGAGTCGTAGACCTTCTTCAGCGCCGTGGTCAGCGTCTTCTGCGCTTCGGCCGGAATGCCCCTGGGCGCGGCGATCACGCGCCAGGCGGCGATCGCCCAGTCGGTGCCCAGTTCCTTCTTCAGCGTGGGCACGTTCGGATAGAGCGCCGGCGGGTTGGCGTCCATGATCGCCAGCGCGCGCACCTTGCCCGCGTCGATCATGCCGCGCGCCTCGGGCACCGAGCAGGGCACCACTTCCACGCCGCCCGCCACCATGTCCTGCAGCCCGGGCGCGGCGCCGTTGGAGGGCACCCAGGGCAGCGCGTTCGGGTCGATGCCCTGGTCCTTCAGCAATCCGGCGATGGCGAGGTGCCAGATGCCGCCCTGGCCGGTGCCGGAGGCTTTCATCTTGCCCGGGCTGGCCTTGATCGCGGCGAGCAGGTCCTTCACCGACTTGTAGGGCGAGTCCACGCGCACGTGCACGCCCGCAGGGTCGGCGTTCACCAGGCCGATCGGCGTGTAGTCGGTGTGCTTGAGCGGCGTGAGGCCGACGTGGTGCATCATCGTGATCTCCACCGTGATCATGCCGATGGTGTAGCCGTCGGGCGCCGACTTGGCGATGGCGTCGTGGCCGACCACGCCCGAGCCGCCGGTGCGGTTGACCACGTTGAACGGCTGCTTCAATTCCTTCTCCAGCAGCGTGGCGATGATGCGCGCGGTGGCGTCGGTGCCGCCGCCCGCGCCCCAGGGCACGATCACCTGCACCGGGCGCTGCGGGTACTGGGCTTGCGCGGCCGCGGCCGCGACGAACAGCAGTGCTGCGACGAGTTGCCTCATGGGTCTCCTCCGTGGGGTGTGGGGGCATTCTAACTGCGCGGTCAAGGGCGCGGGCGAGAGCGTCAACCGCCGCCGCGCCGCGGGCGTTGTTCGGCGCATGGTCCGGCTGCGCTGCCCCGAGGAACCCGGCGTGGCGCTGCACCTGGTGCAGCGCGGCGGCGCCGCCGATCCGGCGGCGTATCTGGAGCGCTTGCGCGCCGCGGCCGCCGAGCGAGGCTGCCCCGTGCACGCCTACGTGCTGATGGGGAGCCATGCCCATTTTCTCCTCACCCCGGCGCGCCGCGCGGCGGCGACCGCGATGCTGCTGGAGCTCGGCGGCGAGGTGGATGCGACGCCGGTGATCGCGCCGCGCTACCTGCTCGCCTGCATGCGCTATATCGAATTGAACCCGGTGCGCGCCGGCATCGTGCGCCGGCCGGCGCAGTACCCCTGGTCGAGCTACCGCGCCAACGCGCTGGGCGAGGCGGACGCGCTGGTCACGCCGCACCCCTGGTACTACGCGCTGGGGCGCACGCCGCAGGCGCGCCGCGCCGCGTACCGCGCTAGTCCAGGCGCGCGGTGAGCAGCCGCAGGCGCTGCGCCAGCGCCGCGAGCATGCGCTCGGCGAACACCGGGCTCACCTTGACCAGCTCGAGGAAGGCGGCGCGGCCCACCGGCTGCAGCGAGCAGTCGGTTTCGGCCTGCACGCTCGCCATGCGCGTGGCCTGGTCGACCAGCGCCGCCTCGCCGAACACGCCGCCCGGGCCGACGCGCTCGACCATGCTGCCGGCGATGGTCACCGCGACGCGCCCCTCGAGCACCGTGTACATGCGCGCGCCCATGGCGCCTTCCTTGATCACCATCGCGCCGCGCTCGTAGTAGATCTGCGGGTCGTTGGCCAGCCCCTGCACCAGGTCGGCGAGCTGGCGCTTGTCGAACACCGCGGCCTCCTTCCAGGCGCCGCTCACCGACAGCACGCCGGCGTCGCGCAGCGCGGCGATGGTCTGGCGCAGGCGCGTCACCATCACGCTCATCAGCATCAGCGCGAAGGCGGGCCGCTTCATCAGCGCCGTGCGGAACTCCTCGTCGTCCAGGGAGATGACGCGGCAGGCGGTCTTCGCCACCGCGGCGGCGCTGCGCGGTGCGCGCGTGAGCGGCGCCAGCTCGCCGAACACTTCGCCCTCCAGCACCCTGCCGATGACCTTGTTCTTCGCCATCAGGCTCACTTCGCCGTCGTAGACGTAGTACATCTTGTCCTGCTGCAGCAGCAGGGGCCGCGCCTTGGCGTTCTCGGCGAAGATGGTGGCGCCCGGCGCGTAGCGCTCGGCCTTGCCGGCGGAGCGGAAGAAGGCGAGGGCGACCGCGGGGTCGTAGAGCGCGTTGGGGGCGGCCATGGCGGGGCGAAGTATCGCCGGGAAACCCCGCTGCGCGCTACTGCGTCACGGCGCCCGGCTAGAATCCGGCCCCAAGGAGAAACCCATGACGCCGATCTCGATGTACCAGGCGAGCGCGCCGCGCTTCGCCAACACCCTGAACAACCTGTCCGCCATCCTCGACAAGGCGCAGGCGCATTGCGAGGCGAAGAAGATCGACCCGCTGGCGCTGACTTCCTTCCGGCTGTACCCGGACATGCTGCCCTTCACGCGCCAGATCACCATCGCCTGCGACACGGCCAAGGGCGCGGTGGCGCGCCTGGCCGGGGTGGAGAATCCGAAGCACGAGGACAGCGAGAAGACCTTCGAGGAGCTCAAGGCGCGCATCGCGAAGACGGTGGCGTTCATCGGCGGCGTCAAGGCGGCGCAGCTCGACGGCAGCGAGGACAAGGTAATCGTGCTCAAGCTCGGCCCGCGCGAAGTGACCTTCCAGGGCCTGCAGTACCTGCTGGGATTCGCGCAGCCCAACTTCTACTTCCACGCCGTCACCGCCTACGACATCCTGCGCCACAACGGCGTCGAGCTGGCCAAGCGCGACTACATCGGCAATCCCTAGTCGGCGCGGATGCCGGCCTGCTTGAACAGCGCCGCGTAGCGCGCGAGCTGCTCGCGCGTGAAGCGCGCCAGCTCCTGGGGCGAGGTGGCGTTCACCGTGAAGCCCTGCGCGACCAGCTTGTCGCGCACCTCGGGCGCGCTGGTCGCCTTCGCGATCTCGGCGTTCAGGCGCGCGACGATCTCCTTCGGCGTGCCGGCGGGCGCCACCACGCTGAAATTGGAGTTGAACACGAAGCCCGGCAGCGACTCGCCCACCGCCGGCGCCTCCGGGAACAGCGCCGAGCGCGCGGGGCTGGCGACGCCGAGCAGCCGGAGCTTGCCGCCCTTGATCATCCCGAACACCGTCGGCATGCCCGAGAAGCTCGCGTCCACCTGGCCCGCCGCGGTGTCCACCGCGGCGGCGGCCGCGCCGCGGTACGGGATGTGGGTCATGAACACCCCGGCGCGCGACTTGAACAGCTCCATCGCCACGTGCTGCGGGCTGCCGTTGCCGCCGGAGGAATAGTTGAGCGCGCCCGGCCGCGCCCTGGCCGCGGCGATCAGGTCCGCCGCGCTGCGGTACGGCGAGCCGGGCGGCGCGACCAGCGCCCACTCCATGGTCGCCACCAGCGACACCGGCTCGAAATCGCGCAGGATGTCCCAGGGCATCCTGGCGTGCACGTTGGGCAGCATGGTCATGATGCTGTCGTTGAAGCCGCCGATGACGTAGCCGTCGGGCGCCGCCTTCGCCACGCGCTCGGCGCCGATCAGCCCGGCGGCGCCGGGCTGGTTCTCGATCACGATCGCCTGGCCCATGTTCTCGGACATCTTCTGCGCGACGACGCGCGCGGCGTTGTCCACCGCGCTCGCCGCCTGCAGCGGCACCAGCATCAGGATCGGCTTGCGCGGGTAGCCCGATTGCGCGAGCGCGGCGAGCGGCAGCGCCAGGGCGGCGAGAGTACAGATCAGGCGGTTGCGCATCCTTGCCTCCTCCTCATTGGTCCGCGCGGTGGCGGCCGGCAAAGGCCGCCGCGTCGAGCGGCGCGCCGACCAGCGCGCCCTGCAGGTAGTCGCAGCCGAGGGGCTGCACCTTCGCCAGGGTGGCCTCGTCGTCCACGCCGGACACCAGCACCTCCATCTTCAGGCGGTGGGCGAAGTCCACCAGCGTGCGCACCAGCGCCAGGTGCTGCGGCGACTCGGCCACGTCGCCCACCGCGGCGAGGTCGACGCGCAGCTCGTGGAACGGCAGCGTCGAGAGCCAGGCGAGCGAGCCGTAGCCGGCGCCGGGGTCGTCCAGGCACAGCCGCACGCCGGCTTCGCGCAGCCGCTGCAGCGTCTCCACCGACTCCAGGCTCCGCGCCAGCACCGCGGTCTCGGTGATGCCGAGCGCGAGGCGGCTGGGGCGCAGGTTCCAGGTCTTCAGCGCGCTGGCGATGAAATCGGGCAGGTCGGCCTGGCGCAGGCTCTTGGCCGACAGGTTCACCCCGACGCGCAGGTCCAGGCCGGCGGCGTCGCGGAACTCGCGGCAGTTGCGCAGCGCGCCGTTCACCAGCCAGAGGGTCACCTCGTTCACCAGTCCGGCGGACTCGGCGGCGGCGATCGCGCGCTGCACCGGCACCGCGCCGAGGCTGGCGTCGCGCCAGCGCAGCTGGCTCTCGGCGCCGACGATCTGGCCGTTGCGCTGGTCGCGCTGCGGCTGGAACACGATGTCCAGCGCGTCCTGGGCGATGGCGGTGCGCAGGCGGTTCTCGTACACCAGCAGCTCGGCCTCCAGGCCCTCCTGCTCCGCGCTGTAGGCGGCGAAGCGCTCGGGGCGCTCGCGCGCGGCGCGCGCCGCGACGCGCGCGCGCTGCAGCAGCTCCACGCCGCTCGCGCCGTCCTCCGGATACAGGGCGATGCCCACCGCCGGCCGCGCGTACACCTCTTCCACGTCCACCCACAGCGGCGCATCCAGCGTGCGCAGGATCTTCTCCGCCGCCAGCACCGACACGCCGGCGCTCTGCACGCTGGCGAGCACGCAGGCGAACTCGTCGCGCCCGGGGTCGCCGAGCAGGTCCTGCGCGCGCAGCACCTCGCTGCCCAGGCGCGCGCTCAGCCGGTCGCGCACGCCGTCGCCCACGGTGTAGCCCCACACGCCGTCGATGCGGCCGATGATGCCGCAGTCCACGAACAGCAGCGCGAGCTGCTGGCCGTCGGCGGCGCGCGCCGCGACGCAGGCCTCGAGCCGCTGCAGGAACGCGCCCAGGCCGGCGACCGCCGCCGGGCGCGCGTGCGCGCCGCGCGCCGCCACCTCGGCCATGATGGCGGACTGCAGCGCGCCCAGGCGCTCGGCGGCGGCGAGCGCGGCCTCGCAGCGCGCCGGCTCGCCGGCGTACATGCGCAGGGCGCCCGCGCGCAGCAGGTCCTGCAGCGGGCGGCAGTCGCGCTGCGCGCGCTCGGTGGGCTCCTCCGGGTTGAGCGTCGCCGCCCATTCCTGCAGCAGCTGCGCGAGCGACTCGCGCGCCAGCGCGCCCAGCGACAGCGCGTTCACCAGCGCGCGCTGCGGCTCGGACATGCCGGTGGGCAGCAGCGGCAGGAAGAACGGCGAGGTGGCGGCCGACAGCGCGCTCTCGCCGCGCGCCGCCAGCAGCGCCTCGGGCGCCTGCGCGCGCAGCGCGGCGCCGAGCGCGTCCAGCGCCGCGATGGCGGCGGCGTCGACGCCGAACTCGTCCATCAGGTGCTGGATCGCGGCGGGGTCCAAGGCGCGCGGCCGCCTACAGGAACAGCTCGCGCGAGTTGATGCTCACCGTGGTCTGGTCGAGCGTGCGGCGGATGCGGTAGGGCTCGTCCTCGTTGGCCATGGGCTCGTTCACCAGGTCGAGGATCTTGTGCGGGTGCATCGGGTTGCCGTCGGCGTCCTGCACCACCATCACGCGCGGCTGCAGGCGCTTGACCAGGTTCTGCGTGATCACCACGCCGACCTCGCCGCTGTTGAGCTCCACCACGCTGCCCACCGGGAAGGCGCCCACGCACTGGATGAACTGCTCGATGAGCGCGGCGTGGAACTGCGTGCCGCGGTTCTGGAACAGCACGTTCAGCGCGTTGGAGGGCGGCAGCTGCATGCCGTAGGGCGCGGGGGCGGTGAGCACGTCGAAGGTGTCGACGATGCCGGCGATGGCGCCCATCTGCGAGATCGCCGCGCCCTTCAGGCCGCGCGCATAGCCGCTGCCGTCGTAGCGCTCGTGGTGCAGCGAGGCGAGGCCCGGCAGCTCCGCCGGCAGGCCCGGCGTCTGGCTGAGGATCTCCACGCTGTGCCCGATGTGGCTCTTGAAGCTCTCCTCCTCCGCCCCGGTCAGGTTGCTGCGCCGCTCGGGCAGGCCGGCGGGGAGCTTGAGCATGCCGACGTCCTGCAGCAGGCCCATCAGGCCCAGGAGCTCCAGCCGGTCGCGCGCCAGCTGCAGGAAGCGGCCGAACACCGTCATGTACACCGAGACCTGGGTGGCGCGGTTCAGGGTCTGCGCCGATTTTTCGCGCATGGTGACCAGCAGCATCATGGCGTCGGGGTTGCGCACCACGCTGTCGGTGATCTCGACCACCGCCTGGCGCGCGCGGTTGCCGTCGAGCGCGTTGCCCTCGAGCACGCTGCGCGACAGCGCCTCCACCACCGCGCCGGTCTGCTGGAACACGCTGCGCGCGCGCGGCAGCTCCTCCTCGACGCTGGCGAGTTCCTTGTAGACCTCGGTGCCGCGCACCACCTCCTTGGCCTGCGCGGCGATCGCCGCCCGCGCGTTGGGCGGCAGCGTGAGCTTGGGCGGCTCGACCCGCTCCATCTTCTCCGGGTCGACGTACACCTTCTTGCAGTACTTCTTCAGCGCGAGCAGCTGCTGCTCGGTCTTCAGCACGAAGCCCTGGTAGACGAACGGCGTCTCGGTCCATGGGCGGTCGAGCCGGGCGACGAACATGCCGAACTCGAGGTATTCGACCGGGACTTCCTTGTGGGCCATGCGCGGGGGCGACCGGGCGGTGGGAGTGGCCCGATTCTCGTTCCTCGCCGCGCGCTCGGCAAGCGCGCCATGCAGTAACATCGGCGCTGCGCAGCCCACTGGGGAAGGAAACGGCGGTGCCGGAAGCCATGGACCTCGGCCTGAGCCTACAGGTCGGCAAGTACGACGTGCAGAAGATGCTCGGCAAGGGAGCCACCGGCACGGTGTACCTCGCCAAGGACACCTTTTCGGGCCACGAGGTGGCGCTGAAGACCATCGAGCCCGAGGTGTTCCGCGACCCGGAGTTCGGCACCGTGTACCGCAGCCAGTTCCTCAACGAGGCCTCGCTCGCCGGCAAGCTCAAGCACCCGCACATCGTCACCATCCTCGACGCGGTGGTGGGCGAGGACTCGGGCTACATCGCCATGGAGCTGGTGACCGGCGGCGACCTCGCGGCGCATACCAAGCCCGACAAGCTGCTGCCGGTGGCCGACGTGCTGCAGATCGGCTTCAAGTGCTGCGGCGCGCTCGACTACGCGTTTCACGAAGGCATCGTGCACCGCGACATCAAGCCCGCCAATTTGATGATCGGCAAGGGCACCGACGTGAAGATCGCCGATTTCGGCGCCGCCTACCTGAGGAAGAGCCAGGTGGTGCAGACCGCGATGATGGGCTCGCCCTACTACATGTCGCCCGAGCAGATCGCCGGGCGCACGCTCACCCACCACAGCGACATGTACTCGCTCGGCGCGGTGCTCTACGAGCTGCTCACCGGGCAGCTCCCGGCGCGCGCCGAGAACCTGGAAGCGCTGCTGAAGAAGATCACCCAGCTCGACCCGCTGCCGCCGAGCGAGATCCGCAAGGACCTGCCCAGGGAGCTCGACGCGGTGATCCTGCGCGCCATGCGCAAGGATCCGGCCCAGCGCTACCCGACCTGGGCGGAGTTCGCCCTCGAGCTGTCCAAGGTGGTGCGCCAGGTGCTGCCGGCGAACGCCGTGCCGGACACCGAGAAGTACGTGGCGCTGAAGAACGTGGAGATGCTCGCCAAGCTCGCCGACGCCGAGATCTGGGAGCTGGTGAACGCCGGCAAGTGGACGCGCGTGGACAAGGGCAGGATCGTGGTGCGCGAGAACGAGAAGGGCAGCAGCTTCTTCTTCCTCGCCGAGGGGGAGGTCAAGGTGACGCGCGCCGGCCGGCTGCTCAACGTGGTGAACCACGGCGAGTGCTTCGGCGAGATGGCCTACATCTGGGGCGGGGCGCTGCCGCGGCACGCCACCGTCGAGTCGATGACCAAGCTGATGCTCGCCGAGTTCGAGCCGGCGGCCCTCGGCAGGATGAGCGGCGGCGCCCAGCTGCAGCTCACGCGCGCGCTGGTGAGGAACCTGGTCGACCGCCTGGTGCTCTCCAACACCCGGTTCACCGCCGCGCGCTAGCGTCGCCCGGCGGCGACAGCGCGTGCCGCGAACTGCGGGCGCGCGCGGGCGTCTAACGCGGGTGATGCGCGAGATCCAGGGCGTGGGCGAAGAGGCGCAGCTGCAGCGGCGCTGGTTCCACGACGAGTACTTCGACCTTTTCGTCTGGCAGGCGCCGGGCGGGGCGGTGGCGCGCTTCGACCTGTGCTACGGCGCGGGCGCCAGCGAGCGCGCCCTGGTCTGGCTGGGCGAGGGGCGTTTCTTCCAGGACGGCGCGCCCGAGTCCACCTCCGATCCGCGCGAACTGCTGCGCCGCTTCGCGCAGGCCGGTGCCGCGCTGCCGCAACGCGTGCGGCGCGAGGTGACCGCGCGCATCCAGGAATGCGCCGGGCTCGGACCCCCGCTGCCCGGGCGGCGCGCGCGCTTCCGGCGCGCGCCCTGGCAGCAGCGCGAGACGAGCCGGCAGGCGGGCAAGGGCGCGGCGCGCCAGGCCTAGCGCCGGCGAACCCGGCCTGCCCGGCATGGCGCGGCGGGCGCGGCTCGGGCTAACATGCGCGCCATGTCCGCACCCGCCGGCACCGCCGCGCTCTCGCATCTGCGCATCCTCGACCTGTCGCGCGTGCGCGCCGGCCCGAGCTGCGTGCGCCAGTTCGCCGACTTCGGCGCCGACGTGATCAAGATCGAGACCCCGGCCGGCCTGGATCCCAACGAGGGCATGGGCGGGGCGCGCAACGGCTCGGATTTCCAGAACCTGCAGCGCAACAAGCGCGCCATCACGCTCAACCTCAAGGTGGCCGAGGGGCTGGAGGCGTTCCGGCGCCTGGTGAAGACCGCCGACGTGGTGGTGGAGAACTACCGGCCGGACGTGAAGTTCCGCCTCGGCATCGACTACGAGTCGCTGGCGAAAATCAATCCGCGCGTGATCCTCGCCAGCATCTCGGGCTTCGGCCAGGACGGCCCGTACCGCGACCGGCCGGGTTTCGACCAGATCGCGCAGGGCATGAGCGGCCTGATGTCGGTGACGGGCTTTCCCGGCCAGGGGCCGGTGCGCACCGGCGCGGCGATCGCCGACGTGTCGGCGGGGCTGCTGGCGGCGCTGGGCATCATGACCGCGCTGCTGGAGCGCGAGCGCTCGGGCAAGGGGCAGTGGGTGCAATCCTCGCTGCTGCAGGCGGGGCTGGCGCTGCTCGACTTCCAGGCCGCGCGCTACCTGAAGGAGGGCGAAGTCGCGCCGCAGGTGGGCAACGACCACCCCACCAGCATGCCGACCTCGGCCTACAAGACCGCCGACGGCTACATCAACGTCGCCGCCACCGGCGACGGCATGTGGAAGCGCGTGTGCGCGGCCCTCGGGCGCGAGGACCTGCTCGCCCGGCCGGAGTTCGCCGACCACAAGTCGCGGGCGCAGAACCGCGCGGCGCTGAACGCGGCGCTCAACGAGGCGCTCGCCACGAGGCGCAGCGCCGAGTGGATCGAGCTGCTCAACGCCGCGGGCGTGCCCTGCGGCCCGATCTACGCCATGGACCAGGTGTTCGCCGACCCGCAGGTGCGGCACCTCGGCGTCGCGGCCGAGGTGGCGCACAAGAAGCTCGGCCGTTTCCGCCTGCTCAACCAGGCGGTGAGGCTGTCGCGCACGCCGGCCGCCATCCGCACGGCGGCGCCGGAGATCGGCGAGCACACCGACGAGATCCTCGCCGAGCTGGGCTACGGCAGCGACGAGGTCGCGCGGCTGCGCGCGGCGAAGGCAATCTAGGGAGGAGCGCCATGCAACGACTGCTGTTCGGATTGGCCGCGCTGGCCTGCGCCTGCGGCGCCGCGGCGCAAGGAGGTTTTCCCGGCCGCACCATCTCGATGGTGGTCGGCTTCGCGCCGGGCGGCGGCACCGACGCGGCGGCGCGCATCATCGCCAAGGCGGCGAGCGAAGGCCTCGGCCAGCCGGTGGTGGTGGAGAATCGCGCCGGCGCCGGCGGCAACATCGCCACCGAGCAGGTGGCGAAGGCGCCGCCCGACGGCCACACCATCCTGCTCGCCTCGGTGGGCCCGCTCACCGTGGCGCCGCACATGATCAGGAACCTGCCCTACGACCCGCTGAAGGACCTGGCGCCGGTCACCATGGCGGTGACCTTCGCCAACGTCCTGGTGGTGCACGACGAAGTGCCGGTGCGCAGCTTCGTCGAGTACGTGAAGCACGCGCAGCAGCAGGGCGGCAACCTCACCTACGGCTCCTCGGGCATCGGCGGCGCGGGCCACCTGTCGGGCGAGCTGTTCGCCATGATGGCGAAGGTGAAGATCGTGCACGTGCCCTACAAGGGGGGCGGGCCGGCGATGCAGGGCCTGCTCGGCAAGCAGGTCGCCTCGATCTTCGCCACGCCGATCTCGGCCGGGCCGCACATCAAGTCCGGACGCATCCGCGCGCTCGCCGTGACCAGCGCGCAGCGCACCGAGTTCATGCCCGAGGTGCCGACCGTCGCCGAGTCGGGCTACCCGGGCTTCGAGGCCACCAACTGGTACGCCTACGTGCTGCCGGCGAAGACCCCCAACGAGATCGTCGCGCGCTGGAACCGCGAGCTGGTCAAGGTGCTCAACGACGCCGGCGTGCGCAAGGCGCTGCTCGACCAGGGCATGGAGCCGGCGCCGGGCAGCCGCGAGCAGCTCGCCGCCTACATCAAGCGCGAGTACGACACCTGGGCGCGGGTGGTGAAGGAAGCGAAAATCACCGCCAACTGAAAAATGGGGTCAGACCCCATTTTTTAGAACGATTTTTCCCAGGTGCGCGTTGGCTTCCATGCGCGCCACGGCCGCCGGCAGCTCGTCGAAGCCGTAGCTGCGGTCGAGCAGCGGCCGCACGCGGCCGTCGGCGAGCAGGGGCAGGAAATCGCGCGCGAAGCCGCGCACCGTGGTGCTGCGCTGCTCGGAATTGCGCAGCTTGTTGGACACGCCGAACAGGGTGAGGCGCCTGGCGTGCAGCGCGTCGAGGTCGAGCTGCGCGACTAGCGTGCCGTCCAGGTAGCCGACGACGGCGAGCCGCCCCTCGAAGGCGAGGGCGCGCAGGCATTCGGCGAACACGGTGCCGCCGACGTTG
>Ga0075420_100003750_pt1 | contig 13346 bp, 11 predicted proteins | sample SoiMetdeltSBSDD4_FD_75296 | JGI IMG/M metagenome (GOLD analysis project Ga0075420, IMG submission 75296) | Bulk soil microbial communities from a Populus tree surrounding site in Tennessee, USA - Soil MetaG P. deltoides SBSDD4 | ecosystem: Environmental > Terrestrial > Soil > Tree plantation... | reverse complement strand
CGGCACACCGAAGTGTTCGTCCCATGTGCCTCGTAGCGCTGGCCCTGGAGCACTCGCGGCGCTTCCCGCTCGTCATCGCGGCGAACCGCGACGAGTACTTCCGGCGCGCGACCGCGCCGCTCGACTGGTGGACCCCCGACGGCGGCGGCCCGCCGATCCTGGCCGGCCGCGACCTCGAAGCGGGCGGCACGTGGATGGGTCTCACCGCGCAGGGCCGCCTCGCGCTGGTCACCAACGTGCGGGACCCGGCGCGGCACGACCCGGCGGCGCCCTCGCGCGGGCGCATCGTGCAGGAGTGGCTGGCCGGCGGCGAGCCGGTCGAGGCCTTCTGGACGCGCACCGCGCGCGGCGGCCACAACGGCTTCAACCTGATCGCGTTCGACTTGCGCCGCGGCGAGCGCTTCTTCGCGTCGAACCACGGTCATGCGCCGCGGGCCCTGGGGCCCGGCATCCACGGGCTGTCGAACGCGACGCTGGACACGCCCTGGCCCAAGGTGACGGCGCTCGCCACGCGGCTGCGCGAGGCGGTGGACGCGTGCGCCTCGGTGGACGCGCTCGCGGCGCGGCTGTTCCAGGCGCTCGCCGATCCGCAGGAGGCGCCGGACGAGGCCCTGCCGCGCACCGGCATCCCGCTCGAGCGCGAGCGGCAGCTTTCCGCGGCGTTCATCCGCACGCCGGACGGCCTGTACGGCACGCGCAGCTCGATGCTCGTCATCGCCGAAGACACGGGCGGCCGCCGGCGCACCCACGTGATCGAGCGCACCCATGACGCGCCCGCCGGCGCGCCCGCGCCGCGGCACGCGGTGCTGGAGGACTGGCCGCCCGCGCCGGCCGGCCACGACGCCGTTCAGGGCGCGCGCACCATCTCCACGTGAGGGATGCCGGCCTCCTCGAAGACCGGCCCGCGCGGCGCGAACCCCGCGCGCGCGTAGAACGGCGCCGCGGACAGCTGCGCATGCAGCATCACCTCGCGGTCGCCGCGCGCGCGCGACACCTCGATCAGCGCGTCCAGCACCTGCCGCCCGATGCCGCTGCCGCGCAGCACCGATGCGACCGCCATGCGCCCCACCTTGGCCACCCCCGGCGCGTGCGCCTGCAGGCGGCCGGTGGCGAGCGGCACGCCGAAGCGGTTGACCGCCAGCGCATGCACGCACGACGCATCGGCGTCGTCCCACTCCAGCTCGGCCGGGATGCGCTGCTCCTGCACGAACACCGCGCTGCGGATCGCCCGTGCGGCGTCGCCCCATTCGCGCCAGGCGCCCACGTGCACCTCGACCATCGGCCGGCCGGCCTCGAAGTCCTGCAGCACCTCGCGCAACGCGGGCGGAACGGGCTTGGAGGTCTGCGTCGCCGGGTCGGCGAAGACGTACACCAGCGCCACCGAGACGAGCAGTTCCTCGGCGCGGAAGATGCCGGCCTCGAACACCATCGAGGAGTTGCCGATGCTCGCGCAGCGCATGCCGACATCGATGAGCTCGTCCAGCCGCGCCGAGCCGTGGTACTCGACGGTCGCCTTGCGCACGTACAGGTCGCCGCCCAGCTGCTCCATCGTGCTCGCGTACGGCAGCGCGAGGGCGCGCCAGTAGCCGGCGACGGCGGTGTCGGCGTACATCAGGTAGTGGCCGTTGAACACGATCTTCTGCGCGTCGATCTCGACCCAGCGCACGCGCAGGCGCTCGCGGAACCGGAAGTCGCTTCGCTTCATGGTCGCAGTGCCTCCTTCATGGCACGGGCCGCGGCGTCCTGCGCGGCGACGGCCTCCGGCAGCGCGCGCGCCATCTTGATGAAATCGTGCGTCACGCCGCGCACCAGCTCGAGCTGCACGGGCACGCCGGCCAGGCGCAGGCGGTCCGCGTACGCGAGGCCTTCGTCGACCAGCGGGTCGCATTCGGCGAGGATGACGCAGGCCGGGGCGACGCCGTCGAGGTCGTCGGCGAGCAGCGGCGCGAAACGCCAGTCGGTGCGCTCGGCGCGGTCGATGTACTGGTCGAAGAACCACTCGATGCCGACGGCGTCGAGCAGGAACCCGTTGGCGAACAGGCGGTGCGAGGCCGTGTCCGCGTGCGCCGTCGTGCCCGGCGTCACGAGCAGCTGCAGCGCGAGCGGCAGCCCCGCGTCGCGCGCCTGGATCGCCGCCACCGCGGCCAGCGTGCCGCCCGCGCTGTCGCCGCCCACCGCGAGCCGCGACGCGTCGATGCGCAGCGCCTCGCGGCCGTGGGCCGCGAGCCAGCGCAGCGCGTCGAAGGCGTCGTTCACGGCCGTCGGAAAGCGGTGCTCGGGCGCGAGCCGGTAGTCGAGCGCGACCACCGCGGCGCCGCTCCTCAGCGCGAGCTGGCGGCACAGGCTGTCGTGCGTCTCGAGGTTGCCGATCGTGAAGCCGCCGCCGTGCAGGTACAGCAGCGCCGGCGGCCCGTCGCGCGCACCCGCGTACAGGCGCGCGGGCAGCGCCGCGCCGTCGCGCGCGGGGATGTCGAAGTCCACCACGCGCGGCAGCGGCGCGCGGGGCGGGTCGAGCACCTCGGCCGCGGCCGTGTAGGCGCGGCGCGCCTCGGGCACCGCGAGGGCATGGAACGGCGGGCGGTTGGCGCGGCGGATGCGATCGAGCACGCCGGCCATGCGGGGGGACAGGAGCTGCGTCGACAAGTACGGGTTGGCGCGGACGGGGAGCCGAGAGGATACTCGGCACCTCTCTTCCAGCCCCGCGGGACGCCCATGGCCTTCATCCAGTACATCACCCAGGTCCACCTCGACTTCGGCGCGGTGCGGCTGCTGACGCAGGAGTGCGAGCGCATCGGCGTGAAGCACCCCCTGGTGGTCACCGACGCCGGCGTGCGCGCCGCGGGCGTGCTCGACAAGGCGCTCGCGGCGCTGGGCGCCACGCCGTACCAGGTGTTCGACCAGACGCCGTCCAACCCGAACGAGGCCGCGGTGCGCGCCGCCACCCTGCTCTTCCGCACGTACCAGTGCGACGGCCTGGTCGCCGTGGGCGGCGGCTCGAGCATCGACCTGGCGAAGGGCGTCGCCATCGCGGCCACGCACGACGGGCCGCTCAAGACGTACGCCACCATCGAGGGCGGCAGCACGAAGATCACCGAGCGCGTGGCGCCGGTGATCGCCGTGCCCACCACCGCGGGCACGGGCAGCGAAGTGGCGCGCGGCGCGATCGTCATCGTCGACGACGGCCGCAAGCTCGGCTTCCACAGCTGGCACCTGGTGCCCAAGGTCGCCCTCTGCGATCCGGACCTGACCCTCGGCCTGCCGCCGGGGCTCACGGCAGCCACGGGAATGGACGCCATCGCGCACTGCATGGAGACCTTCATGGCCGCCGCGGTCAACCCGCCCGCCGACGGCATCGCGCTGGACGGGCTGGAGCGCGGCTGGAGCCACATCGAGCGCGCCACGCGCGACGGCGGCAACGACCGCGAGGCGCGCTGGAACATGATGAGCGCGAGCATGCAGGGCGCGCTCGCGTTCCAGAAGGGACTCGGCTGCGTGCATTCGCTCAGCCACAGCCTGGGCGGCGTGGATCCGCGGCTGCACCACGGCACGCTGAACGCCCTCTTCCTGCCGGCGGTCGTGCGCTTCAACGCGGGCGCCGAGTCGATGATCAAGGACCGGCGGCTCGCGCGCATGGCGCATGCGATGGGCATCGGCAGCTGCGACTCGCAGGGCACGCAGGTCGCGGAGGCGCTGCGCGACATGAACGCCCGCCTCGGGCTGCCCTCGGGCCTGGGCGCGGTGGGCGTCACGCGCGAGCTGTTCGACCGCATCGTGACCAACGCGATGGCCGACCACTGCCACAAGACCAATCCGCGGCTGGCGACCGCGGAAGACTACCGGGCGATGCTGGAAGCGTCGATGTAGCCCGCTTTCCCTCCCCCGTCCCGGGGGAGGGAAGCGAGGCTCAGTGCTTGGCGTCGAAGAACTGCTCGTCTTCCGTCGAGCCCTTCAGCGCCGCGGTCGACGCGTCGCGCTCGATGGTGGTGGTGACGGCGTCGAAGTAGCCCGTGCCCACCTCGCGCTGGTGCTTGACCGCGGTGAAGCCGCGCTCGGCCGCCGCGAACTCCTTCTCCTGCAGCTCGACGAACGCGCTCATCTGGTTGCGCGCATAGCCGTGGGCCAGGTCGAACATCGAGTAGTTGAGGCTGTGGAAGCCCGCCAGGGTGATGAACTGGAACTTGTAGCCCATCGCGCCCAGCTCGCGCTGGAACTTGGCGATGGTCGCGTCGTCGAGGTTCTTCTTCCAGTTGAACGACGGCGAGCAGTTGTACGCCAGCAGCTTGCCCGGGAACTTCTTGCGCACGGCGTCGGCGAAGGCCTTGGCGAACGCGAGGTCGGGCTTGCCGGTCTCGCACCACACCAGGTCGGCCACCTCGGCGTAGGCCAGCGCGCGCGACACCGCCTGCTCGAGGCCGGCCGTGGTGCGGTAGAAGCCCTCGACGGTGCGCTCGCCCGTGCAGAACGGCTTGTCGTTGGCATCGACGTCGCTCGTGACCAGGTCGGCCGCCTCGGCGTCGGTGCGCGCGATCACGAGCGTGGGCACGCCCATCACGTCGGCGGCCAGACGCGCGGCCACCAGCTTGCTCACCGCCTCGCGCGTGGGCACCAGCACCTTGCCGCCCATGTGGCCGCACTTCTTGACGGCCGCGAGCTGGTCCTCGAAGTGCACGCCGGCGGCGCCCGCCTCGATCATCGCCTTCATGAGCTCGAAGGCGTTGAGCACGCCGCCGAAGCCGGCTTCCGCGTCGGCCACGATGGGCGCGAAGAAGTCGATGTCGTTCTTGCCTTCGGACCACTGGATCTGGTCGGCGCGCATGAAGGTGTTGTTGATGCGCCGGACCACCTTCGGCACCGAGTCCACCGAGTACAGCGACTGGTCGGGATACATCTCGCCGTTGCTGTTGGCGTCGCCCGCCACCTGCCAGCCCGACAGGTAGATCGCCTTCAGTCCCGCCTTGACCTGCTGCATCGCCTGGTTGCCGGTGAGCGCGCCGAGCGAGTTCACGAACGGCTCGGTGTGGATCAGGTTCCACAGCTTGTCCGCGCCGCGGCGCGCGAGCGTGTGCTCGATGTGGAACGAGCCGCGCAGGCGCACGACGTCGGCCGCGCTGTAGCCGCGCTTGATGCCCTTCCAACGGGGGTTCTCGGCCCAGTCCTTCTCGAGGGCGGCGATCTGCTGTTCGCGGGTGAGGGTCGTCATCTTCGGTTCTCCAGGTGTGTTGACGATGAAAAGCGAGGCACGGGATGAACGAAGAATACAAACGTCGACCGACGGGCGCCACACTTCTGTCTTATATAAGACTAAATTTCTTTTTCTTTGAATTCAACGGGTTACGTACGTCGTTCCATGATGCGAAAAGCCATTTATCGTCATGGAAAATCATGCGGCGCTGCAGCATGGCCTGATTTCGCATTCTGAAACGCGTTTCGCATGAAACGAAACCGCGCCCGCGGCTGTCGCGCAGCCGTCGCTCAGCCGTCGTGCGGTCGTCGTGCAACCGTCGCTCGCGGCTCAGGCGTCTGCCAGCGCGAGCCAGCGCGCATACACGCGGCGCGCCAGCCGCTGCTGCGCGGCCAGGTGCGCGCGACTGCCTTCCATCATCTGCGCGGCCGTCTGCACCGTGGGCAGCGTCGCCGCGGCGAAGAAGCGCTCGTCGTGCGCCGTGGCCCAGGCCGCGAGCTTGGCCTCGTCCAGCTCGACGTGGAACTGCATCGCCAGGTGCGGCCCGATGGAGAAGGCCTGGTGGGGGCACGCGCCGCTGCGCGCGAGCGGCTGCGCGCCGGCGGGCAGTTCGAAGGCGTCGTAGTGCCACTGGAACACCGTCGCCGAGTCGCGCTCGCCGAACCACTGCCGCGCGTCCTCGTGCGGCAGCAGCGTCACGCGGTGCCAGCCGATCTCGGGCGCGGGCGAGTCGATGACCGCAGCGCCGAGCGCGCGCGCCATGAGCTGGCCGCCGAGGCAGTGGCCGAGCACCGGCAGGCCCGCGTGCATCGACTCGAGGATCAGGCGCTCGGCGTCGCGCAGCGACGGCAGCGGATCGTTGGCGCTCATCTCGCCGCCCAGCACGGCGAGCGCCGCATGGCCGCGCATCGACGCCGGAAAATGCTGCCCGCGCTCGCTGTTGAACACCTCGAAGGACCGACCTTGCTCGCGCAGCCAGCGGCACAGGTACGCCGGGCCGTCGGCGTCGAGGTGCTGCAGGATGAGGACCGGCTTCACGACGCGTCAGTGTGCGCCGCAGGGTGTACCCTGTGCCGGGCGCGGTCATGCCCCACCGGGTGCCAATTCCAACGCGCGGCACTAGACTGGCCCATCGCCGCCACGCATGCCTTCGTTCCCGGAGCCCCCATGGCTTACGACAAGCTCGACGCCTACTGGATGCCGTTCACGGCCAACCGGCAGTTCAAGAAGGAGCCGCGCCTGCTGGCGAAAGCCTCCGGCATGCACTTCTGGACGCCCGAGGGGCGGCAGATCCTGGACGGCATCGCCGGCCTGTGGTGCGTCAACGCCGGCCACGGGCGCCCGCGCATCGTGCAGGCCATCCAGGAGCAGGCCGCGGAGATGGACTTCGCGCCGCCGTTCAACATGGGCCATCCGAAGGCCTTCGAGCTGGCCGAGCGGCTGGTCGAGATCACGCCCCCCGGACTGGACAAGGTGTTCTTCACCAACTCCGGCTCCGAGGCGGTGGAGACGGCGCTGAAGATCGCCATCGCCTACCACCGCGCGCGCGGCGAGGGCCAGCGCACGCGCCTCATCGGGCGCGAGCGCGGCTACCACGGCGTCAACTTCGGCGGCATCTCGGTGGGCGGCATGGTGGCCAACCGCAAGATGTTCGGCACGCTGCTCGCGGGCGTGGACCACATCCGCCACACCCACGACCCGCGCAACGCGTTCGCGCGCGGCCAGCCGGCGCACGGCGCCGAGCTCGCCGACGACCTCGAGCGGCTGGTCGCGCTGCACGACGCGTCGACCATCGCCGCGGTCATCGTCGAGCCGGTGGCCGGCTCGACCGGCGTGCTCATCCCCCCGCAGGGCTACCTGCAGCGCCTGCGCGACATCTGCGACCGCCACGGCATCCTGCTCGTCTTCGACGAGGTCATCACCGGCTTCGGCCGCGTGGGCGCGCCGTTCGCCGCCACGCACTTCGGCGTCACGCCGGACCTGATGACGATCGCCAAGGGCCTCACCAACGGCGCGGTGCCGATGGGCGGCGTGCTCGTCCGGCAGGCGATCCACGATGCGTTCATGAGCGGCCCCGAGCACCTGATCGAGTTCTTCCACGGCTACACCTACTCGGCGCATCCGCTCGCGTGCGCGGCCGGCATCGCGACGCTGCAGACCTACGCCGAGGAGGACCTGCTCACCCGCGCGGCGCGCATGCACGCGACCTTCGAGCAGGCGGTCCATTCGCTCGCGGACCTGCCGAACGTGATCGACGTGCGCAACATCGGGCTCGTGGGCGGCATCGAGCTCGCGCCCGTCGCGAACGAGCCGGGCAAGCGCGCGTTCGACGTCTTCCTCGACTGCTGGCAGAAGGGCCTGCTCGTGCGCACCACCGGCGACACCGTCGCGCTGTCGCCGCCGCTGGTCATCGAGAGCGCGCACATCGACCAGATCGTGGGCACGCTGGCCGACGCCATCAAGCGGGCGGCCTGACGCCGCCCCGCGCGCACCGTATGAGCGTCCTTCGCGCCGACCGCGAGCTGACGCGCAACTCGTACTACGACGCCACGGTCGAGCGCGCGCCCCCCTTCCCGCCCCTCGCCGGCCGACTCGACGCCGACGTCGCCGTCGTCGGCGCCGGGCTCGCGGGGCTTTCGGCGGCGATCGAGCTCGCCGACCGCGGCTACCGCGTGGCACTGCTCGAGGCGCAGCGCGTGGGCTGGGGCGCCTCGGGACGCAACGGCGGCCAGGCGATCGCGGGGCTCGCCAGCGACCAGGCCGCCGTCGAGTCGATGCTCGGCCTCGACGAGGCGCGGCGCATCTGGGCCATGACGCTGGAAGCGCTCGACCTGATCCACGCGCGGCGCGCACGCTTCGCCATCGACTGCGACTGGCAAGCCGGCTTCCTCGCCGTCGCGGTGAACGAGCGCAAGGCGCGCGAGCTGGCGCGCTGGCGCGAGACGATGGCGCGCGTGTACGGCCACGAGACCACGTGGATCGGCCCGGCCGACATGCCCGGCTGGATCGCCAGCCCGCGCTACCGCAGCGGCCTGTACGACGCGCGCTCGGGCCACCTGCATCCGCTGAAGTACAGCCTCGGCCTCGCGCGCGCGGCCGCCGGCGTCGGCGTGCAGGTGCACGAGAACACGCCCGTGACGCGGCTCGTGCCGGGTGCGACCGCGCGGCTGCAGACGCCGTCGGGCGAGGTGCATGCGTCGCACGTGCTGCTCGCGGGCAACGTGTACCTGCAGGGCGTCGCCCCGGTGCTGGAGGCGCGCATCATGCCGGTCGGCACCTACATCGTCGCGTCCGAGGCGCTCGACCCCGCGCTCGCGCATTCGCTCATCCCCTCGCGCGCCGCGGTGTCCGACACGAACTTCGTGCTCGACTACTTCCGCCCCACCCCCGACCACCGCCTGCTCTACGGCGGGCGCATCAGCTACAGCACGGCCACGCCCTTCCGCCTGGCGCAGGGCATGCAGCGCCGCATGGCCGCCACCTTCCCGCAGCTCGAGCGCGCCCGCGTCGAGTACGCCTGGGGCGGCTTCGTCGACATCTCGATGAACCGCCTGCCCGATTTCGGCCGCCTCGCCGAGCGCACGGGCGTCGCGGGCGCGGGGCTCGAGAACGTGTACTACCTGCAGGGCTTCTCGGGCCACGGCCTCGCGCTGACCGGCCTCGCCGGCAAGCTGGTGGCCGAGGCGATCGACGGCGACGCGAGCCGCTTCGATACCTTCGCGCGCATCCGCCACCGGCCCTTCCCCGGCGGGCGCCTGCTGCGCATGCCCGCACTGGTGGCGGGGATGGCGTACTACCGGCTGAAGGACCTGCTGTGAGGCGCACACCCGGGATCGGCCGGCCGGAGGTCGCGCCATGACCGCCGCCCTGCCCGTCGTCCTCGTGCCGGCGTGCAACCGCACGATCGGCCGCCATCCGTTCCACGTCGCGGGCCGCAAGTACGTGGAGGCGGTCCGGCTCGCCGGCGCGCTGCCGCTCGTCGTGCCGTCGGCGACCCCGGGCGAGCTCGACGCGCTGCTCGACCTCGCGCACGGCGTGTTCCTCACCGGCTCGCCCTCGAACGTGCATCCCTCGCATTTCGGCGAGGACGTGCTGGACGAGACGCTCCCGCTGGACCCGGAACGCGACGGCTGGACGCTGCCGATCGTGCCGAAGGCGCTGGCGCGCGGCATTCCGCTGTTCGCCATCTGCCGCGGCTTCCAGGAAGCCAACGTGGCGCTCGGGGGCACGCTGCACCAGGCGGTGCACGACGTGCCGGGCCGGCACGACCACCGCGCGCCGGCCGAGGCGCCGCCCGACGTCGCCTACGGCCTCGCCCACCGGGTGGAGATCGTGCCCGGCGGCGTGCTCGAGCGCGTGCTGCAGGTGCCGAGCGTCGAGGTGAACTCGGTGCACGGACAGGGCGTGAACCGCCTTGCCGACGGACTGCGCGTCGAGGCGCGCGCGCCCGACGGCCTCGTCGAAGCCTTCTGCGCCCCGCAGGCGCCCGGCTTCAACCTCTGCGTCCAGTGGCATCCGGAGTGGCAGGCGGCGTCGAACCCGGTGTCGCGTCGGCTGCTGGCCGCGTTCGGCGCGGCCTGCCGGGCATACCGCGATTCACATCCCAGCAGGTGACCCATGGTGGCACGAGACGAATTCACCTTCAGCGAACTGGAGCAGTGGCTCAACGAACGCCGCGTGACGGAGATCGAGTGCCTCGTGCCCGACCTCACCGGCGTGGCGCGCGGCAAGATCCTGCCGCGCGAGAAGTTCACCGAGGACCGCGGCATGCGCCTGCCCGAGGCCATCGTGGCGATCGGCGTGACCGGCGAGTTCCCGGAGCACGGTCCCTACTACGACGTGATCCACGCCACCGACCGCGACATGCACCTGCGCCCCGACCCGAGCACGGTGCGCATCGTGCCCTGGGCGGCGGACCCGACCGCGCAGGTGATCCACGACTGCTTCGACCGCGAGGGCAACATCATCCCGTACGCGCCGCGCTCGGTGCTGCGCCGCATCTGCGACGCCTACGCCAAGGAGGGCTGGGACCCCGTGGTCGCGCCGGAGCTGGAGTTCTACCTCGTCGAGCGCAACTCCGACCCCAACACGCCGCTGCGCCCGCCCAAGGGCCGCAGCGGCCGCGCGGAGACGTCGCGCCAGGCCTACTCGATCGACGCGGTCAACGAGTTCGACCCGCTGTTCGAGGACATCTACGCCTACTGCGAGCAGATGGAGCTCAACGTCGACACGCTGATCCACGAGGTGGGCGCGGGGCAGATGGAGATCAACTTCTTCCACGCCCACCCGCTCGGGCTCGCCGACGAGGTGTTCTTCTTCAAGCGCACCATCCGCGAGACGGCGCTGCGCCACGAGATGTACGCCACCTTCATGGCCAAGCCGATGGCGGGCGAGCCCGGCAGCGCGATGCACGTGCACCAGAGCGTCACGAACCAGCGCACCGGCCGCAACCTGTTCAGCAAGGAGGATGGCTCGCCCTCCGACGAGTTCTACTGGTACATCGGCGGCCTGCAGAAGTACACGCCGGCGGCGATGGCGCTGTTCGCCCCGTACGTCAACTCGTACCGGCGGCTCGCGCGCTCCACCGCCGCGCCCATCAACATCCAGTGGGGCACGGACAACCGCACGGTGGGCATCCGCGCGCCGGTGTCGTCGCCGGCGGCGCGGCGCGTCGAGAACCGCGTGATCGGCGCCGACGCCAACCCCTACGTCGCGCTCGCCGCCACGCTGGCGTGCGGCTACCTCGGCATGAAGAACCGCATCGAGCCCGAGCCCGAGTGCAAGGGCGACGCCTATCTCACCGAGTACCAGCTGCCGCGCTCGCTCTCCGAGGCGCTCAACTGGCTGCGCGAGGAGACCGATCTGCACGAGGTGCTGGGCAAGGAGTTCATCACCGTCTACTCCGAGGTGAAGGAGATCGAGCACGACGAGTTCATGAAGGTGATCTCGCCGTGGGAGCGCGAGCATCTCCTGCTGCATGTGTGAGACGGCGGAACGTGAAGGGACAGGCGTGACCGGCGAAGCGAACGGGCGTGGGCAGGGCGGGCGCAGCACCCGCGAATGGCAGGCCGCCGATGCGGCGCACCACCTGCATCCGTTCACCGACTTCAAGGCGCTGGCGGCCAAGGGCTCGCGCATCATCGTGCGCGGCGAAGGCATCTACCTCTGGGACAGCGAGGGCGAGCGCATCCTCGACGCGATGTCGGGCCTGTGGTGCGTCAACGTGGGCTACGGGCGCCGCGAGCTGATCGAGGCCGCCACCGCGCAGATGGAGCGGCTGGCGTTCTACAACTCGTTCTTCCAGACCACCACGCCCACGGCCATCGAGCTGGCCGAGCTGCTCGCCAGCGTGTCGCCGCCGGGCTTCCAGCACGTGTTCTTCACCAACTCGGGCTCCGAGGGGAACGACACCGTGATCCGGCTGGTGCGCCGCTACTGGGAGATCGAGGGTCGCCCCGAGCGCCAGGTCATCATCAGCCGCCACAACGCGTACCACGGCTCCACCATGGGCGCGGCGTCGCTGGGCGGCATGTGGGGCATGCACGCGCAAGGCGGCCTGCCGATTCCCGGCATCGTCCACATCGAGCAGCCGTGCGCGTTCGAGCTCGGCCGGGGCATGAGCCGCGACGACTTCGGCCTCGAGGCGGCCGGCTGGCTCGACCGCAAGATCCGCGAGGTCGGCGCGGAGCGCGTCGCGGCCTTCATCGGCGAGCCGGTGCAGGGCGCGGGCGGGGTCGTCGTGCCGCCTGCGACCTACTGGCCCGAGATCCAGCGCATCTGCGACCGGCACGGCATCCTGGTGGTGTCCGACGAGGTGATCTGCGGCTTCGGCCGCACCGGCCACTGGTTCGGCTGCGAGACGATGGGCTTCCGCCCCGACCTCATGACCTTCGCGAAGGGCGTGACCTCGGGCTACATCCCGTTGGGCGGTGTGCTGGTGGGCCACCGCGTGGCCGAGGCGCTGATCGAGCGCGGCGGCGAGTTCCACCACGGCTACACGTACAGCGGCCACCCGGTGGCGTGCGCGGTGGCCATCGCGAACATCCGGCTGCTGCAGCGCGAGGGCATCGTCGACAAGGTGCGCGACACGCTGTCGCCGCTCCTCGCGGCGCGCTTCGACGCGCTCGCCGCCCATCCGCTGGTCGGCGAGGCGCAGACCTGCGGCATGACCGGCGCCTTGCAGCTCGTGCGCGACAAGGAACGCGGCGAGGCGTTCGACCCGGCGCTCGAGGTCGGCATGCTGTGCCGCGGCCACTGCTTCGCCAACGGCCTGGTGATGCGCGCGGTGGGCGACCGCATGATCGTCGCGCCGCCGCTCGTGATGACCGCCGCGCAGCTCGACGAGATGGTCGCGCTCGTGCGCCTCTGCCTCGACCTCACCCTCGACGACGTGAAGCAGCGCGGCTGGAAGTGAGCACGCCATGAACGCACCCGCCATCGACTGGCGCGCCCGCGCCGCCGCCCTCGCCTTCGACGGCCGCGCCGTCATCGACGGGCGCCGCGTGCCCGCCGCCGACGGCGCGACCTTCGAGTGCCGCTCGCCCGTCGACGGCCGCCTGCTGACCGCGGTGGCGCGCGGTCGCGCGCCCGAGGTCGACGCCGCCGTGGGCGCCGCGCGCCGGGCGTTCGAGGACGGCCGCTGGGCGCACCGCGCGCCGGCCGAGCGCAAGCGGGTGCTGCTGCGCTTCGCCGAGGCGATCCGCGCCGCGGGCGAGGAACTCGCGCTGCTGGAGACGCTGGACATGGGCAAGCCCGTGCAGCACAGCCTCGCGGTCGACGTCGCCGCGACGGCGCGCACGATCGCGTGGTACGCCGAGGCGGTCGACAAGGTGTACGGCGAGGTGGCGCCCACGCCGGCGAGCGCGCTCGCGCTCGTCACGCGCGAGCCGATGGGAGTGATCGGTGCGATCGTGCCGTGGAACTACCCGATGCTCATGGCGAGCTGGAAGCTGGGCCCGGCGCTCGCGGCGGGCAACAGCGTGGTGCTCAAGCCGAGCGAGAAGTCGCCGCTCACCGCGCTGCGGCTCGCCGAGCTGGCGCTCGACGCCGGCGTGCCGCCCGGCGTCTTCAACGTCGTCCCGGGCCACGGCGACGAGGCGGGCGAGGCGCTCGCGCTGCACATGGCGGTCGACGCCATCGGCTTCACCGGCTCCACGCGCGTGGG
>Ga0075420_100003749_pt1 | contig 13348 bp, 15 predicted proteins | sample SoiMetdeltSBSDD4_FD_75296 | JGI IMG/M metagenome (GOLD analysis project Ga0075420, IMG submission 75296) | Bulk soil microbial communities from a Populus tree surrounding site in Tennessee, USA - Soil MetaG P. deltoides SBSDD4 | ecosystem: Environmental > Terrestrial > Soil > Tree plantation... | reverse complement strand
AACCACGGCATCGGCACGGTGTGGTGCGGCGCGGGCACCAACACGCCCTCCGAGACCCAGCTCGAGCTGATCGACCACCTCAAGCCGACCGTGTGGCTCGGCATGGCGAGCTACGGGTTGCATCTGGCGAATCTCGCCGAGGCAAAAGGCTTCGATTTGAAAAGCAGCACGGTGAAGAAACTGATCGTGGCTGCCGAGCCTCTCTCTCCAATCAAAAGACAAAAGCTGGAGCGCGCCTGGGGCGCGGAGGTGTTCGACCACTTCGGCATGACCGAGGGCGCGTTCGTCGCCGGCGAGGGCATGGGCCACCACGGCCTGCACGTGTGGGCCGACCAGTTCTACGTCGAGGTGGTCGACGAGAAATCGGGCGAGCCGCTGCCCGAAGGCCAGGTCGGGTCGCTCGTAGTCACGCCGCTCTGGAACAACTGCATGACGCCGTTCCTGCGGTGGTCATCCGGCGACCTGGTAAGTATTAGTTCCAAGGGCAAAGGAAAAGGCCCCTGGTCCCTCTTCCCGATCCTGACCCACGCGCGCCGCACCGTCGGGTTCTTCAAGGTGCGCGGCGTCAACATCAATCACGCCGACCTCGAGGACGCGCTGTTCCGCGACCCCGACGTGGTCGACTTCCGCGCCGAGGTTTACGAATCCTCCGGCAACGACGTGCTTCACCTCCACGTGGAAACCCGTGGTGGTCAGAAGCAGGCGATTCTGGATTCGCTGAAAAGAACCTTCCAGGTCACGCCGGAGGTGACGCTGCTGCCGCGCGGCACCATCGCCAAGGACTTCGAGGCGGCGATCAAGCCGCCGCGCTTCGTCGACCGGCGCGGCTAGGCGGATTCCCGGGGCGCGGTCAGTGCGACCGGGTCGCTCGCCGGAAAGGTCGCTGCGAGCGCCTGGTCCAGCAGCTCCTCGAGGTGCTGGTCGCGGTGTTCCGCGAGAAAGCCGTAGATCTCGCCGTACGGGTCCCGGATCCCGGAATCATTGAGGGCGAATGTCATGCGATCAATACTCCTGCATGAGGAATGACAATTCACCCGCCGATGAGGTTCCGCGTATTACGCCTGAAATGCGGCTAGCATCCCGCCGGAGCCGAGGAGGCACCATGAGAACGCTGCTGGCTGTTTTCTGTTCCGCCCTTCTTTTCGCCGTCGCCGGCCATGCCCAGGAGACCTATCCGTCGAAAAGCGTGCGCCTCATCGCGGCGGCAGCGCCGGGGGGCAACCCCGACGTACTGGCGCGGATGCTCGCGGCGAAGCTGGCCGACGCGTTCGGCCGGCCGTTCGTGGTCGAGAACATCCCCGGCGCCGGCGGCGTGGTCGCCGCCGAGCAGGTGGCGCGTGCGCCGGCAGACGGCCACACCCTGATGCTCGGCGACTCGGGCGCGCTCGCGATCAACGTGGCGCTGAACCCGAAGCTTTCCTACCAGCCGCTCAGGGATTTCACCCTGATCACCGCGCTCGCCGCGGTGCCGACGGTGCTGGTGACGAACCCCTCGCTTCCGGCAACCTCTCTGAACGACTTTGTGAAGGAAGCCAGGGCCCGCCAGCTGGCCTACGGCTCCGCCGGCAACGGCTCGGTGCACCACCTCACGATGGCGGTGTTCCTCGCCCGGATCGGGGTCGAGATGCTGCACGTTCCGTACAAAGGCGGCACGGCGCTGGTCGCGGCAGTGCTCGCGGGCGAGGTGCAGTCGGGCTGGTCCGGGATCCCCAACGTCGCCGCGCATATCCGCGCGGGCAAGCTGCGCGTGCTGTGCATCAGCACTGCGCAGCGCTCCGCTTCCATGCCCGACGTGCCGGCCTGCGCGGAGCTCGGCCATGCCGGGTTCGACATCGCGACCACCATCGGCCTGCAGGCCCCGGCGGGCGTGCCGCGCGAGGTCGTGGCGCGGCTGCAGGCTGCGGTCGCCAAAGCGCTGCGCGAGAAGGATCTCGCCGAGCGCATGGCGAACCTCGCCATGGAACTGCGCGAGAACGGCACCGAGCACTATGCGCGCTTCGTGCGCGAGGACATCGAGCGCTACGCCGCGGCGGTAAAGGCGGCGGGCGTGAAGAATGACTGAGCTGGACCGCATCCGCACCGACGTCGTCGGCAGCCTGCTGCGCCCGGCGGCGTGGAAGGAAGCGCGCCTGCGCTTCGAGAGTGGTTTGGTTTCTTCCGAAGACTTCTCCCGACTGGAAATTGATTGCGTAAGAAAACATCTCGAGCTCCAGGAGCGCATCGGCCTCGACGTGGTGAGCGACGGCGAGGTGAGCCGGCTCAATTTCCAGGACAGCTTCGGCCTCGCGGTCAGCGGCTACGACACCGCCGGCGAGACCGTGCGCACGCACGAGAAGCGCGCTGCCGGCGGCACGCCGCTCGCGCGCTGGGACATCCCGGATCTCGCCGGCCCGGGGACGCCGGTGGTGCATCGCAGGCCGGTGGTGGAGAAGCTGTCCCTCAAGAGAAATATTCCATTGGATGAGTATCGGCGCGCCGCGCCGCTCGCGCGCAAGCCGGTGAAGGTCTCGCTCATCGGCCCCGACCGCATCACGCAGCGCTTCGAGCACTCCGCCTCGAAGCGGGTCTATCCGGCGGTGGACGACTTCGTCGCCGACGTGGTCGCGATCCAGCGCCGCATGATCCGCGAGCTGGTCGACGCGGGCTGCCGCTACATCCACATCGACGAGCCCGGGTACACCGCGTATGTCGACGAGCCGTCGCTTGCGGCGATGCGCAAGCGCGGCGAGGACCCGATGGAGAGTTTTTCCAGGTCATTGCACGCCAACGCCAGGCTCACGGAAAATTTTCCCGGGGTCACCTTCGGCATCCACCTGTGCCGCGGCAACCAGCGCAGCATGTGGCACCGCGAGGGCGCTTACGACGCCATCGCGGAGCGCCTGTTCAACGAGCTGCCGCACCGGCGTTTCCTTCTCGAATACGACAGCCCGCGCGCCGGCGGCTTCACGCCGCTGCGCTTCGTCCCCAAGGGGAAGATCGTGGTGCTCGGCCTCATCAGCACCAAGGTGGCCGAGCTGGAATCTGTTGATCAGTTAAGAAAGAGAATCGACGAGGCGGCGAAGTTCCTGCCCCTCGAGCAGCTCGCGCTCAGCCCGCAATGCGGCTTCGGCTCCGACGTGAGCGGCAACCTGATCGGCGAGGACGACCAGAAGCGCAAGCTCGAACGGGTCGTCGAGGTCGCGCGGCGGGTATGGGCCTGAACGTCGGGATTTTCGACTGGGTCGAAGCGTCGCAGACGCTTCCTCCTTCTCAAATTTATGAACATAAGCTGGAGCTGGCGGCGGCCGCCGACCGCGCCGGCTTCCACGGCTTCGTCATCGCCGAGCACCACGGCACGCCGCTCTCGATCGACGGCTCGCCGAGCGTGCTGCTGTCGGCGATCTTCCAGCGTACGCGCCACCTGCGCGCCGGCGCCCTCACCTTCTGCCTGCCCTGGTATCACCCATATCGCTTCTACAGCGAAGTCTGCATGCTCGACCATCTCTCGAGCGGCCGGCTCGAGCTCGGCGTCGGCCGCGGCGTGTCTCCGATCGAATCGCGTATTTTTGGCTTGGAGAATATCGAGCAATCCAGAGAGCGGTACCGCCAGACCCTGGATGCCTTCTTCGCCGCCTGCGCGAGTAACGTCATGAAGCTGCCGGGCGCCGAGGCGGAGCTGCACGTCAAGCCTTATCAGCACCCCTACCCGCCGCTGTGGTTCCCGAGCAGCAACAAGGAATCCATCGAGTTCACCGCGCGCCACGGCTACCACACCGCGTTCATCGGCAAGCACAGCGACTGCAAGCCGCTGTTCGAGCGCTACCGCGAGCTGTGGGAAAAGCACCGCAACGATCCCGGCCGCCACAACGCCCACGTCGCCGCGCCGTTCCTCGCCAAAACGCAGCACCTCGTTGTCGCCGACACCGATGCCGAAGCAAGGGCCCTGGGAGAAAAAGCGCACGAGGCCTGGGCGAGCCACATCCATCATCTGACCCGCAAGCTCGGCCGGCCCGACGTGTTCAAAACGACGCCTTACGACGAGGACTCGGCGCAGCGCCTGATCACCGGCTCGCCGCGCACCGTGCTCGAGAAGCTGCAGGAAATGCTGCGGGCGACCGGCGCGAACTACCTGCTCTGCATTTTCTCGTTTGGCGATCTTGCGCCGGAGCAAGCCATGCGGTCGCTGGAGCTTTTTTCCTCGGAAGTTCTGCCGAAGCTCAGAGCCTGAAAATCCTCATGGCGTTGCCGCCGCGCACCGCATCGCGCTGCGCCGCCGGCAGCGCGTCGACGCGCGCGAGGCAGCCCTTCATGTCGCCGATGTTGTGCGGGTAGTCCGAGCCGTAGAGGACGTTGGTGTCGCCGCCAACCTTCAGGGCGAGCTCGAGCGACTCCTGTTGGAACACGACGGAGTCGTAGTAGATCCGCCTCAGGTAATTCGACGGTTTTTGAGAGATCTTTTCACGGCAGGCCGGCATGTTCTCGAAGCAGATGTCCAGCCGCCCGGCGATGTAAGGCAGCGTGCCGCCGCCGTGCGCGGCGATCAGCTTGAGGTTCGGATAGCGGTCGAAGAAACCGTCGAAGATCATGCGCGCCACCGCGAGCGAGGTGTCGAACATGAAGCCGACCGAGGCGATCAGGTTGTAGCGCATCACGTCCAGCTCGGCGGTACCCGGCGGCGCGCTCGGGTGCACAAGGACCGGCAGGCCGCGCTTGTCGATCTCTCGCCATATCAAGGAAAAATCCCGATGAACAAGTGATTTTCCATTGATATTTGCCAGGACCATCACCCCCACCGCGCCGAGCTCGTCGCAGGCGCGCTTGAGCTCGGCCACCGCGAGCTTCGGATGCTGCCAGGGCAGTGAGCACATGAAGCGGATGCGCGCGGGATACTGTTTTTGGCGTTCGGACATGTCGTCATTCACGAGCCGGGCAGCTTCGAGACTGACTTTTGCCGAACCCCAGTACACATTGGGGCTGGTCAGCGTGACGATCGCGATATCGACGCCGGCGGCGTCCATCGCCTTGATGCGCAGCTCGTAGTCGAACATCCCGGGCATCAGCGTCATGAACGGCGCGCCGTCCTTGAAGACGCCGGTCTGCCCGCCTACGACTTTCCTGACCTTGTAGCCGCCGCCGTGCTTCCTGAGGAGCTTTAGAAACCCCTCATTGAGCATGTGGGTGTGGACATCGACAACCCTCACTGCAGCTTTTTCAGGGCATTTTTGTAATAACTCAAATCAACGTAGCGCTCGGGCGCCGGCGCGGTTCCGCCCCAGCTGCCCTCGATCTCGGCGCGCAACGCGAGCACGTTCCTGAACCCGGCCATGTTGAACTGCGCGTCGGGAGCGAGGCCGAACTTCGGGTCGGTGAGCAGCTCCCAGGTGCGCGACGCGACCTCGGGCGACAGCTTGAAGCGCTCGGCGAGCATCTTCACGCCGGCGTCCTTGTTCGCCGGGGTCACGGTCCAGCGCGTCGCCTCGATGTGCGCGGCGAGGTAGCGCTCCATCAGGTCGGCGTTGGACGCGGCCCACTTGCGCAGCACGAACGCCCCGGTCGCCTGGTAGGGGCCGACCAGGTCGACCGCCTTGCCGAGGCTCTTCAGGCCGGCGCCCGGCGCGTCGATCGAGAACGGCGGGTTGAGCATCGAGGCGGCGTTCGTCTTGTCCTCGCGCATCGCGCGGTAGCGGAACATCGTGCCCCCGACCGGCTTCAGCGTGTAGTCGGTGTCCTTCAGGCCGTTCAGGCGCAGGATCTTCTTCGCCTGCAGCGCGTAGGCGGTGTTGACCGCGTCGACGATCACCGTCTTGCCCTTCAGGTCCTGGAAGCTGCGGATCTCGGGCTGGACGAAGAACTCGTTCATGCTCGAGTCGCCGCCGGTGACGATCACCACGTCGTGCTTCGCCATCTCGACCATCGCCACCGCGTTGTCGACCGCCGAGTGTGCCACCTGGAAGTCGCCCGTGGCGAGCCCGTCGCGCAGCTCCTGCGAGCTGGCGGTGAACAGCAGCTCGAGCTTGATGCCGTGGCGCTCGAAGATCTTCTGCTGCACCCCGGCCATCAGCGGCAGCGCCTGCGCGCCGGGGAAGACTTTGGTTCTCACCGGAGTCTGGGAAAAAACGGCTTGCGAAAGGAATACGATCGAGAACAGAAGCAATCTGGTCATGGCGCCTCCTCCAGAGGGACGGCTAGATTAAGGGAAAATACCAGCCCCATGTTGCGTGCAGCCCTCGTCTTGATGGTCCTGGCGGGCCCGGCATTGGCCCAGGCGCCGGTGAGCCTTCAGGTCGTCGTGACCGATCCGCCGCAGGGCAGCCGGTTGCAGCGCGGCGAGGCGTTCTACGCCCGCGTTCAGTACCAGACCGACCGCGAGATCCGCATCTGGGGCCGCGGCAAGGAGGCCGCGCTCGCGCCGGGCAAAAGCCACCCGTCGCCGGTCTATGGCCCCGGCAGCGGCGAAGCGCTGGTCTGGTTCTCGCTCGATGTCCCGGGGAAGATCGACATCATGCGCATCCAGGCGGTCCCCCTGGGTCGCGAGGATGCGGTCGCGGTGCTCGAGGTTCCGGTGAATTTGCGCTGGGAAAATGTCGCGCCGAAGCACGGCCGGGCGGCCTGGGTGGACCCGATGTCCGCCGACCAGCAGCGGCGGGTTCAGGAAAACCTCTCGCCCCCCTCGGGCCTGGGATGGGACATCTTCACCGCGCTCATTCTCGCTTCCACTCCGGGCTATCTCCTGCTGCAGGGATTCGCGTTCTGGCGCATGCGCGGCCGCACCGGCGTCGCGTTCTGGCTCCCGGTCGGCGTCATGGCCCTCGTCTATCTCGTCGCGCTGATCGCCGTGCTGGCGGGAAGCAACATCGCGCCGATCTGGGTCGTGTTCATGAGTCCCATCGCGCTGATTTACGTTATCGTATTGCTGATCCTCGATTTCCGGAGAACCTCCCATGCTTCAGGAACGCAGCGCTGATCTGTCGCGCAGTTTGTCCGGCTACGTTGAGCCCGACCGGGTGCGGCGCGAGGTGTACAACGACCCGCAGATCTTCGAGCTCGAGATGCAACGCATCCACGAGCGCGTGTGGACATACTGCGGCCACGAGAGCCAGGTGCCGAAAGCCGGCGACTACTACACGATGCAGATCGGCCGCCAGCCGATGATCATGGTGCGCGGCGTGGACGGCAAGGTGAACGTGCTCTACAACCGCTGCCCGCACCGCGGCAACATGATCTGCGGCGACCGCCACGGCAACGCGGGCGAGTTCTTCCGCTGCTCGTACCACGCCTGGACCTTCAAGCACGACGGCAAGCTGCGCTCGATCCCGATGGACTCGGCCTACGCCGGCACACGCTTCGGCAAGAGCAACCCGGACTGCGACATGAAGCGCGCCGCGCGCGTCGAGAACTATCGCGGGTTCGTCTTCGCCAGCCTGGCGAACGACGGTCCTTCACTGAGGGAATTCCTGGGCGAGGCGATCGTGGCGTTCGACGACATGTGCGACCGCTCACCCGAGGGCAAGGTCGAGGTGGTGCCGAACTGCTTCCGCGTCATCCAGCATTCCAACTGGAAGTTGTTCCTCGAGAACCAGCTCGACGCGCTGCATCCCTCGGTGGTGCACCAGTCCACTGGCCGGGCGGCGCACAACGTGGAAAAGGAGCTGGCGAAGAAAGCGAAAAAGGGCGAGACCGGGCTCAAGTACCACATGCTCTCGGCCTTCGCCACGGTGACCATCGACAAGTGGGACGACTTCCAGACCCTCAATTATCCGGGCGGTCACAGCGTGCTCACCGGCTACATGGGCCTGCGGCCGCAGGATCCCGATACCCTCGCCTACGACAAGATCATGATCAAGGCCTACGGCCAGAAGCGCTTCGAGGAGATCATCGGCGTCAACATCCACCACGTGATCGTCTACCCGGGCCTGTCGGTGCAGTCGCCGCTGCAGCAGCTGCGCGCGGTGCGCCCCCTCGGCGTCGACCGCACCTTGACCGAGATCTGGCATTTCCGGCTGAAAGGCGCGCCCGAGGCGATCTACCGCCGCTCGCTCGCCTACTACAACCTGGTGAACTCGCCCGCCACGCTGATCAACGCCGACGACCTGGAGAACTTCTGGAAATGCCACCAGGGCCTCGCCTCCGACGGCGGCGACTGGGTGAGCTTCGGCCGTCATTTCGGCCACGACGTCGAGAAAGACGGGCACGTGGAAAGCGCGCCGAAGATGGGGACCTCGGAAGCGCCGATGCGCGGCCAGATGAAGGCCTGGTCGGAGTACATGCGTGGCTGACGTTCACCACCAGGTCGAGCAATTCCTCTACAAGCAGGCAGACCTTCTCGACCGCAAGCAGTGGCAGGAGTGGATCGATCTCTTCACCCCCGACGGCGTCTACTGGATGCCGCCCGAGCCCTCGCACAAGACCTGGGAGGGCATGCCGGCCATCTTCGCGGAAGACAGGAACCTGATGACAGTGCGCATGAACCGCGTGCTGCACCCCGACGCCTGGTCGCAGCGCCCGCTGTGGGAGACCAACCACGTGGTCTCGAACGTGGTGATTGAAAAAAGCTCTCCCAAGGGGATAACGGCAAGAAGCCGCTTTCACATGATGGAGCTCCGGCGCGACGACGTGCGCCACTTCGCCGGCTCCTATACGCATCACCTGGTCAAGGCGAAGGGCGGCTATAAGATCAAGCTGCAGCGCGTCGACATGACCAACGCGCAGGCAGCCTACGATTACGTGCTGCAGGTGTGGGTGTAAGAGAGGACAATCACCGCGAATGAACCCGGAACGCGTCGCAGACTACTGGAAGCGGCTCAAGGACTACTACGCTGACGTGGTCGCCAGGCGAGCCCATAAGAAGCGGCTCGCCGAATGGCTCGCCCGCGAGCACAAGACCGATCCGATCCACAAATAAGCCGTTCTCGGTTCATGCCGCGCCGCGCATGTCCTTGACGACCTGGTAGCAGCTGCAGCAGGCCGCCTCGAGGCCGCGGTCGTCCAGGATCCTGATGTTGCCGCGGCGGTACTCGATCAGCTTGCGCCGCTGCAGAGCGGAAGCCGCCTCGGTGACCCCGACCCGGCGCACGCCCAGCATGTGCGAAAGAAAGTCGTGCGTCATGCGGAATTGCCCTGAGCGCACGCGATCGCGGGTCATCAGCAGCCAGCGGGCGAGCCGCGCTTCCACGACGTGGAAGCGGTTGCAGCCGGCGGTTTGCGAGATCTGCGAAATCAGTGCGTGGACATAGCGATTGAGCTCGCGCTGCAGCGGCGGGTTCGCCTTCAGCTCAGCGCGGAAGCGCGCCGCGCTCATTTTCAGGGCCGGCCCGCTGCCCTGCACCAGCGCGCGCACCGGCGAGACGTCGGCGCCCAGCGCCAGCGCAATGCCGACCATTCCCTCGCGGCCCACCATTCCGACCTCGAGGGCGAGGTGGCCTTCCACCAGCGTGAGCAGCGAAACCAGGGAGCGGCTGGGAAAGTACACGTCCCGGATCGGCTCGCCAGCCTCGTGGAGCACCTCGCCGAAGCGGAGCTCGACCGGCGCAAGGCTGGAGAGCAGCCGCTGGTAGGACTTGCGCGGCAGCGCGGCAAGCAGGCGGTTCACGATGCCGCATGATGCGGAACGGGCGCGGCGCAGGTCTGTGCGCTCGCGAACAGTGCCGATCAGGGAAGCAGCCGGTCGTACTCCTTCTTGACCACCGCGTAGCACTCGCACACGCGTGCTTCAAGCTGGCGCCGGTCGAGCACCGTGATGCGGCCGCGGCTATAGCGGATCAGCCCCTCGGCCTGCAGCTTGCCGGCCGCTTCGGTGACGCCCTCGCGGCGCACGCCGAGCATGTTGGCGATGAGCTCCTGCGTCATCACCAGCTCGTTGCCGGAAAGCCGGTCCAGGCTCAGCAGCAGCCAGCGGCAAAGCTGCTGGTCCACGGCGTGATGGCGGTTGCAGACCGCCGTCTGCGTCATCTGCGTGATCAGCGCCTGCGTGTAGCGCAGCAGCAGGTGCTGCAGGTCGCCACCAGCCTCGAACGCTTTCTTCAGGACCGCGGCCCGCAGCCGGTAACCGTGTCCGGCGCTCTGCACCACCGCGCGGCTCGGCGTGGTCTCGCCGCCCATGAAGAGCGCGATGCCGACCAGGCCTTCGTTGCCGGTGACCGCGATCTCCGCCGAAGCGCCGTCCGCCAGCACATACAGGAGCGACACGATGCTGCTCGTCGGGAAGTAGACATAGCCCTGCGCGGCGCCGGACTCGTACACCACCATGCCGAGCGGCAGCTGCAACGGCTCCAGGAATGGCTGCAGCGCCCGGTAGCTGTCCTCGGGCAGCGCAGCGAGGAGGTGATTGGCCTTCGGGCTGTTCGATTCCGACCGCGTCGCTAGCACAGCCGTTCATGCTACGCCCATTGGTTCGGTAACGAACACAGGCGGGTGGGCGGGAATCACCTCGCCATGTGCACGAAAAAAAAACGGCCCGGGTACGGGATCGCCGCCGCCGGGCCGAGGGTTGCTGGTATTCGGCCTACGGGGAGAGGAAAGGGGTGCGAATACCAGCCCGACATGCTTGCGCCGCGCCGCCGGGCAATCTGTGCGGTAGCGAACGGAAGGCCCCGCCACAGACCCCGATCATGGTGCCGGACGGATCCGCCAAAGGCGCCCCATGCGTAACCATTTCGCCCGCGCGATGTACGACCAGATTGAAGATGCCCTGGCCTCGATCACGAGGCAACTGCGCTCGGCGATCGAATCGGACGCTCACGGCCCCTCCGGCGCGAAGGGAAAAGGCAACAGCGCCGGCGGACCCCTCCAGCGCGCCAACGGCTGGGCCCGGGAGATTTCGACCGAGCTCGGATCGGTGCTGCTCGACACGCTCGGGCTGGCAGCGACCATCGAATGGCACGCGCGCCAGTTCCAGAAATGCACCGGCGTCCTGCACGATCTGACGGTGACGCACGCGGCGGCCTTCGACCTACCCGAGAACTATGCCGCGACGATCTTCGACATCTACACCGAGGCGCTGAGCAACATCGCGCGCCACGCCGGGGCGAGCCGCGTTGCGATCGCGCTCACGATCACGCCGCACGAAGTCACCCTGATGGTGCGCGACAACGGCGTCGGGCTCGGCGAGGCGGCTCCGGCTCCGCGCGCGGGCGGGCTCGCCGCCATCCGCGCTCGCGCGCTCGAGTACAAGGGATCCTGCGAGGTCGCCGGCGCGCGCAACGCCGGAACCACCGTGACGGTCAGCCTGCCGCTGCCGTAGGTGCCGAGTGTTGCCTACCGCACAGAAGCCGCCCGCCACCCGAGCAGACAATGCTCCTTTGGAGGCCATTCGATGACACCGGAAACCGAAGTGAAGATGAAGTATGGAGTTTGGGGCCTGATTGTCGGCGCAACCGGCGCGATGATCATCGGCTTCAACTGGGGTGGCTGGACGACCCGGGGCACCTCCGTGGCGGCGACCGACGCGGCAGTTCTGTCGACGCGGGTGGCGATCTGCGTCGCCCAGTTTTCCAAGGTGCCGAACGACAAGCGGATCAAGGAATTGAAGGCCGTCAGTACCTGGGAAAGAGCCGCCTTCATCGAAAAGGGCGGCTGGGACAGGATGCCCGGCGAAGAGAAAGCCAGCGACACCGTAGCCCGGCCATGCGCCGACGGGCTCGGCGGACTGGTGGACAAGTAGGCTTACGAGAAAAATGGGGTCAGACCCCATTTTCAAGTAAGAACGCGTTCCACCCAGCGCGCCGCTGCTAGCGTTCTCGCGTCGCCGCCGGGAGGCCCGACCAGCTGAACCCCGAGCGGCATTCCCGCCGGGCCCTCGCCCGCCGGCACGGTAACGCAGGGACCGTGCAGCAGCGTCCATAGGCGATTCATCGCGGTGTTGCCGGTGCTCCCCAGCCCGACCGGCGCCTCGCCGGTCGCGCCAGGTGTTACCAGGGAGTCAACCCCGCGCGTCAGGTCGGAAAGCCTGCGCCTGCAGTCGGCGGCGTACTCCAGCGCCGCGGCGTACTCCGCATAGGGCATCGCCAAGCCGGCGTCGCGCCGCTCCACCAGCGCCGGGCTGATGCGGCTGCGGTGATGCGTCATCTCGTGCGCGAAGCTGCGCGCCATCTCGAAGGCGAGGATGCGCCCCGCCGCCGCATCCAGCTCTTCGAACGGCATCTCGGCTTCGATCACGCGCGCGCCAAGCTGGCCGAGCCGCTTGACCGCGCTCTCGAAAGCCGCAGCGCCCTCGGGCGTCATGTGCTTCCAGTTCGGTGAGCGGCACACGCCCAGCTTCGGTTTTTCCAGAGACTCGATGTTCAAGAAATCATCCCGCTGCGCGCTTCCAGCGAGAAGCAATGCCGCGTCCTCCACGCTGCGCGCGATCACGCCGATGGTGTCGAGTGATTCCGAGGCCATCTTCATGCCCGAACGGCTGATCGTGCCGAAGCTGGGCTTCACGCCGACCGTGCCGCAGTAAGCCGCCGGCCGGATGATCGAGCCCACGGTCTGCGTGCCGTAGCCGAACGAAACCATGCGGTCGGCCACCGCGGCGGCGCTGCCGCTCGAGGAGCCGCCGGGCGTGCGACCGGGGTCGCGCGGGTGGCGCGTCTTGCCCGGCGTCATGGTGGCGAACTCGGTGGTGACGGTCTTGCCGAGAATCACCGCGCCCGCGCTCCTCGCCAGCGCGACGCACGCCGCGTCCCACTTCGGACGGTGGCCGGCGTAGATCGGCGTGCCGTACTCGCTCGGCATGTCGGCGGTGTCGAGGATGTCCTTCACCCCGACCGGCAGGCCGTGCAGCGGCCCGCGCACCGCGCCGGCGTCGAGCTCCCGCGCCTGGCGGCGCGCGAGGTCCGGATCGATGAACGCCCAGGCGCGCACCACCTCTTCGCGCGCGGCGATGCGCTCGAGGCAGGACTCGGTCACCTCGAGCGCGGTGATTTCACGCCGGGCGAGCCGCTGCGCCAGCTCGCGCGCGCTCATCTCTCGGGGCTTCATTAGAATCAATGGTAAACGTGCGCCTCGCCCACACCAGCCTTTTCGCCCTGATCCTCGTCGTCTGGCAGCTCGCGGCGCTGCGGGGCCTGCCCGACTACCTGCTTTCACCCTGGGAAATCGCCCGGCATTTCGTCCAGGCACTGGGCTCGGCCGAGCTCTACGAGAACGCGGCCGCGAGCCTGACGCGCTCCCTCCCCGGCTTTGCCCTGGGTGCGACGCTCGGCGCCGCGCTCGGCCTCGCCGCGGGCGTGGCGCGCTGGTTCGACCGCATGCTGAGCCCCGCCGTGTTCCTCACCTACCCGGTGCCGAAAATCGTGATGCTGCCAATCTTCATGATCTGGTTCGGCATCGGCGACCTCTCCAAGGTCCTGATCATCGCGCTCGCCTGCTTCTACCCGGTGTTCATCAA
>Ga0075420_100003746_pt1 | contig 13354 bp, 11 predicted proteins | sample SoiMetdeltSBSDD4_FD_75296 | JGI IMG/M metagenome (GOLD analysis project Ga0075420, IMG submission 75296) | Bulk soil microbial communities from a Populus tree surrounding site in Tennessee, USA - Soil MetaG P. deltoides SBSDD4 | ecosystem: Environmental > Terrestrial > Soil > Tree plantation... | reverse complement strand
AACCTGCTCGGCATGCGTGTCGACGTCGCCGCCAGCGAGAAGCTCACGCGCGGCATCGCCCGCGGCACCAAGGTGGCGGCGCGCAAGCGCGAGCGCCGGCGGATCGACGAGCGCTTCGACCCGCCGAAGGCCGTCGCCGCGGCCGGGCGCTACCTCGTCATCGCCAAGCGGACGCTCGGCCGCGACGACCTCGCGTTCGAGAGCTACCACATGGGGATCGGCAACCTCCAGAGCGCGCTGCGCGCCTACGGCGAGACGAAGATCCCCTACGCGCAGCTGTTCTTCGACTCGTCGCCGCTGCGGCACCCGGAAGCCTGGAAGGTGCTCGCGTCGCTCGGCGACGACTCGTCGACCTATCTGTGGCGGCTGTTCGCGGCGCGCGACATCATGCGCCTGTACCGCGGCGACCTCGCCAAGCTGCGCACGATCGCCGGCCGGCAGACCGCCAAGAGCAGCGCCGAGGAGGTGCTGCATCCGGAGGAGACGACCGCCGCATTCGCCGACCCGTCCTCGCTCGCGCTCGCGTACTCCCGCGGCACCGTCACGGCGCTTCCGGCCGCGGCCCTGGCGAAGGACGGGATCACCGTCGACGCCCAGATGGGCGAGCTCGCTTCCCAGCTCGGCCAGCAGCCGGGGCTCTACCGGGGACTGCGACCGAAGGCGCTCGAGGTGCTGCGCTCGATCGGCCAAGCGACGCGGCAGATCGGCGGTGGCGGGGCGCTCGTGCTGACCTCGACCGTGCGAGACCGCCGCTACCAGCGCGAGCTCGGCGGCGTCAACGCCGAGGCGACGAACGGCTTCTCGCTGCACACCACGGGCTACGCCTTCGACATCCTGCGCAGCTACAGCTCGCGCGAGCAGGCGCTCGCGTTCCAGTTCGTGCTCGACCGCCTGACGGCGCTCAACGCGATCGCCTGGCTGCGCGAGCCGAAGGCGATCCACATCACCGTCGCCGGATGAGGACTACAACAGCCCGCGCACCTTCTCGGCGACGTGCTCGGGCGTGATCCCAAGCTTCTCGAGGACCTCTGCCCCCGGCGCCGAGGCGCCGAAGCGATCGATCGCCACCGAGGCGTCGACCCACTGCGCCCAGCCCATCGAGACGCCCGCCTCGACCGAGACCTTCGGCAGCTCGGGCGGCAGGACGGACGCCCGATATGCGGCGTCCTGCTGCGCGAACAGCTCCCAGCTCGGCATCGAGACGACGCGAACCGGCACGTCGAGCTGCTCGGCCGCAGCGAGCGCGACGCCGACCTCGGAGCCGGTGCCGACGATCACGGCCTGCGCGCCGGCGGCGTCGCGGACGACGTAGGCGCCCTTGGCGACGCCGGCGAACGCATCGTCGAGCGAGCCGATCGGCGCCAGGTCCTGGCGCGAGAGGATCAGGCACGCCGGGCCCTCGAGGTCCTCGAGGATCACGCGCCAGGCGGCGCTCGTCTCGTTGCCGTCGCCGGGGCGCAGGACGACGAGGCCGGGGATCGCGCGCAGGGCCGCGAGGTGCTCGACCGGCTGATGTGTCGGGCCGTCCTCGCCGAGCCCGACCGAGTCGTGCGTGAAGACCCAGGCGACACCGAGCCCGGTCAGCGCGCTGAGGCGGATCGAGCCGCGCATGTAGTCGGCGAACTGCAGGAACGTCGAGCCGTACGGGCGGACGATACCGCCGTGCGCGGCCATGCCGTTGACGGCACCGGCCATGCCGTGCTCGCGCACGCCGAAGAAGACGTTGCGGCCGCCGGGCTCGATGCCGAAGCGCGCCTCGTGACCGCCGGGGAACTCAGTCTTGGTCGACTCGGAGAGGTCGGCGGCGCCGCCGACCATCGTCGGCACGAAGTCGCTGAAGGCGGCCATCGCCTTGCCGCCGGCGCTGCGCGTCGCGATCTTGTCGCCGAACGACGGCAGCGCGGCCGCGACACCCGGCAGCGGGCGGCCCGGGTCCTGCCAGGCGCGGTCCCACTCCTCAGCGAACTCGGGGTGCTCGCCGCGCCAGGCCGTGAAGCGCTCGCTCCACGCGGCCTGCGCCTCAGCGCCGCGCTCGGGCGCGAAGGCCTCGTAGACGCCGTCGGGAACGAGGAAGTGCGCGTCCGGATCCCAGCCCATGACCTCTTTCGTCGCGCGTACCTCGTCCTCCCCGAGCGGCGCGCCGTGCGCCTTCGACGTGCCGGCCTTGTTCGGCGACGGGTAGCCGATGATCGACTTGACGCGGATCAGCGTCGGCTGCTCGTCGTTGGCCTGCGCGACCCGGATCTCCGCCCGCAGGGCGGACAGATCGTTGGCGTCGGCGACCTCGAGCACCTGCCAGCCGTACGCCTCGAAGCGCTTGCCCACATCCTCGGACGCGAAGCTGAGGCCCGTCGGGCCGTCGAGCGAGATGTCGTTGTCGTCGTAGAGGTAGATCAGGCGGCCGAGCCCGAGGTGGCCGGCGAGCGACGCGGCCTCCGACGCGATGCCCTCCATCAGGTCGCCGTCGGAGACGATCGCGTAGATGTGGTGATCCTGGATCTCCCTGCCGTAGCGCTCGCGCAGGAAGCGCTCGGCCATCGCCATCCCGACGCCGTTGGCGAAACCCTGGCCGAGCGGGCCTGTGGTGACCTCGACGCCGGGCGTGACGTGGACGCGGTCGCGCTCGGGGTGCCCCGGCGTCAGCGAGCCCCACTTGCGGAAGCGCTTGAGCTCGTCGAGCGGCAGCTCGTAGCCCGACAGGTGCAGCACGCTGTAGAGCAGCATCGAGCCGTGGCCGGCGCTGAGCACGAAGCGGTCGCGATCGGCCCAGCCCGGATCGCTCGGGTTGTGCTTCATCACCTCCGCGTAGAGCAGGTAGGCGACCGGCGCCATGCCGAGCGGCAGCCCCGGGTGGCCCGAGTTCGCCGCCTGGACACCGTCCATGCTGAGCGCACGGATCGTGTCGATGCTGAGCTCGGCGAGCTCGGTGTCGGCGTTGCGCTGGGCTGAGGCGGTGGCCGGGGAATCGCTCATGCCCCACAGAATGCACGGTCGCGGCGGATCGCGTTCGCCGCCCGCCGATGCGGGGACGGCTGCGCCTTCGTCTAGGCTTCCCGCAGGATGGCCAGCCGCCAGGAGGAGAAGGAGCGGCGACGCGCTGAGCGCCTCGCCGCCGAAGCAGCCGACAACGCCGCGAAGTCGCGGACGCGACGCGTGCAGCTGGCGCTCGGCGGGCTGCTTGCGATCGCGGTGGTCATCGGCATCGCGATCGCCGTCGCGGGCGGCGGGGGCGACGACTCCGCGAGCGGCGACGGCCCCTCGTCGTCGGCCGCTTCGACCGTCGCGATTCCGGCGGCGAGCAACGGCGACCTCGAGTCGGCCGCGAAGGCCGCCGGATGCACGCTGCGCAGCCCGGCGATCCAGGGCAGCACGCACGTCACGACGAAGGTCACCTACGGCACGAACCCGCCGACGTCGGGCAACCACAACCCGGAGCCGGCGCTGGACGGCATCTACGCGCCCGGCAACACGCCGACGCCCGAGCACTTCGTCCACGCGCTCGAGCACGGGCGGATCGAGTTCCAGTACAAGCCCGGGACCTCGGCGCGCCGGATCGCGCAGCTCGAGACGCTCGCGAGCGAGCCGCTGAACGGCAAGGACGCGTACAAGGTGCTGTTGTTCGAGAACAACACGAACATGCCCTACGCCGTCGCCGCGACGGCCTGGGGGCAGATGATCACCTGCAAGACGTTCAACGCGAAGACGTTCGACGCGCTGCGCGACTTCCGCGTCAAGTACGTCGACAAGGGCCCGGAGCAGGGCATTCCGCCGAACAACTGACGCCGAGCGCGTCGGTTCCTTGGACAAGCTTCAGACCGCTGGATACAGTTCGGCCCCTGCCCGTGTTCGCTCGCCTGCCAGAGCAGGCGACGAGGACGTCTACATCCTTCGAGAGGAGACAGCGATGCCCGTCGTGCAAGTCAACATGTGGGAAGAAGTCCTGAACGAGACGACCGAGCCGGCGCTGATCGCCGCGCTCACCGACGCGATCTGCTCCGTCGTCGGTGAGCGGGCGCGCCCGTTCACGACGGTGATGGTCAACGGCGTGCCGCAGCGCCGCTGGGCGACCGGCGGCATCGTCGTTCAGGGCATGGAGGACCACCCGCGCCTCGTCGCCGGGATCACCGAGATGCTGCAGCCGGCCGAGGCCAGCGCCTAGCACGCATCCGGATGAGCGAGCGGGCCCTTGGTCCGCTCGCTCACCGCGGCTGCGGCGGACCGGGCGGCGCGACGATGTCGCGCCCGGTCGGCCGCAGCGCCTCGTCGAGCTCGAGCTGCCAGAAGTAGCGCGTGAAGGTGAACCCGGCGCGGAACTCGCCGACGTGCGGCTCGACTCGCTCACCGCGCGCCATCCGCACGATCAGCTCGGGATAGCTGCGGCCTGGAAGGGCCGCGTAGACCGGCGCCGGGAAGGCGCCGCCGAAGCGGGTGTTGACGTCGGTGATGCCGAGCCCGATGTCGCGGTCGCGGAACGCCTGAACGGTGCACGGGCCGCGCACGGCGAACGCCTCCATCACCGAGCGCCCGAGCTCGATCAGCTCGGCGTCGGCGATCACCTGCCCCTTGATCGACTCGCCGCCGCGCGACTCGATCATCGTCCGCGGAATCACGTTGATGCAGCGGCCGTCGAGATCGCCGAGGCAGTCCATCGAGAACTCGGGGCCGTCCATCAGCCGCTGCGCCATCACCGGCTCGTCGACGTAGCCGACGAAGAACGCCGCCTGCGCGGCGTCGCGCGCGGGATGGATCGAGCGCGCGCCGGACCCGCGCCGGGGCTTGATCATCACCGGATACTCGAGCCCGTCGAGACCGTGCTCGGGCAGTGCCGTCGGCGGTGACGGCAGGCCGTGGCGCTCGAGCAGCAGGTGCGTCTCGTACTTGTCGTAGGTCGCGCGGGCGATCTCGGGCGCCGGCGTCAGCGCCGGCAGCAGGCCGTCCTCGCGCGCCTGCGCGAGAACCTCGATGTCGAGGTCGGTGAGCGGGATCACGGCGCCGACGCCGTGGCGCTCGCAGAGCTCGGCGAGAAACGGGACGTACCCGGGATCGCCGATCCGCGGCGGCGCGTAGCGGTGCGTGGCCGCGTACTGCGCCGGAGCCAGCGGGCTCGGGTCGGCGGTGACGACAGTCGTGTGCTGCGCGAAGGCCGAGACGATGTCGTAGCGCTTGCCGACGCCCGTGAGCAGGATCGCGTCGCTCATCGGGTCTCCCCCGCGCGCGTCACGCGCCGCCGTCCCAGCCGCCGGTCTCGCCTTTGTAAAGGCCGTGTCCCGTGACCATCATCCGCACCGTCCTGACGAGGATGTCGAAGTCGAGCCGCCACGAGCGATGCTCGATGTACCAGAGGTCGAGCTCGATCCGCTCGCTCCACGGCAGCGACGCACGGCCCTGGACCTGCGCCCAGCCGGTGATCCCGGGCTTGATCGCGAGCCGGCCGAGCTGGCGCTCGGTGTACTGGTCGACCTGGACCGGCACCGTCGGCCGCGGGCCGATGATCGCCATGTCGCCGCGCAGCACGTTGACGAGGTTCGGCAGCTCGTCGATCGACGTCCGCCGCAGCAACGCGCCGACGCGCGTGATCCGGCGGTCGCCCTCGGCGATCGCCAGGCCCGCGCCGATCGACTCGGCGCCGGCGATCATCGTCCGCAGCTTCAGCACGTCGAACGGACGCCGGTCCTTGCCGACGCGGCGCTGGCGATAGATCGGGTGGCCCGCGGACTCGAGCCGGATCGCGACCATCGCCGCGAACACCAGCGGCGACGTCAGCACCAGTGCCGTCGCCGCGACGACGACGTCGAACGCGCGCCGGATCATCGCGTGCCCTCAGGCGCCGTCCAGCCTGCCGGCGTGCCCTTGACGAGCCAGTCGAGCAGGCCGAGCGCGATCGAGGCGTTCGTCAGCACGTAGTAGCGCGCGATCAGCAGCGGCCGCGCGACTGTCCTCGACAGCGGGCGCACCGCCGGGGCGAGCAGCGCGGACAGCAGCAGCGCCAGCTGGGCGGCAAAGATGGCGACGTAGACGACGCCGTCGCCGAGCAGTGCCACGTTGCAGCCGAGCGCGAGCAGGTGCAGGAACGGCGCCGCATAGCGCAGCAGCCTGTGCGAGACGATCATCAGCGCGTACAACGGCGAATAGCCGCGCGGCGACAGCAGCCCACCGCGGACGACGATCGGCCAGGCGTGGCTCATCATCCGCCGCTTGCGCGCGAATTCGCCCTCGATCGAGGGCACCATCTTCTCCGCCGCGCGCGCCGCGGGCGCGTACAGCGCCCGGTGGCCGCGCTTGACCATGTTGAACGGGAAGCTGAGGTCGTGACCCATCACCTCGTCGACGACGATGTACGTCGAGCGACGGGTCGCGTAGATCGCGCCGTTGCCGGCCGTAACGCTGGCGAGCCGGCTCTCGAGCGAGCGGATCGCCATCTCGTAGCGCCAGTAGAGACCCTCCTGGTTCGTGCCGGGGTCGCTCGGGTCCTGAGCGAAGCTGACACGGCCGCAGACGTAGCCGACGCGCTCCTCGCGGAACGGCTCGACGAGCGCCCGCAGCGCTCCGGGCTCCCACAGCGCGTTGGCGTCGCCGAAGGCGAGGATCTCGCCGCGCGACCGCTCGACGGCCGCGTCCTGGGCGCGGATCTTGCCGCCGCGCGGCAACTCGAGCACGAGGTCGGCGCCGGCGGCGCGCGCACGCTCGGCCGTCGCGTCGGGGGAACCGTCGCAGGCGACGATGATCTCGAGCAGCTCGCGCGGGTAGTCGAGCCCGCGCGCGTTGCCGACCTTGGCGACGATCACGTCCTCCTCGGCGTGGGCGGCGACGATCAGCGAGACGCTCGGCAACTCGGCGGGCGATCGCGCCCCGCTGACTCCACCCGCCCGTGCGCGCCGCCGGCCGACGCCGGCGCGCGCGAGCACGGCCAGCAGGAGCGGGTAGCCGAGCTGCGCGTAGACGAGCAGCCCGATCGCGATCCAGAACAGCGCGGCGATCACGGCACGAGTGTCGCGTAGAGAGCGAGGTGCTCGCGGGCGATCGCGTCCCAGGCGTGCGGCGCCGGGTCGACCGGTGCGGGCGGCGCCTCGATCGCGCCGGCGAGCGCGGCGTGGAGCGCGACGCTGTCACCGGGCTCGACGAGCAGCGCGCCTTCGAGCTCGGCGAAGCCGCCGACGGCGGAAAGGATCACCGGCGTGCCGAGGCCGACCGCGGTCCACAGCACGCCCGACTGCTCGATCTCCCGATACGGCAGCACCGCGACCGTGGCGCGGGCGAAGACCGCCGCCGCCTCGGCGTCGGAGACGAAGCGCGGCACCCAGCGGACCGCCGGCGGCGACGCCGCGCGCAGGGCCGTGACGTCCATCCGCGGCGCGCCGACGATCCACAGCTCGGCCGGCGGCTCGTCACCGAACGCCCGCCACGCCTCGAGCAGCACGTCAAGGCCCTTGTACGGGCGCAGGAGCCCGAAGAAGAGCACGATCGGGCGCCCCGGATCGGTGTCCGCGAGCTCCGGAGGCAGCACGCCGTCGATGCCGGCGAGCCCGTCGAGGACGCCGTGGCCGATCACGTGGACGCGCTCGCCCGGAACCCCGAGCTCGTCGACGAGCCGCCGGCGGCCGTGCTCCGTGTGGGCGACGACGGCGTCGACGCGGTCGTAGAGCCGCCGCTGCGCGGCGAGTTGACCGAGCTTCGGCTCGCGCGGGAGCACGTCGTGGGCGGTCAGCACGAGCGGCCGCTTCGGCAGCAGATGGGCATCGACGTACTGGAGCGGCAGCCACTGGAAGTGGACGACGTCGGCGGCCTTCGCGGCCCGGCGCTCGGCGAGCATGTCGGGCACGTGCTGGAGCAGCTTCCGCGCGCGGCCGCCGCCGCGGCGGTAGAAGGACTCGCGCAACGTGTAGCCCTCGGGCGCCGGTGCATCGCCATGGACGAAGCGGCTCGTGACCAGCTCGACGTCGGCGCCCTCGGCGGCAAGCGCGGCACACAGCGCGTGGTCATACGGCCGCGTGAAGGACGACGGGTCGACGACGTGGACGCGCATCGCCGGCGAGCCTATTCGGCCCGCCAGCCCGCCAGTCGGCGGACGCGACAGAATGGCGCCGGTGAAGCTCACGTACTGCGTCGTCAACACCGAGCAGCGCGGGCTCCTCCTTCGCTGCCTCGACGCGATCGCCTACGAACGCGAGGCACTGCCGTTCGCGACCGAGGTGCTCGTGCTCGACAACGCCTCGCGTGACGGCTCGGCGGACGCGGCGCAAGCGCACCCGACGGTCGACGACGTCATCGCGCTCGAGCTCCGCCGCGGCAAGGCCGAGAACGACAGCGACCTGCTGCAGCGCGCGCGCGGCAGCTACGCGCTGCTGCTGAACGAGGACTCCGAGCTGCGGCCGGGCGCGACCGCGGCGCTGGTCGCGGCACTCGACGCCGTGCCGACCGCCGGCGCCGCCGGTGCCCGGCTGCTGCGGCCGAACGGCAGGCCGCAGCCGTCGGCGTGGCGCTTCCCGACGGTCGGGACGGCGCTCGTCTCGGCACTGTTCATGCCGCGCGCCTACATCGTCCAGAGCGGCGGCGACAGGGTCCGCGTCGTCGACTGGGCGCAGTCCTCGGCGCTGCTGGTGCGGCGCGAGGCCGGCGAGCAGGTCGGCTGGCTCGATCCCGCCTTCTTCGTCTACTCCGACGAGGTCGACTTCTGCCGCCGCCTGCGTGACGCCGGCTGGTTGACGCTGTTCGTCCCCGCGGCGACCTGCGTCCACCACGAGCAGCTGTCGACCGGAACGGTGCCCGAGCGGCGGATCGTCGAGTTCTCGCGCAACCGCGACCTGTACATGCGCAAGCACCACTCGGCGGCGGCCGCGTGGACGGTGCGAATCCTGACCGCCTGGACCTACGCCGTGCGCGCCGCGGCGGCGATCGTGCTGCCGCGCCACAGCCCGAAGCGCTACTGGCGCCACGTCACGGCGACGCTGCGGCCTGAGCACGGCGAGGGTCTGCGCGAGGCGGCCGAGGCGCTCAACCGCGGCGGCGGCTAGCCGTACCCGACCGAGCTGGTCACGTAACGCGAAGGTCATCCCCAGTTCTGGGGATGACGCCCTGGGACATCCGGCTGCATCTGTCGCTGCATCCGTGCGCGGCGATGCGCCATGTTGTTTTATTCCGCGGCCTGATGGCACCACTAACCGCAATTTGCGCAGAGGACCACCCGCTGTACCTGTCGAGCCTCGTGCGCATCCTGCGGCGTGAGCCGGAGATCGAGATCGTCGCCAAGGTCCGAGACGGCCACGCGGCGTTCGAGGCGATCGAGGCACTCCGGCCCGATGTCGCGATCGTCGACCTGACGATGCCGGGATTGAACGGCGCCGACCTCGTCGAGGCGGTCGCCGGCCCCGAGTTCGACGTCCGCGTGCTGATCCTCACCGCCGACGTCTCGGCTCCCGACGTCCACCGTGCGCTCGTCGGCGGCGCGGCCGGCGTCCTGTCCAAGCTCGTCGAAGCCCGCGAGCTCGTCGGCGCGGTGCTCGCCGTCGGCCGCGGCCAGGCCGTGATCGCGCCCGAAGCGCACGGGTCGTTGCTGCGCAACCTTCGTTCGGTGGCCAACGAGACGCGGCCGCTGCTGACCCCGCGCGAGACGGAGGTCCTCGGGCACGTCGCCGACGGCCTCTCGATCCCCGCGATCGCCAGCCACGTCTTCCTCAGCCGGTCGACGGTCAAGACGCACCTCGACCACATCTACCGCAAGCTCGACGTCGGCGATCGCGCGGCAGCGGTCGCGACGGCGATGCGCACGGGCATCCTCGACTGACTCACACCCGGAGGGTGGGCGGCCGATCACCGGGCGCTGAATGGCGATGTGGATCCCTGACGCGACCAGAAACCTCTCCGTCCCTCGCGGCGGGCAACCCACCCCGGCGACCGATGCGTCCAGCCGAGCGGCCGAAGGCCCGCTCTGGGCGGAGGCAAACCGGCTGAGCGACCCGCACCGTCGCTACGACACGCTGCGCGAGCTGGCCGAGACGGGCCTCACCGCCCCACGAGCCTCGGCGGCGGTCGTCGCGCGGCGCTACCTCGCAACCGCGCGTGGCCTCATCACCGCCCTCGAAACCGACGCGCGCGAGCCGGTCCTGCTCAACTACGCCGGGGTTGCGCTCTACGAGCTCGGCGAGCTCGGCGGTGCCGCTGCGCTGTTCGGCGCGGCCGACAGGCTCGCCCCCGGCGAGACCGACGCCACCGCGAACCTGCTCGAGGTCGCCCGCCGCCGCCGCGGCCGCATCGACGCGCTGCGCGGCGTGCCCGCCGATGTGCGCGCGGAGCTGCACGACCTCGGCCGGCGTGGACTCGCGGTCGCGGCCGCCGCGAAGCCCGCGACCGGGCTGCGGCTGAGCCTCTGCATGATCGTTCGCGACGAGGAGGCGACCCTGGGCGAGTGCCTCGCCGCCGCAGCCCCCGCCGTCGACGAGATCGTGGTCGTCGACACCGGCTCGGCCGACCGCACCCGGGAGATCGCCGCGTCGTTCGGCGCGCGCGTCATCGACTTCCCGTGGACGGGCTCGTTCGCGGAGGCCCGCAACGTCTCCTTCGACGCCGCGACCGGCGACTGGGTGATGTTCCTCGACGCCGACGAAGTGCTCGTCGGCGCTGACGCCGACGCCCTGCGGGAACTCACGGGCCGCACCTGGCGCGAGGCGTTCTATCTCGTCGAGACCAGCTTCGTCGGCTCACTGGACGAGGGCGCCGGCGTCACCCACAACGCCCTGCGCGTCTTTCGCAACCGCCCGGAGTACCGCTTCGAGGGCCGGATCCACGAGCAGATCGTCCAAACGCTGCCGGTGCGCTCGCCGGAGCGTTTCGAGGTCAGCTCCGTCCGCGTCGAGCACTACGGCTACCTAGGCGTCGTGCGCGACGCGAAGCAGAAGTCAGAGCGCAACATCGAGCTGCTCGAGCGCCAGCTGGCGGAGGGCGACACCAGTGCCTTTCTCGCCTTCAACCTCGGCTCCGAGTACGCGGCGCTCGGTGACGCCGACGCGGCGCTGGAGCAGTTCGAGACAGCGTGGGCGCAGTTGCGGGTCGACCCGCACGCACCGACGTACGGCTTCGCGCCATCACTGGTATCCCGGCTGGTCAAGGCGCGCCGCTCGGTCGGCGACGCGGCCGGCGCTCGGCGCTTCGCCGAAGAGGTGCTGCCGCTGTTCCCGGGCTTCACCGACCTCGTCTACGAGCAGGCGCGCGCGGCCCGCGACGCCGGCGACGACCGCGGCGCGCACGCCCTGCTTGAACGCTGCCTGGAGATGGGAGACGCTCCCAGCCGCTACACGGCGACGCTCGGCTGCGGCACGTTCCTGCCGCTGATCGGGCTGGCGGAGCTGTGCCGCGAGGCCGATGACCTCGCGGGCGCCGAGCGGCTGCTGCGCCGCTGCCTGCGCGAGCATCCGCGTTTCCTCGCCGCCGTCGACCCGCTCGCGGGAGCGATGCTCCGGCGCGGAGCCCCGCCCGGCGACGTCGTCGAGGAGGTGGCGCGCTGCGTCGGCGAGATGACGCCGAGCGTGCGCTTCATGCTCGGGATGGCGCTCTACGAGGCCGGCCACGCGGCCGACGCGGAACCGCACTTCCGTGCCGCGCTCGACAGCCAGCCGTCCAACGACGTCGCTCGCGTTGCGCTCGCCGAGGCGCTCGTCTCCCAGCGCCGCTGGGATGAGGCCGGCGAGGTGGCCTCCTCGGTCGAGCCGGGCGGCACCTGCGCGCCGGCGGCGCGACGACTGCAGCTCTTCTCGCTGCTGGCGATGGGCGCGGGCGACGACGCTCGGGCCGTGCTCGAGCTGAGCGGCGCCGGCGATCTCGACGCCGGCGACCGGACCGCGTTCACGGCGTGGGCCGACATCCTCGCCGGGACCGGATCGATCGCCGGGCCGCAAGCGGCGGGCGCGCTGACCGCGATCCTCGAAGCGCTGCTGCGCGTCCAGGAGACCGTCGCCTTCGCCACCCTGCTGCCGGCGCTCTCCGACGCGGTTCCCGCAGACCGCGACCGTCACGAGCTGCTCGCCGGCCTGTACCTGCGCCGCGGCTACCTCGACTCGGCCGCCGACGAGTGGAGCGCCGTCTGCCAGAGCGAGCCGGACGTCGCGGCGATGATCGGCTTGGCCCAAGTCGCGGCCGCCCGCGGTAACGACCTCGACGCGATGCTGTTCGCGCAGGCGGCGGCAGAGCTCGATCCCGCCGACGAGCGGCCCGATCGGATGTTGCGGCGCCTGCGGCGGCGACCGGCGAGCGCGCCGGTATGACGGCAGTCGCAACGAATCGCTCACATCCTCGCCGAAGCGGCCGATCACCGAGCGTCGAACAGCCATGACGATCGGCCCACTGCCACCGACAGACTCCTCCCGTCCCGTCGCCGGGGCTGCCGCGATGCGGCAGCCCCCGGTGACGGCGACCACGAGCGGTGCGGCGCCTGCCGTCGACGGCCCGCCGCCGCACGTGCTCGCCGAGATCGATCGCGCGACGGCCGTCGTCGACCGGCTCGCACGAGCCGGCATCGAGCTCCGCTTCGACGCCGACCCCACCGACGACGAGCTGCGGGTCGAGGTGCGCGACCGCACCGGCGCTGCCCGGGCGATCACGCCCTCTGCCGCGCTCGACGTCGCCGCGGGTCGCGCTGCCCCGCTTGACGCCAAGAGCGCCTGATGGCCGGCGTCGCGGTCAGCGGGCTCGCGTCGGGACTCGACACGAACTCGATCGTCGCCAAGCTGATGGCGGTCGAGAGCGCCCCGCTGACCCGGCTCCAGCTCACCGAGCAGAACAACGTCTCGATTCAGACGCAGCTGCGCGACGTCCAGACGCAGGTCAAGGCGCTGCACGCCGCCGCCACGAAGCTCGCTTCGGCGAGCAACTGGGTCCCGGCGCAGACCGTCGAGAGCAGCACCCCCGCGACCGCGGCGGCGCGCGTGGTCGGCACGCCGGGCTCGGGCGCGTACGCGGTGACGGTCCTCGGCCTCGCCCAGTCCGAGCAGCGCAGCTATGACGTGACGAGCGGCCTGCCCGCGTCGATCACCGTCACCTCCAGCAGCGACCCCGCCAAGACGATCACCGTCTCGCTTGCCGTCGGCGCGTCGGCGCAGGACGCCGCAGACGCGATCAACGCCGCTGCCGGGTCACCCGTGAGCGCGGCCGTCGTCGCACCCGGCGACGGCACCACCCGGCTCGTCCTGACCAGCCGCAGCTCAGGCGCCGCGGGCGGTTTCAGCAGCGGCCTCGGCGGCCAGGTCGCCGTCCGTGCCGGCGCCGACGCGCAGGTTCAGGTCGCCGGCGACCCGGGCGTCTTCAGCTCACCGACGAACGTGATGACCAACGCCGTGCCGGGGGTCGAGCTGACGCTCAAGGCGAC
>Ga0075420_100003742_pt1 | contig 13362 bp, 12 predicted proteins | sample SoiMetdeltSBSDD4_FD_75296 | JGI IMG/M metagenome (GOLD analysis project Ga0075420, IMG submission 75296) | Bulk soil microbial communities from a Populus tree surrounding site in Tennessee, USA - Soil MetaG P. deltoides SBSDD4 | ecosystem: Environmental > Terrestrial > Soil > Tree plantation... | reverse complement strand
GCTCCGGTGCTGACGACGTTCTCGGCGCAGCGCCGAGAACGATGCGAGCCACACCGGACTGTCACGGCCCGCGCCGGTCGACCACAACAGCGCCCCGCAGCCAGAGGAACGAGTCGGCCGCCAGCCCGACACCACCTCCCTACTCACCCCGACGACGTTCTCGGCCCCACGACGGTCCCCCACGACAAGGCCCGCAACACAGAGGCGAGTCGGCCGCCGGGCCGACACCACTTCCGTTACTCGGGGGTGTCGTCTAGGAGGTGGAGCCAGCAGGCGGGGTCGCCGCCTTCGTCGGGGGCGGGGGCGGGACCAGGGGGTGTGGGGCGGAGCTTCACGCAGCAGTGGCCTTCTTCGGGGTCGAGGCGGGCGTTGAGGGAACCCTCGCCCAGCTCTTCGACGGCGGCGTCCAGGAGGCGGAGGTTCATGCCGCAGATCAGTTCGGTGTGGTGTCGGGCCAGCTGGTGGAACGGGCAGTTCGCCAGGAGGATCGTGCCGTCGGGCTGGGTGCGGGGCTCGAAGCCCTGCAGCTGCAGCACCTCGAGGATCGCCGTGCGACGGGCCCCGCCCGCACCCGACACGCCCGCTCGGGCCTCCTCGGCCAGCCGACGGCCTTGGGCCCGGGCGACCTCGTCGAGGGCGCGGGTGATCTCGACATCCTCGGTGCGCGAACGGTCGACGGCCTGGGCCAGCAGGCGGCCGGCCAGCTCGTAGTCGCGGGGCGGGAGCGACACCCCCAGCTCCCGATCGGAGCGGCGGTACACCTTCGCCGGTCGACCCGCGCCCGGCCCCGACCGTCCGGACAGCCGCTGGTAGTCCGTCTCCAGCAGCCCGTCGGCGGCCAGCCGGTCGAGGTGGTGCGCCGCGGTACCCCGCTCGAGGCCGACGGCGTCGGCCGCCTGGTCGCGGCTGACCCAGTCCCCTGCCGCCGCCACGTGCTCATAGAGCGCGCGCCGGTTCGGCTCCGCCAGTGCGCTCAGCGCGCCGAGTCGATCGTCTCGAGGACCAGTCATCAGGCTCTAAAGCTAACGGAGCCTTGACTTAGACCGTCAAGCACCTCACTATGACAAACAGACGTTGATTTTAGAGAGGAATCGCATGGCAGCGGCACCCACAGCACCCACCGGACCCACCACATCGGCAGCCACCCTCAACCGTCGACTCCAGGCCGACCCCGCCTTCCAGGCCTTCTGGCTCCTCCGCACCGGCTTCACCGTGGCACCGATCCTCTTCGGCCTCGACAAGTTCTTCCACGTCCTCGTCGACTGGGACCTCTACCTCGCACCCGAGTTCGCCGACCTCTTCAACGCCGAGGCCCACACGCTCATGTACTTCGTGGGCGCGATCGAGATCGTCGCCGGCCTCGTCGTCGCCGTCAGGCCCCGCTTCGGCGGCTACCTCGTCGCGGCCTGGCTGGCCGGCATCATCGTCAACCTCCTGATGATGGCCGAGTTCTACGACATCGCCCTGCGCGACTTCGGCCTGCTCATCGGGGCCTTGGCGCTTGCCCGCCTCGCCACGGCCTACGACCATGCCACCTGACCGGCACGGGGAACCTGACCAGACGCTCGTCATCGTCGGCGCCAGCCTCGCCGGCGCCAAGGCGGCCGAGGGCGCCCGCACCGCCGGCTACGACGGCCGGGTCGTCCTCGTCGGGGCCGAGGACCACCTCCCCTACGAGCGCCCGCCGCTCTCCAAGGCCGTCCTCCGGGGCGAGGTCCCGCCCGAGTCGACCCGGGTCCACGACCCCAGCTACTACGCCGAACACGACATCGAGCTCCTGACCGGCCGCACGGTCGAAGGCCTCGAAGCGCAGGGCGACACCGAGCACGGCGAGCACGGCCGCCACGTCCGCCTGGACGGCGGCGACCGGATCCCCTTCACCGCCGCCATCCTGGCCACCGGCGCGGAACCCCGCCGCCTGAACGTTCCCGGCGCCGACCTCGGCGGCATCCACTACCTCCGCGACATCGACGGCGCCGCTCGGCTCGCCGACGCCATCCGCCGAGCCCACCGCGTCGCGGTGATCGGCGCCGGCTGGATCGGCTGCGAGGTCGCCGCCTCGGCCCGACAGATGGGCGCCGACGTCGTCCTCGTCGATCCCACCCCCGTGCCCCTCCAGCGGGTCCTGGGCGACGAGGTCGGCGCGGTGTTCGGGCGGCTCCACGCCGACAACGGGGTCGAGCTGCGGTTGGAGACCGGCGTCGTCGAACTGCGCGGCCACCACACGGTCGAGGAGGTGGTCCTGAGCGGTGGCGGGACCGAGGCCGCCGACCTCGTCGTCGTGGGCATCGGGGTCACCCCTCGGGTGGACCTGGCCGCAGCGGCCGGGCTGCACGTCGACAACGGCGTCGTCGTCGACGTGCACCTGGCCACCGGGGTGCCCGGCATCTACGCCGCCGGCGACGTCGCCAGCGCCTGGCACCCCCGCTACGAGCGCCACCTCCGGGTCGAGCACTGGTCCAACGCCCTCAACCAGGGCCTCACGGCGGGCGCCAACGCCGCCGGCGGCAGCGAGAGCTACGAGCGGCTGCCTTACTTCTTCTCCGACCAGTACGACCTCGGCATGGAGTACGTCGGCGCCAGCGATCCCGGTGACGCCGTCGTGGTGCAGGGAAGCCTGACGGACCGCGAGTTCGTCGCCTTCTGGCACCGCGACGGCGTCGTCACCGCCGCCATGCACGCCAACACCTGGGACGCCATCGACGACATGAGAGCTATCGTGGCCGAGGGCCGCCCCCTCGAGGAGCTCGTGGGAAGGGGATGACGCGGATGACCGGGATGACGGTGATGCCGGCGTGATCGCCGCGCAGCTCGACTGGGCCGGCTGGGCACTGTTCGGGCTCATCGCGACCGCCGCGCTCACCGCCGTCATGATCTCCGCCCAGCTCGCCGGGCGCACCCGCCTCGACCTCCCGTTGCTCCTGGGCACCTTCGTCACCGAGGACCCCGACCGCGCCCGCGTCGCCGGCTTCTTCATCCACCTCGGCATCGGCCAGGGCTTCGCCTTCGGCTACGCGGCCACCTTCGCTCTGCTCGACCGCTCCGGCTGGTGGATCGGCGGGCTGCTCGGGCTCCTGCACGCCGCGGTCGGCCTCGCCGTCCTCGTCCCGTTGCTGGTCGGCGTCCACCCCCGCATGGCGTCGACCCGGGCCGGGCCCGCCAGCACCGCGGTGCTCGAGCCGCCCGGACTGTTCGGCCTCCACTACGGCGTCGAGACGCCGGCCGTCACCACCGCCGCCCACCTGGTCTACGGCATCCTCCTCGGCGTGCTGCTCACCAGTGGGTGACGCCCCGGCGACCCCGATCGAGGACTACGGCCTCATCGGCGACACCCGCACCGCCGCGCTGGTGTCCAGCGACGGCGCCATCGACTGGCTCTGCGCGCCCCGCTTCGACTGCGGCGCCGTCTTCGGCCGGCTCGTGGGCGGCCCGGCCGGCGGGACGTTCCGCCTGGGACCGGCCGGTCCGGCGACGATCGTGCAGCGCCGCTACCGACCCCACACCGCCACCCTCGAGACGACCTGGGAGCTGCCCACAGACCGACGCCTCACCCTCACCGAGGCGATGGTGGCCGAGGTCGCCGGCCGCCTGCTGCCGTCCACGCTCCTGGTCCGACGGCTGACGGCTGACGGCGGGCCGGTCGACGCCGTCGTCGACTTCGACCCTCGCCACGGCGAGCACCACGAGCCGCCCCGGACCAGGCGGACCGGCCCCGATCTGGTGTGCACGTGGGGGCCGCTCGCCCTCTCGTTCCGCTGCACCCCCGACGTCGACATCGCGGTCGGCGCCGGGCCCGTCCCGATCACGGTCGAGCCCGGCCGGCCCTGCACGTTCGCGCTCGCGTTCGCGCAGGGCGAGCCGCTCGTGCACGTAGATCCCGCGGCGGCCTGGGACCTCGTCGCCGAGGACGAGGCGCGCTGGCGACAGTGGGTCGCGGAGATCGACGAGTGCCTCCCCCACCGGGACAGCGTCGTGCGCAGCCTGCTCACCCTGCGGCTGCTGACGTACTCGCCATCCGGTGCCCCGGTCGCCGCCCCCACGACGTCGCTGCCCGAGCACCCCGGCGGCGTCCGCAACTGGGACTACCGCTACGCCTGGCCCCGCGACGCCAGCATCGGCGTCGCCGCCTTCCTCGGCGCTGGCAAGCTCGCCGAGGCCCGGGGCTTCCTCGCCTGGCTCCTGCACGCCAGCCGGCTGAGCCGCCCCCGCCTCCCCGCCCTCCTGAGCCTCGACGGGCGGCGCGCCCCCCGCGAGCGCGAGCTCGGCGGCTGGCCCGGCTACGCCGGGAGCACGCCCGTCCGGGTGGGCAACGGCGCCGCCGGCCAGCACCAGCTCGACGGCTACGGCTGGGTGGTCGATGCCGCCTGGGTCCTCGAGCAGGCCGGGCATCGCATCTACTCGGAGACCTGGCGGACGATGCGCGCCTTCGTCGACCATGTGGCCCGTTGCTGGTCCGAGCCCGATGCGGGCATCTGGGAGCTCCGCGACGACGCCCGCCACCACGTCCACTCCAAGCTCATGGCCTGGCTCGCGCTCGACCGGGGCCTGCGCCTCGCCGAGGAGCACGAGCACGCCCTGCCGGCCCGCCAGCGCCAGCACTGGCGGGATGCCCGCCAACACCTCGGCGCCGAGATCACCGCCCAGGGCTTCGACGAGACCAGGGGCACGTACACCCGCAGCTACGGATCGGCCGACCTCGACGCCGCCCTGCTGGTGCTGCCGCTCATCGGCCTCGAGCCGCCCGGCTCGGACCGGACGATCGGCACCATCGACGCCGTCTGGGCGCAGCTCGGCGCCGGTGGCCCGCTCCTCTACCGCTATCCGCCGGGGCGGGACGGTCTGCCCGGCGGCGAGGGCGCGTTCCTGCCCTGCTCCTTCTGGCTCGTCCAGGCCCTGGCCAACGTCGGTCGGGCCAAGGAGGCCCACGAGCTGTTCGACACCCTCCTCGACCAGGCCAGCCCACTCGGCCTCTACGCCGAGGAGATGGACCCGACCACCCGGGCGCACCTCGGCAACTACCCCCAGGCGCTCACCCACGCCGCGCTCATCCAGGCCGCGCTCGCCCTCCGCGACACGGCATCATGAGGCGTAGATGGAACGCTCACCCGGGATGACCAGGGAAACCACCGATCGGGCCGAGCTGCTGGAGCTGTACCGGGCGCTGCTGCTGCCCCGGCTGATCGAGCACAAGATGCTCGCGCTGCTGCGGCGGGGCGACCTGTCGAAGTGGTTCTCCGGCCTGGGCCAGGAGGCGGTGTCGGTCGGCATCGTCGCGGCGCTGCGGGACGACGACTGGATCCTGCCGACGCACCGCAACCTCGGGGTCTTCTGCGGGCGCAAGGTCGACCTCGCCCGCCTGTTCCGCCAGCTGTTCGGCCGGGACGGCGGCTTCACGAACGGGCGGGACCGCACGTTCCACTTCGGCCACCCCGACCAGCACGTCGTCGGGATGATCAGCCACATGGGCGCGATGCTCCCGGTGGCCGACGGCCTCGCCCTGGCGGCCCACCTGCGGGGCCAGGACCGGGTCGCCGTCGGGCTCGTCGGCGACGGGGCCACCAGCGAGGGCGACGTCCACGAGGCCATGAACCTCGCCGCGGTCTGGAAGCTGCCAGTCGTGTTCGTGATCGAGAACAACCAGTGGGCGCTGTCGACCCCGGCCGCCGAACAGTACGCGTGCGCCGAACTGGTCGACCGCGCGGTCGGCTACGGGATGCCGGGCGAGCGCGTCGACGGCAACGACGTCCTGGCGGTGCGCGATGCCGTCCGCCGGGCGGCCGCCCATGCCCGGTCCGGCGGCGGGCCGACCCTGTTGGAGTGCCTGACCTACCGCATACGGGGCCACGAGGAGGCCTCGGGCACCGACTACGTGCCCCGGACGGAGCTCGACGAGTGGTCCGAGCGGGACCCGATCACCCGCCTCGAGCACGAGCTGGAGGCACACGGCTGGCTCGACGACGAGGGGCGCGCCGCGCTCCGGGCCGAGATCCAAGCCGACATCGACGCCCTCGTCGCTGACGCGCTGGCCGCACCGCTGCCGACGTCCGATCCAACGGCCGAACGGACCGACGTGTTCGCCCCGGCCCGGCCGCTGCGGCGGGACCCCGCGGGGGTGGCGGCCGCGGGCGGCAGCGAGATGCGCTACATCGACGCCATCTCCGACGGGCTGCGCCAGGCGTTGCGGGCCGACGAGCGAGTCGTGCTCATCGGGCAGGACATCGCCGGGTACGGAGGGGTGTTCAAGGTGACCGCCGGGTTCGTCGACGAGTTCGGAGCCGAGCGCGTGCGGAACACGCCGATCATCGAGTCGGGGGCGCTGGGCGCCGCTCTCGGACTGGCGCTCGACGGCTACCGCCCGGTCGTCGAGATGCAGTTCGGCGACTTCCTCTCGTGCGGCTTCAACCAGCTGGTGAACAACCTGGCGACCACGCACTACCGCTGGGGAGCGCCGGTCCCGGTGCTGGTGCGGGCGCCGGTCGGCGGCGGGCTGGGGGCGGGGCCGTTCCACTCGCAGAACATCGAGCCGTACTTCTGTGGGGTCGCCGGCTTGAAGATCGTCGCCCCCGCCACGCCCGCCGACGCCAAGGGGCTCCTGCTCGCGGCGCTCGACGACGGCAACCCCGTGCTGTTCCTGGAGCACAAGTGGCTGTACCGCAACAGCAAGGGCCCGGTGCCGGGCGGGCACCACACGGTGCCGATCGGTGAGGCGCACATCGCCCGGCCTGGCACCGACGCGACCGTCGTCACCTACGGCGTCGGCGTGACCTGGGCGCTGGAGGCCGCCCAGGCCCTGGCGGACAGCGGCGAGGGCGACGTCGAGGTCGTCGACCTCCGCTCGCTCCAGCCGTGGGACCGGGAGACGGTGCTCGACTCGGTCCGTCGCACGGCCCGCGTCCTGATCCTGCACGAAGCGCCGGAGACCGGCGGCTTCGGCGCCGAGGTTGCCGCCACGATCGCCGACGAGGCCTTCGACTGCCTCGACGCCCCCGTCCGTCGCCTCGGCGGCCTCGACACCCCCATCCCCTTCGCCCCCCAGCTCGAGTCGATCTGGTCCGCGAAGGACCACGTGCTCCCCGCGCTCCGCAACCTGCTCGCGTTCTGATCGTCACCGGCACATGTGGTTGCATGAGCGCCGGTGACTCTCACTGAGGCGGCGCCGGGGAGCGAGGCCGCCGCGCACGAGCCCCCGAGCACCGGGCTGCGGGGCGACATCCAAGCCCTCCGGGCGCTCGCCGTCGCGTCCGTGATGGTGTTCCACCTGTGGCCAAACCGGCTCACCGGTGGCTACGTCGGCGTCGACGTCTTCTTCGTCATCAGCGGCTTCCTCATCACGTCCCGACTGGTCGCCGAGGTCGACGCCACCGGGCGGGTGCGCCCCGGTCGGTTCTGGGCCCGCCGAGCGAAGCGCCTGGTCCCCGCATCTGCGACGGTGCTGCTGCTCGTCGTGGTGGCCGTCGTGACGGCCGTGCCCCGGTACCTCTGGCGGCAGTACCTCGACGAGGTCATCGCCTCGACGCTCCAGGTCGAGAACTGGCTCCTCGCCCACAACTCGGTCAGCTACCTCGTGGCCAACAACACGCCGTCACCGACCCAGCACTTCTGGACGCTGTCGGTCGAGGAGCAGTTCTACGTCGCGCTGCCGCTGCTCCTGCTCGCGGCGGTCGGGATCGCCCGTGCCGCTCGCCGACCGCCCCGGCACGTCGTCCTGGTGGTCCTGGTGGCGGTGGCCACGGCATCGTTCGGCTACTCCATCTGGCTCACCGCCACGACGCCGACGGTGGCCTACTTCTCGACGCTGACCCGGGCGTGGGAGTTCGGCGCCGGGGCGCTGCTCGCGCTCCTCGGAGCGACGCACCGTCGGCGTCGCCCGGTGGCGTGGCTCGGGGTCGCGGTCATCGTCGTCGCGTGCGTCGCCTTCGACGACAGCACTCCGTTCCCCGGGGTCGCGGCCGCGCTCCCGGTGATCGGCACGATCCTCGTGATCCGTTGGGGACCCCGCTCGTCGTTCGACCGCCTCGGCGGGTTCGGGCCGGTCGCGCTGCTCGGGCGGGTCTCGTACGCCGCTTACCTGTGGCACTGGCCGCTGATCGTGCTGCTGCCGTACGTGACGCACCGACCGTTGGGTTCGCTCGACAAGGTCGGGATCGCGGCGGCGACGGTGCTCCTGGCCTGGCTGTCGACTGTGTTCGTCGAGGACCCGATCCGCTTCCGCCCCCGGCTGCTCGGCCGGCGGCACCCGTTGACGGTGGGAGCGTGGTGCGGTGCAGCGATGGCGATCGTGCTGACCACCTCCGCGGCGGCGCAGCACGACCAAACCGTCCGGGACCGCGAGCACGCCACCGAGGCGCGGCGACTGGTCGCCCAGAGACCACGATGCCTCGGGGCCCAGGCGATGGACCCGGCGCTCGCCCCGTGCCGCAACTCCGACCTCGACGGCGTCCTCATCCCCGACCCGGCCCTGGCCGAGGCGGACGACGACAACATGGCCGCCTGCTGGGGCCGGGACGCGCGCGGCCCGAAGATCTGCGGGCTGGGGCCGCGGACCGGCTACCGCAAGCGGATCTTCGCCGTCGGCGACTCCCACAACAACACGCTCGTCGGCGTCTACCGCCGCATCGCCGAGCACAACCACTGGCGCATCGACGTCACCGGCACCGGCGCCTGCTACCTGACGAGTGCCGACCCCCGCCGGCCGTCGGACGGCCTGAGGGACGCCTGCCGCTCGTGGCGGGCCTCGGTCACGGCCACCGCCAACAGCGGGGCCTACGACGCCATCATCGTCACCCACTCGGACCCGCAGAGCCCGATAGACCCGGCGCCCGGGGAGACCGTCGACGAGGCGGCGACCCGGGGGTTGGTCGAGGCCTGGGCCAACCTGCCGGACGTGCCGATCGTCGCGATAACGGACAACCCGTCGATGCTGAAGACCGTCCTGGCCTGTGTCTCCGACCACCCGGACACCGCCGCCCGATCGTGTGCGAGGCCGCGCTCGGAGGCGCTCCCGGCGTTCGACGCCCAGGCCGCGGCGGTCCGCCAGGTGCCCCGGGCCCACCTCGTCGACATGACGTCGCTCTACTGCACCTCCACCATGTGCCCGCCGGTGATCGGCCACGTCCTCGTCTACCGGGACACCGGCCACATCACCGCGTCATACGCCGCGACGCTGACGCCCTACCTCGAACGCCAGATCGTCGCCGCGATCACATGACCGCTCGGCCGGTGTGCTGCGCTCGGAAGGTGAGCCAGTCGCGGTTGACGATGAGGGCGTGGGCGAGGCCGACGAGCCAGGTGACCATCATCACCACCATGCCGAGGCTGTCCTGCCACGAGTCGATGTACTCCCCCTGGGCGTCGGTCGGGGCGGTGGCGATGAGGATCAGCATCAATGCCGCAGGGGCGCCGTAAGCGGCCGAAGCCAGCAGCCAGGCGCGGCGCCTCGCGATGACGCCGATGTAGAGGAAGCCTGCCCACGTGGTCAGGCCCAGCGGCAACATCGCCAGGAGCCAGGCGCTCTGGCGGATGCGCCACCACGGGTTCTGGGGCCTCGCCGGGGCGGGCGGGGGCGGCGGTCGGTGCCGGGGGGCGAGGGTGGGCTGTCCGAGGGCCGCCTCGACCTCGGACAGCCAGGTCTGCGCGTCGGGGTGGCGGGCGGACGGGTCGTCCGCGAGGCCGCGGGCGAGTGCCCCGGCGAGGCCGGGGGGTAGCCCGCCGCCCGCCCCGGGCGGGCGCACGTCGGGCGGCAAGCCCGTGGCGAGCCAGGTCATCACGGCCGAGAGCGACCAGAGGTCGGCCCGGTGGTCGATGATGGCCGGGCCACCCCGCAACTCGGGGGCACGGAAGCCCTCCGTGCCGCCACCCGACGTGTGGCCCGAGTGGAGGGCGAGGTCCTTGCACAGCCCGAGGTCGGACAAGACCAGCCGCTCGTCGGCCCGCACCACAGCGCCCACCCCGCTGCCGCCCCGGGTGGTCAGCAGGATGTTGGCGGGGTTGACGTCGCGGTGGACGATGCCCGCCGCGTGCAGCGTGGCGAGGGCCCGGGCCAACGGCTCGGCGACGGCCCAGAGATCACCCGGGCCCGGACGCCAACCGCTGGCCCGCAGCTCGTGGACCCGCTGGGCCAAGGTCCCCCGTGAGGCGTGCTCCAGCACGAGGTACGGCTGCTGGCGCTCGGTCTCGCCCAGGTCGTAGACCGTCACCACATAGGGGCTGGCGATGCGGCGCAGCACCCGTCCCTCGGTCAGGAACCGCTTCCGGATCTCGGGGTCGAGGCTGTGGTTGTCGGCCAGCAGCTTCACCGCCACTACGTCGTCGAGCCGGTCGTCCACCGCCCGGTAGACGGTGGCGAACGCACCCGTGCCGATGACCGCCTCGACCCGGAAGCGCCCGATGCGCCACACGTTCCGGCCGCCTGCCTCTTCGGTCACGATCGCACCCTAGGGCCGTGTCATCCGCCCAACGTGGCCGCGCAGCTGGTCCCGATCTCGGCCCCGAGGGCATCGGCCGCCGCGCTGTCACCGCCGAACGCGGCCCGCACCCGCTCGGTGTTCGCCTCGATCACCTGTGACACGCAGGCCTCGGTCTCGGGGGTCACGGTCCCCGGCGCCTGGGCGAGGAACGCCGCCGTGACCACGCCGGGGCAGCCGAGGACCGCGTCCAGGAGCGCTTCCTCGATGGTGTCTTCCAGGCGCTGGCCGGACTCGGCGGTCGAGTTGAGGAAGCCCTCGGCCAGCGCATCGTTCAGCGCCCCCTGGTCGAGGCCGTCGGTGAGGCAGGCGGTGTCCTCGGGCGCGACGTCGACCCCGAGCGCGGCGACGAACGCCGAGCTGAACGCCCCGGCTGCGTCACAGGCGTCGAGACCCTTGCGCAGTTGCTCGGTGGCGTCGGCGGGGACGTCGACAGCGAGGACGTCGAAGGTATCCGCCGCCGCGAACTCCGCCGGGGTGACCTTCGCCCGGGCCAGGGCGTCGGCGCCGATGACGTCCACGAGCGCGGTCGCGATGCAGGTCGCGTTCTCCTCGTCGAAGCCGAGGTCCTCCTCGGCGGTCAGCGACGAGACGGTTGCGTCGATGTAGGGCTGGGGGTCCGTGGTGGTCTTGGTGGTCTTGGTGGGCGGATCGGCCGAGTCGTCGTCGTCCGGGGTGCACGCGGCCAGGAGCACGAGCGGCGCCACCGCAAGGGCGGCCAGCTGTCGTAGATGTGTCATGCCTCGTCTTTCGCACGAGGCCTCCGGTTGGTTGCAGAGGATCCCTAGGTGCTCTCGAGCAGCCGGGTCAGCAGTGCCCGGCCCCGGGCGACGTGCGACTTCACCGTGTTCACGTTCAGGTCGAGGCGCTGGGCGACGTCGGTGTAGGGCAGCCCCTCGATGTCGCGGAGCTCGACTGCCCGGCGGTACTGGCCGGGCAGCCGGCTGACCAGGTCGCGGACTGCTTGCCGGGTGGCGATCATCGAGCTGATGCGCACGGCCTCGCCGACGTCGTCGTCGGCCAGCGGCGCGGTCGCCCGCTGGCGGCGCAGGTGGTCGACCGACCGGTGGTGGGCGATCGTGAACAGCCACGTGACGAACCGGGCCTTCCCGGTGAACGACCGGATCGACGCGGCCATCGACACCAGCGTGTCCTGGGTGACGTCGTCGACCGCCGACTCGTCGATCAGGACCTGCCGCACCCCCGACCGGGCCAGGCCGAGCTCGTCGACCAGCTCCGCCAGCAGCTCGAACGCCGCCACCGAGCCCGCGGCCGACCGCTGCGCCAGCAGGTCGAGCCCCCGATCCCGCTCCTCCCGATCCGCCGGCACCTCCCCCACGACCCGCCGCACCGCCTGACGATCCCCCGCATCGAGCGCAGCGGCCAACCGCTCCGCCCACCCGTCACGCCCTGCCCCCATGCGCTAGTCATAGCGGGTGCGACGGGTCTGGGCGAGGGTCACTGGTACACGGCGGGGCGTGGCTCTGGCGGCACTCGTGGTCGGGTGCCTGGCCGCCGTGGTGGTGCTCAGCTTCGACGTTCGAGCCCGGGTCGACGGGACGATGACCCACTGCGGCAGCGGCGCGACCGGCGTCTTGGTGCCGGAGTTCGAGGATCCGCCGCGAGCCTTCTTCGTCGAGTGCGATGCCGCGGTCGCCCGCTGGCGCACCGGGGCCGTCGTGATGGGGATCTCGGCCGCGGCAATCGCCCTCGGGCTCGGCCTCGGCAGCCATCGCCGGCGCGGGGCGTAGCCTCGCACCGTGATCGAAGGGCTCCCTGTCGTCGAAGAGTGGTTCGTGAAGGAGCGGGTGGACGACGCGATCACGCTCGTCACGGAGCCGCACATCCATCCGCTGTTGCGGTGCAACGTCTGGCTCGTGCGGGGGCGGGATCGGGACCTGGTCGTCGACACCTCGCTGGGGTTGCGGCCGCTGCGCCGGCTCGTCGAGCAGGAGCTGGGTGGGCCACTGCTGGCGGTCGCGACGCACTCGCACGGCGACCACATCGGTGGGCTCCACGAGTTCGCCGACCGCGCCATCCACCGCGCCGAGGCCCAGGGCGTGGCCGAGGCGACCGGCATGCCGCTCGACTCGGCGAGCTACCCGCCGACGGTCATCGACCCCTACGCGGCCGCCGGCTACGACATCCCCGAGGTCTTCGTGGACGCCGTGCCCCCGGGACCGACCATCGCCACCCGGGTGGAGATCGCGGCGGCGCCGGCGACCTGGCTCCTCGAGGAAGGCGACGTCGTCGACCTCGGCGACCGGGCGTTCGAGGTCCTGCACCTGCCGGGTCACTCCCCCGGCAGCATCGGGCTCTGGGAAGAGCGCACCGGCATCCTCTTCTCCGGCGATGCGGTCTACGACGGTCCGCTGCTCGACGAGGGCTACGGGTCGGACATCGAGCAGTACGTCGTCACCATGCGGCGGCTGCGGGAGCTGCCGGTCGAGGTCGTGCACGGCGGGCACGAGGCGAGCTTCGGGCGGCAGCGTTTGGTCGAGATCTGCGACGCGTACCTAGGGTGCCGGGCGTGAGGGTCGATCTCGAAGGGGCGAATGGGATCCGATTGGCGGGCGACGTCGGGGGGCCGGACGACGGGCCGACCGTCGTGCTGCTCCACGGCGGCGGCCAGACCCGGCACTCGTGGGCGGGCACCTGGCGGACGCTGGTGGACGCCGGCTGGCGCACCTGGTCGCTCGACCTGCGGGGCCACGGCGACAGCGCCTGGGCCGAGGACGGCGACTACTCGCTCGACGGCTTCGTCGGCGACGTCCTCGCCGTCACCAAGGCGCTCCCCCGCCCGCCCATCCTCGTCGGGGCGTCGCTCGGCGGCCTCGCCTCGCTCGTGGCCGTCGCCGAAACCCCCGTCCAGGAGGACACCGCCCGCGCCCTGGCCCTC
>Ga0075420_100003740_pt1 | contig 13363 bp, 12 predicted proteins | sample SoiMetdeltSBSDD4_FD_75296 | JGI IMG/M metagenome (GOLD analysis project Ga0075420, IMG submission 75296) | Bulk soil microbial communities from a Populus tree surrounding site in Tennessee, USA - Soil MetaG P. deltoides SBSDD4 | ecosystem: Environmental > Terrestrial > Soil > Tree plantation... | reverse complement strand
AACGAGCGCATCCTGCGGCTCGTCGCCGAGGTCGAGGCGGCCCGCCGGCCCGGCGAGGCCCTCCTGATCGACGACAGCATCGGAAGCGAGCTACCGGACACCGGCGTCACCGAGGTCCGCGGGCTGGAGTACCTGCTGACGTTCGCCCGCGTCCCGTATCGCCCGATCCGCCCGAGCCCCGGCCGGCTCCAGGACAGCGTCGACGGCCAGCCCTCGGTCCTGGCGATCCTGAACGCTCGCGACGCGGCGGCTGCCGCCGGGCGCGTCCGCGTCGAGCCGCTCGACCCCCGCCCGCCCGTCGAGTCCGCCCGGATGTTCGACTTCCGCCTCTACCGCCTGAGCCCCAACCGTGGGTAGCCCGGCCCGGGGTCTGGACCGTGCGTAGCGTCGCCATCGCGGCGGCGGTCATCGCCCTCGGGAACGTCATCAGCCGCCTGCTTGGGCTGGTCCGCGAGCAGGTCATGGCGGCTCTCTTCGGCGCCTCGGCCGCCACCGACGCCTTCGTCGTCGCCTCGGCCGTTCCCCAGATCGTCTACGACCTGCTGGTCGGCGGCGCCATCAGCGCGGCGCTGGTCCCCGTCTTCGTGGACGCCGCCGAGGACGAAGAGCGACTCTGGCGGCTCCTGAGCACCGTCCTGACGCTGGTGGCCGTCGTGCTAACGGGCCTGGCCGTCGTCCTCGGGCTCTTCGCGCCCGTCGTCGTCGACTTGCTCGCCAGCGGCCTCGCCGAGGACGCCCGAAGCGCCGCCATCCCGATGGTCCGGGTGATGCTCGTCGCGGTGGTCCTCCAGGGGCTGGCCGGCATCATGACCGCCGTGCTGTACGCCCGCCGGCGCGTCACCCTGCCGGCTTTCGCCGTGGCCGTCTACAACGGCGCGGTCATCGTCTGCGCCCTGCTGCTCCACCAGGTGCTCGACGTCTACGCGCTGGTCGCGGGCGTCGTCGTCGGGGCGGCCGGGCAGGTGCTGCTCCAGTTCCCCGGCCTCGGCCGCTGGCGCTTCCGCCCGAGCCTCGACCTGCACCGTCCCGAGATCCGCTCGATCCTCCGCCTCTACGGCCCGGTCGCGCTCGGCATGGTCGTCACCATCGTCGGCATCGTCATCGATCGCAACCTCGCGTCGGGACTTGCCGAGGGCAGCCTGTCGGTGATGAACTACGCGACGCGGCTGATCCAGTTCCCGCTCGGCCTCGTCGCTACCGCGACCTCGTTCGCGGTCCTGCCGCTCCTCGCGAAGCACGCCAGCGCGCTCGCCTCGGCGGCCCAGGCCGGCACCTCAGACCACGAGGCCGCTGAGGGGTACCGCGAGACCCTGCGATTTGGCGCGCGGATCGTGCTGCTGCTGATGCTGCCGGCCACGGTCGGGCTGATCGTGCTGCGCGAGCCGCTGGTCCAGCTCCTCTTCGAGCGCGGCCGGTTCGGCGAACCGGAGACCGCGCGGACGGCGCTGGTCTTCCTGGCCTACGCGCCCCAGCTCCCGTTCACGGCGCTCGATCAGCTCTTGATCGTGGCGTTCTACGCCCGGAAAGACACCCGGACGCCGGTCGCCATCGGCGTCGTGACCGTAATCCTCTACCTGATCTCGGCGCTGGCGCTGATCGGCCCGCTCGACGTGGCCGGCCTGGCGCTCGCCAACGCGATCCAGAACAGCGCCCACGGCCTCATCCTGCTCGTCATTCTGGAACGGGCTGGCGCGCGCCTCCTGGACTCGGCGTTCGCCTTCTGGACCGTGCGCGTCTTGCTGGCGTCGATCGGAGTCGGTGCCGCGCTCTGGCTGGCAGGTCCGCTCCTGCTCCCGTCAGCTCAGACCGCCGCTGCGCTGTCGGCCGCCCTGCTCGCACTGGCCGGCCTCGCCGCCGTGGTCTACCTGCTCCTGCTCGAAGCGCTCGGCGTCCGCGACGCCCGCCACGTCCTCGCCGTCCTCCGCGAGCGCGTCACCCGGCGGGGTGCGTAGCATCCGTACCGCGAGCGTGAGCGAGCCGGAACAGCGCGGTGTCTGTCGTCGGCTCGTTGTGGCGACTACCGCGAGCGGCCCTCCCAGGCCCGGCCGTCGTGGTAGAGGATCAGGCCGTCGCCCGGCCGGGTCACGACCACGATCCCGCGCTCGAAGAGCTGCCAGCTCGCGTCGGTCGTCTTCTCCTCCTCGGTTGCCCAGCCCAAGACGCCGTCTGGCCCGCCGTACTGCTCGCGCCACGCCTTGCCGAACCCCAGGATCGACTCGAACAGGCCCGGCCCTGGTGGCACCAGCCCGGCCGAGGCCGGCTCCGGCTCGCGCCAGGCGTTCCGGGTGCCGGACCACGTGCCCCCCTCGATCGGCCTGCCCGCCGTCGCGGCCGGCCCGCTCTGGAGGACGTAGATCCCCTTCAGGTTCAGCATCGCGCCGTTCTCGAACCGCTGCATCGCGGTCGGCGCGGTGAACATCGGCGCCACGGCGCAGCCCAGCGAAACCGTCGCCCGCTCGTAGACCGAGATCACCTCGTCACCTGGAGACGGGCAGACGTCGACCGGCCGCAGATACCCCTCAAATCCGGGCGCGAGCGTCCCGACGTTCAGCGTGTCGACGACGCACTGGCCGCCCGTCCGGATGTACCCCGCGACCTCGAGCGCCGTGCCCGTCTTGATGTCAAACGGCCGGTAGTACGAGGCTCCATACGTGCTGTTGACGATCACCGTCGCGGCGTTCTCCGGCGCCTCGGCCTCCGGCGGCGCCACCACCCGGTCGACGGCCAGCGAGAGCGCGAACTGGGTCGCGCTCAGTCGCTCGGCCGGCTTCGTCGCCTTGCCGATCCAGTGGCAGCGCAGCGGCCCGGCCTGCTCGGCCGGCGACGCCAGGGCGGCGCCGGGCAGGATCAGCAGCCCGGCCAGCAGCACCGCCGTCGCGATGCCGCGCTGTCGGAGAAGGCGAGGAAGCAGCATGGTCGTCCTCCGGGGCGATCACGGGTGAACCGTCAGCGTCGGCGGCCTGGAAGCGGCCGACGTCTGGTCGGGTGACGGCGTTGATGTGTCGGGCGCGCCGGCCGCCGACATCCCAGGGCGATCCTTCGGCGTCCGGTCCGGAGCCTGATTTGGGGATGCCTCGCCCCGGGCCTGATTGGTCCACTTTCGTTGGACGGCCGGCCGCGAGACCAGAGCCCCGTCGTCGGCCGCCGGGGAGTCGTACGCCGCGACGTCCAGGTAGACGTCGAACGCCTTCTTCTTCTTCCCGGACGCCTCGGTCAGGCCGAAGAACAGGCCGGCCTCGGGGACGTCCTGGGCGTGGAACCAGTATGCCCGGGCCACGTATCCGACCTGGCGGAACGTGTCGAACGCGATCATCAAGTTCTCGGCCTGAAGCTCCTGCGAGAGATCCTTCGTCGACCAGCCGAACTCGGTGATGTGGGTCGTCTTCAGCGTCGCCACGCCTTCGTACTGGACGTACGCGTCGCGAATCTCCTCCAGGTACATCCGCACCTTCTCTTCGGAGGTGGCGCTGCCACCGTCGATGTAGAGGTGCTGGCCGACGTGGTCGAAGGGGTACTCGCCGGGTTGCCAGCCGGCGTGGCGCAGCCCCATCTCGTACGTCGCGCAGAGGTAGTCGGCGCCGCTCGGCATCGCCGTCGGGCAGGGGTCTCGGGCGAACAGGATCGCCGGGTCTCCCAGGTCGTGCCCGAACAGCCCGCCCGAGACGACGATTGCGTCCGGCCGGGTCAGCTTGATTGCCTCGTACGACCGCGTCAGCGCCCAGGCGAAGCCGGACGGGTAGATGAAGCTACCGCCCTTCGGCCGCCCGCGCTCGTCGCGCTCGGTCCAGGCGTTCGGCTCGTTCCAGATCTCCCAGTGGCGAATCTTGTCCTTGAACGCCGTCGCCAGCACCGCTGCCGCGTCGTCGCCCAGATGCCGCAGGTACGGGTTGTCGCCATCGCCGCCGGCGTGCTCGGCGTTGTTGGCGTTCCACTCCTCCTGGCTGCCGTGCCACGCCTCGTGCCCGACCAGCCCGAGTACCTGGAACCCGTTGGCGGTGGCGATCTCCACCACCTCGTCGTACGACTCGAGCGCCGTCCGGCCGTTGCACCCCCGGCTGACCCAGTCCTTGAAGCAGGCTCCCAGCCGGAAGTTCAGCCGGATCCAGCTCGCCTCGGCCTCGTGCATGTACCGATTCTGGAGGGAGAACGACGACGTGAAGTTGACGTTCCCGGTGTCGTCGATCGCCCAGCCGGCCTGCAATCCCTGGTGCTCGTCCTGGGCGTGGGCGTCAAGTGTGCCCACAATGGTCGCGACGAGCAGCGCCAGCATCGCCACCAACCGCCCGAGTAGAACGATGGCCCTTCGAGAAGGTCCCACAGGCGTCCTTGTACGTACCTTGTCGAGCGCGCAACCATCTCGCTGCGCCCGCCAGCATGACAGAACGGACGAGCGCGAGCCCGGTTGCCGTCAGCGCACCACCGGTTACGAAGGCGCCTCGCGTCCCGTCAGGCCCGGGAGGTTACCAGAGCTCCGGCCCGGCCGTCTGCGGCGCCAGGGTCCGGCGGCACCTACGGCCGGGGCAGCGCCGCGACGACCGGGAGACCCGTGCTCGGAGCTCCGAGGGCGTCGCGCAGCATCTGGAGTCGTTCCGGGATCAGCCGGTAGTAGACCCAGAGGCCGCGCTTCTCCCGCCCGAGCAGGCCGGCCTCGTGGAGCAGCTTCAGGTGATGACTGACCGTCGGCTGGGACAGCTCGAGCGGTTCGACCAGGTCGCAGACGCAGGCCTCGCCGCCGGGCGCGCTCGCCAACAGGCTAATCAGCCGCAACCGGGTGGGGTCGGCGATGGCCCGAAAGGCGGCTGCGAGCTGCTCCGCCTCGGCCGGGGTGAGCGGGCCGCTCTGCAACAGCGTCGGGCAGCACTCCACGATTGGAATCGTCGCTCTCATGGCAGTATATTGACATACCTCTATGTAGTGTGACAAGATGGGCATATATTGATGGTCTTCGATATACTGAGGCCATTGAGGAGACAGCCATGAGCCACGCCACCCTGCCCGTCGCCGTCATCGGTGCCGGCCCGATCGGCCTCGCCGCGGCCGCCCATCTGATCTCTCGCGGCAAGACCCCGGTCGTCCTCGAAGCCGGCGACGCAGTCGGTGCCAGCATCCTCAAGTGGGCGCACGTCCGCGTCTTCTCGCCCTGGCAGTTCACCACCGACCACGTCGCCGCCGCGCTCCTCGAAGCGTCCGGCTGGACGCACCCGCCGGCGGACGCCCTGCCCACCGGCGGCGAGCTGGTCGAGCGGTACCTTCGGCCGCTCGCCGAGCTACCGGCGATCGCCCCGCACCTGCGCCTCAACACGAAGGTGCTCTCCGTCACCCGGCAGGGCTTCGACAAGATGAAGTCGCCCGGACGCGAGGACGCCCCGTTCGTGGTGCGCGTGTCGAGCGCCGGCGTCGAAGAGGAGATCCTCGCCAGTGCCGTGATCGACGCGTCGGGGACGTACTCCACCCCGAACCCGCTGGGCGGCAACGGCGTGCCGGCGATCGGCGAGGCGGAAGCCGCCGACCGGATCGTCTACGGCATCCCCAACGTGCTGGGTCGGGACCGCGATCGTTACGCCGGGCGGCGCGTCATGGTGGTGGGCAGCGGCCATTCCGCCTTCAATGCGCTGATCGACCTCGGGCGACTGGCAGACGAGGCGCCCTCCACGCGGATCGCCTGGGTGGTGCGTCGCGCCGACATGCGCCAGCTCTTCGGCGGCGAGTCCAACGACATGCTGCCCGCCCGTGGCCTGCTCGGCACGATGGTCCGCAAGATGGTCGAGGCCGGCAGCCTGACGTTCGTCTCGGGCTTCAAGATCCAGAGGCTGGCCCGGACGTCGGATGGTATCGTCGTCTCGAGCCTCGATCGCAGCCTGCCCCTGGTCGACGAGATCATCGGCGCGACCGGCTTCCGCCCGGACCTGTCCCTGTTCTCCGAGCTGCGCGTCGACCTCGATCCTGGCGTCGAGGCGCCGTCCGCGCTGGCCCCGCTGATCGATCCGAACGTCCACTCCTGCGGCAGCGTCCCGCCGCACGGCGAGGCCGAGCTGCGCCACCCGGAGCCGGGCTTCTACGTCGTCGGCATGAAGAGCTACGGGCGCGCCCCGACCTTTCTGATGCTGACCGGCTACGAGCAGGTCCGCTCCGTCGTGGCGGCCATCGCCGGCGACATGGAGGCGGCCCGCAACGTCGAGCTGGTCCTCCCAGGGACCGGGGTCTGCTCGACCGATCTGACCGACGACCCGGCGCCATCGCACGATCTGCCGGTCCTGGCCGGTGTCGGAAGCGCCCCCTCGGTGTGCTGCCGGTGAGCGTTCGGTCGTGCGCGTCTCCTTGAACCGGGTCTACTACGGCTGGGTGCTCGTCGCGATGCTCGGCGTCACCCAGACGATCACCTGGGGCCTGGTCTACTACAGCTTCTCGGTCTTCCTGCCGGCGATGGGCTCCGACCTCAACTGGTCACGCGGCGAAATGGCCGGCGCGCTGTCGGTCGCCACGCTGATGTCTGCCCTCTGCGCGGCACCCGTCGGGCGCTGGCTCGACGCGCGCGGCGCGCGACTCCTCATGACGGCCGGCTCGGTTGCCGCCACCCTGCTCCTGCTGGCCTGGTCACGGGTCGAGAGCGTCGTCCAGCTCTACGTGGTCTGGGCTTTGATCGGCGTCGTGATGTCGGCAGTGCTCTACGAGCCGGCCATCGCCGTCGTCACGGTCTGGTTCGAACGCCGGCGGACCCGCGCGCTCACCGCGATGACCCTGATCGCCGGTTTCGCCAGCACGATCTTCATGCCGCTCGAGAGCTGGCTGATCGAGCTGTACGGCTGGCGCTCGTCGCTCGTCGTCATGGCCGTCGTCCTGGCGGCCACGACCATCCTGCCGCACGCGCTGCTGCTCAGACGACGACCGGAAGACCTCGGGCTCCAGCCCGACGGCGACCCGGCCCCGCACGAGCCGTCCACGTCGCGAGCACGGCCGGCCAGCATGTCGGTGGGGCGGGCGTTGCGCGACCCGGCCTTCCGCTGGCTGGCGCTGGCGTTCTCGCTCAACATGGTCGTCAACATCGCCGTCAGCGTCCATCTGGTCGCCTATCTCCTGGATCGCGGGTACGATCTCGGCCTCGCCGCCACCGCCGCCGGCCTGATCGGTGCGATGCAGGTGCTCGGCCGCGTCGTGCTCGGCGTCCTCGGCGAACGAGTCCCCCTTCGCCTGACCGCCGCGGTCGTCCTCGCCCTCCAGCCGATCTCGCTCGTCGTGCTCCTGGCCCTGCCCGGCGGGCTCGGACTCTGGGCGTTCATCGCCCTCTTCGGCGCGGCGCGCGGCGTCGCCGGCCTCGTCCGTCCGTCGTTTATCGCCAGCCTGTACGGCCGCGAACGCTTCGCGACCATCGCCGGGGCGATGGCGGCGTTCGTCACCGGCGCCACCGCCATCGCCCCGATCGGGGCGGGCGTCGGCCACGACATGGTCGCCAGCTACGAGCCCCTGTTCTGGGCGTTCGTGCTGGTGTCGGCGGTCGCGGCGGGCGTTGTCCTGCTCGTGCGGGAGCCGACGCCGGCTCCACCCTCGGCGACCGCCACGCCAGCCACGACCACTACGCCCTGACCAGCTCGTGCTCGATGCGCCGTCGGATGTCGTCGCGGACCGCGCGATACACCGCGAGCTGTTCGTCCTGGCCGCCCTGCGCCCTCGATGGGTCCGGGAAGCTCCAATGCAGGCGTCGCTGCGCGCCGGGGAAGACCGGGCAGGCCTCGGCGGCCTGATCGCAGACGGTGATCACCGCGTCAAACGGCTCGCAAAGGTACCGATCGAGCGTCTTGCTCTCTTGGCGAGAGACGTCGATCCCGAGCTCGGCCATCGCCCGGATCGCCAGCGGGCGGACATGGGTCGCCTCGGTCCCGGCCGAAAACGCCTCGAAGCGATCCCCGGCCAGGTGTCGGAGCAGCCCCTCGGCCATCTGGCTGCGCGCCGAGTTGTGGGTACAGAGGAACAGCACCCGTCGTTTCTCCATCGGTTCGCCTCCCGTGTCAGTCCGGCGTCGACGCCCGACCCGTGGCTTCCTCAATGCCCGGCGGCCGCTTCCTGGGCAAGAGCGGCCGCACCGCCCACTCGTAGACCAGGCCGCCGCTCACCCCGCCGATCAGCGGCCCGACGATGTAGACCCAGAACCCGCCGTGCGGGCCGGGGATCGCGATGGCGCCGTACCCGGCGACCAGCGCCGCGATGCGCGGCCCGAAGTCGCGTGCCGGATTCCAGCCGGCCTGCGTGAGCGGAGAGAACAGGCTGATCAGGACGGCCACCGTGAACCCGACGAAGAACGGCACCAGCGTCGGGTCGGGTGCGGCGGCGTTCTCCGGGTCGGAGAGCGCGAAGATCACCAGCAGCAGGATCGCCGTGCCGAGTGCCTCGACGCCCATCGCGCCCAGCGGCGAGATCAGGGCGGCTGCATCGGGGCCGGTCCCGAACACGGCCGGGTTCGGGAAGTACTCGCCGAAGATCATCGCCGCCCGCTCGCTGCCGGGCGCGCCGCGCGTCAGCCCCTCCCTCGCCTCGAAACGGGACAGGAATGGGCCGAACACCGCCAGCACCACCAGCCCCGCCACGATCGCCCCGACGAGCTGCGCGGCGCAATACGGCAGCAATCGCGCTCGGGGGAAGCTCTTCGGTCGGATCAGCGCAAACGCCAGGCTGACGGCCGGGTTCAGATGCGCGCCTGAGAGCGCCGCCGAGCAGTAGATGGCGATCGTGACGCCGAAGCCCCAGACGACCGCCACCTGCCAGAGCCCCTGCAGGGCGCCGGTCAGGACCGCGCAGGCCACCGATCCCGTGCCGAAGAGCACGAGCAGGAACGTGCCGAGGGCTTCGCCTACCAGGGCTGGCGTCAGCTTGTGCATGGGCGGCTACTTCAACCTCCGTCGAACTACTGTGCAAAGAAAAAACGTGTCTACTGGCTCGCCGACGAAGCCGGACCGCAGTCGGGCACGCGCTCGCCCAGCCGGTCCGGGTCGAAGGCCGCTCCGATCTCCCGGTGGACCCGCCCGAGCGCGTCCCGGTCCACGGCGTAGTAGATCCAGCGCTGGTCCCGCTCATCCCGACGGGCGCGGATCAGCCCGGCCTGCCGAAGCTGCCGGAGATGGTGACTGATCAGGTTCTGCGCGAGCCCGAGCTGCCCAGCCAGCTCGCAGTTGCAGACCTCGCCGCCCATCAGCAGCAGGAAGATCCGCCGCCTGGTCGGATCGGCGAGGAGGCGCAGAAACTCGGCGGCCCCGTCCGACAGATCGGCGGGCGGCTGCCCGAGCAGCGGTACTTCAATCATCGTTGATAGTATTGACCGCGACGGCAGTCGACGCAACATGCCTTCCGGTGGTCGAGGCTTCGGCGAAGCGACGCCGGAGTGCGAGCGCCGCCCGGGCGTCAGCCCGGCCGGGGCTCGGCGACCGCCGGCGCGGTCCCGCCGCCGCGCCGGGCCAGCGGCAGCAAGTTGTACGCCCCCGCCAGCCCGACGAGTCCGGCCACCACGAACGCGCCCCCGTAACCCCCGCCGAGGTCGAGCACGAGGCCGGCCGCCACCGGCGCGACCGAGGACGCGAGCGACGCCGTGAACGCCTGGGCAGCCTGCGCCGAGCCGAGCTGATCGTCTGGCGCCGTCTCGGTCACCGCCGCCGAGTAGATGCTCGAATCGGCCGCCAGCAGCAGGCCGTAGAGACAGCCGATCGCCAGCACCAGCCACCAGCCGACCAGACCCGTCCAGCCGAAAAGCAGCGAGAGGCAGCCGCTGGCCGTCGCGATGGTGACGGCCACCGGCGCCCGCCCCCAGCGATCGGAGAGCCAGCCGCCGATCCAGACCCCCGCCGTCCCGAGACCGGCGATCAGCCCCGCCCACTTCGCGCCCTCCGATGCCGACTCGACGTCGCCGAGCCCTTCGCCGACGAGCACCGCCGCCAGGAACGCGGGGAGCCAGGCGCGCGAGATGTACAGCTCCCACGAGTGGGCGCCGTACGCCAGGATCGTCCGTCGCGTCGGCTCATGCTTGAGCACGGCCGGATTCAGTCGCGCGCTCCGCCGTGGCGGCGGGGAGACGCCCCAGGTCCCGAGTATCGCCAGCGGCAACGCCAGCGCCGAGATCGCGCCCAGCACCACCGACGCCCCTCTCCACCCCAGGTCCGGGAGGAGTGCACCGCTGGCCCAGAGCGAGAGCGCCGCGCCGGCGTAGTACGCCGAGACGTAAATGCTGACCATCAGGCCTCGGCGCTCGGGCGTCGCCGCTGCCGCCACCACCCGCACGCCGGGCAGGTAGACGCCGGCCAGGCCCAGGCCGGCCGCACCCCGGAGCAGCGCCGCGCTCCACGGGTCGTACGCCACGAACGGGAACAGCAAGAACGAGAGCCCCGCCACCGCCGAGCACGCCCCGATCACGTGGCTGGCCCGGAGCCGATCGGTCAGCGGCAGGATCAGCAGGACCGCCCCGAGGTATCCCAGGCGGTACGCCGTGAAGACGCCGCCCAGCTCCGCGTCGCTGGTGCCCCACTCCTGGCGCAGCAGCGGCACGGCTGTGGGGACGACGTTGGAGGGCAGGAGGGTCAGCGCCAGCGTCGCCGTCAGGAGCCAGACGGTCCGGGTCATCGTCGCCCCCTCCCGCCTCTTTCTCGCCTTGGATGTCCTGGAAGGCTAGCTTGTGCAGCAGGTCGACGAGCAACACCCCGCGCGCGCCGGCTTCTTCGCCCGCACGAACGCGCTGACGATCCGCCCGCCCGAGGCGTCGAACCGGGCGTACGATTCGGCGCTCCACGCGCTCTGCGACCGCTCCGCAAGCTGCCGCACGTCATAGACGCGCGTCACCTCGACGTCCACGTCGTCGAAACCGGCTGCCGTCAGCAGGCGGCGATACTCGCCCTCCTCGAGCGCACCGGCGATGCAGCCGACCCACGCCTCCATGTCGGCGCGGAGGTCGGTCGGCAGGCTCCCCTGCGTGACGACGTCCGAGACGGCGAACCGGCCGCCCGGCTTCAGGACGCGGAACGCCTCGCGGATCACCCGGCCCTTGTCGGCCGAGAGGTTGATGACGCAGTTCGAGATGATCACGTCGACGGTGTTCTCCGGCAACGGGATCTCCTCGATGTGCCCCTTCAGGAACTTGACGTTCTCCGCGCCCTGCTCTCGCCGGTTCTTCTCCGCCAGCGCCAGCATCTCGTCGGTCATGTCCAGGCCGTAGGCGAAGCCGGTCGGGCCGACCCGCTGCGCGGACAGCAGGACGTCGATGCCGCCGCCGCTTCCGAGATCCAGGACGGTCTCGCCCAGGGCTAGCGACGCCAGCGCCGTCGGGTTGCCGCACCCCAACGACGCCTTGACGGCATCGTCGGGGATCACGGCGACCTCGTCGCTGCCGTACAGGTTCGACGTAATCGGACTCTTGCTGGTCGGACCGCAACAGGAGCCGCCCTCATCGCTCACGCGGCGGGCGCGCTCGGCGTACTTCGCGCGGACGGTCTCGCGCACGGACTCGGCGGACGGTTCGACGGCCATGACCCCCTCCAACACATCGACAGGCGTCTCTGTACGGTAGCCACAGCATACCGCAAGACATTGATGATTGTCTATGCAGATGCTCGCTCGCATCGGGCTCCGCCGCTCCCGCGCACCGGGGCGGGGAGAGCGTCGGGGATTCCTGGCGCATCTTTGCGCGCCCTCGCGGGTAATCCCAGACATGAACTGTCGGCCGCCCACATCCAGCACCCGGAATCCGGCACGCAAATGTGCGTGTACAGGCGAACGAACCCATTCTCCTTCGAGTCGGCCGCTGTCCGGTACCACGTAGATCCACGTTTGAACGCGGATTGACACGCCCGGACCACCCCGGTACCACGTTTGACCACGACACGCGTGGTACCGGATCGCCGCTAGACTATCCTTCTCACCACAACTGGCGCGGAGTGGGAGGCACGATGAACGCCGACGACCTGCCGATCCTTGGCATCACCATGGGCGACGCCGCCGGCGTCGGGCCGGAAGTCACCGTCATGGCGCTGATGCAGGACGAGGTCCGCGCGAAGGCCCGCTGCGTCGTCATCGGCGACGCCAGCATCATCCAGGATGCCGCCCGGATCGTCGGCTGCACGCTGCCCGTCCGCACCGTCGACGAGGTCCGTCCCGACCAGCTCGACGCCTCGGCCATCTGGGTCCTGGACCTCAAGAACCGCCCGCTCGCCGGCCTCGAGCGCGGCAAGGTCGACGCCCAGAACGGCAAGGCCGCTTTCGAGTACGTCGACCGCGCCGTCACCCTGGCCCTCGCCAACCAGATCGACGCCATCGTCACCGCCCCCCTCAACAAGGAGGCGATGCACCTCGGCGGCCACAAATACCCCGGCCACACCGAGGCGCTGGCCCACCTCTGCGACATCGGCGAGGACGACATCACGATGCTACTCGCCTCGCCGCGCCTGCGCGTCTCCCACGTCTCGACCCACTGCTCGATGATCGAGGCCGTCGCCTCCGTCACCACCGATCGTGTCGTCCGCGTCGCCCGGCTGACCGCCGAGGCCGTCGCGCCCCTGGTCGACCGCCCGCCGAAGATCGCCCTGGCTGGCATCAACCCCCACGCCGGCGAGAACGGCCTGTTCGGCCCGGAGGACGAGCGCGAGATTCGGCCGGCCGCCGCGCTCCTCCAGCAGGAGGGCATCGACGCCTACGGCCCGATCCCCGGCGACACCGTCTTCCTGCGGGCCCTCAAGGGCGACTTCGACGCCGTCGTGGCGATGTACCACGACCAGGGCCACATCCCATCGAAGCTGGCCGGCTTCGACGACACCGTCAACGTCACGCTCGGCCTGCCGATTATCCGCACCTCGGTGGATCACGGCACCGCCTTTGACATCGCCGGGACCGGCACGGCCCAGAGCGTCAACATGGTCGTCGCGATCGACCTGGCCGCTGGCATGGGACGTGCGCGGCGGGCAGCCCGACACGCCTGACCCGGATCGCTCCAAGTTCCCCGCAAATCATGTAGTATTCGGCGCGCGCCTTAACGATTCGGTTGCTCGCCGCGCTGGGAGCCCCGTGTCGGGACGTGGTGAGGCTCATCTGTGGAGGATTGAGAGTCGTGTTCTGCTCGCTAGACCAGTCGGCCGTGTCTCGAAAGGCCCGGCTCGCACGGCACAGCCTGCTGGTGGCTGCCGCCGCCGGTCTCCTCGTGCTCAGTGCCTGTTCGGCTGCCCCCAGCCCGCCCGCCAACACGCCGTTGCCGACCCCGGCGCTGAAGCCGACCACCGCGGCGTCGCCGGCCGCCAGTCCGGCCGCGAGCCCGGCCGCCAGTCCCGCGGCGAGCCCGGCTGCCAGCCCGTCGCCGAGCCCGGCCGCGAAGCCGTCCGCGTCCCCGTAGCGTCCGGCCCCG
>Ga0075420_100003729_pt1 | contig 13376 bp, 12 predicted proteins | sample SoiMetdeltSBSDD4_FD_75296 | JGI IMG/M metagenome (GOLD analysis project Ga0075420, IMG submission 75296) | Bulk soil microbial communities from a Populus tree surrounding site in Tennessee, USA - Soil MetaG P. deltoides SBSDD4 | ecosystem: Environmental > Terrestrial > Soil > Tree plantation... | reverse complement strand
GTGGTTGGTGGTGACGCTGAAGGCGAAGGTCGCCTTGCCGCCGCGCTTCGGGTTGGGATCTGTCGAGCGCAGGACGCCGGGGGCGCCGGGCTTCGCGGCGGCCTGGGCCGGGGCGGCGGTTGGCTTGGGCGCTTCGGCTGGCTTGGGGGCCTCAGCCGGCTTGGCCGGTGCAGCGGCGGCAGCAGGCTTGGGCACCTCTGTCGGCTTCGCGGCGGCGGGTGCTGCCGCGGCGGCCGTCGGGACCGGGGCGGTGGTGGGGGCCGGGGCGGCCGGCTTGGCCGGCTCGGCGGGCTTGCTCGGCGCGGGCGCCTGCGTACAGGCCGCGAGCAGCGCGGCGCTGAATCCGAGCGTCTGGCCGAGCATGAGGCGTCTGGTGATGCGCAGGGCGTGCCGATCGGTGCTCATCGGTGTCCTCCCCAGGGCTGGAAGAAGCGAACAGCGTGTCGCGGGGCTCCGGTGCCCTCGCCTGGGCGAACTGGATTGCATCAGGTGCTACGTGTGTGCTGGGACGAGCGGGCTGGTGACTCCTCGGCGCTGCTCCTGAATGAACGGAGCGACTGAGCGGCGATTGTAGCTGTGACCGCCCCGCGGCGTCATGCCGGCTGCCGGCGGAGCGTCTGTCCACCTTCGCCACGCTCGCCGGGGCCTGCCGAGTTGACCGTGTCGTCCTGGCCGTCGATACTGCTGAACGGGGCGGGCTTCCGACCGCTCGCCGTGGAGGATCAGCCATGCCAGCCCGTGTCTTCGATTGGCGCGACGATCCGTCTGGGACGCTCGTGGCGGTGCCCCAGGTGCGAGCGCGCTTCCTGGAGTTTCAGCCCGGCCAGCCGATGGGGAATTACCACTCGCACGAAGAGTCGGACGGCGTCGAGACGTTCGTCTGCCTGACCGGCCGCTTCCGCTTCGACATCGACGGCGAGATCGTCGAGATCGGGCCCGGGCAGGCGGTCTTCACCTATCCGCCGGAGAAGCACCGCGTGCAGGCCCTCGACGACGAGCCGGCGGTGATGTTCCTGACCGTCACGCCGCACCGCCAGCCGACCCATACCCACTTCGACGAGCACGGCCAGCGCTTGCCCAGCCGGCCCGGGGTGACCGACCCGACCTGGCAAGGGGCGCCGGCCCTCGGCCTGCGATAAACGTCCCTCACCCCAGTCCTCTCCCCGCACGGACGTCTACGACTGGCCGGCGGCGTCGCGCGGGCCGCGCGGGCCCGTCGGGCCCTGATTCCCCTGTGTGCGACGGTGGCAGGACGTGGTGCTGGCCAGACCGCCGTCGCTTTGGAGGCGGGTATCGCGGTGCAGGCGTGTCACACGGTTGCAGACGGCTCATTCAAGGTGTGGACGACGAACCCGAGCGCGGGGACGATCGATCCGGCGTCTGGGAGCTGGACGTTCGTGGTGCTGCGGCGGTAGCCACGTGCGCGGACCGTCCCCGAGAGCGGTGACCTCGCTGTAGAGAAAAGGCAGGAGCGCCTCCCCGAGTCTCTTCTCGGGGAGGCGCTCCTTGACTAGATGCCGAACGAGTCCGAATTCGCGTCAGCGTCACTACCTTACGATGCGGACTGTATCGCCCACGTGGATCGTGCCGGGAAATTCGGTGCTGCCGTAGACGCCGAGGCGATTGCGCCTATTGCTGACGATCTCGCGCAGGATCTCCGGGTGGGTCTGACGGCCAGTTTCGCGCTCGAGATTCACGACCATACACCGCTCCGTCTTGCGGTTGATTCGGATTCTGGCCGAGTCCGTCCGATCACCGAAGACGAGCGTCTCGCCGATCCAGCGCTCCTCGGGAAATGGTCGCTCGGCGAAGGCGCTGACGACGATGTTCGCTCGGAACCGCTCGACGTCGAGGTCCAGTCCGACAGCCTGGCCGATCGAGCGGACCGACTGCTCGCTGATCAACGAGAGGTCCATCGAGTCGAAGGTTCCTCGGTAGATCTGTGTCAAGGCGACCGGCGAGCCGAAGACGGCGCTGATTTCTGCGAGGAGCTCCTCGCTGGCGAGTGGGAAGGTGTGGCCGTCCGAGGTGTAGACCACGATGTCGGTCATGCCGTTCCCGCCCGTGGACCTCGCAGTGTAGGCCACGAGCCGAGGCAGATCGCGGGCGGAGAGCCAGGGGAGACCGTCATTCGGGTTCGGCCGGCTCGACACAAAGGCGAAGCGGCGGTCCGCGGGCATCCCGTGCCAGCCGATGCGGTGCTGGTCGATCGCCTGGCCCCCCATGCCCTTGACAGGATAGATCGTCTGTTGCGTCACAACGGCGACGCCTTCACCGATGTTCTTGCTCATTTTGTTGGTCTCCTTCATCATGCGGCCGGGACAACGGGTGGCCCGGTCGAACAGGACCACCCTGGCAGGACGCTAGCGAATCGCGTCGATCAACGGCTTGACGATTTCGTGGAAGCGGCGCATGTCTCGGATGCGCATGGTTTCCTCGCGGTTCGCCTTGCCGGTTCCAAGGTTGAGCTTTACCGAGAGCCGCCTGCGCTCACGCTCAGAAAGCTGGGGCTCGACCTGATCGAGATACTTCTGAATCAGGTGCGCGTGCATGCCGCTCGCCTGGCTGAGCTTGAGGACGGCGCGCTTGAAGGCGCGCAGGGTCTCACGTAGCTGCTCGGGCGACTGGGCGACGACAGTCGCGAGATCGGCACCGGCCCGTGCCTTCACCTCGTCGGGCGTGAGCCCAAGCGCCTCCACCAGTACCTGGACGAGAGGGGGCCGACGGATGTTCGCCGTCAGAGTCGCCTGATCCTCTGGGGTCAGGTAGGGCCAGATCTTGTCGATGTACTCGACGTAGAAGTCCTCGACGGTGCCGACCAGGAAGTCCAGGCCGGGCGCCGACGGTATGTGCGCGGCGTTCGGGCCGCTCACGCTCGCTCCGTCGAACGGGACGTCGCGAAGGAAGACGCGGAAGTACGCTGCGAAGTAGCGCGGCGTCATGTTCGCCTGGCTGGCACCCGGCGGTGTCTGGGTGAACGAGTGATAGATCTCCCAGACCGCCTGGGCCTTCGCCTCGACCACCGCCAAACCCTCGACCGCACGACGGGAATCGATCGGGACGTCACCGTCGACGATCGGCTGGAGCGCCAGGCACGCTTCTGTGAATCCTCCATGCACACCCAGGACCGCCTTGTGGAAGAACGCTTCCTGAGGGTTGAGCGTGAAGCGCAGCGCCGACTGCGGCGGGTTCTGCAACCAGAAGAGATCGTACTGCTGGAGCGGCAGATGCTTGCCGATCCGAGCAAGCTTCATAAGCGACGATTCCAGTCCGGGAAGGAGCGCGAGCCCGGCGCCGGGCTCCCAGCCGATCGGGCGGACGTTGCGCTCGATCGAGCTGAGCCAGAAGCTCGAGCTCTGGATCAGCTGGCGCGCCTGCGTCACGGTCATCCGCGTGCCGTACGTCGCCACGATCTCGGAGAGCGGATCAGTCCAGACGCGTGCGGCGTCCACGAGGCCGACGACGTCCGTGCGCTCTCCGACGTCGAGCTGCGTGTTCAAATCCGGCAGGCGCAGCCGAGTATCATCTTGCATCTCGGCGATGAATCGGTCGAGAATCTCCGCCGAGGGGGTGGCGGAAACCTGGATGGCCATCGGGGTCTCCTCGTCGGCCTTGACGGTGCTCGTCTGTGCGCACCGTCGACATTGCGGCTTCGGCGACACGGCGCGGAGGTTGTCTTGGCGGACCCTCTCTGGCAGACACCATTCATACTTACCATGGGAGTGATCTACACATGATCACCTAGGTCAGATCTTTTGTGCCTACCTGGTATGTCTACCTATACCACGCCGGTAAGACCCGGTCAACAGTTTCATGCTTGCTGCTGTCCAGCGTGCGCGAGATGCCACACGCGGCTACCGTGCGAAGGACGAAATACTCCTCACGCACAGACGCATCCCCTGTCCGGATGCTGACGCGTGAGACCAAGTTGATGACCGGCGTCGCCGAGCAACCTTTGCTCGGCGATGCAGCAGCCCATCAAATGGCATGTCCGGCCAACGCGGTGAATTCAGGCCGAGTTTGAAGCGGCTTCCGCCCAGCTAGACGACCCGGTCACCTTCTCCGTCCGCGTACTCGGACGATCGTGGGCGCGCTCTGAGGGCAACAATCGTTGAGGTCAGAGTAGAGCCGGGATGGCGCTCTGGCGAAAATCGCAGCCAGCGCGAGCCGGCCTGCCTTGCGACCAGACGGCTACCCTGCCAGCCGTGCCGGCGGTCGGCCCACCATCGAGAGAACTTCGAGAATCAGTCCTCACGTTGTGCGCCGCGCGGGCCAGTCGGCTGCATCCTCAGAGATGTCCCCTACTATGACCACGCCCACCGAATGCCAGTCTGCATGTGGGGCCTTGCGGCGGACGCCGTCACCGTCGGCCTCTTCCTGAGTGCTGCGAGCACCATGCCGTCGCCCATGGCTTTCTACGGCAAGTTCTTCTTCGCCCCGCTCTGGCTCTCGGTCTTGTCTGACAGTGGCAATCTGACCACCATTGAAATCGCACGATCGTTCTTGTCCACCAGCGACGATCGTCTACAGTTTCGACAACCGCGTGGTCATTCGCCGTGATTGCTCACCCGAGGCCGTCACGCACCTAGCTGGGGCCAGAAGTCGTCGCCGATCTGTGGCTTGCGAGGAGACAGCAGCATACGGATGCCGTGGCAACCACATTGCGCTAGCTTACCACTCGCGTCAACGAAGATCGTCAGTCCCATGGCAGTTGCCCGTTACGACAGCCACAAGATGGATCATCCGGCCTCACGTCAGGCAGGGAGGGTGGCGCGACTCTTACCCACTGTCTCCTGAATCTCAGAGATGAGGTCTTGAAGATAGCCAACCTTCGCGAATGACCTAGCACCTGAATTGCGTAATTGCTGCCAAGGAATACTCGGCGAATCACCGAGAACGCTGAAGATAATGACTGGCGTCTCGATTTTCCTTGTGCGAAGCTCTCGAAGAACCACCATTCCGAGTTCCTCATTGTGTGAACGGGCGGGTTCCTCAACACCGTTACCTAGCGCCAAGATGAGATCAAGCAATATTACGTCACTCTGGCCGATTCGGTCGAGGCTGTTCATGGCCTCCGCGTACGTACGGAAATGCTCGACTGAAGCCCCCTCTTTGTGAAGCGCTCTGGCGACCGCATACAAAGCGTCCGCGTCGTCCTCTACCCACGCAATTCGCAAACCATCGAGTTTGGCCATCATTCAGCTCCTTCGTCGCTGATCGTTGTAGCGTGCTTGTCGCTGAGGGAACCAAACGGTGAAGGCTGTGCGGTACGGCCGCTGGCCATCAAGTGTCGAATCACCTTGACGATCGCTACTCACCCGGATCGATCCATGATGGGCATCTACGATGCGCTTAGTCAAGCTCAAGCCCTGACCACCGCCGGTCCGGTACTCTTTTCCGACGAGACGGCCACGATACCCGTGCTCGAAGATCCGCTCGAGTTCATCTCTCTCGATGCCGACACCGAAATTACTGATAATGACTTCGTATCCTCCGTCTATTGAGCGACCCCTAACGCGAATATAGCGATGATCGGAAGTCGATGTAGTGCGATAAGAGTACTTAACGGAATTTTGAAGCAGATTGTTGAATGCAATTTGAAGATGTTGAGGCGAACCCTCAATTTTGGTTGTTGACTGTAGATCGAGACGAATGTCGATACCCTTTGCCCGGGCCTGTGCCTTGAACAGGTAGACTGCATTCATGACATACTCTGTAACCGGTCGCACCTTCATCACATCCGGGTGCAACTCGGGCAGGAATCGACCGCGAGTCATATTGTGCATCACCGTTGCGGCCGCGTGTATGGCTCCCACGAGTTCGCGAACGCTCTCCAAGTGGGGAGATTTGTCCTCAAGCTCGTAGTCACGGAAATACTCGGCCTGGGCCTGCGCCGCGATGATCTGTAGCTGGAAGTCGTGCTCAGCGTCACGGCGCAGGCGGGATTGACGCTCCGCATCACCTATGTAGTTGGCGATGACAGCTTCGAGTTCCCTGATTGAGGCCCGCATCCGCTCCAGGTCATCGCCGCTCCAGCGAGCCATTTCAGCTTCTAGCAGCTTGTGAACATGCTCAGCCTGTTCGGGCGTTGCGTTCAGGCCACGCAGGGCCTCGTCAGCGACCCTGTGACGCTGATCCATAGTCGGTCCGTCTTCGCTCAGGAAGGCACCGAATTGGATGACAGCTACAGGCTCAGGCTCGCCCTCGATCAGGATGGGCTGCGCAATGTTAGTTAGACCTGCATAGCAAAGTCGCTGCTCCGTCTTCCCCGAGCGGAATGCCGCCGTGGCTCGCTGACACATGTTACGAGCGCAGACTTCACGGCCACGATTGTTATCGAGTTCCCACACAGCATGGCAAAAGCTAGGGAACGCATCCTCCGGGGACCTGACCAAGGGTTTCGCCTCATCGCCGTCAGGCCGATAGACCTCAATTGGCGTACGAAACGGACGGCTGGCTAAGCTAAGAATGCCCTGGAGAAGAGCCAGTTCAGACTCGCCGAACATGGCTAATTCCGCTCTTCGCCCTGATGAGCTAACTCGTTGGTATTGACATCGAGGGCAAGCAAGATCTCCCAAATCTTGACACGCGCCTCGTCGCCGATTGGGCGGCGCTGGGCATCCTGAACGAGGACTCGAACGGCCCGAGAGCTTAGACGGGTCGCCCTGGCGAGGCCCCTGAGTTGGTCGAGCGCATGCCGTGGATCAGGGCCTCCGAAGTAGTCCGCTAGGTAAAGTCGCTCCCATAGCTGCGCCAGCGCTTCCGGCTGCGGCCGTTCGCCACCTTCGTTCGCAGCCTTGTACTCTTCGCCCGTCTTGTCGCGAACGAGGCGAGCCACGGCCTCGACGTGCTCTCGGCGATAGATCCGGCTATCACGTGCACCCCGACGGGTCTTCGGAATGTCGCCCCGCTCCTCCCACCGGAAGAGTGTCGTTCGCGGAATCTCGAAGCGCTCACAAAGATCACCAGGGGAAAGTTCGTCCTCGTCTATCGGCGCGATGGGCATAATCTGGCTCCTCTTTACCGTTACGATCCGAACCTCCTTACCAATCCGACAAACCGGAAGTATATCAGCGCAAGTTATTCTGGTCAAGCGACGCTCGACCCACTCCTACCATCCCGAATGGGTGGTACATACCAATGTCCCACCCTGATTATCAACGTCCAAGCATGCTCGGTGGTGACGCTCAGCTCGAGATGCCGTAGAAGATCAGTTGAGTGTGCTCACGTCGAGACGCCGAATGCTGACTGGACGGCGCGTTCTGACCTGTGAAGGTTGCGTCGGTCCTCGGGTCATGGCGGCCGGCTTCAGTGCCGTCAGGCTGGACCGCGGTGGGGACAGTGGGCTGGGCTGCGACCCTTCTGGATGATACGGTGGCAGGCGTAGGCGGCCTCGGCGAGATCGTGGGCCCCGGGGAGGGCGTCGATTAGGCTGTGGAGGGCGGCGTCGAAGTCGCGGACGGCGAAACACCATGCGATCTCGCGAAGCGGCTCGGGTAGACTGAGCATGTCGCCTCCGTGGTGACGCAGGGCCGGACTCCTGGCAGGGAGGCCCGACCCATGCACGCCCGGATGCGGGCGGTCGGCAGTGGGTAATAGGTCCGCTGCTGTCTGCCTACTACTCGCCTAAGGCGGGCGATGTTACACCTGTTCGGCGTCGACGACGGCGAGGTCATCGGCAGGCCGGGGGCACTCGTAGTGCTCCAGCCAGTCGGCGAGGGTCTGGGCGAAGCCGCAGACGACGTCGGGTGCGGGTCGAGATCCTTCTGGCGAGCGTACCAGGGGCCGAGCAACGCGGCAGCGGCCCAGAGAGGGCGGCCTGGGCGCGGCGGGACCTGAGGGTGGTTTCGACGGCCCACCCTCGGCTCCTTCGGAGGGGGAGGGGTTGGGGAGGGGGGGGCAGGCGGCTACATCAGGCGCTGGCGCAGCCGTGGGTCCAGGAAGTCGCGGAGAGCGTCTCCGAGCAGGTTGCAGGCCAGGATCGTCAGCGTGATCGCCAGCCCCGGGAACAGCACGATCCACCAGGGGGGCCGGAACGCCTCGGCCAGCACGCCGCCCAGCATGTTGCCCCAGCTCGGCGTCGGCGGAGGGATCCCGACGCCGAGGAAGCTCAATGCTGCCTCGGCGAAGATCGCGATGCCGAGGTTCAGGCTGGCCACGACCAGCATCGGGGCGATGCACTGCGGCGCGACGTGACGCAGCATGATCCGAGGCGTCGAGGCGCCGAGGCAACGAACGGCCTCAACGTACGCCAGCTCCTTCACCGAGAGCACCACCGACCGAATGATCCGTGCGCTGCCAGGGATCCGAGTGACCGCGATGGCAATGACGACCGTGTGAAGGCCGGCCCCCAGTCCGCTCATCAGCAGCAGCGCCAGGATCAGCGTCGGGAACGACATCATCACCTCGAGCAGGCGCTGGCTCACCATGTCGGCGCGCCCGCCCAGGTAGCCGCCGACGATGCCCCAGATGAACCCGAGCGTCTCGCCGATCAGCACCGACGAGACCGCCACCACGATCGTGACCTGGGCGCCGTAGATCACCCGGCTCAGGACGTCGCGCCCGAGATGGTCGGTCCCGAGCAGGTACTCCTCGCCTGGTGGGACACGGGTGGCGTCGTAGTGCGCCTCCAGCGGGTGGTACGGCGCTACCACGTCGGCCATGAACGCCACGATCGCGACGCCGATCAGGAATGCGGCAGCCGCCGATCCGAGGAACGACGAGCGTAGGAAGCGGACCGTCGAGCGGCCGAGCCCGCCGCTGGCGGACGGGCGACGGCTCGGCACGACGTCGTCGGCGTAGAGCGCGGGCGCGGTCGCGGACGGTTCAGCCATCTACTGGTACCTGATCCTGGGGTCGAGCGCAGCGTAGCTCAGGTCGACCAGCAGGTTGATCAGCGTGAAGATCAGCCCGTAGAGCAGGACCAGGTTCTGGATCATCGTCCAGTCGCGCTCGCCGATCGCCAGGACCAGCGCCTGGCCCAGACCCGGCACGCTGAACGCCCGCTCGACGGCGACGGATCCCCCAAGCAGTCCGCCAAAGGCCAGCCCGGACAGGGTGATCACCGGCAGCAGGGCGTTGCGGAAGACGTGTCGCCAGACCACCATCTGCTCGCGCAGCCCCTTGGCACGGGCCGTCCGTACGAAGTCGTCGTGGAGCACCTCCAGCACCGACGAGCGGGTCATCCGGGCGGTCACCGCCGCAAGCCCGAGCCCGAGCGCCAGCGCCGGCCCGATCGTGATCTGGAGATTCTTGCCGGGGTCGTCCCAGAAGTAGATGATCGTGATCGGCGGGCGCCAGGTGAACCAGAGCACGCCGACCAGCACGACCACCAGGCCGATCCAGAAGCTCGGGATCGCCATGAACACCGTCACCAACCCCCTGATGGCGTAGTCAACGGAGGTGTTGCGCTTGATCGCGCAGAGCAGCCCGACCGGGACGCCGATCAGCCAGGAGATCATCATCGCCATGATCGCGATCTGCGCCGTGATCGGGCCGCGCCTCATGATGATTTCGGCGATGGGCTCGCCGCGCCAGAACGACGTGCCCATGTTGAGCCGCACCACGTCCCACATCCAGTCCAGGTACTGGATCACGTACGGGCGGTCCAGCCCAAGGCTATGCCGGGCAGCGGCGAGCTCCTCGTCGGTCAGACGGTGGATGCCCTGGCCCTCGCTGGCGACCATCGCGAGCGGGTCACCGGGGATGACCCGCATCGCGATGAAGATCAGGATCGTGATCCCGATGACGGTCGGGATCGAGTAGATCGCCCTGCTCAAGAGGTAGCGCTGCACGAGGCTATTTGTCCAGCCAGACGGTATCGAGGTGGCCCCACTGTGCGAAGGAGCGGTTGTCCAGCGACAGCCCCTTCACGTACGACTGCCACATCGGCAGGTGGAACGTGAAGCCGATCAGGTACCAGGGCGGGTTCTGGTCCAGCAAGTTCTGCAGCTCGCCGGCGAGCGTCCGGCGCTTCGCCTCGTCGGTCTCGACGTCGTACGCCTTCAGCTTCGCGTCGAATTCGGGGCTGGAATAGCCGCCGAAGTTCCGCGAGCCACCGGTCTTCCAGTAGGCGTTCGCCAGCGGCGAGATGTCCGACATCAGGTGGCCTGGCGTGTCCAGCACCATCTCGAAGTTGCCGTTCTTCTCCTCCTCGATCAGTTGCGTCCGCTCCATCACCCGGATCTTGGTCTCGATCCCGAGCGTTCGCTTGAGCTGATCCTGGAAAGCGGGAGCCAGCACCTCGGCGTGCGGCGCCAGCGACCCCGAGAGCAGCTCGATGGGAGGCATGCCGTTGCCGTAGCCGGCGTCGGCCAGCAGCTTCTTCGCCTCGGCGATGTCCTCGTTCTTGTCCTGACGGTAGCCTGGCATCTTCGCGATCTCCTCGCCGGGCGTGGCGAACGGATCGCCGAAGGGGATCCAGCGGGTCAGGTTGATCCACTCCTGGGTCTGGAACGCCTTGATCAGGTCGGGCCGGCTGGCGGCCAGGTGGATCGCGCGGCGCACCTTCGGGTCGTCCAGCGGCTTCTTCTTGGTGTTGAGCAGGACGGCGTAGGCGCCAAAGTTCGGCAGCTTGTTGACCTCGATCTGGCCCTTCCGCTTGCTGCCCTCGTCGTACGTCTCGAATGAGACGTTCCAGGAGATGTCGGCCTGGTTGGTCAGCACGGCGGTGCCGCGATCGGTCCAGGCCGCGACGTGGTACCACTCCAGGCGGTCGATGTACGGCAGCTCCTTGTCGTAGTAGTTCGGGTTCCGCTCGTGGATCATCACCTCGCCGGTCTTGTGCTCTTTGAACACGAAGGCGCCGGTCCCGGGCGCGATCACCTTGCGCAGGTCGCCGTTGTTTTCGTCGAGCGTCTTCTTGGGGTAGATCACCGAGGCCGGGTCGGCGAACAGCAACATCATGTAGGAGCGCGGCTCCTTCAGCTTGAAGACGACGGTCAGCGGGTTCGGCGCCTCGATCTTGTCGATCACCGAGAACAGCTCGCGGTTGAGGATCACGACGCCCGACGGTGGGTTGATCACCCGCTGGAAGGTGGCGACCACGTCGGCGGAGCTGAACGCCGTGCCGTCGTGGAACTTGACGCCATCGCGCAGGTTGAAGGTGTAGGTCAGCCCGTCCGGCGAGACCTCCCACTTCTCGGCCAGGTCCCCCACGATCGTGCGCAGACCGTCGCCCAGGTTCCACTGCACCAGGTTGCTGTAGAGGTGGAGGAAGAGGTGGGTGGAGGCGCCCTGGTAGACGTCGAAGTGCGGCGTGGTGCCGCCGGCGGCCATCCGCAGGGTGCCGCCGCGCTTCGGGTTCGGCTCGGGCGGGCGCTGCGCCGTGACGGTCGCGGTCTTGGCCGAGCCGATCGGTACGATGGTCGGCGCCAGCGTCGGCTGGATCGCGGCGGCCGGCTTCGCGACTTCGGTTGGCTTGGCGGCAGCGGCCGGCGCGGTGGTCGCGGCCGGCTTGGCAGCCTCGGCGGGCTTGGACTCCGCGGGCTTGGCCGGCGCGGCAGTCGGCTTCGTGGCCGGCACGCCGGGTGAGCAGGCCTCCAGCAGCGGCATGGTTGCCAGCACGCCGAGCGACAGCAGCACGGTACGGCGAGTGATCCTTCGACTGGTCATCCGTGACGTCATCTCGATCGCCTCCTCGCGATGGTCTGAGTCCATGTGATGCCCTGAGTCCCGCGATGGATGCTCTGTGTCTCTGCCTCTGTCCTGTACTTCCGTGGCGCGCCGCCGCCCAGAGCGGTCGCCGCCTACAGCGCCCGCGTGGCCCGAGCCCAATCGACGATGAATGCCGCGTCGTCCCGCGCCTCCTCCGGGCCGACCAGCGGCTCGACTCCCTGGGTGATGCAGGCGTGGAAGTGGAGCCACTCCCGCTTGTACTGGTTGACGTACGACGGGATCACAACCTTCTCGGCATGGGCCGGCCCCGGATCGTCCCAGCCGAGATCGTCCGGCGCGCGGCCGTGAGGCGGCAGCGGTGACGGCGATGGCTCCATGCTCTGGACTCGCACGGTCGTGGCACCGGACGGCAGGAACGGCTGCTGGAACGTGATGGTGACACGCACGTCGTCGCCGTAACAGGCAAACTCCTCGTGAAAGGCGCGGACGTCGCGGATGTCGATCCAGGCGTAGTTGACCCGCACGCCGTTGGGGTAGCGGAAGATCGCGCTCCAGCAGCGGCCGTCGTCCCAGGTCTCGGAGGCAACGATCTCCTCGGGCCGGCCGAGCAGTCCGTTCAGGCTGTAGACGTCGTGGACGGACGAGCCCATCATGCCCCGGAACACCTGGCGCAGGGCGGGCGACGCGTCCTTGCCGAGCGCCGTCTCGACGTCGGCCTCGTGCTCGCGGTCCAGCCTCTCGACGACCCCGGGGGCGACGTCGGTCCCACGAAAGACCGGCCAGTGCGCCATGTAATGTTCGTTGCGGGTATGGATGTGGCGGGCGTCCACGAACCTGATCCGGCCGGCATCGGCGAGCGGGCGGACCAGCCGCTGGCCGTACTGGTAGCCCGGGTCGAACCGCTTCATATAGGCCAGCAGTGTGACGCTCCCGTGGCGCTGACGGGCCGCGCGGGCGGCCTCGACGAACGCGTCAGCCTCGGCCTTCTGGTAGCAGAGCGGCTTCTCGACCAGGACGTGCTTGCCGTGCTCCAGCGCGGCGATGGCCTGGGGCGCATGCGAGCCGTTCGGGCAGACGACCACGGCGTCGACCTCGTCGCTGGCGCACAGGTCGCGGTAATCGTTGAAGCGGGCCTCGGGCGAAACGCCGTACAGCTCGCCGACGAAGTCCAGGGTGTCGCTGGCGATGTCGCAGAGGGCGGTGATGGCGAAGCGGTCAGCGAGGTCACGCAGGTACGGCAGGTGGATCATCTGCGCGATGCTTCCCGCGCCGATCACCCCCACGCGAATGCGGCCGTCTCGCGGTTGCGTGCTCAACGCCGTCATCCCTTCTGCCGCCGTGGCAGAAGACCACGCCGCCCGGTGGTCGCGCGCGCCCCTCGTGGGCGCGCCTGGTCAGATCGAGGCAGTGTAGGTCGGCCCGGGAAGCCGTGTCAATTGCCGACAGTCCTGCAGTCCTGCATCAGCCCCAGGCCCCGGGCTGCAGCCGACGGCAGGCCCGCGTGTCGAAAGGTGCAGGCATTGCGGCTCCATTGACGACCATCGCTCGGGCTGCTCAGTATGATAATCTTCATTAGCCTAATCGAGATTATCATTCGATGCAGGAGCCCTGAGCTCGTGGCGTTTCAGAACAGGGCCGACGAGCTTGCCTGGCTTGAGGACGGCTGGACCTCCGGCCGTGCTGAGCTGCGCATCCTCTACGGCCGGCGGCGGATCGGCAAGTCCGCCCTGCTCGACGAGTTTGCCGCCGGCAAGCGCTCG
>Ga0075420_100003727_pt1 | contig 13377 bp, 11 predicted proteins | sample SoiMetdeltSBSDD4_FD_75296 | JGI IMG/M metagenome (GOLD analysis project Ga0075420, IMG submission 75296) | Bulk soil microbial communities from a Populus tree surrounding site in Tennessee, USA - Soil MetaG P. deltoides SBSDD4 | ecosystem: Environmental > Terrestrial > Soil > Tree plantation... | reverse complement strand
CGGTATCGCAAGTGCACGCATGGGTCTTGACCTCAAGCCGACTGGAAGTGCCATTCTGTAGCCATGATGGACTATCTGCCAGGCGCGTTGATCATCGGCGTGGGAGCGACGCTGGCTGGTCGGCGTCGGCACAGTGGCCGCTCCCTTTCTGCTGATGCAGAGTCTCATCACGCACGGCGTCTTCGGCGTTGGACTCTATGCTGCTGGCTGGATTGCGAACCTCATGGATGTGGCGTGAAGCTGTGAGGCCAGGGGCGCGCTCGGAATGCGAACTCCTGGTGGCGAAGAGAGCCGATGTCCTCGCGCAACTCAGCGCGGATCCAGGCTTGTGCTTCGAGTTTGCGGAGATGGGAAGCTACGCAGATCGCGACTCATCTCGACCGGCAAGAATCGCATCGTGCTGAGCGGTCGCCTCGTCCGCTAGTGGTCCGACACACCCGTTTCCAGCGGATCCATCCACGCAGGTGCAGGGCCCACGCGATCGCCGTCGGCAATCGTTCGCTCGCTGGACAACGCGATCTCCAGCGTCAGGAAAGGTTGCTGCGGAGTGGTCGTGCCGAGCGTGGTGCCATCCGGCGCGATGATCCAACCTTGACCCTCGAACGGCGCGCCGCGGTTCGATGACAGCACATACGCCCCGATCTCAGTTGCGACGGCGCGAGCGCGCTCGAGGCGCTGCGCCAAGCCTGCGAAACGCGTGCAACGTGGCATCGCGATGAGGTCGACTTCGCCGCGACCGTAAGGTTGCGGGCCTTCCGCAGCCCAGGCTTCTTCGTCGATCAACAAGCCGACGTCGACACCGCACATTTGGAGCGGCACGAAGTCGTGCGTGGCTCGCGCGTGCACGGAGCGAATGCCGGTGTCGGCTGCCCACGCGAATCCTTCGTCGTAGCGCTCGTTACCAAAGTCGATCGGGCGCGAGCCGAGCACCAGCGCCGCGCCGAGCTCCGGGAGCCGGCACTCCCACGCATCGTGCTCGGCGACAGCCTCGTTCCAGCGACTGACATCGACCGGCTTGCCGTCAGCGAACCACCTGCTGAACGCCATGCCGGGCAGCAAGACGATGCCGCCCGCCTTGTTGACATGTTCGGCGAGCCGCGTCCAGCAGTCCAGGAACGCAGGTCGATCATCGGGCAGCTCGCAGACGGTGACGATCATGAGCGATCAATCTCCGAGCCACGCCGCGAGTTCCAGGCTGCACCTGCCGGCACTACTCTCCCAGCGCTCCATACTTGACGATACGGAAGCGCGCGCCCTCCGCAGCGCGGATGCGCGCCGCCAGCTTGTCGTGCAGCTCGGGGGTCCACGTCGTCCACTGTTGAAAGAACTTGTCGACCGCAGCCTTGTCGCCAGCGAACTGCAGACGCAGAACTTCTTTCATGAGCGAGCCGATCGTGTCCGGGTAGCGGTCGTAGTCGACCGTGAGCCGCGCCGTGGCCGGATCTGCTCGCAGCAGACCCTTGTCGAGAAACCAGTTGAACTGGACCAGTTGCATGGTCTGGTACGGCTGATCGCTGCGAGGTTTGACGTTCAGCAACGTGCGGCGGATGCCGCTCGCCTGGATCGCGCGCAGCGCTGGATGCTGCATGCGGTGCAGTGCGAACAATGAAACGAGGTCTGCCTTCATCTCCTCCATCGCATCGGCATAGTTCGCCAGCGCCTCATCGAGAGTGCGGCCTTGCTTGTCCCGATCGGGGCCGAGGTAGTGGCCGATCTCGTGCCACAACGTGCGCTGGAAATTTCCCTCCGCTGCCAAGTCGCTTGCATGCGCATCTGCCGTGGCCGCGCGCCAGACACGCTCGTCCGCGGCAAAGAGCACGGGATTCTTCATGATATTGGCGCGCAGCAGGATCGTTCGGCCATAGCGCCGGGAAAACAGCGGATCGTTCGGCAGAATCGTCGCGGTGTTGGTGCTCCGAGCCTGTCCGAAATCGGCAATGATGTCGTAGACACCCACGGGGATGTCGTCACGCACGCGCTTGTGCTGTTCGTATGGCAGCGCGTCCTCGATGGCCTGCAGTCCGCCGAGCGCTTTGCGCAGCTCCTGGCTAGCAGCTTCATCACGCAAGAGAATGCTCATGCTGTGAAACGATTTCACACCGTAGAGCGCGTCGTCGTAGGTTTCATAGGACCCGATCTGCGCATTCAGATGCGTGAAGCGGCCGGTGACCCACGCGGCGTCGCCGGATTCATAATCGTTCGACACCAGGTCGCGAGCTCGATTGCGCAGGTAACGCGAGAACTCGGCATCGGCGGGTTCGATCTTGTCCGCCGCCCGCATGAGCAGCGCAAAGGCGCGCGTCATCTCCTCCGGATACGCAATCGCGTAGGGCACAGCGTAGAACGCATCGGGTGACGGACGCTTCGCGAGATCCTGGAGACGCTCAGTCCAACCCGGATGCAGTTCGCGAATGAGCGCGAAGCGCTTGAGCGTCGCAATATCCGTGGCGATATTCGCGGGCGTCGCATGCCGCACGACAGAGCGCTCGCCGAGTATGTCGTCGCGCCAGGAAGGCTGGCTGGCGAGGAACTTGTCGACCTGCTCGGTCGAAGCATCGCGCGGATAAACGTTCCTGCCCGGCGTCTGCGGTGCGACCGGCAGGAACGGTTCGCGGCGATTGTCGAGCGTCGTTGCGATGGGACCCTGGTAGAGCCGGTACAGGTCGAGCAGGTTGCGCGTGGCGACCGGCTTGCCGAGTCGTTCATGAAGCGCGGTCAGCTGGCTCAGCGCCACGGGCGCTTCGGCGTGCCTGGAGAGCTCGTACAACTTCTGCATCAGCTCGCCGACCGCAACGAGGTCGGGTATCGCGCTGCGCTCTGCAGCCGTGAGCGAGTCGAGAGGCGCGTCGAGTTTGATGACCTCGGTCTTCGCGAGGATCTCGGCGGACTGCGCTTCAGTCCAGTAGCCCGACGGCAATGTTGTCTGAGCCTGCGAGACCGCGGCGGTGAGGCAAATCACGATCGTGGCGATCGCCGAACGCATGCTTGTTCTCCAAGTTCTGTTGCTGCTCGCTCATCGCATCAGATTGTACTGCTCGACCCAGGATGAAGCTGCAGGAGCGCAGCGGTGGCGTCGCGGGCGCGCGTTGCTATTTCGCGTGAGCTCGGCCGCTCGGCCACGCCGAGCAGCAGGCTGATCAGCAAATTGCCCCACAGCAACCCGCCAAACTGTTCGGCAAGCTCGGGCGGACGGCCAGTGAGCAGTCCGGACGTCTGACCCTGAGTCATGATCTGACGCAAGGCGGCGCGACTCGCCTCGCGTCCTATGGAGTCGAGAGCGCGTGCCACCTCCGGCGCGCGGACCGCGTCGGCGATCGCCAGTCGGAAGACTGTAACAACCATTGGATCGGTAATCTCGCGCAGCAGCTGCGTCCCAAAGGAAGTGAGCACCTGCGCGAGCGTCTCGCGATCGTGCGGCACGGGAAGGTCGGCGGGTACCTTCAGTCGCGTGGCGCGCGCACGAATGCATTCGATGAGTATTTCCTGCTTGTTGCCGACCAGCGCGTACAGCTCTCGTTTCGAAACGCGCGCGCGCGTGGCGATCTCGAGCGTGCTGGCCGCCGCATAGCCGGTCTTCATGAATGCTGCAAAGGCTGCATCGAGGATGCGCTCGCGCACGGCGGCTTCGTCGCTGTTTTCCTGACGCGCCTTGGACGGCGATCTGCGGGTCATGATTGTCCCTCTTGACGGCGGTACTGCATGGTACCAGACTGGCCACGGATTGGTACCACTGGGTACCAAACGTCGAGGTTCGAACCCGAGGACAGACCCATGCCTCCGCAACTCTACTTTTTCGTGAGCATCGCATTTGCCTTCATCGCGTGGGGCATCGTCGCGCAGCGCTACATCTGGCCAAGACTTCGCGCGTTGCCGCGGGCCGCAGCGCTGCGCCCTCTGCTGATCCTGCACAGCTTCCGCTTCGTCGGGCTGGCGTTCGTGGTGCCGGGCGTCGTGTCGCCCGATCTGCCGGCTGCGTTCGCGCATCCCGCCGCTTACGGCGACATCGCAGCTGCGACACTTGCGTTGCTCTCGCTGGCAACGCTGCGAAGTCGAGTTGGCATCGTGACCGCGTGGATCTTCAACCTCTGGGGCTCGTTCGATCTCTTGAGCGCGTTCTACCACGGCGGCACTTCCGGGCTCATGCCGGGCCAGCTGGGTGCCGCTTATTTCATTCCGACTGTGCTCGTGCCGTTGATGCTGATCACGCACGTACTCGCTTTCCGGATTCTGTTGCAGGGTCAAAGACGCGTCAGTCAAACGGCCGCAGGCACCGCGGACACACTCGTTGTCCGACCCGCGGTCGTTCGATGGTGATCTTCGCACCCACGTAGTTGCATTCCTTGCAGCGCAGTTTCTTGCCGGCTTCCTGCGCGGTGGCGCGCCAACCAACGTGCTGCGCAATGTCCTGCAGCCTCGCCACTACGAAACGATTGCAGCGATTGCAAACGATGTAGACGGTGCGACCGCACTCCGCGAGAAATGCCAGCGTCCCGACCGGCGGGGGATGCTTCGCTGGCACGACAGCCTCACTCGCAATGGATGCACTCGCGGAATTGCAGCTGCGCGCTCGAGGCCGCGAGGCTGCCCTGCGCGGTTCGCAGCTTTGGGATCAGGATCTTGATTGTCCGCAGTGCTTCCTTCGCCGCCAAAGCCTCTACGGATAATTTGTCCGGCGCCAGCACGCGCTCGTCGACTTCGTCGGCGAAATAAGTTGCGACCGTTTCGAGCTTGTCGATCGTCTCAGCGATGAGCTGACGCGGTTCGATGAACATGCGGCTTCCTCCGTTTCCTGTAGTTATATACAGTCGTGGTGCAACCTGCAAGCGCTCTACAATGCCTGCCCAGTGAGGTACGACCGTCCATGTGCTACTCCGCCAAGGTTGCCCAGAACATCAAAGACTTGATGCGCAAGTTCGCCGCGACGATGGACTATTCGGAGGTCGAGCGCCTGCTGATGGAGCGCCTGGCAGGCCGGCAGATTCGCCTCGCGCGCGGCTTCGAATGGAACTTCGCCAATCCGCAGTCGGCCGCAGAGCGCCGCATCCACGAGCTCTCCCAGGAGTATCAGTCGAAGAAGGTGGCTGAGCTCGAGCAGGAATTATTCAAGCAGAAGAAACGCCTCGCAGATGCCGAGCGCAAGCTCAAGGTCAAAGAGACGAAGGCGGCGCTCAACGATCAGCGCGTCGCCAAGTCCAAGATCGAAGCGTCGCTCGAACGGATTGCGCTGCTGACCGGTACGCAGCCGCACGAGGATGACCATCGGATCTTTCCGCTGACCTATGCACCGATCATCCTCGAGCGTGACGGAGGCAACGTACTGACTCTCGCACGCTACCACCTGCGACAGAAAGGCAAGCCCGCGTTCACCGATCAGAAATTCCCGGGCCTGTACAACGCGCGCCGCGACAACCTCGATCGCTTCTGGCGCGACGAGTTCGGCCATACGCACGCGCTCATGGTCATCGACTCGTTTTACGAAAACGTCGAGCGCGACGGCAAGAACGTCGTACTGCACTTCACGCCACGACCTGCGTATCAGATGTTGGTCGCGTGTCTGTATGCCGACTGGAGCGATCCGCAGGAAGGTCGCCTGCTGTCGTTCGCGGCAGTGACGGACGAGCCGCCGCCGGAGATCAAGGCGGCAGGACACGATCGCTGCATCATCAATCTGAAGCAGGAGAACGTGGAAGCGTGGCTCACGCCGGCGGGCCGGAGTGATGAAGAGCTGCAGGCGCTATTGAGCGATCGGCAGACGCCCTATTACGAGCATGAGGTCATGGCGGCGTAGCTTAGAGGCGATCCGCTGTCGCTCGACTTGCCTTGGCTGGCTGCTGGCGAAGCACAGTCAGCAATGCAGGATCCGACAACGCTGTATCGATGGTCTCGTTGAGCGTCTTCTGCATGAACGCCGCGAGATGATCCACATCGCCAAAGATGCCCGCCCCGACGCCACCCTCCTTGTTGTCTGTCTTGTACGTCTGAGAGAACAGCGTGGCATTGCTCCTCGTATCGACGATATTCAGGAGCAGGTGCGTATGTGCCTCGCGATTGAAATAGTAGCTGCAATCGAGTTTCGCGATGCTCCCTTCGATTCTGAGGACGGCCGAGCTCGGCGGCGCGAGCAACTTTCTGGTCTGCAAGGCATCCGCCATTGCAGTGGCTACAACAGAGCCGATCGGCTGATCGGAGTACAGCTTCTTCAGCGGATTGCCGTATCCTCCTCGGATTGCACCGAGCCACGCCGACTCAGTGCCACGATCGTCCCGCAAGCTGCCGACAGCGATGAGCGGCTCAGTGCCTTCGGAGGGCACCACTTCACGCGTCGGCTCGTACTTGACTTGAAAAGTATGCGTAGAGCAGCCCATCTGCAGTAGCGCGGCTGCCATGAAGATCGAGAATAGCGCCGCCTTGCGCAGCCGCCGTACATGCATCCCAGTGCACATAATCCGTCTCCCGCTAGGTCTATGGAGCAGCGATTCTCACGAGCTTCATGCGCCCCGAGCCGCCGACCTTGATGGACACCGCGGCCTTGGCGCACTTGAAATGCTCTGCGACCAGCGCGATCAGCTCCGCATTCGCCTTCCCATCCACCGGCGGCGACTTCAGCTTCGCGACCCACGTGCCGTCTGGCATCTGCGTGAGCGACGACTCGCGTGCTCGCGGAGTGACTTTGACTTGAATGATCCGTGCCGCCATGGCGATGCCATCCTACCCTGTCGAACACCTTCCACCAAAGTAGTACATCCGAAGACCTACATCGTTGTAGATCTGTCAACGGTCTGATCCGCTACATGCAATCCCGATAGACAAGCACAGCAGCTCGCGTATCGTTTGCGACCTTACCGCGACTGCGCGTTCGCAAAGCGCACGCGGGTACAACATCAATTACGGGGATAACACGATGACTACTGCTACAAGGCTTGCAGCCTGTGCTGCCGCGCTCGGGCTGTCTGTGTCGATTACGAACGCGGCGTTCGCGGCGAAGGAGGCCGCATCGGGCAAACTCGGACAGCGCAGTGAACAGTTGCTCCTCGAGGCGCAACAGGCCGGCAAGAGCCGGGTGATCCTGCTGATCGCGGTCAAGAGCGGTGCCAGCAATCAAGCCGTCAGCGACATCTCGCGGCTCGGCGGCCAAATCCAGTTTCGGGATGACACGATTGGCTATTTGCGAGCGAGTGTTCCGGTCGGGCAGGCGAAGGCTGTCGCAGCGCTCTCGTCCGTGCAGTCCGTGGACGTCGATGAGCTCGTGCCGCTGCCCGATCCGCGTCCGGAAGGTGCGGTGATAACCGTTCCGCAGCCTCCGCCGACTGCAGCGACACCTCGCGTCAACGCATACCTCCCGACCGGCGAAACCGGCGCCGCACAGTTCGTGGAAGCGCATCCGACATGGGACGGCCGCGGCGTCACGATCGGCGTCGTCGATCTCGGCATTACGCTCGATCATCCCAGCCTGCAGGTCACCTCGACCGGCGAAAGAAAGATCGTCGACTGGGTTACGGGCACCGACCCGTTCACCGACGAGGATCCGACCTGGCTGAACATGAGCGCACAGGTATCGGGTGCGCAGTTCACCTTCAACGGCGTCGCGTACACCGCACCGGCGGCGGGCACCTACCGAATCGCGTTGTTCAATGAGCGCGACCCGCGGCTCGGCGGCGAGGTCGGCAGCGACGTCAACCGTGACGGCAACCCAGCCGGCAGCAGCGGCATCTTTGCAGTGCTCTGGGACACGACCAGGAACCTGGTGTGGGTCGACACGAACCAGAACAACAGCTTCGCAGATCAAGCGGCGATGACCGACTACAAGGTGCGGTTCGACGTCGGCTACTTCGGCACCGACAACCCCGCAACTGCGATCGCAGAGCGGATGCCGTTCGTCGTGCAGACCGATGGCAAGAACAAGGTCGTCAATATCGGCATCGTGTCCGGTGCGCACGGCTCGCACGTTGCGGGCATCGCCAGCGGCAATTCATTGTTCGGCGGCCAGATGAGCGGCGCCGCGCCGGGTGCCAAGCTCGTGTCGGTACGCGCGTGTCTCTTCATCACGGGCTGCACGAACCATGCGCTCCTCGAAGGCATGATCTACGCCGTCAAGACCGCGCGCGCGGACGTCATCAACATGTCGATCGGCGGCTTGCCGGCGCTCAACGACGGCAACAATGCCCGCGCCGAGCTCTACAACCGCCTCATCGAGCAATACAAAGTGCAGATGTTCATTTCGGCCGGCAACAGCGGTCCTGGACTGAACACCGTCGGCGATCCTTCGGTCGCAACGTCCGTCGTCAGCGTCGGCTCCTACCTGAGCCGCGCAACGATGCAGCTCGACTACGGCGCGGATACGCCGTACGACGACAACCTGCACTACTTCACCTCGAACGGGCCGCGCGAAGATGGCGGATTCAAGCCGCAAGTGGTCGCACCCGGCGCAGCGATTTCGACGACGCCGGTCTGGCAGGCGGGAGTCGGACTACCCTACACACTGCCGCCCGGCTATCAGTTGATGAACGGAACCTCGATGGCAGCTCCGCAGGCAACGGGCGCGGCTGCACTGCTGATCAGCGCGGCCATGCAGGCCGGAGCACAGTTCAAGCCGGCGCAGCTGCGCCAGGCGATGTTGTCCTCGGCCCGCCTGCTCGATGCGAGCCGCCTCGGTGTCTATCGACAAGGCAACGGCCTGGTCGACACGGGTCCAGCGTGGAATCTGCTTGCAACCAACATCAGTACGGATGAGATAGTTGCTCGCGTCCCTGTCAACACCGTGCTCAGCCAGTTCCTCGCGGAGCCCGGCATCGGTGTCGGCATCTACGATCGTGAAGGCGTGACGACGGGTCAGCAGTACACGCGCACCTATACGATCACGCGCACCAAGGGTGGCTCACAGCCGAAGGCCTACACCGTTACTTGGGCGGGCAACGACGGCACGTTCAGCTCTCCTGGCTCGATCTCGCTGCCGTTGAACGTTCCAGTGAATCTGCAAGTCTCGATCAATCCGCTGAGCGCCGGCGCACACTCCGCGATCATGAACCTCAATAGCCCCAGCGCGGCGGGCATCGAGTTTCAGACGATGAACGTCGTGATTGCCGCCGACACGTTCAGCGCGGGCGGCGGCTTTGCGGTCACGAACACCGGCTCCGTCGGTCGTGCGCAGCAACTGACGCACTTCGTGCGCGTGCCAGCCGGCGTGCCGGCGTTGAAGGTCGACTTCTCCGGCCCGAGCGCGACGCCCGGTACCGGGCAAGCTCGTTTCCTGCGCTGGCATCCGTACGGTCTGGGAATCGATTCGAACGCAGTGTCGAACTGCTATTCGCCTTCGGCAGGCGGATGCACCACTGGCAGCCCGCTCAGCCGCACGACCAGCGATCCTCTGACGGGTGTCTGGGAGGTCACGGTGGATGCGCGGCGCTCGTCCGATGCGTTCTTCGCGCCATACACGATGACAGCGTCGATTCTCGGTGCGACGGTTGCTCCGAATCCTGATGTGATCGCAACTGCTACGGCCAATGTGCCGGTCGCGCGGTCGTACACGATTACGAACGGCTTCGGTGCGTTCACCGGTCGCGCGACAGGGTCGCCGTTCGGCAGCGCGAATCGCCTGGTGCCCACGATCGCCGACGGGGAAGCGCAAACGTACGACTTCGCAGTCACGGCAGGCTCGACTTCGTTACGCGCGACGATCGGTGGTACGAGCGACGCCGCTGCGGATCTCGACCTGTTCGTCTACAACTGCACGACAGGGACTTGCGTGCTGGCAGGTCAGGCCGCCGATGGCGACTCCGAAGAATCGGTAACGATCGCCAATCCGGCTGCAGGCGCATGGCGTGTAGTGGTCGACGGCTTCCGCGTCCCTGCGGGCACGACGACGTTCAACTACATCGATGTGTTCCTCAACGCGGCGGCGTTCGGGTCGGTGGAGGTCACGGATGCGAACGCTTTGCGGGCAGCCGGCGCGTCATGGCTCGTTGCTGGCTCGGTGACCGCGAAAGCGGCCCCGGCCGCGGGCCGTGTGTTGTACGGTAACGTTCGAGTGCTGACGGACACGAATATCCAGGTCGGTTCGGGTGACGTGATCGTCCAAAGCGTGCAGTAGCTGCTTCATGCGAGGGCCGGACGGCGGCGCCGTCCGGTCCTCGCGACTGATTTCGTCAGCGGCGCTCTGCGCTCGACTTCGCGCGGACTGCGTAGAACTCAGAATCCGCTCTCCACTGCGGCCATCTCGACGAATTGGCGAGACTCTTGCCGATCGTGTGGAACAGCTCGACATCCTGCGCGGCACCGCGGAAGTCCAGACTCGCGTCCCAGGTATCGCAGGGCTGGTGATAGCAGCGCATGTAACCCTCGAGCCAGCGATTGCCTGCTTCACGTCCACCTTCTCGCATGTCCGCCGCGCCACTGATCGCCATCAGCAGCAGCACCGGCACGCCCTGGCGCGCCAGCGGGAAGTGATCGGCACGGTAGAACAGACCGCGTTCCGGTAGAGACTCCGGCGTGACGACCCGACCTTGCGCAGCCGCCGCTCGAGCGAGATCGTCTTCCAGCTCGCTTTGCCCCGCCCCTACCAGCAGGACGTCTTTGGCGAGGCCTGCGGTCTGAAGGATGTCCAGCGTCAGGTTCGCTACGGTCCTTGCCAATGGGTACAGCGGCCTGGCCGCGTAGATCTGCGACCCGAGAAGGCCGCGCTCCTCTGCGGTCCACGCCGCAAAGACCAAAGTGCGTTCCGGTCGCGGTCCCGCCTTGAACACGCGCGCAAGCTCGAGCACGCCGGCGACGCCGAGCGCGTCGTCGTTTGCGCCCGGCCGGATCCTTCGGCCCTGGGCATCCGGCGGCCCGATGCCATACGCATCCCAGTGCGCAGCGAACATGATCGTTTCATCGGGGCGCTTGCTGCCCGGGATCTTCGCCAGGAAGTTGCGGCTCTCTGCGAGTGTCGCTGTCACAGGCAGCTGCGCATCGAAGCGGACGTTCTTCAGCTCGACTGGCGCGAAATCCGCACGGCGAGCCTGCACGCTCAAGGCCGCAAGATCGAGTCCGGCGGATTCGAAGATCTCCTTCGCCGCTGCGCTCGCGAGCCAACCCTGCACAAGCACGCGCTCGTTCGGGTTCTCGCGCACGATGTCGTAGTTCTCTCCCGCCGGAGCGATGACCGTCGACCAACCGTAGCCGGCCCCCTCGGTGTCATGGACGATCAAGGCCGCAATGGCGCCGCGACGCGCCGCTTCTTCGAACTTGTAGGTCCAGCGGCCGTAGTAGGTCATGCGACGACCGCCGAATCGCTGAGCAACCGGCTCGCCCCCTTTGGCATAGAAATCGGGATCGTTGATCAGATACACGGCAACCTTGCCGCGCAGATCGACCTTCTTATAGTCATCCCACTGACGCTCCGGCGCGCTTACTCCGTAGCCCACGAACACGACCGGCGCTGCCTGGATTGATACGCGGTCAACCTTGCGCACAGTGCTGACGTAGACGTCGCTGCTCTGGGTCAGCGCTCGTTCTTTCCCTGGAATCCCGATGCGCAGCGTCGCGGGCGCACCGATCTGCGTGCGCACGAGGGGAACAGTCTGAGTCCAGCTCCCGCGCTCGCCTCCCGGCTCGAGCCCGAGCTCGCGGAAGCGATTGGCGAGCCATTCGATGGTCTTCGCTTCGCCTGGCGTGCCAGGCGCGCGCCCCTCGAACTCATCGGAGGCCAGAACCTTGACCGTCTGCGAGATGCGCTCGGGATCGATGGAACGGGAATTGTCTGCCGCGAGGGCAGCAGAGGCACCGAGTACACCGACGAGCAATAGTAGATTGCTTGAGTGGATTGTCACGGTAGCGACGGTATCACGGTGCTCATTGCCTCGTGATCACAACATCGTCGACCCCAGCCTCGATGAGGCTGCCCGAACCCAAATCGGCGGCCTCGAAGCGGATGCGCACCGTTTGGCCTGCGTACGCAGTGAGATTCATCCCCGATTGCGTGGTCCACACACCCGGTGTCTTGAGGTGCTGACCACTACGCGTGAATAGGGTGTGTAGCACACCATTGCGGTCGACGAGCCTCACTCGGAAGAAGTCGTCACTCGAAGCGTTGCCCAGATGCGCGAGGTAATAGCGGATGCGCAGACTAATGGCGCCGGCTGCGGGCAGCGCGATCGGTGGCGATTCGATAGTCGTCATACCGCCGTCGACGTCGTTCACTCCCGCGTTCGAGCCGGCGTTCAGCCCAGTGACCAGACAGTTCACCGACCCGCCGCTGCAGGCCGCTGGCTGCAACGCTATTCCCTCCGAAGTTGTCGCCTGCGGATCGCCGCGCTGCCAACGACCCGTTGTCGCGGTATTCCCGCTGGCGGAAAGGACCCACCCTCGCGCTGTCTCAAGATTGTCGGCGAACACCTGCGTCGCCGCGGCCGGCTGAAACAGCGCGGTGAACGTCGTATCAGCCGCAGGCGTCGCAACCTCGTGCGTCCGCTCGCCGCCATCGGACCAGGACGCGAACTCGTAAGTCGTGTTGCTCGAAGTCTGCGGCGACACTGCGCCGAGCGTGCGAATGACGCCTTCGACACCGGTGAACGTCACCGGCGCAGTGATGGGCGCGCCATCGAGCGTGAGCTGCGCATTCGAGATGTTGCTCTCGATGCGCACGACCGAAGTCAACGGCGCCAGATCCACCGAAGAGGTGTGCGTCAGCCCGGCCGAGTCACGCACTGTGAGGATCAATCGATAGAACACGTTGGCGGATGTTTCGCCGCGGTCTGCGATCCTGAAGGTGCCACTCGTGATGCCGCTGGTCGGCTGCATGTGGGGGTGCGTGTGATCGTCGTGATGGAAGTCCACTCGCCACGTGAAAGCGCTCGGCGGCAGCGCGCCATCCTCGACGTCCGAGCCCGTTCCGGCAAAGGTGAAAGTCTGTCCGCCACGATATCGAGCACCGGCAGCGGGTGAGCTCACCGAGCCGGTCGGTGCACGATTGGTCAACACCGTCAGCGTTGCCGCGTTGCTGGTCGCCGAGCCGAAATCGTTGCTTACGACAGCTCGGAACGTCGCGCCGTTGTCGGCTGCAGTGGTCTGAAACGTGTAAGTTGCAGACGTCGCACTGGCGATGTTCGCACCATTGCGTTGCCACTGATAACGCAACTGTGCCGTCCCGGATGCAGCGACGCTGAAGCTCGCCGATTGACCCGCGGACACGGTCCGATTTGCCGGATGCGAGGTGATGCTCGGCGCCGAGTTGGCGGTGTGCCGCACGCGGAACACTTCGCCGCCGCCGCGCGCCAGGTAATACAACGAACCGTCTGGCGCCACCTGGATGTCCACCAGCGAGCTGATGCCAGTCGCAAAACCTGCAGACGTGGCGTAACCAGGAGGGCTCAGCATGCGGATGAAGCCGCCGCAGAAATC
>Ga0075420_100003725_pt1 | contig 13379 bp, 9 predicted proteins | sample SoiMetdeltSBSDD4_FD_75296 | JGI IMG/M metagenome (GOLD analysis project Ga0075420, IMG submission 75296) | Bulk soil microbial communities from a Populus tree surrounding site in Tennessee, USA - Soil MetaG P. deltoides SBSDD4 | ecosystem: Environmental > Terrestrial > Soil > Tree plantation... | reverse complement strand
GCATTGCTGCGCCATCCGCAGACGGTCGAGGAAGGCCGGATCCTCGAACCGACTCAGTCCCTGGAACCCGTTCACCGCACGGTAGAGCCGGTCCTGCGCGGCGAGGCTGGCCTTGCGCCCGAGATTCGCCCGGAGGTACTCCGACGCGTGCGGCTGCAGCCCACCCACCACGCCGGCCGCCAGCAGTCCGGCCACCGCAACGGCGAGGACCGAGCCGCGCGCACCCGGCTCGGCGAGGTTGTCGAGCAGACCCTTGGCGAACCAGGCGGCCGCGACCGGTACGGCCGCCGCGACCGCGGCCATGACGACGAGGGCGACCAGAGCGACCGGCGCCGCCCGGGCGGCGAGAGCGAGCGCCGGCTCCAGCGCGGCCCGCGGTGTCCCGCGCCGTCTCATACGCCGACCGGATCCGGCACGGTCAACAGGTGTGTACCGGTCGCCGACACGACCCTGTTGGCGTCGACGACGCACACGGCGGGGTAACCCCGTACGCCGAAGGCCGCCGCCGCGGCCCGGGCCTGCTCGCCGGTCAGTACCGTGGCGGCGTCCGCCAGCACCGACACGTACTCCTGCTCCGCCGCCTCGTCCCCCGGCTCGATCACGGCGAGGGTGCGCCACCGGGCGGTCGCGGCCACGACGCTCGGCAGGAGCTCGGCACACGGCGGGCAGCCGGGAGACAGGAAGGCGACCAGCGTCGGAGCGACGAACCAGCGCTCGTCGATTTGCGTACCGTCGACGGAGACGGCGGTGAACGGGGCCACGACAGAGCCCGCGGGCTTCGTCGAGCCACCGACATCGGCCGGTCGCAGACCGTCGAACAGGTCTGCGTACTGGCGCAACCGGCGGGCCATCGCCAGGACGAGCACCAGGTTGAGCAGGCTGACCGCGGCCACCAGGACGAGTGCCGCAACGAGGATGGTCATGGGGGCGACCGTAGGCGGGGGCGGTACATGGCTAGTACGCGTCGACGTGTACGGGCCGTGTACGCCTCCTGGCTATGGTCGGCGCCGCACGGCCGCGTCCCGCGGCCAATGGCACGGAGAGCAGGTGACGACAATATGCGGAGACTGCGTGCCCTGACCGACCGGCTGATCGGTCGCTTGGTACCCGAGGTGACCGCCTCGGCGCTGTGGATCACCCAGCGCCGGTGCGCTGCCGGCTGCGGCCGCTGGAGCACCCAGACCCGGCAGTGTCACGACGGCAGTGGCTACTGCACCCCGTGGCAGACCGTGCACTGCGACTGCTGACCGGGGAGAGAGAACCGGCGGGAGCCGGGGGGCGGAGCGCCGGCCGCGGAAGCGTCAAGGAAGACGGTTGACGCGGTACCGGCGCTCCCGCTCGGCCGCGTACAGCTCGCTGGCCGATGACGGCCGCTCGTGTTCCAGCCAGTAGCGGGCCTCCTCGGCCAACGGGTGCGCCAGCTCCTCGCAGATGGCGATGGCTTCGTGCCAACTGGCCTCCGCCTCAGCGGGCGCGCTGTGCATCGTCGCCGACCCGAGCAGGTCGAGCGCATAGGCGCGGCGCAGCGGGTCCTGGGTCGCTGTGGCCCGCCGCAGGGCCTGCCGCGCGTGCTCGGCCGCCTCGTCCATCCGGCCGAGCTGGAACGACACCTCGCCCAGGCCGTGGTACAGGTAGGCGGCCGTGTGCTCGTCACCGGTTGTCTCGGTCAGTGCCAATCCACGGCGCAGGCCGTCGGCCGCCTCCTCGAACCGTCCGGTGTTGAACATCAAATGGCTCAGGTTCAGCCAGAGCAGCTGTCCGTAGCGCGGATCGTCGCCGTACCCGGCGGTGCCGAGCGCCGCCCGGAGGTGGGTCTCGGCGAGGTCGTACTGTTCCTGCACGTTGTAGAGCCCACCGAGGTTCACGTGGATCGCCGCCGCGGCGAGCGGTTCGCCGGCCGCGTCGGCGGCGCGCAATGCCCGGTGGTACTGGTCGCGGGCGGCGGCGAAGTCGCCGCGCTGCTTGTGAGCGACCGCCAACACGTTGAGCATCCGACATTCGCCCAAGGCATCGCCCGTGGCCTGGACGGCCTCTAGCACCTCGTCGCACAGCGGTATCCAGTCCGACCAGCGCCGGTGGCTCTGGTTGAACGCGAACATGCTGTACGCCAGCTGCCAGGCGGACCGGCTCCAACCGTTGGCGAGACAGGTCCGCACCAGCGTGGCGACGTTGGCTCGCTCGGCCTGGAACCACGCCGCCGCCTCGTGCCGGTCGGCCAGTTCGAGCCGATCGACGGGCGGGTGGATCATCTCGGGTGGCCTGGCCGACGCGCGCGGGCTCAGCAGCCGGTAGGCCGTGTACGTGCGGTCGAGGTACCAGTCGACCAGGCGCCTGATCGCCGCCTCCCGCCGCTCGGGTGGATCCAGCCGGTCGCACTGCTGCCGCGCGTACGTCCGGACCAGGTCGTGCAGGACGTAGCTCGCCGGCCGCGTTTTCGTGACGAGGTTGGCGCTGGCCAGCTCGGCGAGCAGCCGGCCGATGGTGTCGGCGGAATCGGGCCCGATCAGCGCCATTGCGGCGGACTCGTCGATGGACGGGCCGTCGTGGGCACCGAGCAACCGGAACAGGCGCGCGGCGTCCTCGCCGAGCGTCCGGTACGACAGGTCGAAGGCGGCGCGGACTCCGGCGTCGACCTGGTCGATCTCCAACGCCGCCAGCCGGTCGTCGGACCGGTCGAGCCGGTCCACCAGGCCGGCGACGTCGTGAGGGTTCGCGGCCAGCCGACAGCCGACGACCCGGATTGCCAGCGGCAGCCGGCCGCACAACTGCGCCACCCGAGTCAGCTGGCGGTCGGTCGCCGGGGCGGCGGGGAGGCCTCCGATCCTCCGGAGCATGTCGACGGCCTCGTCGACGGAGAGCATGCCCAGCTCGATGCGGTCCGCGGCGTCCCGAACGACGAGGCTTTCCAGCCTGTCCCGCGAGACGACCAGTACGGCGCTTCGCGGCGATGTGGCGATCAGGGGCCGGATGTCGGCGGCGCCCGGTACATTGTCGAGAATGATCAATGTCCGCTGGCGGCCCAGCTCCGACCGGTAGAGCGCCAGCCGCCGGTCCAGGTCGGCTGGGCCGGGCGGCGCCGGCGCACCGAGCGACCAGAGCAGGAGATCCACCGCGGTGTCGAGGGACATCGGTGAACGCGGCGAGTACCCGTGCAGATCGACGTACCGGCACCCGTCCGGAAACCGATCCGCGGCGCGGTGCGCCCAGTGGACGGCCAGAGCGGTCTTACCACTCCCGCCGACGCCCGTGATCACCATCGTGGTGGCCGCGACCCGGTCGCCAACGATCCGATCGAGGATGGCCAGTTCGCGTTCCCGACCGACGAGGCCCACGTCGGGTGGCAGCGGTGCCGCGCCGGAGTCCCGCCCCGCCGGCTGGTCGGCCACGGCAGCCTGCCCGCGCAGTATCGCGAGGTGAGCGTTGGCCAGCTCGCTACCGGGCTCGATGCCCAGCTCCTCGGCGAGCCGGTTGCGGACGTCCGCGTACAGCCGCAGCGCCGCCGCCTGCTGCCCACAGTTCGCCAGACAGATCATGAGACGGGCGTGCAGGCGTTCGTGCAACGGCTCGTCCGGAGTCAGTACCCGCAGCGGCTCGATGGCCCGGTCGCCGCAGCCGAGCATGGTCGCAACCTCGGCGAGCTCCAGGGTCGCGGTGAGCCGCCGCTGATTGACCGATACGGCCGCAGGGTGCTGGCGTAGCCGGGAGTCGGCGTCGGCCAGGACCGCGGCGCGCCAGCACGACAGCGCCTCCTCCCAGAGGGCGACCGCGCCGGCGAGGTCGTCGCGATCCCGCGCCGCGGCCGCCGCGACGGTCAGTGCGTCGAAATGGCTGAGATCGAGCTGGTCCGTCGGAAGGTGCAGGGCGTACCCCCCGGCCGACGTGACGATGATCCCGGCTGATGGCGGATGCCGCAGTTCGAGCAGTTCACGCAGCCGGCCGACGTAGCCGTGCACCAGGTTCAGGCAGGTCTTGGGTGGACGGACCCCCCAGAGCAGATCCACGATCACGTCCCGGGGCACCACCTCGCCTGGGTGCAACGCGAGCAGACCGAGCAGGCTGCGCAGCTTCGGCGCCCGGACCTCGACCGGCAGTCCGTGCCGGCGTACCTGCAGCGGTCCGAGGACGTCGATCTGTAAGCCGCTGTTCGCTGGTTCGTGGGGGCCGAGTACGGCGCTGAGCCGCCGCAACGTCTCCGCTCTCGGGTGAACCGCCTGGCCCCGCTCGATGTTGCGCAACGCCCGCACGCTCACCTGGGCAAGCTCGGCGACCTCGTGCTGGGTCAACCGCAGTTGTCTCCGGCGCGCCTGCAACAGGTGTCCTTCAGCGATCGGCCCGTTCTCGCCGTTCACCGACATGTCTCCCGGTAGCCTGCCCCGTGACTCGTCACGTGCGGCAATCTGCCGACGTGAAACTGCCGCCGCCGCGCTGCGGCCGCCGGTGCATCGACCGCACCGAACAGCATCATCGCAGCTTGTCCAGGGTCTCGAGCACCGGCTCGATGGCTCAACTAATAGTCAAGTCCGACGATGAACGGTCCGCATATTCTGGCCTCACGATTCCGCGTACACGGGGACGTAGGAACCCATGACGAGCGATCTGGCCGACCCGACCAGCTTGGAGTTCCGGCTGCTCGGACCAATGGAGGTACGCAGCAGCGGAACACCGCTGGCGATCGGCCCACCGAAGCAACGCACCGTGCTCGCGGTCCTGATCACCGCTACCGGGAGGGCGGTCTCGGTCGACCGGCTGATGGACGAGCTGTGGTCCGGCCATCCGCCGTCCTCGGGCGCGGTGAACCTCCGGGGGTACGCGGCGGGACTTCGGCGTGCCCTCCCGGAACCCGAGCGGCACCGGTTGACCACCGGTCGGCAGGGGTACCGGTTGTCCGCCGATCGGCACGAGCTCGACTTCGCGGTCTTCGAGGAGCTGGCCAGGGACGGCCGTACCGCGCTCGACCGCGACGACCCGGACGGCGCCGATCGGCTGCTCGGTCAGGCGCTCGCCATGTGGCGCGGCGCGCCGTTCGAGGACCTTCCCCTCGGGGCGGAACTGGAGAGTGTCGCCATTCGCTTCGACGAACTGCGTAGGACGGTTCAGGAGGACCGCTTCGAGGCGCAGCTCGAGCTGGGCGAACACGGTCGCCTCGTACCCGCGCTGCGTCGATGGGTGAAGAGCAACCCGTTTCGGGAGAGAGGCTGGAACCAGCTCGCGCTGGCGCTGTACCGGGCCGGGGACTCGTCGGCCGCCCTCGAGGCCTGCCGGCAAGCCCGGTCCGTGCTCGTCGAGGAGCTCGGTCTGCTCCCCGGACAGGACCTTCAACGGCTACAACAGTCCATCTTGAACCGCTCCGACTCGCTGCTCGTTCGCCCGGCGCCGGTGACCGGCCGGCTGGTTCCGCTGCCTGCGCCGAAGCCGCGCCAGTTGCCGCCGGCCCCCTTCCCGTTCGTCGGGCGGAAGGCGGAGGACGAGTTCATCTCGCGGGCTCTCGGAACGGGCCGCCCGGCTGGGGTACCACGCATCGTGGCGATCCATGGATCCAGTGGTGTCGGAAAGTCGGCGCTCGCCTGCGCCGCCGCGCACCGGTGCGCTGGAAACTACCCCGACGGCCAGCTCTACGTCGACTTCGGCCGGCCGGCGGCGAAGGCACCGGAGCAGGTTCTTGGCATCCTCCTGCGCGCGCTGGGTGAACCGGCCGGCGCGCCGGACCCGGCCGAGGACGCCGCGCGCCTGCGGTCGATCCTCGTCGATCGGCGCGTCCTTCTCGTGCTCGACGATGTGCGCTCGGAACACCAGCTCGCATCGGTGCTACCGGCCGGGTCCGGCTGCGGTGTCATCGTCACCTGCCGCCGAGCTCTGCCCGGGCTCCACCACGCGAGCCAGCTCGCCCTCACCGCCCTGCCCGAGGACAGCGCGCTCGAGCTGCTCGAGCACTACGCCGGCCGCCGTCGGATCCGATCCGAAGACCGCGCCGCCCGCGCCGTCGTCCGCCTGTGCGGCCAGTTGCCCCTCGCGCTACGCCTGGCCGGCGCCAGGCTCGCGGGCAGTCCCGGTCGCCCGGTGTACTCGCTGGCGCGGCAGCTGGCCGATGACCGGCGAACCCTCGACGAGCTGGATGTCGACGGCGCCCTGCGATCCTGCCTGTCGGCCGCCTACGAGTCGGCGGTCGCCCCGGACGACGCACTGACGGCGTCGGCCTTCCGGCAGATCGGGTTGCTCGGTCGAGCGGTCTTCCACGCCGGCCAGGTGGCCGACGCCGTGGGCGTGGCTACCGGCATGGCCGCGGCCGCACTCGATCGGCTCGCCGCCGGCCGGCTGGTGGACGAGGTCGGCGACGCCACGTACCGGGTACGCCGCCTCGAGCGGCTCTACGCGGCGGAGTTGGCGGCAACGTGATGTCGTACCTCTTGGTGGGCTGCCAGGCGGTCGTCACGGTCGTGTTCGCCGCGGCGTCGGTCAGCAAGCTGCGCCGTCGGGCCGAGTTCCGTCGTACGTTGATGTCGGCGCTGAAGATGCCGTTGCCGCGCACCGGCGTGGTGGCGTGGGCGGTCGTGGTCGCGGAAGCCACCACGGCCCTGGCCGTCGTGGCCGTTCCCGCGGTGGGTTTCGTGCTCGGGGCGGTGCTGCTCGCCGGATTCACGGCCGTGATCGTCTCGATGATGCGGCGACGGGTCAGGACGCCGTGCCGATGCTTCGGCGCCGGTGAGCGGCCGCCGGGCGCGGTCCACCTGGTACGCAACGCCGTTCTTTTCGCGACCGCGGCGGCCGGCGGTGGGTTTGCCGTGACCGGCGCGGGACCTCGGGCCGACCTGCCCGCGGCGGTGGTCGCGGCCGCGGTGGGCGTCATTGTTGCCGTGTTGCTCATCTACCTGGAGGACATCCTGGCGCTCGCCCAACCGGTGCGGGCATCGGCTCGGTGAGAAGGCGCTCGATCGCCGCCGCACAATTGTTGAACACATTTCAGGTTGGCCACAGGTGGCGTCGACTGCGATAAGGTACGACGGTCGCGGGGGTCTGATACGCGCCCCCGTGCTCGCGGGGGCCGATATGTCCCTTGCGAAGGTCGATGACAGTTACCTCAGCCCGAGTGTTGGCGGTGATCGGAGCGGCCGTCACCGTCGGCGTAGTTTCGCAACTGTTGCACGTCGGGCATCCCGTTGCGGCAACCGTATTGGATGACAGCGCCCAGCTATTGGCTGGCCTGGCGGCGATGTCGAGCTGTTTCTGGAACGGCCGGCGATCCCGCGGCCCGCAACGCACATGGCGCCTCCTTCTGGGTTTCGGTTTCGCTGGCTGGTCGATCGGCATGGCGATCTGGGCCTGGTACCAGATCTTCGGCGGTATCGGGCTGCCGTCACCCTCTCTGGCTGACGCCGGCTACCTGACCTTGCCGGTATTCGCCCTGATCGCCTTGCTCATGCTCGCCGCCAACCGGCCGTGGCGGCCGCCCCACGCCGTTCTCGTCCTCGATGCGCTGGTGGTGGTCGGCTCCCTGTTCATCTTGACCTGGGCCACCGCACTGGGCGGCGTCGTACAGGCCGGGGCACCGACACCGGCCGCTTTCGCCGTGGCCATCGCCTATCCGGTTTCCGACCTGATCCTGGTCACCATCATGGTTCTGCTGGTGGTCTTCGGTCGCAGTGATCACAGGCAGTTGCCCGGTCTGCTGACCCTGGTGCTCGGCCTGGTAGCACTGTCCATCTCAGACAGTTTCTTCGCATATCTGGTCAGCCGGGGTGCGGAGGAGATGTCACCCATTCTCGACATCGGGTTCATCGCCGGCCCGGCACTGGTCGCGCTCGCGGCGACCGATCGCGGCCAGCAGCGCCCCAAGCACGAGAAACGCAGCCACGACAGGGCCTATGAGCTGGCCTACCTTTTGCTGCCGTACGCCCCGCTGGCGGCCACGGGCCTGCTGATCTCCATTCAATTGGCGACCGGGGGCGACATCGATACGGCCGAAAAGGTCGTGGGGCTGCTCGTGATCTGCATGGTTGTGGCCCGGCAACTGATCACATTGCTGGAGAATCGGAATTTGCTGGAGCGGGTGCGGTACGGCCAAGCCCGCTTGGAGTATCAAGCGTTTCACGACCCGCTGACCGGCCTTGCCAACCGAGCGCTCTTCCACGATCGGCTGGCCCTGGCGGTCGAGACCCATCGACTCGAGCATCGGCCCGTCGGGCTGCTCTTCATCGACCTGGACGACTTCAAACTGGTCAACGACAGTTTCGGCCACGCGACCGGCGACATCGTTCTGCGCGGTGTGGCCGACCGGCTCCGCAGCTGTGTGTCCGGTGTGGACGTCGTAGCCCGCCTGGGTGGAGACGAGTTCGCGGTGCTACTCGACGGCGGCTTCGAGCCCAGGGAAGCCGGCGAGCGGGTCCGTGCCGTGTTGCGGCTGCCGTTCCGGATCGGCGACCGCCAGGTCACCGTCAGCGCGAGCATCGGCGTCGCGGTCACGGCGGACCCGGAGCCGGATCTGACGGCCGATGCGCTGCTGCGCCGTGTCGACGCCGCAATGTACGGCGGCAAGCAGAATGGCAAGGGCGTCATGATGATCTACCATCGTGAACTCGCCGCATGGGCTCACCCCGACCTGCCTACGCTGTTGGCGGCTGCCGTGCGCGGGGAGCCGCATGCCGGTGCCATCGAGGTGCACTACCAGCCGATCGTCCGCCTCGCCGATGGGGTGACCGTGGCGATCGAATCCCTAGCCCGCTGGACCAGCCCGCAACTCGGCCCGGTCCCGCCGCTCGTCTTCGTCGCCGCCGCCGAACGGGCGGGGTTGGTAGCCGCACTGGACGATCTCGTGCTCGAGATCGCCTGCCGGGAAACAGCCGCACTGGCCGACCTGCAGGTTCACGTGAACGTCTCGGCTGGTCGCCTGGGCTGCCCACTGCTGGAAACGACGGTGCGCGACACCCTGGCCCGCCATGGGCTTCCCGGAGACAGACTCGTGCTGGAGATAACCGAGACGAGCCGGATACCTGATCTAGAGGCGGCTGCGGATTCCACCCACCGCCTACGCGAACTGGGCGTCAGGCTGGCTATCGACGACTTCGGTACCGGCTACAACACGCTGGCTCACCTCCACGCCCTGCCCGTCGACATCGTGAAACTGGACTACTCGCTCATCACGCCGACCGCGAACCGCGAGCGCACCGAAGCGATCGGCCGCTCGGTGGTCTCCATCTCCAACGCGCTGGGCATTTCCGTTATCGCCGAAGGCGTGGAGACCTCGGCTCGGGTGGGAACGCTCATACGCTGGGGCTGTCATCTGGGTCAGGGTTACCTCTATGGACGACCCGCGCCGCTGAACGAGCTGCGGCTCAGTGAGGCGGAACCACACCAAATATCGTTGCGGTAGAGCCGGATCCGTTGTGGTTGCGCGGCCCACCGACGAGCACCCACGCTCCGGTTGCCGGTAGCTGCCCCAGATTCGCGAGGTTCTCCAGGCTGATCCGATGCCTGTCGAAGAGCAACGTGGAGACCGCGAAGGTCTCGTCGATGCCGACATCGGCACCGAATGTGTCGGTGCCCAGTGCTCCCCTGACCCCCAGCCGCCCGGTCTCGATGAGCCATTCAGCGGCGGGCACGCTGAATCCAGGCTGATGGATCACGCCTTCCGCGTCCAGGTTCGCGTAGGCCGGTGTCCCCCAGCGCTGCTCCCACCCGGTCCACAGGATCACGGCGGCGCAACGCGGAATCCTGCCATGCCTGCGCTCGAAAGCGCGGAGATCTTCCACGGTGACCGCGTAGTCGGCGTTTGCGGCGGCCTTCCGCCTGACATCGATCTTTACGGCTGGAAGGAACAGGTCGTGTGGATCGAGCTGATCCGCCGACAGGGCGCCCTCCTTGAAGTGGTTCGGGGAGCCCCAGTGACTTCCGGTGTGCTCGCCCTCCCGCACGTACTGCATGTAGAAACCGTCGGTGGGCACCGTCGCCACGGTCTCCAGCGTGAACTCGGGATCACCTGGAAAGAGGCTGGTGGTCGCGGGATCGTTGACGTGGGAAAGGAAAACCAGGCGAAGTCTGTCCAGCCGCATACCATGATCTGCGGCATGTGCCGGCTCGACCGCACCGGCCACCATCGCCCCGGTCAGACCCGCCGCCGCGCCTATCACAACCTGCCGTCGCTGCATGCCTACATACTGTCCGGTTTGGACACTCGACCACAACCGCCGCGTTCGACGACCATGACGGCCATGCAAGTCAAGGCCTTCTCGGGGTTCAGCGTTTTGCGTGGCACGTTCACCATGGGACACAGGCTCGGAGGCACCGCCAGATCATGGAGACTGCCGAGGCCGCCACCGCGGCGGCATGACGCCGGGTGTAGTCCCGGCGACGTACCGGCAGGCGTAAAGCAGCGCCACGCCGTGGAGTGCGGCATCAGCCTGGTCGAACAGCACCGCGGCGTGGCGACTCGCTTCGACAAGTGGCCGTGGGCGACGAACCAGCCTATGGCGGCCCTGCCTCGAACGGCCGTGAACGGCCTAGTGGTAGTCGCCGATGGTCTGGCAGCCGACCCAGACGCTGTACGTGCTGCCCGGCCGGCAGAAGAAGAAGCTGGCCGTGCTCGTGTCCTTGGCCTCATCCTCACCGAAGTTCGGCCCCGCGACATCCAACCCTTCACCCTGAAGGTTCAACAGGAAACCCATCTCAATCCACCCTTCTATTCGAGTTCGAGTTTGTTGCAGATCTCGATGCGCAGCGGTCGAATCGATCACCTCCCTGCCGGGTGAGGGCCACCGGTAAAGAACGGCAGCGGCGGCTCGGCGTCTTCGTCACGGGCGGCCGTCAGCGCCAGCAGAACACCCGCGGAGCCGGTCGCCAGATCCATCGACAGGCGCAAGAGCTGGTCGCCGGGAAAGGCGACATCTCCTCGGTAGGGGATCGCGTGCCATGCGAGCCGGGATACGTGCCGGTCGATCGACTGTTGGAGCTGAGCCGGCATCGCGGCCTGCCCGCGTACGGCAGCCAGGAGGGCGATCAATCCGGCGCGGCCGTTGAACAGGCCCGACTGGATGACGAACTCGGCAGTCGCGGCACGTGCGATCCGCTCGAGGGCGTCGGCGAACTCCTCATGCGGGCGGTGCATCAGGAACTCACGGAGCACCAGGCCGATGCCGGCGCTGCCAGAGGCGAGATACGGAAGTACCCGAGAGCCGTCGTCCACCTGCAGCGAACCGTCGGGCGCGGTCACGCAGCGGCCGAGATCCCGGCGCAGTTCAGTCTCGGCGAAATCCAGGTACTCGCGGTCCCCGCTTTCTTCGAAGAGCCGAAGGTACAGCAGCGCGTGGCCGGAGGCGCCGCGCATCAGTCCGGCACGGCCGCGATGGTCGGCCGCCCGTCGCACGGTGTCCGACGTCAGGCGATCCGCCAGATCAAAGGCCCGCGACCGGTACCCGTTGTCGCCGGTCACCGTGGCGAAGTGGAGCAGGTTGAGCGCGACGCCGGCGAGTCCGTCGAACAAGCCGGCCGGCAGGCGGTCGGGCGGCGCGGCCAAGGCCCGGTCGAGTACCGCTACCGCCTCGTCGCGGCGACCCAGCCGATCGAGGACGTACGCGATGCCGTGCAAGCCGTCGTAGAACCCGACGCGGGGTTCGATGTCGTCTTCGGCGGCGGCGTCCAGCAGCCAGCGCTCGTGTTCCGGTAAGCGACCGATGCCGGCGCGTGTCAGCGCGTAGAGCACGCCCGCCGCGCCGTAGGCAAGTCCGAGACCGTTGGCCGCGAACTGTTCGATGTCGCCGGGGAAGAGCCGGTCCCGGCGCTGCGGCGTAGCACTGACGGTGATGGCGCGGCCGATCGATGCCGGCAGCGCCGAGGCGGAATCGGCGAGCGCGGCCGCGAAGGTCGGTCCGGCTGCCGGCGCGCGCAGCCGCAACTCGGCGAGCACCTCGGTGGCGTACCGGGCAGGAACCGGGAATCGTTCGACGATCGCGCGCACGATCTCGTCGGCCTTGCCCGCCGAGAGCGGAAACAGCGCGGTGAGCGGTAGGAACAACGAGATCTGCAGGCATGCCAGTGCGTACCGGTCGGCGTCCGCGCCGCCCCGGCCGTCGTTGGGTACATAGCCCGGGGCACCCATCTTCGCCGGCATGCGATCGGCGGCGTAGGACGCCAGCTCGAAGTCGATGAACGAGATCCGCCCGTCGGGCCGCACCATGATGTTGTGCGGATGAAGGTCACCGAATACGACATCCCGGGAGTGCAACTCCCGCAGTCCATCACGCACCTGGTCGAGTATGTCGAGCGCCCATGAGGTGTAACTTTCCACGTCGTCGTGGCTCGCGTCAGCGCGGATCAACGGGTACCGCGCGGTGAACTGGCGCCCCAAGGTCTGGCCTTCGATGTACTCCTCGACCAGGAAGTGGTGTTCCCAGTAAGTGAAGTGTTCGAACAGTTCAGGTACGACGCCGGTGCCGGCCAGCTTCGCCAGGAAGTCGCGCTCGCGCTCCAGCCGCTGCACGGCGTCGCTGCCGGTCGGGTCGAGCCCGGCGTACGGGCGCGCCTCCCGCAACACGACGCGCCGCCCAGTACGGGTGTCGACGGCGACATAGACCCCGCCGCCATTGGAGAAATGCAACGGGCGCTCGATCCGGTACGGGAAGTCGTCGGGCCGTTCCCGAAGCTGACGCGCTGCCACGTGAGGCGCGAGGAAATCGGGAACTTCGACCCACTCGGGTACCTCGAAGACCGGCCTGCGCAGGTCGGGTACCAGCTTGCCGCTGGCGTCCTCGATCGCGGACACGAATTCGCCATCCGCAGTTCGTACCAGCCGTTCCGCGAACCCGCCGTAGCGGACGAAGAGCGGCCCGGCGCCCCACCGTAGATCGCTGAGAATGTAGGGTCCCGGCTCCCCGTCCAACTCGGCCCCGAGATCACGCAGCGTGCGCTCGAGCTCGTCTGGACCGGATGGGTAGATCGTGACGAACTTGCCGCTACCCGGCCGGTCCGCGTATTTGGCGTTGCGCATCAGAAGCGTGAACCGGTCGCTGAGGAACTTGAAGCCGACACCGCGCGGCACGCAGTAGTTCCACACCCGATCGAGGACATGTTCGGCGTTGCCGGGCGTTGCCGAGACATGCACCTTCCACCCTTGCGTCGGCGCCCGGACCACCGGTGGCATCAAGACCGTCCACCCGCCCCTAGTCACCCGGCGCCAGCCGACCGGAACGCGACGCTCCGCGATGAAGTCGTTCTCTCCGGTCGCCAGTCGCTCGGGCGAGTCGTAGAAGATCGGATCGGCGACGCAGAACGCCTCGTACCGCATGTCCATGGACTCGCTCGTCTCCTCAGGTTCCGCGTGAGATCAACAATCTGGTACGGGTACCAGCCTGTGTCCGTGCGATCCTGACCGGCTCGAGGATCAGTGGTTGGGG
>Ga0075420_100003721_pt1 | contig 13381 bp, 9 predicted proteins | sample SoiMetdeltSBSDD4_FD_75296 | JGI IMG/M metagenome (GOLD analysis project Ga0075420, IMG submission 75296) | Bulk soil microbial communities from a Populus tree surrounding site in Tennessee, USA - Soil MetaG P. deltoides SBSDD4 | ecosystem: Environmental > Terrestrial > Soil > Tree plantation... | reverse complement strand
CGCTCGTCTTGTTACTGGCGGGACGACTCCGGTGACAGGGCCTTTCGGTGATGCACCTTGGTCGCCTATATGGCGAACAACCTGCATCGCTGGAACGGGGATCCGGCGGCCGCCCGTCCCTTCGCGTCGTGACAGCGACATGTCTCACGGGATCGTGTCGGAATGCCGCCGGGCCACCGCTGCGGTAGGACCTGTCCTCCTACCTACCGGAATCACCGGGGCTCGTGCCGCCCCGATGACGGCGCCTCTGCGCCCTCGCGCCGGCGGTCAAGTCGGCCGCCGAGCAAGCCGATTGCACTCATGTGAGGAGCCGAAGCACCTGCTCCCCCGGCAGGATGGCCATGGTCCTGATCGTGCTCGCGGCGCTCGTGCTCGCGGCCGGGCGCCAGCCTGCCTTCGCGGCCGCGCCCACGCCGCAGCTCGAGGTGGCCCCGGACCTGCAGGACGACATGCCGCCCGTCTCGGTCCGGCGGGCGATCCGGATCGCGGACGGGACAGCGGGCGTGCACGAGGCGCGGCAGGCTCATCCAGGCCTGCGCGCCGAGCACGTCGTGCTGTTCACCGGGAGCGGGAACTGGTCCATCAGCTACCTGTCCGACTCCCGTCGGCTCGTCGACGTCCATGTCGACTCACGCACCGGCCGCGTGGTGAAGGTCTGGGAGGGAACGCAGGCCGAGTGGAGCATGGCGCGAGGCGAGAAGGGCTACTTCGGCAAGCGCTTTCAGGAGTGGTACGTCTGGCTGCCGATGTGCCTGCTGTTCTTCGCGCCGTTCTTCGATCCCCGCCGCCCCTTCCGCATGCTGCACGTGGACCTGCTCGTGCTGCTGGCCGGCTTCGGCGCGTCGCACTTCTTCTTCAACAAAGGCGAGGTGGGAACGTCGGTCCCGCTGGTCTACCCGGTGCTGGCCTACTTCGTGGTGCGCATGCTGGTCGCCGGCTTCCGCCCGCGGCGCACCGGCGAGCCGCTCGTGCCCCTCGTCCCGATCGCCGTCCTCGTGGCCGGCATCGCGCTGCTGGGCGGCTTGCGCATCGGCCTCGACCTCACCGAGGGCAAGGTGGGCGACGTCGGGGACGCCGGCGCGATCGGCGCGACCAGGATCCAGGAGGACGAGCCGCTGTATGTGGACAGCGGCGAGACCGATCGCCACTTCGATACGTACGGACCGGTCAACTACCTCGCATACGACCCCTTCGTGCGGATCTGGCAGCCCTCGCAGCAAGACGTCGCCGCGCCGGAGGACTCCGACCCGGCGGCCGCCCGCGCCGCGGCGCTGGTGTTCGACGCGTTCACGATCCTGGGGTTGTTCCTGCTGGGCGTGCGGCTCCGGCCCGGTCGCGCGGGACGCCTGCTCGGGGTGGCGCTCGCCTATGGGTGGGTGAGCTTCCCTTACACGCTGTTCCCGCTGATGACGAACGGCAACGACACGCTGATCGCGATGCTCGTCGTCTACGCGCTCCTGGGACTGACGTCCGCCCCCGCGCGCGGCGCGCTGATCGCGCTCGCGGGCGCAGCGAAGTTCGCGCCGCTGGCACTCGCGCCGCTGTTCGCGACCGGGCGGGGCGAGGGCTCGCGCCTGCGCGCGTGGACGTCGTTCACGCTGGCCGCGGTGCTGGTGGGCCTGCTGACGGTCGTCCCGTACGTGCCCGACGAGGGCGGCTGGCGCGTGTTCTGGGACCAGACGATCGGCTTCCAGCTCGCGCGCGAGGGGCCGTTCAGCATCTGGGGGCAGAACCCCGGCCTCGAACCGCTGCTGACGATCGTCAAGGTCGCGGTGGTCGCCCTGGGCGTCCTGGTCGCGTTCGTGCCCCGGCGGCGGGACGCGCTCCAGGTCGCTGCACTCGGCGCGGCCGTGCTGCTCGCGACGCAGCTGATCGCGATCCACTGGTTCTATCTCTACATCGTGTGGTTCACGCCGTTCCTGCTGGTCGCGCTGTTCGGGGAGTACTCCACGACCCGGAACAGAGGTCGTGAGCCCGTCGCCGCGGTCGTCGCTCCCGGCGTGCACGCGCAGGAGCGCGAGCTGGTCGGCGCTCCGGGCTGACCCCGGGGCCGGTTTACTTCCGTCTCCATGCATGGGGACGGAAGGACACGCCGCTTCGCCGAGCTGGTCGCGCGCAGCGCGCGCGACACGGCTGGGCGGCGCGGCACGCCTCGCGACGACGCGATCGAAGCCGGCATTCGCTGGCTGTGCCTGACCCACGACGTCACCGGGCGGCGCGGCTCCTCGAAGGGGTACTCGCTGCTGCGCGGGTGGTTCCCCGCGTTCCCCGAGACCACCGGCTACATCATCGGGACGCTGCTGGATTACGCCCGCCGCACGGGAGACACGTCGTACGAGCGCCGCGCGATCGAGATGGGCGACTGGGAGGTGGAGGTCCAGTGCGCGGACGGCGGCGTGATGGAGGGCCTGCTGGCCGCGGACCCGAAGCCCTCGACCGTCTTCAACACGGGGATGGTCATCCACGGCTGGCTCGACCTGCAAGAGCCGGCGCCGAGCGACGCCCGCCTCGCGGCAGCAGTCAGAGCGGGCGACTTCCTCCTGCACCACCAGGACGCCGACGGAGCGTGGCGCGGGCAGGCCGAGTACCGCGGCATCCCGCACACCTACTGCGCGCGTGTCTCATGGGCCCTGGTCCGCCTTGCCGAGACGACCGGCCGGGACGCCTATCGCGAGGCGGCGCGGCGCCAGCTCGACTGGGTGTTGGGCATGCAGCAGGACAACGGCTGGTTCGCCGCCTGCAACTTCAAGCCGGGACGGGACCCGAACACCCATGGGATCGCCTACACGTTGCGGGGGCTGCTCGAGAGCGCCGCGCTGCTCGGGCACGAGCCGTGGCTGGCGGCGGTGCGACGCACCTCCGACGCGCTGATCCCGCGGCTCGAGTCGGGTGGAGGCCGGCTGCCCGGGACGTTCGACTCGGCCTGGGCCCCGACCGCCCGCTACGAGTGCCTCACGGGAATCGCGCAGCTCGGCGGCGTGTGGCTGCGCCTTCACGAGCTGACCGGCGAACCGCGCTATCGCTCGGCCGGCATCGCGGCCGTGGAGCGAGCCGCCGCCGGGCAGGCGCGGTCGGGCTGGGCGGCGATCGACGGCGCGCTGCCGGGCTCGTACCCGGTCTACGGCCGGTACGCGCCGCTTCAGTTCCCGAACTGGGCGACGAAGTTCCTGGTCGACTCGCTGCTGCTGCGCGAACGCGTCCGCTCGTGATCGACGATGCTGAGCGCGGCGAACATCCACGCCTGTGTCCAGCGCAGGAAGAGACGCGAGTCCCTCCGCCGGCGGTGCCGCCGGTAGCTGTACCGCCCGCGGCGTGAGTCCCACATCAGCTCGTCCACCCGCCGCAGGAGCGGCTCTGCGATCGCGGGCGGCAGGTCGTCGTCGCGGCCGAACGACACGGCGAAGATGGCCGCGGCGGCGTAGTTGTGGGGGTCGATCGGGTGGAGCCGGCCCGGGTAGTAGTTGACGAGGCCGTCGTCGCGGACGAAGTGCTCGCGCAGGTAGCCGCGCAGGCGCTCGAGCGCGGCGCCGAGCTCCGCCCTGTCGACGTGCGGATTCACGCGCTCGAGCACCGTGCAGCACGCGATCACGTAGAGATGGTGGAAGCAGTCGGTCCAGTCCCCTGACGGGTGGTCTGCGTAGGGCAGGTAGCCCGTGGCATCGATCGCGCGCACGCTGGTCTCCGCGGCCCGCGCGCCATCGGCAAGCCAGTCGTCGCGGCCGAGTGCACGGCCCCCGAGGGTCAGCGCGGCGCAGCCGAGCATGTTCGCGTTGTGCGTGTTGGCCGTCGCGCCGGCGAAGTAGCCGAGGAACTCGCCCCGCTCACCGGTCGAGCGGTGCCGCGTGCGGTAGTAGTCGAGCGCGGCCGCGATCAGGCCGGCGTGTCCCCCGCCCCCCGGCGCGGCGTGGTCGTCGAGCAGTGCGAACAACGCGAACGCGCCGGGGACGAGCGTCGACGCGCCGCGGGGGTTGACCTCGCCCGTGCGGGTCGCCCACGTGTAGTCGTAGCCCCAGTAGGCGGCGCCGTCGGGGGTGCGGGCCGCCAGCGCAGCGAGCCGGTCGATCATCTCGCGGGCGCGGGCCGGCTCCCGGTCGCGATAGCCGAAATAGGCGCACGCGTAGGTCTTCGGGTCCTCGATCGCGGGGACGCGCAGCAGACGGCGCAGCCGGCCCGGGACCGCCCGCGCGCCCGCCTTCGTCAGCGCCAGCTGCGGCAGCCACCAGCCGTCGCGCACGAACCGGAAGAGCGGGGCGTTCGGCAGGTCGAACGGGTCCCAGCCGCGGTATTCGTGGCGCCGCAGCAGCTCGCCGAGCTGCTCGCGGCGCGCCGGTATCCAGTCCCCGCGCTCAGCCGCCACTTGCGACAGCTTCGCCGGCCTCGCGCCGCGCGCGCGCCTGTTCGGAGTCGTTCACGACGAGATAGTCGCCGATCGCGAGTGCGTCGAGATGTGCGGCCAGGAACCCCTCGACCGCCTCCTCCGGCGTGCAGACGATCGGCTCCTCGTGCATGTTGAAGCTCGTGTTGATGATCGACGGGATGCCGGAGAGCTCGTGGTAGTGGGTCAGCGTGGCGTGCAGCGACGGATTGCTCTCGCGCGTGACGAGCTGCGGCCGGACGGTCCCGTCGACGTGCACGCAGGCGGGTGACTGCTCGCGCATCGCCGGCGTCGCGTCGAACGTGATCGTCATGAACTGCGCCGCGTGCTCGGCGCCGGCGAGCCCCGAGTAACAGGAGTGGGCGTGCTCGGCGAGCGTGACGGGCGCGAACGGCATGAACTCGGAGCGCTGCAGCTGATCGTTCAGCCAGTCGTTGGTCGCCGGGTCCTTTGCGTGGTAGAGGATCGAGCGGTTGCCGAGCGCGCGCGGCCCGAACTCCATGCGGCCCTGGTAGCGCCCCACGATGTAGCCCGCGTCGAGCAGCTCCGCCAGGCGCCGCTCGAGCCGGCCGCCGGGCAGCTCCTCGAACGCGAGGCCCGCGCGTTCGAGCGCGCCTCGCATCCGGTCCGCCGGGTACTCCGGCCCCAGGTAGACGTGCTCGAGGCGGTAGGGAGCGATTGGCCGGCGGGAGTGCGCCGCGAGGATCGCCGCGCCCAGCCCCGTCCCCTCGTCACCCATCCCGGGCTGGACGAAGACGCTCTCGAATCCGAGCTCCTTGATCCGCTGGTTCAGCTTCACGTTCGCGAAAACGCCGCCCGCCAGCACGATGCGGCGGCCCCGCGGGTCGGGCACGTGACCGCGAACCAGCGCGAGCACGTCCCGCTCGAGGATGTGTTGGATCGCGGACGAGATCTCCTCCCGCGTCCACTGGCCAAAGCGCGAGTGGCGGAGCTCGCGCAAGCGCTCGAGCCGCCGGTCGCGATCCGGCGTGTGGATCAGGTGGAACCAGTTCTCCTTCGAGCCGCGGCGGTACTGCGCGCGGAACCACTCGTCGAGCTGGCCGACGAGCTCGGCCGGCGCATCGGCATACGCGGCCAGGCCGGTCACCTTCCCGGGATGCCTGTCCGGATGGAAGCCGAGCAGCGCCGTCACGACCTCGTACGCCTGGCCCGAGATCTGCTCGCTCTGGAACCAGCGTCCGGTGACCGCGATCTCCGTCCCGCGACCGCGGCCCACGACGGCCGACAGCAGGTCCCCGACCCCGTCGACCGACACGATCACGGCGTCGTCGTGCCCGGAGCAGTAGTAGGCCGATGCCATGTGGCAGAGGTGATGGTCGAAGGCGAGGTCCACCTCGCGGCCCGCGAAGTAACGGGTGTCGATCGACAGCCGGTGCAGCTCGCGGTCGCGGAGCAGCTTCTTCCGCGCCCAGAGGCGAGCGACCTCGGAAAGGCGCTCGTGCAGCGGCTGGGCGAACCTGCCCTTGCGGGCGCTGGTCCGCACGTACTCGAGCTCGCGCCGGATGCGCGCCCGCGTGCCGAGGCGCGCGATCGCAAGCGGCGCGCCCTCGAGCGGATGGTGCGCCGCCGCGTGCTCGAACGCGAGGTGCGGCATCCCGCGCTGCAGCTTCACGCGCGTGAAGCGTTCCTCCATGGCGCAGAAGACGGGCCGGCCGTCCTCGTCGACCAGGCAAAGGCTCGAGCCGTGGCTCTTGTTGATACCGGCGCCGTTGACCATCCCTGCCTTCCTACGTGCCTTCCTACGTGCCTTCCTACGTGCCTTCCTACGTGCCTTCCTACGTGCCTTCCTAGGTGCCTTCCCAGGTGCCTCCCCGGAGCTGATCCTAACCGCCCCCTGCCCGGGTGACCTCAGTGACGAACACGTCCACGATCCGCGCGCCGCGGGCGCGCAGGTCCGTCACGGACGCAGGGTCGGTGGCGCGCTTCGTGACGGCCGCCACCTGATCCGCACGCGTGAGGCGCCGGAGGCGGCCCTGCGACCGCAGCTGCCGGTCGACGGCCGGCGACCGGCCCGCGAAGACGCTGTACGTCGGCACGCCCAGGAGCGCGGCCTCGCGCGTCATCGTGCCCCCCGCCCCGATCACGAGGTCGGCCGCGTACATCAGGGAGCGCGCGTCGACAGCGTGGTCCGGCATCAGGCAGTTGGGCAGCCCGAGCGCGGCGATCGCGCGCCGCTGCTCCGGCACGCGCGTGAGGACGACCGCCCGCACGCCCGGCTGCGTGCCGAGCGTCTTCAGGACGTCCACGAACAGGTGGTTCTCGAAACGGTGGTAGATCGCGCGCCCGGGCGGCGTGCGCAGGACGACCACCGCCTGCTCCGGCTCGGGGTCGAGGCCGACCTGCGCCAGGACCGACCGGTCCGGCTCGAAGTCGCCCAGGTAGAGCTCCTCCTTGAACCCCTGGTACCGCCGCACCTTCGCGGCGCGGGCGCCCTGGCGGCGGATCACGCCCTGCGGCAGCACGGCCGGCACCAGGATCCGGTGCGCTGCGCGGAAGCCCACGTGGTTCGCGGGTTGGTGCTCGAAGTCCATCGCCGTCACGACGGGGATGCGCAGCGCGCGCGCCGCGAGGATCTGGGCATAGGAGTTGTGCGACAGCGCGACGTCCGGGCGGTGCGCCCGGGCCCAGCGCCGCAGCGCCATCGTCCGGCGGGTGAGCGCCACCGCCTTCGGCGCGAGGCTCCGCGGGCTGACGCCGCCGATCACGTCGAAGGCGCTCCAGCGCTCTCGCGCCAGCTCCACCGTCTGCGCGTTGTCGCGCGCGGTCAGGAGAACGTCATGGCCCCGGCGCTCCAGTTCACGCGCGACAGGGGAGAAGAGCGGCGGATGAGGCGAGTTGGCGAGGTCGATCCAGACCTTCACGCCGACGGCTCGATGCGGATCGTGTCGTCCTCGCGGTGTGCCCACCAGATCGAGCCGTCGGCGGCGGCGGGCCCGTCGATGGCGGGCGTGCCGTCCGTCACGACGACCCGCGAGGCACGCCGCCGCTGCCACCAGGCGGCGATCTCCCGCGGCAGCGCATACCAGCCGCCGGGCGTGTCCTGGAGGTCGTCGATCACGGCGCCGTAACGGCCGATCGCCTCCCGGCTCGTGTTGTAGTCCGGGTGGAACAGGGCGACCGCCAGGCCGCTCTGGCGCCGGATCCATTCGCGCTTCGAGGCGAAGGCGGGCACGACGTCGGTGCGCAGGATGTTGATCAGGGTGTGGTCCATCGGCAGCGTGATCGGCAGCTCGACCATCCGCTCGCTCAGCATGTACGGGTAGGCGCTGCAGACGCCGCCGCGCTGCGGCTCGAGCGTGGCGTTGTCCATGAACGAGCTGTCGTAGTCGACGTCGATCTCGGGCAGCCAGAACGGATTGCGGTAAGTCGCGGGCGAGCGGAAGCCGGCCGCGCCCCACTCCTGCACGTAGCCGTTGATCTTGCGACAGCGCCACTCGAACTCGCTGCGGCTGGAGAAGAGCTTTCCCGAATGCTGGAGACCGTGCACTCCGATCTCGTGGCCGCGGTCCCGCAACGCCTCCATCCGGCCGCGATCGACCGGGTAACGCTCCGGGACGAAGTTCCAGCTGGAGCGCACGCCGTGCGCCTCCTCGACGGCGGCCATCGACTCGAGCTGGACCTGGCCCGCCTCGGTCTCGACGTCGTGCGTGAGGCACCAGGCCCAGGTGCTCCCGTGCGGCCAGAACCCGACGAACGGCACGCTGTCGACGTCCGCCGCCCGCATCCGCTCCGCCATCAGGGCGCCCAGCAGGCGCGTGAGGGTCGCGTCCTCGGGCCAGGCCGGGAACTCGACCGACTGCAGGCGCCGCCGCGCGTTGACCCGCTGCAGGCCCAGCTGCAGCGGGCGCGGCATCAGCGGCTTCAGCAGGTAATAGAGCTGCTTCAGCCGGTGGTCCTCGCCGCCGGTCTCCGCACCGCCGTCGACGTAGTGCTCGAACTGCACGCACGCGATCGCGTCGTCGGGGTCGAACGGCTCGCCCGCGTCGCTCGACGGGCCCGACGGCACGCCGTCGTGGTACCAGAGCGGCAGGCCGCGGAAGCGCCCGTGGCGCAACGGCGGCCGGCCGTGCTCGCGCTCGGCCGTCACCGCGCCGTTCGCCCCGTCCGCAGGGCCGAGCGCGTCCCTGAAGTGATCCTCGAGGCGTCTCATGAGGCGTCCGCGTCAGTCCAGCGCGGCTTCGTAGCTCTCCAGGAAGAGCACGTCGACGCTCTTTCGCTTGAGCTCGTCGAGCGCGTCCGCCGGGCTGCCGACGATCGGCGCCTCGTGCTTGTTGAAGCTCGTGTTGATCGCCAGCGGCAGGCCTGTGCGCCGCTCGTATGCGCGCAGCGCGCGGTAGGTGTACGGGTCGGTGTCCTCGCGCACCGACTGCGGCCGCGCAGTGCCGTCCTTGTGCACGACGCCGGGTGCCTTCTCGACGCAGTACGGGGTGCAGTCCAGGCAGATCGTCATGAACCGCGACGGGTACGCCGAGCGCGCGAAGTCCTCGAAGAAGCGCGGCGCCTCGGGCTCGACGACGATCGGCGCGAACGGCATGAACTCGGTCCGGCTGAGCCGCTTGTTGAGCCAGTCCATCATGGTCGGGTCGGTCGGCTCGGCGAGGATGCTCCGGTGGCCCAGCGCGCGCGGGCCGTACTCCATGCGACCCTGGAAGACGCCCACCACCTGCTTGCGGGCCATCGCATCCCCGATCGCGTCGGCGGGGTCGTCGAGCCGCCGCCACCGCACGCCGCGGCTGCGCTCCAACTCGGCCCGGATCGCGGTGTCGCTCCAGTCGTCGCCCCAGTAGACGTCGCGCAGCTCGTACGGGCGTGCCTCCCCCTGCTCGGCGGCCAGCAGCAGCGCCGCTCCCACGGCGATGCCGCCGTCGCCCATGTTGGGGTGCACGTAGACGCTCTCGATCCCCGGGATCTCGAGGATCTTCTGGTTGAGCCGCACGTTCGCGAACGTCCCCCCTGCGAGCAGCACATGCGAGAGACCGTATCGGTCGTGCGAATCGCGCACCGTGCTCACGAACGTCTCCTCGAGGATGCGCTGCGCGCCCGCCGACAGCTCCTCGATGCTGAGGTGCCCGCATTTCGTGCTGACGTATTCGAACGCGTCGCGAAAAGCGAGCTTGCGGTGGTTCTCCATGCCGCCCGCGCGCGGGTTGTAGCCGTAGATCTCGCCCAGGATCCGGTAGGCCTCCTCGCCGTCCGAGTACGCCGCCAGGCCGGTGATCTTCCCGCCGTGGCGTTCGGGATCGAAGCCGCACAGCTGCGTCACGATCTCCCAGAAGATCCCGGCGGAGTTGAGCTTGGAGAACGACGTCTTGTTCTCGATCGTGCCGCCGCGGGCCACGTAGACGCCGCCCGAGACGGCGTCGCCTCCGCCGTCGGAGGTGACGATCAGGGCCTCGTCGCGGCCCGACGTGTAATACGCCGACGCCGCGTGCGTGAGGTGGTGGTTGAAGAACTGGACCGGCGCGGCGACGCCGGCGTTCTCGAGGTTCTGCTTGAGCTCCGCCTTGTTGCGGCTGAGGAGCTTCAGCACCTGCAGCGAGCCGTAGGTGGCGGCCTTCGTGTCCATCACGCCACCGAACGTGCGGGTCAGGGCCGAGTAGACCTTCCGGTGCAGCTGCGGCTCGGCCTCGTAGTCGTACCCCTCTCCGGGGCGCCCGACCATGGCTTCGAAGCCGACCGCCACGTGATCGATGTCGGTCGGCTCGACGCCCGTGTACTGGAAGAGCTTCTGGAGCGCGAGGAACGGGAAGCCGAAGTGCATCTTCTGGCGCGAGTAGCGCTCCTCGTTCGCCGCGAAGACGACGCGGCCGTCGGCCACGAGGGCGACGCCGGCCTCCTCGCCGTCATGGATGCCGAGGACGTTCAAGGATTCTCTACGCGCTGCGAATCGACTCGCGCCGGTCGAGGGCGGCCGCCACGCGCTCGGCGATGCGCTCGGGCGTGAGGCCGACCTCCTCGTGCAGCAGCGCCGGCTTGCCGTGCGTCACGTAGCGGTCCGGCAGGCCGAAGCGGAGGACCCCGGGGCCGGCGGCCAGCGTGCCCGAGTCCGACAGTTGCTCCAGCACGGCGGACCCGAAGCCGCCGGCCAGCACGTTCTCCTCGACGGTCACGAGCAGCTCGTGGCTCGCTGCCAGGGAGTGCAGCAGCTCGCGGTCGAGCGGCTTCGCGAAGCGCGCGTCGCAGACGGTGGGGTTCACGCCGCGCTCGCGCAGCACGGCGGCGGCGCCGAGCGCGATCTGCACGCCGGCGCCGTAGCCGACGAAGGCGACGCGCTCGCCCTTCGCCAGCGTCTCGCCGGTCCCGATGCGGATCTCGCTCGGCCGCGTGGGCAGCGGGACTCCCACGGCCGTGCCGCGCGGGTAGCGCAGCGCGGCAGGGCCGTCATGCGCGATCGCGCTGCGCAGCATGTGCACGAGCATCGCCTCGTCCCGCGGCGCCATCACGACCATGTTCGGGATCGCGCGCAGGTAGGAGATGTCGTAGGAGCCGTGATGCGTCGGGCCGTCGTCGCCCACCAGCCCGGCGCGGTCCATGGCAAACACGACGTCGAGCTTCTGCAGGCACACGTCGTGGATGATCTGGTCGTACGCGCGTTGCAGGAAGGTCGAGTAGATCGCGCACACCGGCTTCATGCCCTCGAGGGCCAGCCCGGCCGCGAACAGCACGGCGTGCTGCTCGGCGATGCCGACGTCGTAGTAGTTGTCGGGCAGCTCCTTGCAGAGCACAGACAAACCGGTGCCGCCCGCCATCGCCGCCGTGATCCCGATCACGCGCGGGTCGGCCCGAGCCTCGTCGACGAGCGCCTGGCCGAACACCTCCGTGTACTGCGGCGGCGTTGGCGCACCCGGCGCGCCCTTGTCCGCGAGCCGGCCTCCCTTCTCAACGCTTCCCGGCTTGGCCGCGTGCCACTTCTCCATGCCCTCCAGGCCGCCCTCCTCCGCGGGCGCGAACCCCTTGCCCTTCACGGTCTTCACGTGCACGACGACCGGGCGGTTGGCGCCGAGCGCCTGGTTCATGGCCCGCCGGATCGCCTTCACGTCGTGGCCGTCGATCACGCCGACATAGGCGACGTCGAGCTCCTCGAAGAACAGGCCCGGCGCCCAGAACGCCTTGATCGACTCCTTCAGCTGCGGGCCGAGCCGCTCGATCCGCTCGCCGATGCCCGCCGGCAGCCGCGTGAGCCCCGCCTCGACCGCCTCGCGCGCCTGCCAGCCGCGCGGGTTCAGCCGCAGCCGGTTGAAGTAGCGTGACAGCGCGCCCACGTTGGGCGAGATCGACATGCCGTTGTCGTTCAGCACGATCACGACCGGCGTCTCGAGGCCGCCCGCGTTCAACAGCGCCTCGAAGTTGACGCCGCCGGTCATCGCGCCGTCGCCCACCACGGCCACGACCCTGCCCTCCGGCTCATCACCTTCCGCTGTGATCCCGAGCTCCCGGCGCCTGCGCATCGCCTCCTTGATGCCGACCGCGTAGCTGGCGGCGGTCGACGCGTGGCCGGCGCCCATGATGTCGTGGGGCGACTCCTCCCGCGAGCAGAACGGCGCGAGGCCGCCGTACTGGCGGATGGTGGGCAGCTCGTCGCGGCGGCCGGTCAGCACCTTGTGCGGGTAGGCCTGGTGGCCCACGTCCCAGAGGATCTTGTCGCGCGGCGAGTCGAGCACGCTGTGCAGCGCGACGGCCAGCTCGCACGTGCCGAGGTTCGCGCCGAAGTGGCCGCCGATCTCACCGACCGTGTCGATGATGTACTCGCGCACCTCCTGCGCGAGCTGCTGCAGCTCGTCCTCGTCGAGCCCCCGCAGGTCGTCGGGCCCGTCGATGCGATCCAGCAGGTCCGCCATCAGATGATTGATTCCTCGACCGCGCACTCGCGGGTGACGCGGAATCTCTTCGGTGGTTCGATCATCTACGTATTCCTCGCGTACATGAAGTCGGTCAGCAGCTCGAGGTCGGACGCGTCGCCCGCCAGCACGAGCTGCGCTCCGTCGAGCGCCGCGCGCGCCCGTGCGTGCGAGGCGGCGGCCAGCTCCCGCGCGCGATCGAGCCCGTAGACGCTCACGTAGGTGCGCTTGCCGAGCCGCTCGTCGCTGCCGGACGCCTTGCCCATCTCCGCCTCCGAGCCCGTCACGTCGAGGATGTCGTCCACGATCTGGAACAGCAGGCCCAGCTCCTGGGCGTAGCCGTCGAGCGCCGCCCGCGCCGGCTCGGGCGCGCCCAGCAGGAGCGGTGCGACGGCGATGCTCGCGCCGATCAGCCGGCCCGTCTTCAGGGAGTGCATCCGGCGCAGCCCGTCCGCGTCGAGGTCCGCCTCGCCCGCGACGTCCACGTACTGGCCGCCGACCATGCCGCCGACGCCGATCGCGTCCGAGATCGCGCGCAGCGCGGCAAGGACGCGCTCGGCGTCCCCCTCCTGACGCTCAAGCATCAGGCGGTAGGCCTCGGCCATCAGGCCGTCCCCCGCGAGGATCGCCACGTTCTCACCGTGCGCGATGTGGCAGGTGGGCCGCCCGCGGCGCAGGTCGTCGTCGTCCATGGCGGGCAGGTCGTCGTGGATCAGGGAATAGGTGTGCACGAGCTCGATCGCGGCGGCCGTCGGAAGCACGTCCTGCGGCCGCCCGCCGACGGCCCGCGCCGTGGCGAGCGCCAGCACGGGCCGGATCCGCTTGCCGCCGGCCAGCAGCGAGTAGCGCATCGCCTCCTCCAGCCCGTCGGTCGCGGACTCCGCCGAGAAGCGCAGGGACTCGATGTAGCCGTCGACCAGCTCGCGCAGGTCGTCCGGGTACGTGGCGGCGGGCGCCGCCTCGGATGCCGCGCTGCTCACAGCAGCTCCTCCTGCCCGGGCACCGGGTCGCCCGGCGAGACCCGCGTGAGGCGGTCGAGCTCGACCGCCGCCTGCGAGGCGAGCTCTGCGCACTCGCCGGCGAGCCGCATCGCCTCGTCCGGATCGAGCCCGTCGGCGCCCAGCCGGCCGGCGCTCTCCTCCAGCCG